>Ga0302299_10000918_pt1 | contig 17178 bp, 16 predicted proteins | sample III_Fen_N3_4_FD_198795 | JGI IMG/M metagenome (GOLD analysis project Ga0302299, IMG submission 198795) | Peat permafrost microbial communities from Stordalen Mire near Abisko, Sweden - III_Fen_N3_4 | ecosystem: Environmental > Terrestrial > Soil > Wetlands > Permafrost | place: Sweden: Abisko... | reverse complement strand
CTGCCCTCGTCAGCTCCGGGCCACGACGTCGAGACGCACGACGTCGACACCGGCTTCATCGTCTACAACGAGCGCAACTACCCGAACTTCGTCGCCCTCCTCGGCCAGCTCGGCGTGGCCACCCAGCCGGGCGAGATGAGCTTCAGCGTCAGCGATCCCCGGATCGGGCTGGAGTACCGCGGCACCAACCTCGACACGCTCTACGCCCAGCGGAGCAACCTGGCCAAGCCGTGGTTCACCCGGATGCTCGTCGACATCGTGCGCTTCAACCGGGCCGCCCGCCGTCTGCTGGAACCCGGCTCGAGCGGCTCGAGCGGCTCGAGTGGCTCGGGCGACGAGCTCGACCTGAGCCTCGACGAGCTGCTGCGCCGGGGCCACTACTCCGACGCGTTCATCGAGCGGTTCCTGGTGCCGCTCGGGGCCTCGATCTGGTCGGCCGACCCCGACACCTTCACCCGCTTCCCGGCGGTGGCCTACGCCCGGTTCATGGACAACCACGGCCTGCTGCGGTTGTCCGGGATGCCGCAGTGGCGGACGATCTCCGGTGGCTCGCACCGCTACGTCGAGGCGATGACCGCGCCGTTCGCCGACCGCATCCGCACGAGCTCGCCGGTGCGCAAGATCGTGCGGCGCCACCAGGGCGAGGACGGCATCGAGGTCGAGCTGATGAGCCCGACCCACGGGCTCGAGACCTTCGACCGGGTGATCGTCGCCGGCCACAGCGACCAGGCCCTGCGCCTGCTCAGCGACGCCAGCCCGGCCGAGCACGAGATCCTCGGCGCCATCGGCTACCAGCCCAACGTGGCCACGCTGCACACCGACGAGCGGTTCCTCCCCCGCACCCGCCGGGCCCGGGCCAGCTGGAACTACCACCTCGGGGTGGCAGGCGAGGAGCGGCGGGCCACGCTGACGTACTGGATGAACGCGCTGCAGTCGCTCGAGTCCGAGCACGAGATCCTGGTCACGCTGAACCGCCACGACGAGATCGACCCCGACCGCGTGCTGGCCCACTTCGACTACGACCACCCGGTGTTCGATGCCGCCGCCATGGCGGCCCAGGCCCGTCGCCACGAGATCCAGGGCGTCAACGGTACGTTCTTCGCCGGGGCCTACTGGGGCTACGGCTTCCACGAGGACGGCGTCCGCTCGGCCCTCGACGTCTGCCGCCACTTCGGAGTCACCCTGTGACCTCCCCGACCACCATCCCCGCCTCCCCCACCACCGAACCTGTCCCACCGACGAACCCGATCGGGCGCGCCGACGGGACAGGTTCGGGCGGTGGAGCCGCGGTCGCGGCGGGGTCGGCGTTGTACGAGGGGATCGTGCGGCATCGGCGGTTCGGGCCGGTGACCCATGAGCTGCACCACGCGGTGGCCATGGCGCTGCTCGACGTGGACGAGCTCGACCACGGCGTGAGCGTGGTGGACCGGCTGCCGCTGTGGTCGACCCGGCGCTGGGCGCCGGTGCGGTTCCGCCGCCGCGACTACCTCGACGGCACCGATCGGCCGCTGCGGGAGGCGCTCGGCGACGTCGTCGAGGCCGAGGTGCACCGCCGACCCGAGGGCGCCATCCGCGTGCTGACCCACCTGCGCACCTGGGGCTGGCTGTTCAACCCGATCACCATCTACTGGTGCGACGCGACCGACGGCACGCCCGACGTGGTCGTGCTCGAGGTCACGAACACGCCGTGGGGCGAGCGGGCCTGGTACGTGGTCGAGGCCGAGTACGTCTCCGGCCGGGGCGCGGTGTTCCCGAAGGCGCTGCACGTGTCACCGTTCCTCGAGATGGACCTCGACTACCGGTTCTCGTTCACCGCTCCCACCCGCGAGCCGGGCTCGGCGCTGACCGTGCGGCTCGAGGTGCTCGACCGGGGCGGCAAGGTCTTCGACGCGGACCTGTCGCTGCGGCGCACCGAGCTCACCTCCCGATCGGCGGTGGCGGTGCTCGTCCGCCATCCCGCGCAGACCCTGCGCATCTCGGCCGCCATCCACTGGCACGCCGTGCGCCTGTGGGCCAAGCGCGTGCCCGTCGTCCCCCACCCGCGTCGAGGAGCCCGACCGTGACCGACCTGCTCACCTCCCCCGTCGACGAGGTCGACCTGACCGGACCCGACGCCCGGCTCGACTCGCCGCCCGGGCCCGACGTCCGAGTCGAACCGACAACCCAGGCCGGGGTCGCGCCGGAGGCCGGGCCGGACGCCGCGCCCGAGCGGACACCGGCGGAGCCGATCGCGTCGATCGTCCCGCTGCGGATGTCGCCGGTCGACCGGGCGGCCCGGGCGGTGCTGTGGAAGCTCCTCGGACGGATGGGCAGCGGGCGCGTCGTCATCGACGAGGACGGCGGCGAGCGCTGGGCCTTCGGCACCGACCGGCCCGACGCGTACGGCCGGCCGGCGATCTCGGTGCACGCCCGGGTGCAAGACGCCCGCACCTACCGGACCGTGCTGCGGGGCGGCAGCGCGTCGCTGGGCGAGGCCTACCTGCGGGGATGGTGGGACGTCGACGACCTTACCGGCTTCCTCCGCCTGCTCAGCCGCGAGGTGCACCGCTACGACCCCGCCCGCAACGGCGTGGCCGCCACCGCGGGTCGGGGCCTCGATCGGCTGCGGTCGCGGCGGCCGCAGGACAAGCACCGCGACCGGGCCAACATCCGGGCCCACTACGACCTCGGCAACGACTTCTTCTCGCTGATGCTGGACCCGACGATGATGTACAGCTCGGCCTGGTTCGCCGACGCCGACACGCCCCTGGTCGACGCCTCGATCGCCAAGCTCGACCGGCTCTGCCGCCGCCTCGACCTCGGTCCCGACGACCACGTCGTCGAGATCGGCACCGGCTGGGGCGGCTTCGCCGTGCACGCGGCCGCCACCTACGGCTGCCGGGTCACGACCACCACCATCAGCCAGGCCCAGTTCGAGTACGCCACGGCCCGGGTCGCGGCGGCCGGGCTGGCATCACGGGTGGAGGTGCGCCACGACGACTACCGCGACCTCACCGGCACCTACGACAAGCTCGTGTCCATCGAGATGATCGAGGCCGTCGACTGGCGCGAGCTCGACACGTTCTTCGAGGTCTGCCAGCGGCTGCTCACCCCGGACGGGGTCATGGGCCTGCAGGCCATCGTCATCCCCGGCCACCGCTACGAGCGGGCCAAGAACACCGAGGACTTCATCAAGGCGTTCATCTTCCCCGGCGGGTGCCTGCCGTCGATCGAGGCGATCACCCGGGTCAGCGGTCGCACCACCGACCTCACCCTCACCGCCGTCGACGACTTCGGGCTGCACTACGCCGAGACCCTGCGCCGGTGGAAGGCCAACGTCGACGCCCACGCCGACGAGCTCCCGGACCTCGGGCTCGACGACGGCTTCCGCCGCATGTGGGACTTCTACCTCGCCTACTGCGAGGCGGCCTTCGACGAGCGGGAGATCTCGGTGGTCCAGTGCGTGCTGGCCCGGCCCGGGGCGCGGGTGGCGCACGTCGCCGAGCACAAGCCTGACAGCGCGACTGACACGATCGTTGACCTCGGGACCGAGTGCCCGTAGGGTGATGACTGCCATGTGACAACGGTCACGGCGGACCAGTTCCGGGGGGAACCAGATCATGCGAACTCTCACGTTGCGCGCGCTCGTCGCGCTGCTCGCCGTCGTCATGTTGGGAGCGGTCACCCAGCTCCCCGCCGACGCCGCGACGAAGCTCAGGGTCGGCACCTTCGCCGACGGCATCGCCACCGAGCTCTTCAGCCCGACCTCGATGCCGCCCGGCTCCAACAACTGGTCGTGCCGGCCGACGACCGCCCACCCCGACCCGGTCGTGCTGGTCCACGGCACGCTGGCCAACGAGGCGTTCAGCTGGCAGGCCCTCTCGCCCATGCTGGCCAACGCCGGGTACTGCGTCTACGCGTTCAACTACGGCCAGAACGGCTCGACGCTCGGCCACTTCTTCGGCCTCACCGACATCGCCGCCTCGGCCGGCGAGCTGTCGACCTTCGTCGATCGGGTGCGGACCTCGACCGGCGCGGCCAAGGTCGACCTGGTCGGGCACTCGCAGGGCGGCATGATGCCCCGCTACTACCTGAAGAACCTCGGCGGCGCGGCCAAGGTCGCCAAGCTGGTCGGGCTGGCCCCGTCGAACCACGGCACGACGGTGCTCGGGCTCAACGCCCTGCTCAACAACCTGCGGCTGGCCGGCGTGCCGGTGACCTCGCTGATCGGCTGCGTGTCGTGCACGCAGCAGATCGTGCCGTCGCCCTTCCTCGACGGGCTGAACGCGGGCGGCGACACGGTGGCCGGCGTGCGCTACACGGTGATCGAATCGAAGTACGACGAGGTCGTCACGCCCTACACCTCCGCCTTCCTCAGCGGAGCGAACGTGCGCAACATCCTCGTGCAGGACCACTGCGCCATCGACTTCACCGAGCACATCGGGATCATCTACGACCCGGTCGCCCTCCAGTACGTGATGAACGCGCTGGGCGCCGACGATCCGAACTTCCAGGCCCGCTGCAGCCTGGTGCTGCCTGTCGTCAGCGGCTGACCCCTGTAGCTGCCGGCGACGCGCCCGCGACCCGTCTCGCCCCTCAGGGACGGGTCGCGTCGCGTCCGGTCAGAGGGCGCCGAGGATGAGCCACCACGACGCCAGGCCGTGCTCGCACCACCCATCGGGGCGGACGAGGCATTCGTCGGGACACCGGCACACGCCGTCGGCGACCCACTCCTCGAGCGTGTCCTCGTCGGGTGGCGCCCACCCGCTGTTCCACTCGAACCAGGCGTGGGCGTTGGCGACGGCCTCGCGCGCGTCGCCGGCGTCGGCCGTGGAGTGCACCGGGCTGGCGGTCAGGCGGCCGGATCGAGCGTGAGGACCGCGACGCGGAGGTCGCTGACCTCGGCGATGCTCGACGACGCGTCGTGCTGGTGGCCGAACAGGCGCACCCGCGCGGTCGGATCGGCCTCGAGGTTGGCCATCCAGTGCGACCGGCGGCGGACCGTCGACACGAGCACCGAGTTGCCGAACCGCACCGACAGCAGAGGGACGGAGCGGGGCTCACCGCTCGATCGACCGGTCGTCTCGACCATGACCGGGCCGACACCGATCGGCAGCGGGTTGCCGATGCCGGCACCCACGAGCGGCGCCACCAGGCGGTTCAGCGAGCGGAAGCCGGCACGGGAGACGGTCGAGCGGAGGGAGGTCATCTCCCGAGCTGAACCGCTCGACGCCTCCCGTTCTTCCCGTCGGCTTCCTTCGGGTCCCCTCGCCTCGGCTGGTCCGGAGATGCATACGCCCGCCGCCGGCCGCGTCGAGCCGGTCGGATCGACTGCGGCCGGTCGGATCAGCGGCGGCCGGTCGGATCAGCGGCGGCCGGTGGCCTCGGGGTTGCGGGCGGTGAGCGGCGGGCGGCCGGCGAGGACGGCGACGATGTTCTCGGAGCAGAGCCGGACCATGGCGGCCCGGGTGTCACGGGTGGCCGAGCCGATGTGGGGCAACAGCACGGTGTTGGGCAGGTCGGCCAGGCCCGGAGCCAACGCCGGTTCGTGCTCGAACACGTCGAGGCCGGCCGCGGCGATGACCCCGTCGCGCAGGGCGACCACCAGCGCCGGCTCGTCGACCAGCGGCCCGCGGGCGGTGTTGATCAGGATGGCCGTGGGCTTCATGCGGGCCAGGGCGGCCGCGTCGATGAGGTGGCGGCTGTCGTCGTTCAACGGGGCGTGCAGCGACACGATGTCGGACCGCGCCAGCAGCTCGTCGAGCGCCACGAGCTCGGGCGCAGGGCCTCCGGCGGCGGCCAGGGCCCGTTCGGCCTCGAGGTTGCGATGCCGGTTCGTGTAGAGCACCGGCATGTCGAAGCCACGGGCCCGGCGGGCCACGGCCGTGCCGATGGCTCCCAGACCGACGATGCCGAGGGTGCGGCCGGCCACCGGGGCGCCGAGCAGGGCCAGGCCGCTCCACGCCGTCCACTCGCCGCTGCGGGCGAACCGGTCGGCCTCGGCCACCCGGCGGGCTGCGGCCAGGATCAGCGCCCAGGCCAGGTCGGCGGTGGCATCGGTGAGCACGTCGGGCGTGGTGGTCACCAGGACCCCCCGCTCGGTGGCCGCGGGGACGTCGACGTTGTCGAAGCCGACGGCGAGGTTGGCCACGATCCGCAGGCTCGGGGCCGCGTCGAGCAACTCGGCGTCGATCCGCTCGGTGAGCATGCACAGCAGGGCATCGGCCGAGGCGACACCGGCCAGGAGCTCGTCGCGGGTCGGGGCCGAGTCGACCTCGCGATAGGTGACGTCGAGCCCGGCGTCGAGCAGCGGCCCGATGCCTGGCTCCGGCAACGAGCGGCTCACGAACACGTTCGGACGCACGGGCTCCGTCATCGGGGCATCATCGCAGGAACGACAACCTCGCCCGCGGTCCCACAGGGGGAACCCACATGACCTCCCACATGACGTTGCGATCCCGCCGACCGGTTGCGCTGCTGACCGGCGCGGCCTTCACGCTGCTCCTCACGAGCTGCGTCACGCCCTGGCTGCAGTTCGGCGGCGACGCCCAGCACCGCAGCAACAACACGCTCGAGACGACCCTGACGCTGGCCAACGTCAACCAGCTCAAGCAGAAGTGGCAGATCACCCTGCCCGCCACCGCCGACGGCGCGCCGGTGATCGCCAACGGGGTGGCCACCTCGGGCGGCACCAAGGACCTCGTCATCGTCACCACCAAGGGCGGCGGACTGGTGGCCCGTGACCTCAGCAACGGCAGCGCGGTGTGGTCGATCACGTTCGGTCCCGGCAGCTGCCACATCAACAACGGGACCGACGTCTGCTACACGACGTCGTCACCGGTCATCGTGGGCGATTCGGTGTACACCTACGGCCTCGACGGCAAGGTCCACAAGGTCACCCTCGCCACCGGCGTGCAGGTCACGGGGGGCGGGTGGCCGGTGACCACCACCCTCAAGCCGTGGGACGAGAAGGGGTCGTCGGCCCTGAGCTCGGCCACCGCCGCCAACGGGCACACGTACCTCTACGCCGTGCACTCCGGCTATCCGGGCGACCGCGGCGACTACCAGGGCCACCTCGTCGCCATCGACCTGGCCGACGCCCACACCAACGTGTTCAACGCGCTGTGCAGCAACCAGACGGTGCTGTTCCACCCGGCTCCGGCCACGCCCGACTGCCCGAAGACGATCGCCGGCGTCTGGGCCCGTCCCGGCACGGTCTACGACGCGGCGAACGACCGGCTCTACTTCTCGACCGGCAACGCCGCCTTCGACCCGGCCAACCACCACTGGGGCGACACGGTGCTGGCCGTGCACCCCGACGGCACCGGGGCCAACGGCAACCCGATCGACACCTTCACCCCGACCAACTTCCAGGCGCTCGACAACCTCGACCTCGACCTCGGCAGCGTCCTTCCCGCCCTCGTCCCCGCTCCGCAGGGCAGCGCCGTGGCCAACATCGGGATCCAGGGCGGCAAGGAAGGCCACCTCTACGTGCTGAACCTCGACAACCTCAGCGGGCAGAGCGGCCCGGGCCACACCGGCGGCGAGCTGCAGAACCTGGCCGTGCCCAACGGCGGGGTGATCCTCCCGGCGCCGGCGGTCTGGACGAACCCGGCCGACGGGGTGACCTGGGTCTTCGTCTGCACCCCCGGGCACACGTCGGGCTTCACGGTCGGCCTCGACACGGCCCACAACCCGAAGCTCACGTTCCGGTGGCAGAACGCATCCCCGCTGTCGTCGCCGTTCGTGGCCAACAACGTGCTCTACGGCGCCGGGGGCAACGCCATCGCCGCGTTCAACCCGACGACCGGCGCCGCGGCCTGGATCGCCACCACCGGCGGCACCCACTGGCAGAGCCCGGTGGTCGTGTCAGGCCAGGTCATCGCCACCGACAACAGCGGCCACCTGACCGTCTACCAGCGCCCCTGATCCGGGCTCCCCGCCGGGCTCGAAGGTGACCGGCGCGCCGAAGGCGGCCTTGCGGGCCACCCGCCGCAGGGCGGCCAGCACCGGTCGACCGATCAGCAGCACGAGCACCGCGTTGGTCACGGCCCGGGGCAGGTCCCACCCGAGCGCGGTCGCGATGTGGAAGGCCCAGAACCGCTGCAGGTTCTCGACCACCGATGCCCCCGGCAGGAACGACAGCTGCGTGCCCGCGCTGGCGCCGAACGGCCAGAACCAGAAGTCGAGCAGCAGGCCGTAGGCCAGTCCCGCCGCGAAGCCGTAGCCCGCCAGCAGCAGCAGCTCGCGTCGACCCTTGGCCGGAGGGAGGCACCCGGCGAAGTAGCCGACCCAGGCCGCGCCGAACATCTGGAACGGCAGCCACGGACCGACCCCACCGGTGATGAGGGCGGAGGCGAACATCGTCAGCGCGCCGAGCACGAAGCCGAAGCCCCGCCCGAGCACCCGACCCGACGGGATGAGGAGGAAGAACACCGGCTCGAACCCCGAGACGCCCCCCGGCAACCGCAGCGCGCACCCGCACGCGGCCAGCACCCCGAGCAGCGCCACCGCCTTGGCATCGAGCGCCCCGTCGGCGATCTCGGCCACGAGGATGGCGAACAGCAGCGGCAGCAGCGCGATGAAGATCCAGGGCGCGTCGGCGCTGTGGGCCAGGTTCTCGCTGCCGTGGGGCTGGGCCAACAGCGGCCACCCGAACGCCACCAGCCCGAGCGCCGAGGCCGCGGCCAGCAGCACCCACGCTCGTGGGCGCAGGCGCAGCGCCTTGGCGTCGCCGACCGGCGGAGCTGTCGAAGGACCGGTCACCGGATCGGCCGCAGGACCGGCCTCTGCATTGGCCTCTGGACCGGTCACCGGCGCGGTCACGGCGTGACCCCGGCGAGCGCCTTCTCGACCTCGGCCACGGTGAGCCACGGTTCGGGCGCCAGCACCTTGGCGACCTGCGGAGCGAAGACGGGCGAGTGCACGACGACCTCGCGAGCCGGACCGTCGGCCACCACCTCGCCGTCGGCCAGCACGATCACCCGGTCGGCCACCCGGGCCACGACCTCGACGTCGTGGGTGGCGATCACCACGGCGTGGCCCTCGGCCACCAGCCGCTCGAGCACGCCGATCAACCGGTCCTTGGCCTCGTAGTCGAGGCCCCGGGTGGGCTCGTCGAGCACGACGACGGGCGGTTCGGGGGCCAGCACCACGGCCAGGGCCAGCCCGAGCCGCTGGCCCTCGGACAGGTCGCGGGGATGGGCCTCGGGATCGACGCCCGGGACGATCGCCCCCAGCGCGGCCGCCGTCGTCCCCGCATCGAGGCCGGCGTCGTGGTCGTTGGCCCGGCACTCGGCGTCGACCGAGTCGGCGTTGAGGAGGATCCCCGCGTCCTGGGGGACCATGCCGATCCGACGGATGGCCTCGGCCGGGCGCAACCGATGCGGCTCGTGACCGTCGAGGTCGACCTTCCCGGCCTGGGGGGTCCGCAGGCCGACGAGGTGCGCGAGCAGCGTCGACTTGCCGGCCCCGTTGCGTCCCATCAGGGCCAGCACCTCGCCGGCCCGCACCTGCACGTCGACTCCCCGCAGGGCGACGACCGGCCCGTACGCCGCGTGCAACCCGCGCGTCGACGCCCGCACCACCCCGGCATCCGACGCCGACGTCCCGCGGCCGGCCATGGAAGCGTCGGTCACGGAAGCGCCGGTCGCACTGGCGACCGCGGACGCGCCGGCCGCGGCATCCAGCTCCGGAGCCAGCGACGCGAGCCGATCCCGCAGGGGCGCGGCGGCCCGACGGGCGTCGCGGATCGACAGCGGCAGGGGGCTCCACCCGGCCAGCCGGCCGAGCTCGACCACCGGCGGCGCCACCGGAGAGGTGGCCATGATCTCGGCCGGGAGGCCCGACTCCATCGGCCGTCCGCCCCCGGGCAGGTGCAGGATCCGGTCGGCGTACTGCACGACTCGCTCGAGGCGGTGCTCGGCGACGATGACGGTGATGCCGAGGTCGTGGACCAGGCGGGTGAGCGCAGCCAGCACCTCCTCGGCCGCGGCGGGGTCGAGCGCGGAGGTCGGCTCGTCCAGCACCAGCACCCGCGGCGACGCGGTGAGGACCGCCCCGATGGCGACCCGCTGCTGCTGTCCGCCCGACAGGGTCACCAGCGGACGGGTCCGCAGCTCGTGCAGGCCGAGCAGGTCGAGCGTGTCCTCGACCCGTCGCCGCATGATGTCGGGCGCCACGCCCAGGTTCTCCATGGCGTAGGCGAGCTCGTCCTCGACCGTGTCGGTGACGAAGCCGGCCGCCGGATCCTGCCCGACGACGCCGACGAGGTCGGCCAGGTCGCGGGGCGGATGGTCCTCGGTGCGGCGGCCGGCCACCGACACCGACCCGGTCAGAAGACCACCGGTGAAGCGGGGCACCAGCCCGTTGATCGCCCGCAGGAACGTGGACTTGCCCGAACCCGTCCGCCCGACGACCAGGCACAGCTCGCCCTCGTCGACGACCAGGTCGATGCCCGACAGCGTCGGTCGCTCGGCGCCGGGATAGGTGAAGCCCACCTCGTCGAAGCGCACGATCGGGTCGGTGCTCACGCCACCACCTCGGCCGGGAGGGCCGCGTCGGCCGGAACCGGCCCGACCGGCACCTGTGCGTCGCGCCCGCCATCCCCACCGGCACCGTCGTCGGGGGCATCGACCTCGGGGGCCTCGGGCACGGGCGGAGCGACGAAGGCCGGGGGCCGGGGCGCCGCCACCGAGGGCAGCAGGGCGACGGCGATGCCGGCGACGGCCACCAGCGGCAGGGTCGGCCAGACCAGCGGGTAGGCCGGCGGGTTCAAGGCCTGCGACCCGTCGGGCATCCGGGCGGCCACGATCATCCCGCCCAGCGCGACCAGTCCCGACAGCGAGACGATCCACTCGGCCAGCCGCCAGAGATCGGGCCGGTAGCGGGTGCGCACGGCCCGCCGTCCCCCGGTGAACAGGCTGGCGGCCAGCGCCACCGACCCCAGCCCGAGCAGCGGCAGCCCCAGGGCCTGCGGCGCGCCGGCGTCGAGCACCCCGTACAGGCCGACGGCCACCGCCAGCAGCCCGAGGCCGGTCGTGATCGAGGTGATGCTGCGCACCGCGGGCGCCACCGTGGCCCGCCGGCCGTAGCCCCGCGTGTCCATCGAGGCGGCGAGGGACACCGACCGATCGAGCGCACCCTCCAGCACCGGGAGGGCCATGCCCCGCAGCGCGGCCACGCCGCGCACCGGGCGACCACGGAGGCGCCGGGCCTCGCGGATGCGTCCGGCCTGCAGCACGGCCTGCGGCGCGAACGACAGCGCCACGGTGACCGCCACGCCGGCCTCGTAGAGCGCGGCCGGCAGGGCCCGCAACATGCGGTACGGACTGCAGAGCGAGTTGACCGCGCCGAAGCAGATGAGCACCGCGGCCAGGCGGAGACCCTGGTTGAACGCCATGACCAGCGCCTCGAGGGTGACCGGTCCACCCAGGCTGACCCCGGCCATCCACGACGGCAGGGCGACCGACGGCAGCGTGAACAGGGTCGTGCCCGGCAGCCGCTCGCCGACCAGGACCTGGATGACCATCCGGAACACCACGACGAACACGGCCAGCCGGGCGAACGAGCCGAACGACCGAGCCCAAGGAGCCGAGGTGCGCCGGGCCGCCACCACGTAGGCCACGACCCCGATGATCAGCGCCAGGAGGAACGGGTTCGTCGTGCGCATCGCCGCCGCCGCCAGCCCGCCGGCCCACAGCCACCACGCGCCCGGGTGCAGCGCGCGACGCGACGCGGGATGCCGTCGCCACGACCGGGGTCCGAGCCACGTCCGGGTCCGGGCCGGGCTCCGGTCGCCGCTCGAGTCGCGGGTGCGGGAGCCGGTCGAGTCGCGGTCGCCGGTCGAGTCGCGGGTCCCAGGGCGGGAATCGGTCGAGGTCACCGGGGGGAGCTCATTCGTCGGTCCGTCCCCGGAAGCGGGTCGCGGCCCCGGCACCCAGGGCCACGACGGCCACCGCCACCCCGATGGCGGCCAGAGGGAGACCCCCTCCTCCGGAGCCGGAGCGCGAGCCGCCGACGTCGGCCGCGTTCTCCACACCTGACACATCTCCGCCGGTCCCGTCGGAGCTCACGGACCCGGTGCCGGCGATCGCCGGATCGGACCCGCCGGCAATCCCGGGGTCGACCCCACCGGCGGGCGCGTCACCGCCCGCGCCGGACGGGGCGCCGACCGACGAGTCCGGCGCGGCCGCGCCGTTCGAGGTCGGCGTGGCCGAGCCGCCGGACCCACCCGATCCACCGGAGCCGCCCGAGCCGACGGAGGAGGGGGGAACGGTCGCCGAGGTGGTCGGCGTGGTGTGCGGGCACGGTCCCGCCGGACCCGAGTTGCCGGGGGCACCGTCGGACGGGCTGGCCGAGCCCTCCACGAAGTGCCAGCCGTCGACCGTGCCGTCGGCGACGGTGCGGTAGGCCGGCCCCACCGGCGCGTACTGCCACTTCGTGCCGGGCTGGCCGGCCGGCGGCTCCTGGTCGTCGTCGCCGACGGCCTTCCAGTAGCTCCAGTACCGGTACTTGCCGTTGACCCGGTCACCGCAGCCGGTGGCGGGGTAGCCGTCGATGGCGCAGATCAGGCCGTTGCTGCCGATCCGGACCCCGGACTTGCCGAACCGCGCCGCCAGCAGCGTGACCCCGTTGGCGCCCGGACCGGCCACGCAGTCGGAGGTGTTCGCCGGCCGAGGCGTTCCCGTGTCGACGGTCCCGAAGTCGACGACGAGCCCCGCGTGCACCTCGCCGGCCGATGCGCACGACCCCGCCAGCCCGCCCGCGAGCGGCAGCCCGCCGGCCCCCGGCAGGGCACCGGCCAGCCCCGGCGCGGCGCCGGCCAGCATCGCCGGAGCACCGAAGACCACCACCGCCACCAACCCGGCCACGCACGCGAGCAGCACACGGGCCGATCGGGCACGGGGGGCGCTGGGGCTGGGGATCACGAGACTCCTGGGCAGACGGTGAACCCGAGGAGCGGACCGCTGGCCGGTGACGGCCGAGCAGCGTGATCCCGAGCTCCACAGTCCGTAGTCCGACGACGGGTGATGGAGCAGCTGACGCCAAGGCGGGTGGTCCGGCTCACGGGAGCGAATCTCGTCCCGTCCACGGTTGCGGGTCAGCGCCGGCTTCGCACCGGCTTTCCCCGTCGAGGCGCATCTGTTGTGGTCAGAGGAGACCACAGCCCTCCGCCAGGCGTCAACCGACACCCCGAGCCGGCCCCACCCCCGGGAGCAGCAGGCCCGGGTTCCCGCCACCGCAGGCTCGGCCTCGGGCGGCAGGGGGTCGATCCGGCCGTTAGGTTCGGCGGCCATGCACCCGATGACCCCGGCGACCCGATGACGGTCCCCGAGCGCCACACCCGGATCGAGGACGGGCTGGAGCTGCCCTACCTCGTGTGGCGCCTCCCGGCCCCCTGCCGGATGGTGTCGTCCGCCATGCTCGGTGGCGGGATCGGCCCTCGGGCGTGGATCCTCAACGCCCAGGTGCGGCCCGGCTACGACCGGCTCGACCCGATCGATCACCTGCTCGAGCTGGCCGACCTGGCCGAGCTCCGCGGCGACAGGTCCGAGCTCCGCGGTGACGGGTCCGGGCTGCGAAGTGAGGGCGTCGGGCTGCTCACGGCGGCCGACGTGGACGCCCACGTCACCACGGCCGATGCAGGCGTCCGGCTCGTCGCCACCGTCGGCGTGCGGGTGCCCACCTGGGCCGCGGCGCCCGACGGGACCATCGACGCGGCGTACCCGCCCCCGCAGGCGTGCACGCCGGGCACCATCAACATCGTGGCCTTCATGCCCCGCCCGCTGACCGACGGGGCACTCGTGAACCTGGTCGCCACCGCCACCGAGGCCAAGGCGCAGGCCCTGCTCGAGCTGGGCGTCCCCGGCACCGGCACCGCCACCGACGCCGTCTGCATCGTCAGCCCGTGGGTCTCCGTCGGCGGGAACAGGGACGGCGGCGAGACCGTGGGCGATGTCGAGGTCGATGTCGAGGTCGACCTGTTCGGGGGACCGCGCTCGGTCGGCGGCGCCGCGCTGGCCCGGGCCGTGCACGAGGCGGTCACCATCGGCACCCGCATGAGCCTGGCCCGACCAGAGCCAGGCCACTCGGACGGGGGCCCGTCATGATCACGCTCGTGCTCGGCGGCGCGCGGTCGGGCAAATCGGCGCTGGCCGAGCGGCTCGTCCTGGCTCACCCCGGACCGCTGCTTTACCTGGCCACCGGCCGGGCCGATGGCGACGCGGACATGGCCGAGCGCATCGACCGTCACCGCCGCGACCGCGACGCCCGGTTCACCACCATCGAGACCACCGATCTGGCGGCCGCGCTCGACGACGCTCCCCCACGGCCGATGCTCGTCGACGCGCTCGGCACGTGGGTGGCCGGCCGTCCCGACTTCGTGGACGGTCCGCAGATCGACGAGCTGTGCCGGGCGCTGGTCGACCGGTCGGCTCGGGGCGCGGCCACGGTGCTCGTCTCCGACGAGGTCGGGCTGGGCGTCCACCCCGAATCGGCCGTCGGCCGCCGGTTCCGGGACGTGCTCGGCGAGGTCAACCAGCGGGTCGCGGCAGTGGCGGACGAGGCCGTGCTGGTGGTGGCCGGGCGGGTGCTCCGGCTCGACGATCCCGACTCCCTGGACGGGCTCCGATGAAGGCCGCTCTCCACCTGACCGCCAGCCGCCCGCCCGAGAGGCTCCTGGCGACAACCGCGCTCCCCACACCGGGCACCGACCCGCACCGATGGCTCCCCACGAGGGCCGCCCTCGACCCGACCGCCAGCCGCCCGCCCGACACCGACCCGCAGGAGCGGTTCCGGTGAGGGCGGCGATCGCCTTCCTGACCCCGCTCGGTGGAGCGCGCCCGCCGTCACGCCGGGCGCTCGACTGGTTCCCCGTCGTCGGCGCGGTCATCGGGCTGGCGCTCGGCGGCATCTGGTGGGGGGCAGACCGGCTGTGGCCTCCGCTCGTGACGGCTGCGCTGGTCGTGGCCGCCGACCTCGTGATCACCGGGCTGCTGCACATCGACGGGCTGGCCGACAGCGGCGACGGCCTGATCGCCCCGATGGACCGGGCCCGACGGCTGGACGTCATGGCCGACCCGACCACGGGCGCCTTCGGGGTGGCCACCGTCGCCATCGTCCTGGTGCTGCGGGTCGCCGCGCTCACCGCCATCACCCCGGCCCCGCTGCTGCTCGCCGCGGTCTGGTGCGCCTCCCGCACGGTCATGGCCGTGATCGCCCGCACGCTCCCCTACGCCCGGACCAACGGCCTGGCCTCGGCGTTCCTGGGCGGACGGCCGCTGCCGGTCGCGCTGGGCGGGACGCTGCTGGCCTCCGCGCTGGCCATCGCCGGAGGCGGCCACCTCGAGAGCCGTTCGGTCGCCGTGCTGGCCGTCGGAGCCTGCCTGGCCACCGGTGGTCTCGTCGCCGCGCTCGCCCACCGCCGCCTCGGCGGGTTCACCGGCGACGTGCTCGGCGCGGCCGGCGTCCTCGGCGAGACCGTGGCCCTGCTCGTGCTGGCCGCCCGCTGGTGAGCGTGCTCCCATGCGACTGAAGGCCCCACCTCACGCCACCCGTGAGCCCCGTCCTCCAGACGCATCGACCGCCGCCAGGGCACGACCGTGACCAGCCACCACCCACCACGACTGAAGGCCCCACCTCACGCCACCCGTGAGCCCCGTCCTCCAGACGCATCGACCGCCGCCAGGACACGACCGTGACCAGCCGTCGGAGCCGTCGTGCGAGCCGAGTGCCCCGCGTCCCCGTTGCGCTCGGGGCCGCGCTCGGCGTGCTGCTCGACGCTCGCTTCGGTGAGGTGCCGATCGAGCCCCATCCGGTGGCCGCGTTCGGGTCGACCATGCAGGCCTACGAGCGCCGGAGCTATGACGGCACCCGGGCCGGCGGCGTCACCCATGCCGCCGTCGGGGTCGGCCTCGGCATCGGGGCTGGCGCGCTCCTCGGTCGAAGGGTCGGGGCCACCACCGCGGCCACCTTCGTGGCGGTGGCGGGTCGGGGCCTGGGCGACGCGGCCCTGCTGGTCGGCGAGGCGTTGGCCGTCGGCGATCTCGACCGGGCCCGACACGCAGTGCAGTCGCTCGTCGGCCGGGACCCCTGGGCCCTCGGCCAGGCCGACATCGTGCGGGCGGTCGTCGAATCGGTGGCCGAGAACACGGTCGACGCGGTCGTGGCACCCGCGTGCTGGGCCGCCCTGGCCGGCGCGCCCGGGGCGCTCGGCTACCGGGCCGTGAACACGCTCGACGCCATGGTCGGGCACCGATCGGCCCGCTACGCCGAGTACGGGTGGGCCAGCGCCCGCCTCGACGACGGAGCGAACTGGGTGCCGGCCCGCCTCACCGCTGCGCTGGTCGTCGCCGTCCGGCCGGCAGCGGCCGCCTCGGTGCTGCGGGCCGTCCGCCACGACGCGCCCGATCACCCGTCCCCCAACAGCGGCGTGGCCGAGGCTGCGTTCGCGGCGGCCTTGGGACTCCGGCTCGGAGGCGAGAGCCGCTACGGCGACCGGGTCGAGCTCCGCCCCACCCTCGGCGACGGCCGCCCGCCCGAGCCGGCCGACATCGCCCGAGCCGTGGCCCTCTCCGCCGACGTCGGCCTGGCCGTGGCCGGACTGCTCACCGCGGCCGGCACCGCGCTCGCCCTCTCCCGCTGGTCCCGGTGGTCGAGGTGACCCGATGAGGCCGACCGCCCTGCCGGCTGCCCCGACGACCGCCCCCACGCACCGACCTTGCGGAGATCCAGGTCGCCTCCCGAGCCCGATCTCCGCAACATCCGGGCGGACGGGGACGGAACCTCGATGAGGCCGAACGACGACCGGCCGCTGCTCCCCGATGCGGGCGAGCACGGTGGCGACGGGCCGGCGGTGGCGGCCGCGCTCGGCGTCGATCCGGCCGACCTCCTGGACCTCTCGCAGAGCCTCAACCCCTTCGCCGCCGACGCTCGGCCGATCGTCGCCCGACACCTCGACGCGGTGGCGCACTACCCCGACGCCGGGCGGGCGACCGAGGCGCTGGCCGGGACGATGGGCGTCGATCCCGGCCGCCTGCTGCTCACCAACGGCGGAGCCGAGGCCATCGCCCTGGTCGCGGCCGAGCTCGGGGCCGGGCGGGTCGACGAGCCGGACTTCGCCCTGTACCGACGTCACCTCCGGGTCGATGACGACGGCCCGCGCCTCCGGTCCAACCCCCACAACCCGACGGGGCTGCT
>Ga0302299_10000917_pt1 | contig 17184 bp, 17 predicted proteins | sample III_Fen_N3_4_FD_198795 | JGI IMG/M metagenome (GOLD analysis project Ga0302299, IMG submission 198795) | Peat permafrost microbial communities from Stordalen Mire near Abisko, Sweden - III_Fen_N3_4 | ecosystem: Environmental > Terrestrial > Soil > Wetlands > Permafrost | place: Sweden: Abisko... | reverse complement strand
CACGATTCTCGCCGGGACGCCGACCGCGAGCGCATCTGCGGGCACATCGCGCGTGACCACGGATCCCGCGGCGGTGTACGCGCCGTCGCCGACCTCGACCGGCGCGACCAGCACCGAGTTGGAGCCGATGCGCGCGTTGGGCCCGATCGTGGTGTGGTGCTTGTGCGTGCCGTCGTAGTTGGCGGTGATGGTGCCGGCTCCGACGTTGGCGCCCGCGCCGACGGTGGCGTCACCCACGTAGCTGAGGTGCGGCAGCTTCGCGCCCTCGCCCACGTCGGCGTTCTTGGTCTCCACGAAGCTCCCGACCTTCGCGTCGCGCGCGAGCACCGTGCCCGGGCGGAGGTGCGCGAACGGGCCCACGTGAACATCGGGGCCGACCTCAGCCTCGCGCACCACGCTCGACTGGATCTCGGCGCCCTCGCCCACCACCGCGTCGACGAGCCGGGTGTCGGGGCCGATCACCGCGCCCGCGGCGACGGTCGTGCGCCCCTCGAGGATGGTCCCCGGGAGCAGGCGCACGTCGGGCGCGAGGTCGACGGTGGCGTCGACGTAGGTGCGGGCCGGATCGACCATGGTGACCCCCGCCCGCATCCAGGCCCCGTTGATCCGCCGCCGCAGCACGGCCTCGGCGTCGGCGAGCTGGGCCCGGTCGTTCACGCCCAGGGTCTCGCTCGCGTCGGCGGCCGGGACCGCGAGCACCGTGTGCCCGGTGCTGCGCAGCACCTCGATGACATCGGTGAGGTAGTACTCGCCCTGCGCGTTCTCGGGGCTGACCCGGCGCAGCGCCGGCGCGAGGAACGCGCGGCGGAAGCAGTAGATCGACGGGTTGATCTCGGTGATGACGAGCTCGTCGGGGCCGGCGTCGGTCTCTTCCACGATCCGGGCGACGTTGCCCCGCGCGTCACGCACGATGCGGCCGTAGCCCGATGGGTCGGCCAGCACGGCGGTGAGCAGCGTCGCCGCGGCGTCGGCGATCCGGTGCTCGGTCGCGAGGGTGGCGAGGGTCTCGGGGCGCAGCAGCGGGATGTCGGCGCTGCACACGATGACGTCGTCCTCGTCCATGGTGTCGGAGAACGACGTGAGGGCCACCGAGGTGGCGTCGCCGGTGCCCCGCTGCACCCGTTGCTCCACGAACTCGATGGGGATGTCGGTGTCGACCTGCTCCTGGATGGCCGTGGTCACGGCGTCGGCGGCGTGCCCGACCACCACCACCACCCGCTCGAGCGGGAGCGCCACCAGCGTCTCGATCACGTGGAGCACCATCGGGCGCCCGCACAGCGGGTGGAGGACCTTCGGCAGCGAGGACCGCATGCGCGTGCCCTCCCCGGCCGCCAGGACCACTGCCGACAGGGGCCGGTAGGCCATTGGGGTCTCCTTGTCGCGTTGTTCGCGTCGCGGGTGGATTCGGGGCTCGGGGGCGAGGTTTCGAACCTCGACTTGGGACTCCAAAGGACCCCGTGCTGCCGTTACACCACCCCCGAAGGGTGCCCCGACCCTAGACGCGGCACGGGCGCGAACCGGGTGTGAATCCGGCCCGCACGTTGGGCGACGAGGCCGAGATTGTGAGTTCGTCGGTTTCACCGGCTACCGTGCGCGCCGCCATGGGGTCTCTGATCAAAAAGCGCCGCAAGCGCATGCGGAAGAAGAAGCACAAGAAGTTGCTGAAGAAGACCCGCTGGCAGCGCCGCCAGCAGGGTAAGTAACTCCCGACTCCGGGTCGCTGCGCTCCTGACTCTGGGTCGCTGCGCTCGCTCGAAGACGGAGTTCGTGAGGTCACCACCTCATTCCCGTACAGGACGCTCGCTGCGCTCCTGGGACTTCAGCACCAATATCGGATCGGGCGTCAGGTCCCGATGCGCACGCCGACGGCGGTGCTCCGCGCGCCCGCGACCGGCACCCGCAACCGCCGGCCGATGCCCTCGGCGAGCTCGGCGGGGTCGACGCCCCGCTCCAACGGCACCACGTAGGCCGAGCCGCTCCCGGCGAGGATCGCCGGACGGCCCGCGGCGTGCTCCAGGGCCCGGCGGAACTCCGCCAGCCCCGGCTCCACCCGCTCCGCGGCCGGCTCGAGGTCGTTGGCGAGCTCGCCGATCAGGCGGGCGACCGGCCCCTGGGGCTCTACCCGCCGCCGGGCCTCCGGGCCGCCGAGCTCGTCCCAGGCCGCGTAGACGGTCGGGGTGGCGAGGCGGAACGGCGGGATCGCCACGAGGAAGCCGAGTCCCGGCCGCAGCTCGATCGGCTCGAGGATCTCGCCCCGGCCCCGCATCCACGCCGCCCCGCCCTGGAGGCAGAACGGGACGTCTGAGCCGAGCCGGGCCGCGATCGCGAGCAGGTCGTCGTCGGTGAGCTCGAGCTCGAGCAGCTTGCGGACCGCGACGAGCGTCGCCGCGGCATCGGCCGAGCCGCCGCCGAGGCCGGCCCCGGCCGGGATCCGCTTGCGCAGGACCATCCGCACGCCGTGACCCGAGCGGCCCGCGCGCAACATGACGTCCTCGGCCGCGCGAGCGGCCAGGTTGTCCATGCCCGGCGGCACGTGCTCGGTCTCGCCCTCGACGGCGAAGGTCACGCCGCCGGGGTGCGGCACCGCGGTGACCTCGACGACGTCGCTGGGCTGGCCGAGCGACACGGTCAGGGCCTCGATCTCGTGGTAGCCGTCCTTGCGCAGGCCGAGGACCCGCAGCGACAGCGTCAGCTTCGGGTAGGCGGTGGCCCGGACGCGCGACAGGCGGTTCACGCGGCCGCCCGGCAGACCCGGGCCCAGTCCTCGAGGGTCAGCGCCTCGGCCCGCGAGCTCGAATCGACACCCGCCGCGGCGAGCACGGCCTCCGTACGGTCCCCCAGGGTGGGCTCCAGGGCCCGGCGCAGCATCTTGCGGCGCTGCCCGAACCCGGCCCGCACGAGGGCGAACAGGGCGTCGGGTGACGGCACCTCGACCGGTGGGGCCGGACGGCGGTCGAGGCGCACCAGCGCGGAGGCCACGTTGGGCGGCGGCACGAACACGGTGGCCGCGACCGTGCCCACCATCCGGGCCGCCGCGTAGTAGCCGACCTTCACCGAGACCGCGCCGTAGGCCTTGGTCCCGGGCCCGGCCACGAGCCGTTCGCCGACCTCCCGCTGCACCATCACGAGGCAGCGGCTCATCTCGGGGAACTCCTCGAGCAGGCGCATCACCATCGGGGTCGCCACGTTGTACGGCAGGTTCGACACGCAGGCCCACTCGCCGCCGCCGGTGAGGGCGCGGAAGTCGGCGGTGAGGGCGTCGCCGAGGACGACGGTGACGTCGTCGCGGTGGCCGGAGTCGACGAGGACCTCGTCGAGCACCGGGAGGAGATGGCGATCGAGCTCGAGCGCGACGACCTGCGCGCCGGCCGCGGCGAGGGCCACGGTGAGCGAGCCGATGCCCGGGCCGATCTCCACCACCCGGTCGCCGGGCTGCACGTCGGCGAGGCGCACGATCTTGCGGGCCAGGTTCGGATCGGCGAGGAAGTGCTGGCCCAGGGCCCGGCTGGGGCGACAGCCGTGGGCGGCGAGCAGGTCACGTACGGACCCGGGTGTCAGCGACGGCATCGGGCGGCGACGCTACCGCCCGCGACGCGAACCGACCGACGCGGCAACGCTCGCGGCGGGGCGGATCGCGGTCAGCGGACGTAGCCCAGGACGTGGGCGCAACCCCACCCGCCGATGCCGACGCTGGAGCGGATGCGCTCGGCCACGATGATCTGCTCCTCGCGGGTCGCAAGGCCGGCGTTGGGGGCGAAGTCGTGCCCGCCGAACGCGTCCCACGTGCCGTTGTAGAAGCCCAGGCCGCCCGAGAACAACGGCCCCTGCATGCCCCAGTTGCCCCCGGTCTCGCACTGCGCGATGCGGTCCCACATCGGGTCGGCCTTGGTGCCGTAGTAGGTGATCGTGGGCCGGGCCACGACCGTCGGGATCCGGGAGACGACCTTGCGCTCGACCTCTTCGTTGTTGCGGCGCGTGACCTCGGACGAGACGCTCATGATGCCGGGCGCGCCCACCTCCACCCGGGTCTCCCCGACGTTCATCGTGTGGTCGGGCTGGCGTTCGTCGGCGACGGTGTAGGTCTCGTCGACCCGTTCGAGCTCACGGCCCACGCGGATCACCGAGTACTGGGCGCCGTCGACGAGGCGGGTGTCGCGCCCCACCGCCCGGCCGGACGCGTCGATGACGTAGTCCTCCGTCCCGAGGTCAACGCTGTACTGGGCCAGGAGCTCGCGGACGTCGAGGGCGGGCACGCTGTAGTCGACCGCGGCGCCGTCGACCATCAGGTGACCGGAGTGCGGCGTGCGCAGGATGATGGTGGACTGGGCCTCGAGCCGGTCGGGCTTGCTCCGGTAGACCAGCGCGTCGCCGCCGGGGACCTCGCGGCGGAGGTAGTCGGACGGCGAGGCGTAGGTGGTGTACACGGTCTCGATGTCGCCGTCGAGGTCGCGGTTGATGGGGAACGCCCGCAGGACCGTGACCGTGAGCCCGTCGCGCAGCGCGGTGGGGGGCGGGGGGACCACGCGGTCGAACTCGCCGAGGCGGACCTTCTGGTCACGCAGGAGTGCGCCGACGGTGGCCGCGCCGCTGTCGACCGAGACGCGCCGGCCGTCGACCCGGACCTCCACCGCCATGCCGGTGTCGGCGACCTGACGTAGGCCGAATCCGGCGACGACGACGGTCGCGAGGACGAGGAGGGCCACCACGATCGTGCGGGGCCGGACTCGACGGACGGTGCGGGTCGGGGCGGCCGGGCGGGACTTCGCCGCGGCCGGGGCCGTCGCGGGAGCCGCCGTCGGGGCGAAGGCCGGGGCGGGGGCAGCGGTGATGGCGGGGAGGGTGGTGAGGTCGGGCAGCGGGAGCCAGGCCGCGGCGTCGTGGGGCTCGGCGCGCGCCGGCGACGGCTTGGCGTCCCAGGGCTGCTGGGTCAGCATGTCGTCGATGCTCGGCAGCTCGTCGGGAACGGGGAGCGGGAACCACGCGGCGGCATCGTGCGGACGGGCCCGGGCCGGCGACGGCGGCGCCGGGGCCGGCGGTGCGTCGTCGGCGGGCGGAGCCGAGCGCGCCTCGGCAACCCCGGTGGACGTCGCGATCAGCTCGGGGAGCTCCGGCAGCGCGTCGACATCGGGGAGCGGGAGCCAGCTCTCCGAGTCGTGCGGCTCGGCGCGGGCCGGGCTCTCACGGACCGCGCCGCTCAGGTGCGCGCGGCTCGACCGGTGGACGCGCCGCCCGTGCCGCGCGACATGACCGTCCCCGCGCTTGGTCGCGGGACGGTCGGCATCATCGGGCTGCTGTCCGGACCGTGGCTCGGACTGCTCGGACTGCTCGGACTGATCGGGGTCGATGACCGCGTTCCTCCATGGGCCCGTGCACTCCGCTGCACGAGCCTTCCGCAAGGTAGCGCACGGGTGTGACGGGCATCACGGCGGCGGGCCCGTTCACACGGTCGTAACCGGGACTCCCAGCCAGGTCGCGGCCGCCGCCGCGGTCTCCTCGGCCACCACCGCGGGTTCGCGGCCCACCGCCGCCGCCAGCGCGGCCCCCACGGCCCCGACGTACGCCGGCTCGTTCTCCTTGCCGCGGTGCGGCACCGGGGCGAGGTAGGGCGAATCCGTCTCGACGAGCAGCCGGTCGGGAGGGCAGGCGGCCGCGGCGGCGCGCACGTCGGCGGCGTTCTTGAACGACACGATCCCGCTGAAGCTCAGGGCCGCGCCGAGCGCGAGCGCGCGCTCGGCCTCGGGGGCGCCGCCGGTGAAGCAGTGGAACACCGTCCGGCGCGGCATCCCTTCGTCGGCGAGGACGCGGAACGTGTCGTCCCACGCGTCGCGGGTGTGGATGACGAGCGCGCGGTCGAGCGTGTGGGCGAGCCGGATCTGGGCCCGGAACGCCGCGTCCTGGGCATCGGCCGGGGAGTGCAGGTAGTGGTAGTCGAACCCGGCCTCGCCCACCGCGACCACCTGCGGGTGCGCGGCGAGATCGACGAGCGCGTCCCACTCGTCCTCGAGTCGCGACGCGTCGTGCGGGTGCAGGCCGACCGTCGCGAACACGTCGGCGTGACGCTCGGCGAGGGCCACCGCCTCGCGCGACGACGCGAGGTCGGTACCGACCACCACCATCGCCACGACGCCCGCATCGCGCGCCCGCTCGAGCACCGCGTCCGCGTCGCCCGTCGTCGCGACCAGCTGCGGATGACAGTGCGAGTCCACCCACCTTGTTTGGACGTTCAGCGTCGCCATGGCGACGATTTCAGTCCAAACACGGGGCTAGGCCTCGATGCGGGGGAACAGGGGGTCGCCCTTGTCCAGGGTGGCGCCGGCGGGGAGGAGGCCCCAGGCGGCCGCGTCGGGGAGGCGCTGGTCCTCGGGGGTGCCCGGGAGACCGAGGCGCCGCCACAGCTCGGCGCTCGCCCGCGGGATGACCGGCGACGCCAGCAGGGCCACGATCCGCAGCGCCTCGAGGCAGTCGCCGAGCACCGCGGCCACCGCGGCGGCGTCGCCCGCCTTGTGGAGCTTCCAGGGCTCCTGGTCCTCGATGTAGGAGTTGGTCGCGCGGATCAGGTCCCACACCGTGCCGAACGCGGTCGCGTAGTCGACCTCGGCAAACGCGTTGGTGCAGCCGGCGAACGCGGCCACGGCCGCGGCCGCGAGGGGGCCGTCGGCCCGGGTGTCGGGCACGACCCCGCCGCAGTAGTTGACCGCCATGTTGAGGACGCGGTTGGCGAGGTTGCCGAAGTTGTTCGCGAGGTCGGCGTTGTAGCGCGCCACCATCGACTCGTACGAGAAGTCGCCGTCGGGACCGAAGCGCTGGTCGGCGAGGAAGTGGTAGCGGAACCCGTCGCTGCCGAAGTCGGCCACGAGGTCGGCCGGCGCGATCTGGTTCAGCCGCGTCTTGCTCATCTTCTCGCCGCCCACCAGCAGGAAGCCGTGGGCGAACACGCACTGCGGCGGCGCCTCCCCGGCGGCCATCAGCATGGCCGGCCAGAACACCGCGTGGAAGCGGAGGATGTCCTTGCCGACGAGGTGGTAGTCGACCGGCCAGTAGCGGTCGAAGCGGGCGCGGTCGTCGCCGTAGCCCACCGCGGTGCAGTAGTTGAACAGCGCGTCGAACCACACGTAGGTCACGTGCTCGGTGTCCCACGGCAGCGGGATCCCCCACGAGATCGACGTGCGGCTCATCGAGAAGTCGCGCAAGCCCTGCTTGATGAAGCCGAGCACCTCGTTGCGCTTGCTGTCGGGCTGCACCGCCTCGGGGTGCGCTTCGTAGTGCTCGAGCAGCGCGTCGGTGAACCGCGAGAGCCGGAAGAAGTAGTTCTCCTCGGTGACGTGGTCGACCGGCTTGTCGTGGATCGGGCAGTTGCCGCCGTTGATCAGCTCGTCCTCGGCGTAATAGGCCTCGCAGTGGACGCAGTAGAGGCCCTCGTAGGTGTCGAGCTCGATGTACCCGTTGTCGTAGACGCGCTGGAGGAACCGGGCGACCGCGGCGTAGTGGCGGGGCTCGGTGGTGCGGATGAAGTCGGTGTAGGTGATGTCGAGCTGCGCCCACGCCTCGCGGAACCGCTCGCTCGTGACGTCGGCCCACTCCTGCGGGCTGACCCCCCGCTCCTCCGCGGCCCGCTGGACCTTGAGGCCGTGCTCGTCGGTGCCGGTGAGGAACACGACGTCGTCGCCCCAGAGGCGCCGCCACCGGGCGAGCACGTCGGCGGCGACGGTGGTGTAGGCGTGGCCGATGTGGGGCGCGTCGTTGACGTAGTAGATCGGCGTCGTCACGTAGAAGGGCTTGGCCACCGCGCCACGATACCCACGCCCCTCCCCGACCCCGGCCTGGTTTCAGGGGGTGCGGCGGGCGGCGATGGCGATGGCGTAGGCGCGTCGCTTGGGGACGCCGAGAGCGGCGGCGACCTCGGACGCGGCGTCACGCGCGGAGACGCCGTCGCCGAGCAGACCTTCCACCGCTTCCCGGATCGCGTCGTCGTCGGGGGCGGTGCCCGGCGGTGCGCCGTCGAGCACCAGCACGTGCTCACCCCGGGGGGCGACGGCCTCGACGTGGGCGACCGCGTCGGCGAGCGTCCCCCGCCAGACCTCCTCGAACTTCTTGGTGAGCTCCCGCGCGATCGCCACCCGCCGGTGCGCGCCGCAGGCCTCGACCAGGTCGGCGAGCGTGGCCGCGATCCGGTTGGGCGCCTCGAACAGGACCGTCGTGCGCTCCTCGGCCGCCACCGCCGTCAAGCGCTCGGCCCGCTCCCGACCCGCGCGGGGCAGGAACCCCTCCATCACGAACCGGGCCGTGGGCAGCCCCGACACCACGAGCGCCGCGAGCACCGCGCTCGGCCCCGGCACCACCTCCACCGCGAGGCCCGCCTCCACGCAGACCCGCACCAGGCGCTCGCCCGGGTCGGAGATCCCGGGCATCCCCGCGTCGGTGACGAACACGACCCGGTCGCCCACCCGGATCCGGTCGACCAGCTCGGCCGCCCGCGCCCGCTCGTTGTGCTCGTGCACCGCGACGAGCCGCGCCCCGCCGGGCACGCCCGCGTGGGTCAGCAGGGCCCGGGTGCGGCGGGTGTCCTCGGCGGCGATGACGTCGGCCGTGCGCAGCGCCTCGACCGCCCGGGGCGACAGGTCGCCCAGGTTGCCGATCGGCGTCGCGACCAGGACGAGGGCTCCCTCACGACTCACGGTCCGCATGCTCGCGCACGCGGACGACATCGCCGCACCGGAGCCCCCACCGGGCCCACGCCCCGGCCTCCGCCTCCAGCACGAAGCGGGCCCGCCAGACCGGGCGCGCCACCCGACCCGGGCGCAGCGTCACCATCCGCAGCACCACGCCCGACCGGTCGCAGAACGCCACGTCGATCGGGAACCGCATCCCGATCGTGTGCACCTGCCGGCACGGCGCGAGGACGAGCACCCCCTCGATCCCGTCTCGCCCGAGCAGCCCGCGCCGCCGCTGCGCCCGGGTCGCGGCCACCTCGACCGGCACTCCCCGAAAGGTGGTCACACGACCTCGACGACGCAGCGCGGCCCCGATGCGCGAGCGATGCGCGCGTCGGCCGTGATCAGCGGGCAGTCGAGCGCCTCGGCGAGCGCGACGTAGCCCGCGTCGTAGGTGGTCAGGTTGTCACGCAGCTCCCAGATCCGCGGCGTCAGCGCAGCGGAGTCGTACCGATGGATCCGCAGCGCGGCGAAGTCGCTCAGGGCCGTCTCGGCATCCGCAGCCACCAACCAGCCACCGAGCACGAGTCCGCGGACCACCGAGAGCACCTCGACGACGCCATAGTCCGGCGCCGCGAGTCGATACGGGCGGAGGACCGCGCGTGCCCGTTCTCCCGGGCGACCCTCGTCAGCGACCGCCGTCGCGAGGACCGACGCGTCAACGACGCAGCTGGGCATCGCGCTCGGCCCGAGCGGCATGGAGTGCAGCCACCGCATCGTCGGTGCTCAGCCTCGCTCCGCCGCCGCGGGCCGAGATCCGGTCCCAGATCTCGGCGTTCGTCGGCCGATCGGCGAGGTGCTCGAGCTCCTCGGCGAGGTACTGCTGGAGCGACTGACCGCGCTGCTTGGCCTTGCGGACGAGGGCGGCGTGCACTTCGTCGGACACGCCCCGCACCTGGATGTTGGGCATGCATGCATTCTACATGCACTCGTCACGGCCGACACGGCCGCCCCGACCGGCCGAGCTGCCGGGCGTGACGCCGCTACACGTTGAAGCGGATCTCGACCACGTCGCCGTCGTGCATGACGTAGTCCTTGCCCTCGACCCGCAGCTTCCCCGCGTCCTTGGCCTTCGCCCAGGACCCGAGACCGAGCAGCTCCTGCCAGTCGATCACCTCGGCCCGGATGAAGCCCCGCTGGAGGTCGGAGTGGATGACCCCCGCGCACTCCGGTGCGGCGGCGCCGGCGCGGAAGGTCCACGCGCGCGACTCCTTGTCGCCCGTCGTGAGGAACGTCGCCTTGCCGAGCATGTGCAGCGCGGCCCGCGCGAGGCGCGGCACCACGCTCTCGGCCACCCCGAGCTCGGCGAGCAGCTGGGCCCGCTCCGCGCCCTCGGCCGCGACCACATCGGGGTCGCCCTCGATCTCCACGCACACCGATAGCGCGTCGGTGCCGAACGGCGCCGCGATCTCGTCGGCGGTGTCCATCTGGTCGATGTCGACGTTGACGACGACCAGCGCGGGCTTGTTGGTGAGCAGGAACACCGGCGCGAGCAGCGCCCGCTCGTCGGCGGTGAGGTCGGACCGGTAGAGCGGCTCGCCGTCGGAGAGCACCGCCTCGGCCCGCTCCAGCGCGGCGACCTCCGACGCGAGCGTCTTGTCGCCCTTCATCGCCCGGCTCTGCTTGTACAGGCGTTGCTCCACCGAGCCCAGGTCGGCGAGCACCAGCTCGTCCTCGAGCGCCCGCAGGTCACGCGCCGGGTCGTTGCCGTCGGCCGCGCGCACCACCAGCATGAGCGCGTCGCAGTCGCGCAGCGAGCCGAGCAGACGGCTGCCCAGGCCCTTGCCGGCCTCGGTCGACAGGCCGGGCAGGAACGCGATCTGGAAGGTGGCGTAGACGACCTTCTTCGACTCCGACATCGCGGCGAGGGCGTCCAGGCGGGCGTCGGGGAGGTTGACCATTCCCAGCACCCGGTCGGACGCGAGGTCGACGTCCATGCCGGTCAGGGCGCGGAAGAGGGCCGCGTGACCGGATTCCGAGAGTCCGACGAGTCCGAGGTGCTCCATCGGGCGAGCGTACAGAGGGGTTGTCACTCAGCCCGGGGCCGAGCCGCCGAGGGCGATGGCGTCGCGCGGGGTGCCGGCGGTGGGATCGACCGGGCCGGGCGCGGGGACGACCAGCCGCCAGCCCAGCCAGAGCGCGACGAGTCCGCCGATCGCGGCGACCACGCCCCCGAGCACCCCGAGGAGCTGGACGCCGATGACGCCGAGGGCCAGCGCGCCGAGCGGGGTCACGATGATCCCGGCGAGTGGTTCGAGCGACTGGTTCAGGGAGAGGACGCGTCCGTGGTACGCGATCGGCGCGAACCGCTGGAGGAGCGTCTTCGCGGGTACGTAGAAGAACGCGACGTCGACGCCCCACAGGAACACGCCGATGAACGCGACGACCAGCGAGTGGGTGCCCACGTACAGCACCGCGGTCGCGCCCGACACGACGATGGCGAGCGCCACGTAGCGCGGCCGCGCGATCCGGTCGCCGAGCGCGGCGAGGCCGAGGCCGGCGGTGACCAACCCCACGCCGTACGCGGTCTGGAGCAGTGCGAACACGGTGTCGGACTGGCCCAGCACGTCGCGTACGTACAGCGGCTCCAGCAATCCGAACAGCGCCCAGAGCAGGTACACGCTGCCCACCACGGCGAGCGTCCAGCGCAGCCCCTCGGTCCGGCGGACCAGGCCGAAGCCGGCCCGCACCTCCCGCGCCGGCGACTCCCGCTCGGGCGGGTCGGTCATCGGGGGGACGAAGAGGCGCATCGCCACGAGCGCGCCCACCAGGAACGTCGCCGCGTCGAAGAGGAACGCGCCGGTGAGCCCCCAGCGCGAGTTCAGGGCCGCGGCCGCGACCGGTCCGACGATGATCGCGAGGTCCTGCGCGCCGCCGAGGAACGCGTTCGCGGTGACGAGGTGTTCGTCGTCCATCAGCCGGGGCGGGATCGCGTCGAGCGACGCGGCGGCGAGCGCCTCGATCAGGCCCAGCGGGAGTGCGAGGAGGATGATCGTGCGGTAGCTGTTCGCCTGGGTCAACGCGATCGCGTCGAGCATGCCGAGGAGGTTCGCGATCACGAGCGTGCGCTTCGGGCCGAGCCGGTCGATGGGCACGCCGAGCAGCGGACCGAGCACCGCACCCGGCAGCGACAGCACCACGAACAGGAGCGCGATGTCGCCGGGACCCGCGTCGAACTCGAACGCGGCGAACCCCCAGATGGCGATCACCGCGACCCAGCTGCCGGTCGCGTTGACGGCCTCGCCGGCGAGCAGGAGCCGGAACCCCCGCACGCCCAACACCCGACGCGCCGGCATCGGTCCGACGTTAGACGTGTGTCAGACTCGGCTTCCGCCGAGATGGCGAACCGGGATCGCACCGGCAACGAGATGGGGGAGACGACGATGGCCCGACCGACGCTCGAGGAGCTCCAGGACCGCTTCGAGATCGACGAGCTGCTCACGCGCTACGCGACGGCGATCGACAACAAGACCTTTGATCTGCTCGACACGGTCTTCACACCCGACGCGCACGTCGACTACATCAGCGCGGGCGGCGTCGCGGGCGACTACCCCACCGTGAAGGCCTGGCTCGCCGAGATCCTGCCGACGTTCCCCGCGTACCAGCACATCGTGGGCAACCGCCGGGTCACGCTGCAGGGCGACACCGCCACGTCGATCGCCGCGTTCCACAACCCGATGGTCTGGCCGAACGGCACCATGTTCTTCTGCGGGGGCGAGTACCACGACAAGCTGGTTCGCACCGCGGACGGCTGGCGCATCGCCGAGCGGGTCGAGAAGACGGCCTACAGCACGGACTCGATCGCGGCGACGTTCCCGGCTCCGCCCGCGTAGTTCAACGTTCGCCCCTGGCTCGGCAGGCGGCACCGGCGGCACGTAGCCTGCTGGGTCCGTACGCACCGACCGGAGCACCCAGTGTCGAAGAAGACGAAGAAGCGCAAGCTCAACGCCCGCCGCAAGAAGGCGAACCACGGCCGTCGGCCCAACGCCGGCCGTCGGAGCTAGTGCTCTCCCCACAGGGGCGGGCCGGGTCGACGCACCCGGCGGGGAGCTGACCGAACCGCGAGGCGCGCGAGCTTCCGCCGATCAGGCCACCGTCGGTCGCGTCCGGACCGCCACCAGGAGCAGTACCGCGGCGACGAGCGGCACCAGCGCCAGGCTGGCGAGCTCACCGACCCGGTCGGCCGTGGCCAGCCCGTCGAGGTTGGCCACGTGGTACGCCAGGTGGGGCACGCTCGTGACGAGCCAGGCCATGAGGACGGCGATCACGAGCGTCCGGGTCAGCGTGACGGCCGCCCACACGGTGGCGACGGTCAGAGCGAGGTTGAGCCAGCCGACGTCGCGCACGAGGTGCTCGTTGTAGGGGCCGTCGACCGCCACCCACATCCGTCCGAGCCCCGGGAAGTCGTCGTAGAAGGCACGGGGCGCAAAGCCCGCCCACACCCCCACCAGCGCACCGGTCACGGCCAGGTAGACGAGACCCACCCGCAGCAGCATCCGCGTCCCGTCGCTCACGGAGTGACCTCCTCGTGCTCGGCGAACAATCCGGCCCAGCCGGCGACGGCGTCGGTCCAGCGCGGCTGCCAACCCGACGCGGTGCGGAAGACGCGGTTCGAGACCCGCTGCGACGCCGTGAGCCCGCGGGCGCCGCTCCCCCCGAGCCACCGCAACGGCGCGGCCGGCGCGACGTGCAGACGACGAACACCGAACGCCCCGGCCACCGCGGCCGCGTGCTCGCGTCGACGCAGCGGACGGTCGTCGACCACGTTGTAGGTGCCCGCCGGCGCGGCGAGCGCGGCCACCACCGCGGTCGCGGCGTCGTCGGCGTGGATCGAGCTGACGAACGCGTCGGGCGCACCCGGCACCGGCGCGATCCGCAGGCGCGCGAGGCGCCGGTACTCCTCGGTCGACCGGGCGTCGCGTGCGTAGAGCGAGCCGAACCGGAGCACGACGACCGACGCACCGTCGTCGCCGAAGGCGAGCGCGAGCTCCTCGCCCACCAGCGTCGCCTGCCACATCGGCGACGGGTCGAGTGGCGCGGCCTCGTCGAGCCAGTCGTCGCCGCCGTCGAGGTAGGGGAAGGTGATCGACTCCTTCACGAAGCGGGCGACGCCGTGGACCCGGGCCGCGTCGACGAGCCTCCGGGTCGCGTCGACGCGCAGTCGGGCGTTGGTCTCCCACGCCGCCCGGCGGCGCATGTCGCGCATCGGGGGGATGCTCGTGGCGAGGTGCACGATCGCGTCGTGACCCGCCACGGCGTCGCACACCGCGTCGCCGTCGAAGAGGTCGACCGTCACCGGCGACGCACCCGCGGCGGCGAGCCGCGCGGCGGCGGCGTCGGACCGGGCGACGGCGGTGACCGCGGTGCCCGCGGCGAGGAGCGCCTCCACCGCGGGCCGGCCGATGACGCCGGTGGCGCCCGTGACGAACACCGATCGGACCGTCCGCTCACTCAGGTCTTCGGTCACCGCCCAGTCACCTCCTGGAGCCACTCCGCGCCGAGCTCGAGGGCGCGGGTGGACGATGTCGCCATGACGCCGGCCGCGATGTCGGCGACGGTGCTGCGGGCGAGCTCGGCCCGCCAGGCGGCGTCGGCCCGCACCATCACCGCGTGGATCCCGCACGGCACCCGGTACTCCCGCGCCGGGCGGGCCGAGGGCCCGCGGCGGCGGATCTCCGTGCACCGGAAGGCCGCCGTGTCGCCGTCGATCGCCTCCAGCACGTCGAGCACCCGGATCTCGTCGGCCGGACGCGCGAGGCGGTACCCGCCGCGAGGCCCGGGGACGGCGTCGAGGATCCCGGCCCGGGCCAGGGTCTGGAGGTGCTTGGCCAGGTAGGGCGCCGGCACCCCGTGGTACTCGGCGAGCCGGGCCGCCGACAGCGCCGACTCGGGGGGCGTGAAGGCCAGCAGCACCACCGCGTGCAGGCCCCACTCGACACCTTCGGACAGCTTCACAATTACGGATTATAACTATCCGGATTACATTCGTCCAGTCTCCGGGAACCCGGTGGCCGTCCCGTCCGTCGAACCTTCCACCCCAGGAGGTTCCACCATGACCCGTTCCCGACCCGCCCACCGTGCGGTCCCCCGCGTCACCGTCGTCGCCGTCGCGCTGACGGCTGGACTGCTCTTCCTCACGGCGCTGCCCGCCGGGGCGCGCACCGCCCGGCCCGGACGCCTGCCCGCGGCCACCGACCCGGTGACCGTGACCACCGACCGGACCCTGATCGCGACCGGGACCGCCCGGGTGCGGGGCGTGCCGGACCTCCTCACGTTGACGCTGGGCGTCACCAGTCGGGGCGACACCGTGGGCGCGGCGCTCGACCACAACAACGCGGCCGTGGCCAAGGTGATGCAGGTGCTCGACGACGGCGGTGTCGACAAGAAGGACATCCAGACGTCGAACCTCTCGATCGGCCCGGTCTACGACGACCGCTCGAGCGCCATCACCGGCTACCAGGTGAGCAACGTCGTCTCCGTGCAGATCCGCGACCTCGAGCACGCCGGGTCGCTCATCGACAAGGCGGCCGCGGCCGGCGGCAACGACGTGGTGGTGCAGGGCGTGTCGTTCGGGTTCGACGACACCAGCGCGCTCGTGGCCCAGGCCCGGTCCGAGGCCGTCAAGCGGGCCCGGGCCCAGGCCGAGCAGCTCGCCGCCGCCGCGGGGGTCGAGCTGGTGGAGGTGCGCACCATCTCCGAGTCGAGCCTCGACGACGGACCGGTGCTCGCCGCGCCGGAGGCGGCCGCGAAGCAGACCGACTCGATCGCGATCTCGCCGGGCTCCGAAGACCTGTCGGTGCAGGTGTCGATGGTCTTCACGATCCGCTGAGTCCTCACCATGGGTCGCTCCGCTCGCTCAAGAGGGCGTCGGTCGTCGCTGCACGCCGCACCCGAACAGGTCGCTCGCTACGCTCCCGTCAGATGAGTGACAACGCCGACCTCGTCCTCGTCGACGTGACCGACCGCGTCTGCACGGTGACCCTCAACCGGCCCGAGGTCCGCAACGCGCTCAACACCGCGCTGCACCGCGCGTCGGCCGCGGCGCTGTGGGCCGCGGAGGTGGACGACGCGATCGACGCGGTCGTGCTCACCGGCACCGATCCCGCGTTCTGCGCGGGCCTCGACCTCCAGGAGCTCGGGGGCGGGGGCGAGAACCTGCGGGGCGGGCGGACCGAGGACGGCGCGCCCGACAACCCGATCGAGGCGGTGTGGAAGATGTCCACGCCGGTCATCGGCGCGATCAACGGGCCGGCCGTGACCGGGGGCTTCGAGCTCGCGCTGGGGTGTGACTTCCTCATCGCTTCGGAGCGGGCCCGCTTCGGCGACACCCACGCCCGGGTCGGCGTCACCCCCGGTGGCGGGATGAGCGTCTTCCTCCCGATGGCCGTCGGCCTGCGCCGGGCCAAGGAGATGAGCCTCACCGGCAACTTCGTCGACGCCGACGAGGCCGGCCGCATCGGCCTCGTCAACCACGTGGTGCCGCACGCCGAGCTCCTGCCGACCGCCCGGCGGATCGCGGCCGACATCGCGGGGAACGACCCCCGGGCCGTGCGCCACCTCAAGGCCCTCTACGACGCCAATGCCCGCCTCACCGTGGGCGACGCGATCCGCAACGAACGGGACGTGTTCGACACCTACACCGTCGACTTCGCCGAGGTGGAGCGCCGCCGCGCCGACGTCGTGGAGCGCGGCCGCCGCCTGCAGCAATGAACTGACCGACTTGCCCCTGCCGGTCGGGATGACGGTGGGACAATGACGGCCGCCGCCCATGCTGTTCCCGACCGTCACCTTCGCGCTGTTCTTCTTCGTCGTCCTGCCGACGAGCTGGCTCCTCATGCCCACGCGCGAGCGGTGGAAGATCTTCATGCTCGCCGCGAGCTACTTCTTCTACGGGTACTGGAACTGGCACTTCGTCTTCCTGCTGGCGATCTCGACCGTCGTCAACCAGCTCTTCGCCCGCACGATCCACGCCACCGACATCGAGCGCCGCCGGCGGGCGATCCTCACCGGCGCGGTGGTGTTCAACATCGCCATCCTCTGCTACTTCAAGTACGCCGACTTCTTCATCAACTCGTCGCGCGACGTGCTCGATACCGTGGGCATCAACTCGGGCAGCTCGCTGGTCAACGTCGCCCTGCCGGTCGGCATCTCGTTCTTCACCTTCCAGGCCCTGAGCTACGTGATCGACGTGTACCGGCGCGACTTCGAGCCGGGCCGCCTCATCAACTTCGCGACCTACCTGTCGTTCTTCCCCCACGTCGTGGCCGGCCCGATCGTGCGCGGCAGCGAGTTCATGCCGCAGATCGACGAGCCGAAGGACCCGCGCCGCATCGACGCCAGCCGCGCGTTCTTCCTGATCTTCATCGGCCTGTTCAAGAAGGTGGTGATCGCGAACTTCCTCGCGACGCACATCGTCGACCAGGTCTTCGCGTCACCGGGCCGGCACTCGTCGCTCGAGCTGCTCGTCGGCGTG
>Ga0302299_10000916_pt1 | contig 17184 bp, 15 predicted proteins | sample III_Fen_N3_4_FD_198795 | JGI IMG/M metagenome (GOLD analysis project Ga0302299, IMG submission 198795) | Peat permafrost microbial communities from Stordalen Mire near Abisko, Sweden - III_Fen_N3_4 | ecosystem: Environmental > Terrestrial > Soil > Wetlands > Permafrost | place: Sweden: Abisko... | reverse complement strand
AGATCCCGGTGATCGTCGAGGTGTCCGGCCTCGTGTCGAAGGTCGCGGTGCAGGAAGGTGCGGTCGTCCAGGAGGGTGACCTGATCGCCGAGATCTCCTGAGACCGTCCGGGACCGTCCGACATTTTCGACGGCACACCAGGGACCGGCCGGGCGCTCCGGCTTCCGCGCCGGTCTCACTATGAAGTACCGACGGTGGCCCGCCGGTCTGCCCACGCCGCCAGATCGGGGACCCGCCAAATGTCCACCCTGTCCGACCTGCTCGCCGAGCACAGCGACCTGTCCGGTTCGGCGGTGGCTCATTTGCAGGCGGTCGTCTCCGAGTGGCAACTGCTGGCCGACCTGTCGTTCTCCGATCTGCTCCTGTGGGTGCCCACCAGGGCGGGTGCGCTCATCTGCGCAGCACAGGCCAGGCCCACCACCGGGGTGACGGCATTCGTCGACGACCGGGTGTCCGGCACCGTCGAACTGTCCGACTTCCCCCTGCTGCGGCACGCGTGGGAGGAAGAGCGCGTGATGTCGGAGCCTCCGCCGGTGGATGCGCCCGGGTCGTGGATCCGCCGCGAGGTGATCCCGGTACGGCACGTGGACGGTGTGGTCGCGCTGATCGAACGGGACACCAACAGCATGGTTGGGCGGGAGGCCAGCCTGCTCGAAACCGCCTACGTGGACGCCGCGGATGATCTGTTCCAGATGGTCGTCGACGGCACCTTCCCAGCGCCGGAGCAACCCGGCGAGATGCACACCGGTCCGCGCGCCGGTGACGGGCTGCTCCGGCTCGACGCCGACGGCAAGGTCGTCTACGTCAGCCCCAATGCCCTGTCCGCCTACCACCGGTTGACCTACAACGGCGAGGTGCTGGGACAGGACCTCGCGTGCCTGACGCGGTCGTTGACCGACGACCCGTTCGACGCGTCCGAATTGGCGTCCCGCATCACCGGCGCCGTCCAGGGGCAGCCCGGTCTGCGGATGGAGGTCGAGGCGCGGGCGGCGACGGTGCTGTTCCGGGCGTTGCCCCTGCGGCCGCACGGACGGCCGTCGGGGGCCTTGGTGCTGGTCCGCGACGTCACCGAGGTCCGTCGAAGGGACCGGGCGCTGCTGTCCAAGGACGCCACCATCCGGGAGATCCACCACCGGGTGAAGAACAACCTGCAGACCGTGGCCGCGTTGCTGCGGATGCAGGGCCGTCGGTCGGCCGATCCGTCGGTCCGCCAGGCGCTCAGCGAGTCGGTGCGTCGCGTCGCCTCGATCGCGATCGTGCACGAGACGTTGTCGACCTCACCGGATGACCGGGTCGACCTTGACCAGATCGTCGACCGGCTGGTGCCGATGATCTCCGACGTGGCGGCGGCCGAGACCTCCGCCCGGGTGCGCCGGGTGGGCACGTTCGGCATCCTCGGCGCCGAACTGGCCACCCCACTGGTGATGGTGCTGGCCGAGATCGTGCAGAACGCGCTCCAGCATGCCTTCGGCCCGGAAACGGGTGAGGGTCTGGTGACCATCACGGTGGAGCGTTCGGCCAAGGAGTTGGACGTGGTGGTCTCCGACGACGGAATCGGGCTGCCCGAAGGCTTCACCGTGGAGCGGGGCTCCGGGCTCGGCCTGCAAATCGTGCGCACGCTGGTGGACTCCGAGCTGCTGGGGTCCATCGAAATGTGTCACCGGGACGGCGAAAGGGGCACCGCGGTCAGGATCGTGGTGCCCCTTCGTGGTCGCAACTGAGCTGAGTCTGAGATTCGGTGGCGGTGTCTCCAGAGGAAGGCCGGCGGCGGCGAGCGCCCGCCAGGTTGGGCGTTCTCGGCGGGTGGTTGGCCGTCGTTACAGACTGCGGGCGCGGGCACGGGCCCGACGGCGCTTGAGCGACCGGCGCTCGTCCTCACTCATGGCGCCCCAGACGCCGGCGTCCTGGCCGGTCTCCAGGGCCCAGGCCAGGCACTCGCTCGTCACCGGGCAACGTTGGCAAACCGCCTTGGCCTCGGCAATCTGAAGCAGGGCGGGGCCGGAGTTGCCGACGGGGAAGAATAGTTCCGGGTCTTCGTCGCGGCAGATCGCGCGGTGACGCCAGTCCATGGGTAGGCACTCCTCGATGCGGCGCCGGAGTCGTGTTCCGGCTTGGGTATCGGTGGTCGGGTGGGCTGATCGTTGGGGGATGGGTCGTTGATGCTGGTCGTCGGTGCTCGACTGGTCCGAACCGGACAGTACCGATCCGTTGGTGGGAAACAGTCGGTCCGAACCGGACAGTGCTGATCAGTTGGCGCGAAACAGTCGTAAACAGTTGGTGCGAAAGCCTTTACAGACCCGCGGGTACGGATCGGGCAGTTCGGTCAGCTTGAGCCAGCAGGAATCCTGCACGCAAGGTCCCCCGCTTGTGAATGGTTTCACATGACGCGCTACAGTCAAGCGTTTGTCACGCTATGGTTACAAAGGTCACTTTGGCGATGCCAACTTCCCCCGCACCCATGATGCCTGGGCATCACTATTCAGACCAGACCCCGGAGCAAACTTCCGCTGGGGCGTCGCGCGAGCGAGTGATTCTCCGAGGTTCCTACAGCACTACTCGCAGGGCGTTCGGCACCGAGCTGAACTCGACTTCGGTCCGTTTGCCGAGGTAATCACCGTCCGCCTGCAGATCGACCGGTTCAAGGCACCGAACGGTCGCCCACGGCTGGTCGGCGGCGCGGACGATGTGCGTGGACGACGTCGAGGGGGTGTGCCGGCGCAGCAGCTCGGCCGTGGCCCGCAGCGCGACCGGCACGTTCATGCTGGTCATCGCGAAGATCCCGAGACCGCCGCTGACGGAGGTCCCTGGGTTTGTCCGCACCGGACGCTGACCGAAGTAGGTCCACGGGTCGACGTTGGAGACGAACACCAGGTAGGCGCCCTCGATCCGATCCCGGTCCGGCAGTTCCAGAGAGAGCCGCGGGTGACTCCGGTCCGACCGGACGTACCTGCTCACCGTCATCCGGAAGTGCATGAAGTTGGAGATCGGACTGCCGGTGTGCCGGCGCTTCTCGACGGCGTGCACCGCCTCGGCGTCCAGACCGAGACCCGCGTTGAAGGTGAAGTAACGATCATTCGCCCGGCCCAGTGAAACGAGCGTTGTCCGGCGTGCCATCAGCGCCTCGAGGATCTGTTCGGTCGCCACGGTCGGGTCGGCGTCGATGCCCAGCGCGCGGGCGAACACGTTGGTCGACCCGCCCGGCACCACGGCGAGCAGCGGGGAGTCGGTGCGCACCCCGCGGTACATCAATCCGTTGACGACCTCGTTCACCGTTCCGTCGCCGCCGTGCACCACCACCAGGTCCACGCCGCTGTCGGCGGCCGCGGCGGCCAGGTGCGCGGCGTGCCCGCGGCTCGCGGTGTGGGCCACCCGCAGCGACAGTTCCCCGGCCAGCGCGTGCGCGAGCAGATCGCGACGCCGTTCATTGGTCGAGGTCGCGTGCGGGTTGACGATCAGCAGTGCGCGCATCGTCGGGCAGCCTACGTGCCGCCCGCGCAGGATTCCGCGCCATGATCATCGGAAGGGGACCTTCAGCGGTGTCGCGGCCCATCATCGGTCCCCGATCGGCGATCACCTTGGCTGGGTAGCCTGGCGCCCGTGACCGTTCCCCTCGACCCGCCGCCGATGACCATCCCGCCGCCCCGGTTGGTGGCGGCAGCGGGCGTGCTCGTGCTGGTGGAGGCGGTCGGTGTGCTGGTGCTCGCGGGCGTGACGGTTCTCTCCGGGCTGATCGCCGGCGCGCCGCTCGGCCAGCTGATGGCCCAGGGGGCCTACTACCTGGTGATCGCGGGTCTGGTAGCCGCGTGCGCCGCCGCCGTGCTCCGCGGGCGGCGCTGGGGACGCACTCCCTGTCTCCTGACGCAGGTCGTCATCGTGGCCATCGGGGTGTGGCTCGCCGGGCCGAGCGGCCAGCCGGGCTGGGGGATCGGCCTGATTCTGATGGCCGTGCTGACCGGCGGTCTGCTGATCAGCCCTCCGGCCAACGAGTGGATCAACCGCTTCCCGCTGCCGTTCGGGCCAGAGCCGGACCGGTGAGGCGGAAGACGGTCCAGCCGTCCATCGGCTCCGCGCCGATCGAGGCGTAGAAGTCGATCGACGGGGTGTTCCAGTCCAGGACGGACCACTCGACCCTGGCATATCCCCGTTCGGTCGCGATCCCGGCCAGCGCGACCAGCAGGGCCTTGCCCAATCCGGAGCCTCGGTGATCCGGCCGCACGTACAGGTCCTCCAGGTAGATGCCGTGCACCCCCTCCCAGGTGGAGAAGTTCAGGAAGTACAGCGCGTACCCGACGACGGTGGCGGACTCGCCGGGATCCTCGAGCGCGACCAGGCCGAACAGGGCCGGGCGCGGATCGAACAGCGCGCTGTGCAACTGATCGCTGGACAGATGGCATTCGGAGCGCAAGTGTTCGTACTCGGCCAGGTCGTACACCAGCGCGACTACCGCCGCCACGTCGCCGGGGGTGACGGGCCGGATGCGCGGGTCAGGCATGCCCCGGCTCGGGTCCGTCGGCGGCGGTCCCGGGCGCTGGGCGGCGGGCCGCGGACGGGGCTGTCCCCGATCTGGGCGTGGGCAGACCGCGGGCCATCGTCGCGGTCGTTGGGCGGGCCGCGGACGTGGTCGTTGGGCGGGTCGCGGACGTCCCCGCGGAAGCGGCCGCCGTCAGGGCTGCGGGCTTGAACGGCACGACGTTCGCATGCTCGATGCACGGAGCTTCGTGGTAGGTGCCCAGCACGGTGATCGCGGCCGGATTCATCATGATCAACCCGCCGGCGGTGATCGGCAGGCCCACCCAGCGCACAGCCAGTGCCCGCGACATGTGACCGTGGCACACCAACGCGACGTCGCCCTTCGGCAGCAACGCACTGGCGCGGCTGAGCACCCGGTCCGCGCGGGCGGCGACCGCTTCGGGGGCCTCACCGCCCGGCGCGCCGTCGGTGAAGATCGACCAGCTCGGGTTGCCGACCCGTATCTGCTTGCTGGTGATGCCTTCGTAGTCGCCGTAGGCCCACTCGGCCAGGTCGTCCACGATCTCGTCGACGTGCAGGCCGGCGAGCGACGCGGTGCGCTGGGCGCGCAGGCGGGGGCTGCTCCACACGGTCACCGGAGCCAGACCCAGGCCCCAGAGCAGGCTGGGGATCGTCATCGCCTGATCGACTCCCTCTTCGGTCAGATCGATATCGGTCGTCGACGTGTGCTGGCCCGATTCGCTCCATTCCGTCTGCCCATGTCTGATCAACGCGATCCGGTGCACTGTCATCGATGCCATCGGTCCTTCGCCTCTGTGGTGGTGTCCGGCCGCGGTCTGAGTCTGGGGAGCAGCGACCCTTTCGGTGCTGCAGAAACAAGTCAGGACAGACCGGCGACGTACTTCCGGGAGGCTTCCCAGGTCGGCAGGAGGCCCGACTCGGCCGCCTGGGCAAGGGTAGGGGCCGCGGCGTCCTTGTCGGACAGGATGAAGTCGACCCCGTCGGGCAAGGGCAGAGCCAGGGCGGGGTCGACGGGGTTGATGCCGTGTTCGCGACCCGGCGCGTACCCGGTCGAACACAGGTACGTCAGCGTCGAGTGGTCCTCGAGTGCGACGAAGGCATGCCCGACGCCCTCGGGGAGGTACACCGCGCGGCGGTGCTCCAAATCCAGCCTGACCATGTCGACCTCGCCGAACGTGGGCGAGCCGACCCGTACGTCGACCACGTAGTCGAGCACGGCACCTCGCGGGCACGTGACGTACTTGGCCTGGCCCGGTGGGACGTCGGCGAAGTGCACGCCGCGGAGGGTGGCCGCGCGCGAGACCGACAGATTGGCCTGGGCAAGGGTCAGCGGATGACCGATTGCGTCCTGTAGCGACTCGACCTTGAACCACTCCAGGAACAACCCGCGGCCGTCCCCGTGCTGGGTGGGGGTGAATTCGAAGGCGCCCGGGACCAGGAGTTCGCGAACCTGCATGATCGCGAATCCTAGACCGGCGGTCCGTCGGGTACCGGACGGACGGTGCGCGAGGCGGGCGCAGTGAGAGGGTTGGAGGTGCGTGCCCGTGGGGGCCGGGGGTGAATGTCCAGGGGCGCGTGTCCGGGGGTGTGGCATCGGATTAGGTGCCGGGGGCGTTGGCCTGGTGGGGTGCGTGCCCGGGTTGCGTGCCCGTGGGTGATTGTCCGGGTGCATGCCCGGGGGGTGATTGTCCAGGGGTGCGTGCTCGGACGGTCGCGATTGGTCGGGGTGCTGACGTCAATGCGCGGTCGGTCTTGCTTCCCCAGCGACCCCGCCCATAAGTCGACTGTGACTCCGCCTTGACCACCGGCCACCTCACCGGGCAGCGTGGTTCCATGACCCAACTCCTGGACTCCGCCGAGATCGACACGGCCTTGGCCGCGCTGCCCGGGTGGGAGCGCGACGGCAATTCGATCCGGGCCCGATTCACCGCACCGGACTTCCCGACGGCAATCGGTTTGGTCGACGCCGTGGCCATCGAGGCGGAGGCGAGGAACCATCATCCGGACATTGACGTCCGCTGGCGGGAGGTGCTGTTCGTGCTCTCGACGCATTCTGCCGGCGGGGTGACCAGCCAGGACGTGGCGCTGGCGGGGGCGATCAGCGCTCAGGCGGCGCAGCTGGCCGTCACCACGAACTGACGGAAACCGGAGGTTCTGGCGCCGCGCCGCCATCCGCTCGGAGCCGTACAGGCGTCAGAGCAACGCACCTCCCGCGACAGCGACCCCCGCGAGAGGAGACATGGGCGAAACCGGGCGCCTTGGGAAACGCGATACTCCGGACCGAACGCGATACTCCGGACAGAACGTGACACCGCGGACAAACGCGACAGCCGGCGAAACGCGACAGCCGGCGAAACGCGACAGCCGGCGAAACGCGACACGCTCTTGGCGTGACACTCCGGACAAACGCGACACCTGCGAAACGCGACACGCTCGCCCCGGACAAACGCGACACGCTGCGAAACGCGACACGCTCTTGGCGCGACACCCCGGACAAACGCGACACCCTCCGAAACTCGATCGATTCAGTGGCTCTGAGTTCCGCACCCATCAGGCATGATCGTGGGTGGTCCCGCACCACCAGCGATTCACCCGACCTGCCCGATGGACCGATCAGGGCGCCGACCAGCCGGCACACGTCCCACCGCGACGGAACCGGCCGAGTCGACCACGGCCCGGACGCCGAGCGCGCACACGTCGCCCGCAACCCGGCCATGGACACAGCGCGGCCGATGGCCGCCAAAGATCCACTGCGCCCATGCCCGGGACGAGCGCCCGGGCCTTGACTACCGGAGCCATATCATGTCCACGCCCAGCACCACCACCTTGACCGCGGACCTCAGCAAACCGGACCGGAACGGCGTGCCGGTGTCCGCCGACCAACCGGGAGCACCGTTGGCCTCCGCCGGCTTCACCGAGGCTGACGTGCTGACCGCCCACCTGGGCGGCAAGCTGAGCGTCGGTTTGCGCGCTCCGCTACTGGACCGCCGGGATCTCTCGATGCTGTACACGCCCGGCGTCGCCGGCGTCTCCAGCCTGATCGCCAGGGAACCGGCCGCCGCGCGCGCCTACACCTGGGCCTCGCGGGTGGTGGCCGTCATCTCCGACGGCACCGCGGTGCTCGGTCTCGGCGACATCGGGCCGAAGGCCTCGCTGCCCGTCATGGAGGGCAAGTCGGCGCTGATAAAGGCGTTTGCCGGCCTCGACTCCGTGCCGATCGTGCTGAACACCACGGATCCCGACGCCATCGTCGCCGCCGTGACGGCGATCGCTCCGTCCTTCGGTGCCATCAACCTCGAGGACATCTCCGCCCCCCGCTGCTTCGAAGTCGAGCAGCGGCTGACCGAGGCGCTGGACATCCCGGTGATGCACGACGACCAGCACGGCACGGCTGTGGTGGTCCTCGCCGCGCTGATGAACGCCGCGTCGGTCATCCATCGGGTGATGATCGACCTGCGGGTGGTCATCGCGGGCGCCGGCGCAGCCGGGATCGCCTGCGCGCGGATCCTGTCGGCGGCCGGCGTGCGTGACTTGGTGCTGGTCGATTCCGTAGGGGTGCTGCACCCCAGCCGACCCGACTTGCACCCGGTGAAGGCGGAAATGGCGGCCAGCACGAATCCGCGGGGCGTCAGCGGAGCGTTGGCGGACGCCATGGCAGGGGCCGACGTGTTCATCGGCGTCTCCGGTGGCACTGTGGATCCTGCGCTGATCGACACCATGGGCCCGCAGCCGATCGTCTTCGCGCTGGCCAACCCGACGCCGGAGATCGATCCCCGGGCGGCCGCCGAGCACCGGGCCGCCGTGGTGGCCACCGGCCGCAGCGACTACCCGAACCAGATCAACAACGTGCTGGCTTTCCCGGGAATCTTCCTCGGCGCCCTGGACTGCGGCGCCCGGCGGATCACCGAGAGCATGAAGGTTGCCGCCTCCGGCGCGATCTGTGCCGCGGTCCCGGGACGGGCGAGCGCGGACCGAATCGTGCCGGACCCATTCGCCCCCGGACTGGCGCGGATGGTTGCGGACGCGGTGATCAACGCGGCCCGGGCCGAGGGTGTGGCCGGTTTCGAAACCTGGCCCTGCTAGGCGGGGCCCTCCCGGCGCCACAGCCGGACGGGCCATCACTCGCCCGGGTGCGGCCGACCCCGCCCAACTGACGGTGATGTCCGGCTTGCGCAGTTCGGGCGCCGTGGTCAGGTCCGCGCGGGTCGATCAGTTCCGGCACGGGACGGCCGTCCGGCGGCTTGCGCTGCAGCGACGAGATCTTCACCTGCCGGTGCCGGCAGCCTTCGGGGAACCATGTCCGGGGAACCCCAGCTGATCTGGCGAACCTCGGCTGGGGAACACCTGAGGGGAATCGAGTTTCGCGGTGCGGCCGTTGATCAGCGTGGGATCCGTCCGCCGATCAACGCGGTGAGTTCTCGCGCGCCCTGCCCGACCGGCGCGGCCAGCTCGGCGAACTCGAATCCGCAGCCGGGGCCGTCGGATTGGGCGCTGTCGTCGCAGCGGTGCGCGACGGTGACCCCGATCGCGGCGATCGGATGGCCGTTGTGGTCCAAGACCGGCGCGGCGACCGATGCGGTGCCCGTCGACACCCGACCGTCCTCCACCGCCCACCCGCGGCGACGCACCGCGGCGAGATCCCGACGCAGCTCCGGAAGAGTCGCCGGGCCGCGACCCGTCCTGATCACAAAGGAGCCGCGGTCGGGGTACAAGGCTCGTACCTGTTCGGCCGGCAGGTGGGCCAGCATCGACAGCCCGGTGGCGGTCAGGGCCGCGGGCAGCCGGACCCCCACCTCGGTGACCAGGGTCAGGCGGGCCTTGCCATGTTGTTCCTTGGCCAGGTACAGCATCTGCGCCCCGTGCAGCACGCCCAGATGGGCGGTCGTCCCGGTGGCCGCGCACAGCCGGGCGACGATCGAGCCGCCCAGCCGCTCCAGCGGCTCGCCGCGCAGGTAGGCGCTGCCGATCTCGAACGCCACCAGCCCGAGTCCCCACCGGCGCGCGGCGGGCAGGTGGACGGCGAAACCGGCCGCGGCGAGCTCGGTCAGCAACTCGTAGGTGGTCGAACGGGGCAGCCGCAACTCCCGGGCGATCGCGGCCGCGGACAGCGGGGTCGGCCGGGCGGCCAGCAAACCCAGCACGGCGAGCCCGCGGCGCAGCGCCGGTGCTGGACCGTCCGACGATCCCGCCGCGGCCGAGCCCGCACGGCTGTGACCCCGCTTGGCCGGAGCGTCAGTGTGCGTCACCCCGGCGGCCGCCGAGTAGGCGCGTTCCCACGGTCGGTGTTCCCGCTCGTCGTCACTTGTTCGGTATACCGGACACAAGTCGACGGTGCCCCCCTCGCGCGCTCGCCCCGGACGGCATCCAATGGACGGGTGAGCATCGCTGAACCCGCCTCGTCGACCACCGCGCTCGCCCGACCGACCGGGCGGGCCGCCGTCGTGGTGGGAGTGGGGGCGGTGACCTTCGACCAGGTCGTCGCCGTCGCCCGGCACGGCGCCGGCGTGTCGATCGGACCCGACGCGCAGAGCGCGATGGTGTCTTCGCGGGCCGTCGTGGAGGCGCTGGCCGGCGACACCAGCCCCCACTACGGCATCTCGACCGGTTTCGGCGCGTTGGCAACGACGTCCATCGCACCGCAGCGGCGGGCGGCGCTGCAGGCCTCGCTGATCCGTTCGCACGCCGCCGGTACCGGCACGCCGGTGGAGCGCGAGGCGGTCAGGGCGATGATGCTGCTGCGCCTCTCGACCCTGGCTACGGGGCGGACCGGCATCCGTCCCGGCACCGCCGATGCCTATGCCGCGCTGCTGAACGCCGGCATCACGCCGATCGTGCCCGAGTACGGGTCGCTCGGCTGCTCCGGTGATCTCGCGCCGCTGGCCACCGTTGCCCTCGCCCTGATCGGGGAGGGAGAGGTGATCGACCCCCGTGGCCGCCGCCGCCCGGCCGCCGCGGTGCTCGCCGACGCCGGGCTGCTGCCGGTGGTGCTGGCCGACAAGGAGGGGCTGGCCCTGATCAACGGCACCGACGGCATGCTGGGCATGCTGGTGCTCGCCCTGACGGACATCGCCGGGCTGCTGGATGCCGCCGATCTGTCCGCCGCCATGTCGGTGGAGGCGTTGCTGGGCACCGACCGGGTGTTCGACGCCGACCTGCAGGCGCTGCGTCCGCATCCGGGTCAGGCCAGCAGTGCCGCCCGGATGGCGGCCGCGCTGGCCGGGTCGCCGATCGTCGCGTCGCACGCCGGGCCGGCAGACACCCGGGTGCAGGACGCCTATTCGCTGCGCTGCTCACCGGCCGTGCACGGCGCCGCGCGTGACACCGTGGCGCACGCCCGCGCGGTGGCCGGTCGAGAGCTGGCCAGCGCCATCGACAATCCGGTCGTGCTGACCGACGGGCGGGTGGAGTCCAACGGCAATTTCCACGGCGCGCCGATCGCGGCTGTACTGGATTTTCTGGCGATCTCGGTCGCCGATGTCGCCGGCATCACCGAGCGCCGCACCGATCGGATGCTGGACGTATCGCGTTCGCATGGCCTCCCACCGTTCCTGGCGCACGAGGTGGGGGTCGACTCGGGGCTGATGATCGCCCAGTACACCCAGGCCGGCATCGTCGCCGAGCTCAAGCGGTTGGCCGTGCCGGCCTCCGTCGACTCGATCCCGTCATCGGCCATGCAGGAGGATCACGTGTCGATGGGCTGGCAGGCCGCCCGCAAGTTGCGCCGATCCGTTGACGGCCTGCGACGTGTCGTGGCCATCGAACTGCTGGTCGCCGCGCGGGCACTGGACCTCCGGTCGCCGTTGAAGCCGGGTCCGGTGACGTCCGCGGTGCGCGACGTGATCCGCTCGCGGGTCGCCGGTCCCGGACCCGATCGTCATCTGGCCGCCGAGATCGATTCGGTCGTCGACCTCCTTGCGGCCGGCATGATCACCGCCGCGGCCGGGGAACTGCTGGACACCGCCGAATGGGAGAACCGATGAACACCGCATCGTCGCAATCCGCCGCGACCCCGGCCGGACCGAGCGGAACCGCCGGAACCGCCGGAACCGCCGGAACCGCCGGACCGGCCGGCCCGCGGGCGGTGCGCGCCGCTCGCGGCACCGCGCTGACCGCCCGCAGTTGGTCGACCGAGGCCCCGCTGCGGATGCTGTGCAACAACCTGGATCCCCAGGTTGCCGAGGACCCTGACCATCTCGTCGTCTACGGCGGCACCGGGAAGGCGGCGCGGGACTGGCCGAGCTTCGATGCGATCTGCCGTTCGCTGACCGACCTGGCGCAGGACGAGACCCTGCTGGTGCAGTCGGGCCGTCCGGTCGGCTTGCTGCGCACCCACGAATGGGCGCCGCGGGTGCTGATCGCGAACTCCAACCTGGTGGGGGATTGGGCGACCTGGCCGGAGTTCCGCCGGCTCGAGGCGCTCGGGCTGACCATGTACGGGCAGATGACGGCCGGGTCGTGGATCTACATCGGATCGCAGGGGATCGTCCAGGGGACGTATGAGACGTTCGCCGCGGTCGCCGAGAAGCTCGCCGCCGCGCGCCCGGCGGGATCTGTCGGACCGGGCTTGGCCGGGACGCTGACCATCACCGCGGGGCTCGGCGGGATGGGCGGCGCGCAACCGCTGGCCGTCACCCTCAACGGCGGAGCGGTGCTGTGCATCGAATGCGACCCGGCCCGCGCCCGCCGTCGGCTGGACACCCGCTACCTGGACGTGCTGGCCGACACCCTCGACGAGGCGCTTGATCTCGCGCTGAGGGCGAAGCAGCAACGGCGCGCGCTGTCGGTCGGGGTGATCGGCAACGCCGCCGAGGTGCTGCCGGAGTTGTTGCGGCGCGGGATCGAGGCCGACATCGTCACCGATCAGACCAGCGCGCACGACCCGCTCGCGTACCTGCCGATCGGGGTCAGCCTGCAAGACTGGCACGAGTATGCGGCGGCCAAGCCGGAGGAGTTCACCGACCGGGCCCGTTCGTCCATGGCCGGGCATGTCGAGGCCATGGTCGGCTTCGCCGATGCCGGCGCCGAGGTCTTCGACTACGGCAACTCCATCCGCGGCGAGGCGCTGCTGGCCGGGTATTCGCGGGCGTTCGACTTTCCCGGATTCGTGCCGGCGTACATCCGGCCGTTGTTCTGCCAGGGCAAGGGCCCGTTCCGCTGGGTAGCACTGTCCGGGGATCCGGCCGACATCTATGCGACCGATCGTGCGGTGCGGAAACTCTTCCCGGACAATGACAACCTGCAGCGCTGGATGCGGCTCGCACCGGAACGCATTGCCTTCCAGGGGCTTCCGGCGCGGATCTGCTGGCTGGGCGCCGGCGAGCGACACCTGGCCGGACTGCGCTTCAACGAGATGGTGGCCAGCGGCGAGCTTGTCGCACCGGTGGTCATCGGGCGCGATCACCTTGACGCCGGATCGGTGGCCTCGCCGTATCGGGAGACCGAGGCGATGGCCGACGGCAGCGACGCGATCGCCGACTGGCCACTGCTCAACGCCCTGGTCAACACCGCGTCGGGGGCCAGCTGGGTGTCGATCCACCACGGCGGTGGGGTGGGGATCGGCCGGTCCATCCACGCCGGTCAGGTGTCGGTGGCCGACGGCAGCGCGCTGGCCGCTGCCAAACTGGAACGCGTGCTGACCAACGATCCGGCCATGGGTGTGCTGCGGCACGTGGACGCGGGATATCCCGAGGCCCGCTCGGCGGCCGAGCGGCTGGGTCTGGCCGTTCCGATGGCCTCCGGGAGCGCCTCGTGAAGCTCGGTCTGCCGCCGGCCGATGGGTCTCGTTTCGCATCCGCCTGGTCGGAGCTGGCCGGCGTTGGCCGGGACCACCGCTGGGGCGGGTACTCCCGGCACGGTTTCGACGACGCGGACATGCAGTTGCGGCAGTGGTTCGCCGAGCAGGCCGGCCGGCGGGGCCTGGGGGTGGAGACCGACCGCAACGGCAATGTCTGGGCCTGGTGGGGCGAACCGGGGACCGGGGCCGTGGTCACCGGGTCCCATCTGGACTCGGTCCCGGGCGGCGGGGCGTTCGACGGCCCGCTGGGCATCGTGTCGGCGCTGCTTGCCGTCGACGAGCTGCGGTTGCGCGGTGTGACGCCGTCCCGGCCGCTGGCCGTCGCCTGTTTCGTCGAGGAGGAGGGCGGACGATTCGGCCTGCCGTGCCTGGGGTCCCGGTTGATGACGGGCGCGTTGGACCCCGATCAGGCCCGTCGGTTGCACGATCCGGACGGTGTGTCGCTGGCCGAGGCGGCCAGGCGCAGCGGGTTCGACCCGTCGGTCATGGGGCCCGATCCGGCCCGGCTGGCCTCGATCGGGACCTTCGTCGAACTGCACGTGGAACAGGGCCGGCTGCTGCGCGCCGCCGACCCGGCCGCGGTGGTCGGGATCGGTTCGGAGATCGTCGCGCACGGCCGGTGGCGGATTACCGTCACCGGGCAGGGCAACCACGCCGGTACCACCGCACCGGCCGATCGGCACGACCCGATGATCCCGGCCGCGGCGGGCGTGCTGGCGGCCCGGCGCGAGATCGGGGCCCACCCGGGGGCGGTCGCCACCGTGGGCCGGATCCTGCCGATCCCCGGTGGCACCAACGTCGTCGCCTCATCGGTTCAGTTCTGGCTGGACGCGAGGCACGCATCGGCCGTCGTCACGGCGACGCTGGTCGACGCGATCGTGGCGGCCGTCCGCCGGGAGGCCGCGGCCGAGGGTTGCGCCGTCATGGTGCAGCGGGAATCGATGTCCGACCGGGTGACCCTGGACGCCGGACTGGGCCTGCAGATGTCGGCTCTGCTGAGCGCACCGGTGATTCCGACCGGGGCAGGCCACGACGCCGGCATCCTGGCCCCGCACGTGCCGACCGCGATGCTCTTCGTGCGCAACACGTCCGGCATCTCACACGCGCCGGAGGAACACGCGGACACGGCCGACTGCCTGATCGGTATCGAAGCGTTGGCCGACGTGCTTTCGGACCTGGTGCGGTGACGCCCAACCGGCGTGCTGCGGTGTTCCGATGTGCGGCGGCGTGGATCGACGGTACCGTCCGGCGGGACGTCGACATCCGTTGCCTCGACGGGGTGATCGCCTCCGTGTCGGACGTCGGCGGACCGGTGCTGCCCGGTGACACGGTCGAGGCGCTGGCGGGAATCGTCGTCCCCGGGTTCGCCGATGCGCACTCCCACGTGTTCCACCGCGCGCTGCGGGGTCGCACCCACCAGGGCGGCGGCACCTTCTGGACCTGGCGCGAAGCAATGTACGACCTGGCCGGGCGGTTGACACCTGACACCCTGCGGGAGTTGGCCTTTGCGACCTATCTCGAGCTGCTCGGCGCCGGTTACACCGCGGTGGGGGAGTTCCACTACCTGCACCATCAGGCCGGCGGCCGACCCTACGCCGAGCCGAACGCGATGGGTCTGGCGCTGGCGGATGCGGCCGGACGCGCGGGGATCGGCCTGACCCTGCTCGATGTCGCGTACCTGTCCGGCGGCTTCGATGTCGCTTTGTCGCCGGTCCAGCAACGGTTTTCGGACGGATCGGCGCAGGCCTGGGCTGACCGGGTGGATGCTCTCCGCGCGGCAGGCTGCGGTGTCCGGGTCGGTGTCGCCGTGCATTCCGTCCGGGCCGTCCCGGTCCGCGATCTTCCCGTGGTGGCCGCCGCCGCCCAGGCTGGTCCGGTGCACGCGCATCTGTCCGAACAGCAGGCCGAGAATGATAACGCGTTCGCCGCAACCGGCCGGACGCCGGCGGAGTTGCTGGACGAGGCGGGTGTGCTCGGACCGGCGACGGCCGTCGTGCACGGCACCCACCTGACCGCGGCCGACATCGACATACTCGGCCGTCAGGGGTGTTTCGTCGTCATCTGCCCGACGACGGAGGCTGATCTGGCCGACGGGCTGCCGCCGGCGGCCAAGCTGTCCGCGGCCGGTGCGCGGCTGGCCCTGGGCGGGGATCAGCACGTGGTGGTGGACCCGTTCGCCCAGGCGCGCGGGCTGGAGCTCGGCGAGCGGTTGGCCGGCGGGCATCGCGGAGTGTTCTCGCCGGGGATGCTATGGCACACGGCGACGGCCGAGTCGCACGCCGCGATCGGCTCACCGGCCGGCGAGTTGGTGCCGGGGGCGCCGGCGGACCTCGTGGCGATCAGCACCGATTCGGTCCGGACGGCCGGCGCGGACCCCGCCCAACTGGTCATGTGTGCCTCCGCCGCCGACGTGCGGACCGTCGTGGTCGGCGGTGTCGTGCGGGTCCGTTCGGGGAACCATGTGACGTACGGGGATCCGGGTCCGTTGCTGGCCGCGGCGATCGACCTTCTCTGGCGGTGAGGTTCGCCGCTGCGAGGAGGTTTGCCGCTGTGTGCGAGCCCGAGGAGGGGCGCGGGATGGTCGAATTGGTGCCGCCGCGACGGATCGAGCGGTCTGCAGAGAATGGCCCGCCGGGGCGGACGACGAGAAGGGACGCGAGATGGTCGAGCTGCTGCCGCCCGCGGCGGATCGTGGAGCATCCGTGCTGCTGCAGGGCATCTCGGAGCTGGTGACGAACGACCCGGCGGCCGGACCCGGACTGCTCGGTCCGGTTTCCGGCGCCTCGCTGATCATCGACGACGGCCGGATCGCCTGGGTCGGGCCCGAGACCGCCGCGCCGGCCGCCGACACGATGGTGGACCTCGGGGGTCGTGCGGTACTGCCCGGATGGGTGGACTCGCACTCCCACGTGGTGTTCGCCGGTGATCGCGCCGCCGAATTCTCCGCGCGAATGTCCGGGCAGCCCTACCGCGCAGGCGGGATGCAGGCGACGGTGGATGCCACTCGCGCGGCTCACGACCACGAGCTGTTGGCGGGCGCCCGCCGTCACCGGGCCGAGATGATCGCCGGTGGGACCACGTGCATGGAGACCAAGACCGGGTACGGGCTGACCCTGCCGGACGAGGTCCGGTTGGCCACCACCGCACGGACCGCCGGATTCGACGAGATCACCTTCCTGGGAGCCCATGTCGTCCCACCGGAATACTCAGGGGATCCGGACGGGTACCTCGACCTGGTCTGCGGGCCGATGCTGGACGCCCTCGCCCCCTTGGTGCGCTGGATCGACGTGTTCTGCGAGGACGGTGCGTTCGACGGACCCCGGTCGCGGCGGGTGCTCGCCGCCGGGCAGCGCAAGGGTTTGGGGCTGCGAGTGCACGGCAACCAGCTCGGCCTGGGGCAGGGCGTGCGGATCGCGGTCGACGCGGGAGCAGCATCGGTCGATCACTGCACGTACCTGACCGATCGCGACGTCGAGGCCCTGGCCGGGTCGACCACGGTGGCGACATTACTTCCGGCGTGCGACCTTTCGACCCGTCAGCCGCCGGCCCCGGCGCGGCGGCTGGTCGACGCGGGGGTCAGCGTCGCGTTGGCGTCCAACTGCAATCCCGGGTCGTGCTACACGTCCTCGATGAATCTGGTGGTCGCGCTCGGTGTGCTGTTGTGCGGGCTCACGCCGCAGGAGGCGGTGTACGCGGCGACGGCGGGCGGCGCCCTGGCGCTGCGCCGTGACGACGTCGGCGCGCTCGAGGTCGGTGCGCGCGCGGACCTGCACGTGCTGGACGCGCCGAGCCACGACTACCTCGCCTACCGGCCCGGGGTGCCGCTGACCCACGCGGTGTTCCGGCGCGGCGTCAGGGTGATCTAGCGCTGGACACCGCCTGTGCATGGGCCCCCGCCT
>Ga0302299_10000914_pt1 | contig 17196 bp, 14 predicted proteins | sample III_Fen_N3_4_FD_198795 | JGI IMG/M metagenome (GOLD analysis project Ga0302299, IMG submission 198795) | Peat permafrost microbial communities from Stordalen Mire near Abisko, Sweden - III_Fen_N3_4 | ecosystem: Environmental > Terrestrial > Soil > Wetlands > Permafrost | place: Sweden: Abisko... | reverse complement strand
GACCGACAGCGCGTGGGTGCGGCACTGCTGCAGCACCGGGCAGGTCAGGCAGATCTCCTTGGCCGCGCTGGCGCGGGTGCGGCGTTTGCTTCCACGTTCACCCTCGGGGTGGAAGAACACCTCGGGACCCACGCGACGACAGGCTCCATCGAACTGCCAGTCCCACAGGTCGGCCACGGGACCCGGGAGTCGGGTGATCTCGGCCATGCGTACCTCCACGAACTTGATGCCGCTCCCCGAGCGGCCAGAACCTCACGGTAGGAGCGGGTTGGTAGGCGGTGGGCAATCCTTTGGTAAAGGCTTGGTCAAATGCCCTCGGAGGCGGCAGAACCGGCCCTGACCTCAGGATTCGCCCACTACGGAATCCGTAGGTCGCGATGCCGCCGCCTCCCCGAGCGGCCCGGCCCGGGCAGCGCGTCATCTGCCGGACGGCTGCCGCCGCACGAGCACGTAGAATCAGGGAATGAGCCTCGGACTCGACGAGACCAGCACCACCCGCGACGACCAGCCCCGGGCCGACGCCCTCGCTGACGCCCCGATCCCGACCGTGGCGGCGTCCACCGCGGAGCCGGCACCGGCCTCCCCGTTCGCCGAGCTCGGGCTCACCTACGACGACGTGCTGCTGCAGCCCGGTGAGACCGACGTCATCCCGAGCGAGGTCGACACCACCACCCGGCTCACCCGCGAGATCTCGATCAAGGTGCCGCTCATCTCGGCTGCCATGGACACCGTCACCGAGGCCCGGATGGCGATCGCCATGGCTCGCCACGGCGGCATCGGCATCCTGCACCGCAACCTGTCGATCGAGGACCAGGCGTACCAGGTCGACCTCGTCAAGCGCACCCAGACCGGCATGATCTCCAACCCGGTCACCATCGGCCCGGACGCCACCCTCGAGGAGCTCGACGAGATCTGCGGCCGCTACCGCGTCTCGGGCCTGCCGGTCGTCGACGACGGCAACCACCTGCTCGGCATCGTCACCAACCGCGACCTGCGCTTCACCCCGGTGGCCGAGTGGGGCCACACGCTGGTGCGCGACGTCATGACCCCGATGCCGCTGATCACCGGCCACGTCGGCATCGGCCACGACGAGGCGACCGTCCTGCTGCGCCAGCACAAGCGCGAGCGGCTGCCGATCGTCGACGACGAGGGCCGGCTCAGCGGCCTCATCACCGTCAAGGACTTCGTGAAGTCCGAGCAGTTCCCCGACGCCAGCAAGGATGCCGACGGCCGCCTCCTCGTCGGCGCCGCGGTCGGCTACTTCGGCGAGGCCTGGCAGCGCGCCACCACGCTGATCGAGGCCGGCGTCGACGTGCTCGTCGTCGACACCGCCCACGGCCACGCCCGGCTGCTGCTCGAGATGGTCGAGCGGGTCAAGAAGGACCCCGCCACCCGGCACGTTCAGGTCATCGGCGGCAACGTCGCGACCCGCGCCGGCGCCCAGGCGCTGGTCGACGCCGGGGTGGATGCCGTGAAGGTCGGCGTCGGCCCGGGCTCGATCTGCACCACCCGCGTCGTCGCCGGCGTCGGCGTCCCGCAGGTCACCGCCATCTACCAGGCCTCGCTCGCGTGCGGCCCCGCCGGCGTGCCGCTCATCGGCGACGGTGGCCTGCAGTACTCCGGCGACATCGCCAAGGCGCTCGTGGCCGGCGCCGACACCGTGATGATCGGCTCGCTGCTCGCCGGCTGCGAGGAGTCGCCCGGAGAGCTGGTCTTCATCAACGGCAAGCAGTTCAAGGCCTACCGCGGCATGGGGTCGCTGGGGGCGATGAGCTCGCGCGGCAAGAAGTCGTACTCCAAGGACCGCTACTTCCAAGCCGAGGTCAGCAGCGACGACAAGATCGTCCCCGAGGGCATCGAGGGTCAGGTCGCCTACCGCGGCCCGGTCGGTGCGGTGGCCCACCAGCTCGTCGGCGGGCTGCACCAGTCGATGTTCTACGTCGGCGCGCGCACCGTGCCCGATCTCAAGGCGCGCGGGCGCTTCATCCGGATCACCACCGCCGGGCTCAAGGAGTCGCACCCGCACGACATCACCGGCATCGTCGAGGCGCCCAACTACTCGGGCTGAGCCTGTCGTGAGTGCGGAAACGGCTGCCAAGGCAACCACGTGCGCACTCGCCGCGGTCAGGAGCCGGTGATCGCGTCGCGGTAGGAGGGCAGGGCGACCCCGCCGTCGGCCGTGCGGTCGACCGAGGTGGCCGCGAGCACAGCCCGCACGATGGCCAGCGACACACAGTCGGCTGCCGCGGTCTGCAGGTCGACCTCGTCGATGCCGGCGACCGCGGGCCGCTCTCCGGTGGCCAGCGCGAACACCGTGTCGCCGTCGTACGCCGTGTGCACCGGTGACAACGCGCGCGCGAAGCCGTCGTGAGCCACGCCGGCCAGCTTGTGGGCGCCGGCCTTGGTGAGGGTCGCGTCGGTCGCGACGACGGCCAGGGTCGTGGCGATGCCGGCTCGCAGCCGCTCGGCCTCCTCGGCCCGCGCCGCCCAGTGGGCGGCGACCCGCGCGGCATCCGGGGTCGGCAGGTCCTCGCCGGCGGCCAGGTGCGCCGCGAGCAGCCGGCCGTCGGGGCCGAAGGTCGAACCCACCGCGTTCAGCACCACGAGTGCACCAACCGTGACGCCGGACGCGAGCACCGTGGATGCCGTGCCGACCCCACCGCGCAACCCTCCGGTGCGTGCCCCGGTGCCGGCCCCCACCGAGCCCTGCGCCACCGGCCCACCGGCAGCAGCACGGTGGGCGGCGGCGCCGTCGGCCGGGCCGGGCGTGTTGCGCCAGGAGCCGCCGCGGCCGAGGTCGAAGAGGATGGCGGCGGGTACGATCGGCACCCGCTCGTGCGGTTCCGGCCCCACCGGCCAGCCGGCGCCTGCGTCGTAGGCGGCGGCCGCCACCCCGTCGGCGGCCGACAGCCCGAAGGCGCTGCCCCCGGCGAGCAGGACGGCATCCACGGCGGAGACCAGGGTGCGCGGGTCGAGCAGGTCGGTCTCCCGGGTGCCCGGGCCACCCCCGCGCACGTCCACCCCACCGACGGTGCCGGGCGGCGGCACGACGACGGTCACCCCGGTGAGCCAGCCCGGCTCGTCCCGGGTGGTGTGGCCGACGCGCACGCCGCCCACGTCGGTGATGGCGTCGTGGGGTCCGGGGTGCACGGGCTCAGCATGACGGATGCCGGCCCCGCGGGCGCGGGACCGGCATCCGGTCGAGGTGGGAGGGCGGCGCCTCGGGGAGGCGGACCTACCTCAGTGCAGCAGCGCGGCCGGCGCGATGTCGTCGGCGCTCGCGTCGTCGAGCAGGTGCGACTCCTCGTGCTTGCGCGGCAGGAAGTAGGCCGGGATCAGCGTGAAGGTGAGGAGCACGGCGGCCACCCAGAAGGTGTTGGTGAACGCGACGGCCATCGCCTCGTGCACGGCAGCCATCAGCACCTCCTGGCCCTTGGCGAGCAGCGCCGCGAGCTCTGGGAACTTGGCGGCGGCCGCCTGAATCTGTGCCGGGTCCTTGATGCCGGCCGTGGCGTTCTTGAACGCCGCGGACGCCTGGAGCAGCGGGTCGTTCTTGAGCCCGTTGGTGAGGACGACCGACATGATCGCGACACCGATCGACGAGGCGACCTGCTGGCTGATGTTGAGCAGCGTCGAGCCGCGAGCCACGTCGTGCGACTTCAGCGTCTTCAGCGCGGACGTCATCAGCGGCATCATCGTGGCGCCCATGCCCATCCCCATGATGAACAGCACCGGCAGGATCTGGCTGTAGGGCGTGGTCGCGGTGAGCTGGGTCAGCGCGTACATGCCGCCGATGATCAGCACCAGGCCGAACGGGACGATGCGGCCGACCGGCAGCCTGTCCATCAGCGCGCCGGCGATCGGCATGGTGACCATCGCGCCGACCCCCTGCGCCGCCATCAGCCAGCCGGCCTGCAGCGGGGTCTCGCCACGCACCTGCTGGAAGTAGGTGGGCACCAGCAGCAGGCCGCCGAAGAAGGCCGCCGCGAACAGGAACATCGTGATGACCGAGACGCTGAGGTTGCGGTTGGCGAACAGCCGCAGGTCGAGCAGCGGGTGCTTGGTGCGGAAGCTCCAGAACACGAACGCCATGATCATCAGCAGCCCGAGGGTGCCCCAGAAGATGACCTTGAACGAGAAGAAGGTGCCCTCGCCGGGGATCGAGGAGACGCCGTAGAGGAACATCGCCAGACCGGGCGACATCAGCGCCGCGCCGACCCAGTCGAAGGACTCCGAGGGGGTGGGACGGTCGGACGCGAGCACGAACCAGGCGTAGGTGATGGCGATGATGCCGATCGGCACGTTGATCAGGAAGATCCAGTGCCACGAGTAGTTGTCGATCAGGTAGCCGCCGAGGATGGGGCCGAAGATCGGGCCGAGCAGCATCGGCACGCCGAGGATCGCCATCAGGCGGCCCATCCGCGCGGGCCCGGCGGCCCGGGTCATGATCGTCATGCCGAGCGGCATCAGCATGCCGCCGCCGAGGCCCTGCAGGAAGCGGAAGCCGATGAGCATCCCGATCGAGCTCGCCGTGGCGCACAGCATCGAGCCCAGCGTGAAGAGCAGCAGCGCCGTCATGTACAGGCGCTTGGTGCCGAACCGGTCGGCCGCCCAGCCGGTGAGCGGGATGACCATGGCCAGCGCCAGCGTGTAGGCGATGACGGTCCAGGTGACGGTGGAGTAGAGCAGCGTCTGACCCGGGCTCGCGAACTCGGTCTGGAAGGTCGGCAGGGCGACGTTGACGACGGTGATGTCGAGGATCGACATGATGGCGCCGAGGACGACGACTCCGGCGATCTTCAGGACCGCACCGTCGATCTTCTCGGGGTACACGTGGGGCGCGGTGGGCGCTGGTGCTGACACGATGGCTCCATGTCCGTGGCGGGGATGGGCTCCGGGCTGCCGCGTCGTCGACACCTGGTGGGGCGGCGGGCCGATCCGGGGGCGGCAGCGGTGCCGACCCTTAAGTGTGCCTCACCTAACCCTCCGGTCGGAACCGGTTTCCGCTAGCAGAGGACACCTCGCGGACCGGGAATACCGCGCCGTCCGGAACGCTTCGCCGCGTCGATAGGCTGCCCCGGTGACCGAGATCGAGATCGGCCGTGGCAAGCGCGGCCGCCGGGCCTATTCCTTCGACGACATCGCCATCGTGCCGTCGCGCCGCACACGCGACCCCGAGGAGGTCTCGGTCGGCTGGCAGATCGACGCCTACCACTTCGACCTGCCGGTGATCGCAGCCCCGATGGACTCGGTGATGTCGCCGCAGACCGCCATCGCGCTCGGCCAGCTCGGCGGCCTTCCGGTGCTGGACCTCGAGGGCCTGTGGACCCGCTACGAGGACCCCACCCCGCTGCTCGCCGAGATCGCCACCCTCGACCCGGCCCTCGCGACCACCCGCATGCAGGAGATCTACCGCGAGGAGATCCAGCCCGAGCTCGTCACCGAGCGGCTGCGCGAGATTCGCGCCGCAGGTGTCACCGTCGCCGGGGCGCTCACCCCCCAGCGCACCCAGCAGCTCTGGAAGACCGTCGTGGATGCCGGGGTCGACCTGTTCGTCATCCGCGGCACCACGGTGTCGGCCGAGCACGTCTCGGGCCGGGCCGAGCCGCTCAACCTCAAGCGGTTCATCTACGAGCTCGACGTGCCGGTGATAGTCGGCGGCGCGGCCTCCTACTCCGCGGCCCTGCACCTGATGCGCACCGGCGCGGCCGGCGTGCTCGTGGGCTTCGGTGGGGGAGCGGCGCACACGACCCGGCGCACGCTCGGCATCCACGCCCCGATGGCGTCGGCGATCGCCGACGTCGCGGCCGCGCGCCGCGACTACCTCGACGAGTCCGGCGGGCGCTACGTGCACGTCATCGCCGACGGCGGCATGGGCACCAGCGGCGACATCGTCAAGGCGGTGGCCTGCGGCGCGGATGCCGTGATGCTCGGCGCCGCCCTCGCCCGCGCCACCGACGCCCCGGGGCGCGGCTTCCACTGGGGACCTGAGGCGCACCATCTCGAGCTGCCCCGCGGCGAACGGGTCGAGGTGGGGTCCGTGGCCGGCTTGCCGGAGATCCTCTTCGGCCCCAGCCGCATCGCCGACGGAACCACCAACCTGGTCGGCGCCCTGCGCCGGGCGATGGCCACCTCCGGCTACCTCGACCTCAAGGAGTTCCAGCGCGTGGAGGTCGTCGTCGCGCCCTACCAGCGCAGCTGAACGCGGTCGCGTCGAGACCCGCCGCGTGCCGCACCTCACGAACCGCTACGCGCGGCGCGGCGGTGTCGTTACCCTTCGGTAATGGCCGACGTCGTGGTGGACCCAGAGACCTCTCCTCTAGCGACGTACGCCGTGGACCCGGCCCGCGTGAGAGCACTGGTCCGCCGGGTGGTGGCCTCTGGTGACGGCGGCGAGGAGCTCACCTCCTCGCCGATGACCGGAGCGCCCCTCGCGTCGCTCCCGCTGTCGACTGCGCGTGACGTCGGGGTCGCGGTGGACACCGCTCGCGCCGCCCAGTGGCTCTGGGCCGACACCCCGGTTGCGGAGCGCGCCGCGGTGCTGCTGCGCGTGCACGACCTCGTGCTCGACCGCCAGGGCGAGCTGCTCGACCTGGTGCAGCTGGAGTCGGGCAAGGCCCGCTCGCACGCCTACGAGGAGGTGGCCGACTGCGCCATCGTCGCGCGGCACTACGCCCGCCAGGGCCCGTCGCTGCTGCGCGAGACCAAGCACGTCGGCGTGCTGCCGGTGCTGTCCCGCGCCGTCGAGCACCACCGGCCCAAGGGCGTCGTCGGCATCGTCTCGCCATGGAACTACCCGCTCAGCCTGGCCGTGACCGACGCCATCCCCGCCTTCCTGGCCGGCAACGCCGTGGTGCTGCGCCCTGACCTGCAGGGCTCGCTGACTGCGCTGGCCGCGGCCGAGATCTTCGCCGACGCGGGGCTGCCCGAGGGCCTGCTGCAGGTCGTGCTCGGCCACGGTGACCCCACCGGGCAGGCCGTCGTCGACCGCGCCGACTACGTCAGCTTCACCGGGTCGACCGCCACCGGGCGCCGGGTCGCGCAGGCCACGGGCAAGCGGCTGGTCGGGGTCAGCCTCGAGCTCGGCGGCAAGAACACCATGTACGTCGCCGCCGACGCCGACCTGCGACGGGCGGCCGCCGGTGCCGTGCGGGCCTGCTTCGCCTCGGCCGGCCAGCTGTGCATCAGCGCCGAGCGCCTCGTGGTGCACGCCGACGTCTACGACGAGTTCGTGCCGCGCTTCGTCGAGCTGGTCTCCCGGATGCGGCTGTCGACCGGCCTGCACTGGGGCGCCGACATGGGCAGCCTGGTCAGCGCGGCCCAGAAGGAGAAGGTGCTGAGCCACATCGACGACGCCGTCGCCAAGGGAGCCCACGTGCTCACCGGCGGCCACGAGCGCCTCGACATCGGGCCGCTCGTCGTCGAGCCGACCGTGCTCGAGGGCGTCACGTCGGCGATGGCCTGTCGGGACGAGGAGACCTTCGGGCCGGTCGTGTCGCTGTACCGGGTCAGCTCGGACGAGGAGGCGGTGCGGATGGCCAACGACACGGAGTACGGCCTCAACGCCTCGGTGTGGACCCGTGACGTGCGGCGTGGGCGGCAGGTCGCGGCCCGCATCCACGCCGGCACGGTGAACATCAACGAGGGCTACGCCGCGACCTGGGGCAGCGTCGCCGCCCCGATGGGCGGGATGAAGTCGTCGGGCCTGGGCCGCCGGCACGGCCGCGAGGGCCTGATGAAGTACACCGAGACCCAGAACATCACCTCCCAGCACCTCGTCCCCATCGCCCCCTTCGGCGGGATGTCGGACGAGACCTACGCCCGGGTGCTCACCGGGGCGCTTCGCGCGATGAAAGCGGTTGGACTCAAGTGACGACGAACTCCACTCCTGCGGCATCCACCCCCGAGGTCGACGTGGACGTCGACGTCGTCGTGATCGGCTCCGGCTTCGGTGGCTCGGTCACCGCGCTGCGGCTTGCCGAGAAGGGCTACTCGGTGCTCGTGCTCGAGGCCGGCCGGCGCTTCGCGGACGAGGACTTCGCGCAGACCTCGTGGGACGTGCGCAAGTTCCTGTGGGCGCCCAAGCTCGGCTGCTACGGCGTCCAGCGCATCCACCGGCTCAAGGACGTCATGATCCTGGCCGGCGCCGGCGTGGGTGGCGGGTCGCTCAACTACGCGTGCACCCTGTACGTGCCGCCGGCGCCCTTCTACTCGGACCCGCAGTGGGGCGACATCACCGACTGGTCGGCCGAGCTCGCGCCGCACTACGAGACGGCATCCGCGATGCTGGGCGTGGTCACCAACCCGTGCGAGGGGCCCGTCGAGCAGGTGATGCGGCGCACGGCCGAGGACCTCGGGGTCGCCGACACCTTCCGAAAGACGCCGGTCGGCATCTACTTCGGCGAGTCCGGGGAGCGTGCGGCAGACCCGTACTTCGGCGGCGTCGGCCCGGAACGCACCGGCTGCACCCAGTGCGGCAACTGCATGGTCGGATGCCGGGTGGGCGCCAAGAACACGCTCGTCAAGAACTACCTCGCCCTCGCCGAGGGGCTCGGCGTCGTGGTGGAGCCGATGCGTACGGTCACCCGGCTCGGGGTGGTGCCCGGCACCGGGGACGCGACGGGCACGGGGGAGCGCTACCGGGTGCTGCACGAGCGCACCGGTCCACGTGAGGGCCGCGACGTGCGGGTGACCACCGCCAACCACGTCGTGGTGGCCGCCGGCACCTGGGGCACCCAGCACCTCCTGCACGAGATGAAGGACATCGGCGAGCTGCCCCGGATCTCCGACCGGCTCGGGCACCTCACCCGCACCAACTCCGAGGCGCTCCTCGGGGCGACGACGCTCAGCGTCCCGAAGGACGCCGACCTCTCCCGCGGGGTCGCCATCACCTCCTCCTTCCACCCGGACGACGAGACCCACGTCGAGAACTGCCGCTACGGCAAGGGCTCGAACGCCATGGCCCTGCTCGCCGGCGTGCGGGTCCCGCCGGACACCGGTCGCTCACGGCTCAGCCAGGCGCTCATCGAGCTGCTCCGCAACCCGCGCGACCTGCGGGCCGTCGGTGTCAACGCCTACCGCTGGAGCGAGCGCACCGTCATCGGGCTCGTCATGCAGACGCGGGACAACTCGCTGCGCACCTCCCGCCGCAAGGGCCGCTTCGGCGGCTACCGGCTCACCTCGGAGCAGGGGCACGGCGAGCCGAACCCCACCTACATCGAGGCCGGCCACACCGCGATGCAGGCGCTCGCCGCCCGGCTCGAGGAGGAGACCGGCACCCGCGCCGTGGCCGGCGGCTCCTGGGGTGAGGTGCTCGACACGCCGATGACCGCGCACTTCATCGGAGGTGCGGCCATCGGTTCGGACCGCGAGCGCGGCGTCCTCGACCCCTACCACCGGGTCTGGGGCCACCCCGGCATCTCGGTCGTCGACGGCTCGGCCATCTCGGCGAACCTCGGGGTCAACCCCTCGTTGACGATCACCGCGCAGGCCGAGCGCGCCATGTCGCTGTGGCCGAACTCCGGCGAGGCCGACGCCCGACCCGACCAGAGCCAGCCGTACGCCGTGCTGCCGGCGGTCGCGCCGCGGAACCCGGCCGTGCCGGCCGGTGCCCTTCGGGCCGTCGGTGCCGTGGAGCGCCCGCCCGGCGCGCGGGTGCTGCCGCTGTCGGTGGCGACCGCCACGATGGGCGGATGAGCGGTCCGGCATCCGCACAGCAGTGGTCCTTCAGCGCGCCGTTGTGGCGCTGGCGCGAGGGCACCTGGCGGTTCGTCACGGTTCCCGAGGCGGTGAGCGACGAGGTCGACGAGGCCGTCGGCGACCTCACCGGCGGGTTCGGGTCGGTGCGCGTCGAGGTGACCGTGGGCGCCACCACCTGGCTCACCTCGCTGTTCCCCTCGGCCGAGGCCGGGGCCTACGTGCTGCCGCTCAAGAAGGCGGTGCGGGTGGCCGAGGGGCTCGCCGACGACGCGGCGGCCGAGGTCAGCATCCGGCTGGTCGGCCGCTGACCCGCCTTCGGCGTTGACCGGCATCCGGCGTGCGCTGTTCTCGAGGGGTACCGCCAGTCGAGCGGTCGTGAATCGCCCGCGAGAGTCGTCGATCTCGGGCGTGTTGTGACCCCTCGTTCCTGCAGGAGTGGCCCCTCGTCAGGTCGGTGGCGGGGTGGGCGGGGTGAGCGAGCGGCGGCGCACAGCCGTCTCGACGCGGGACCTGCCCAGCCGCAGGCGCTCCCAGCGGCCGCGCGGTGGGGTCGGGTGCGGCGGCACCGTCGTCACGCTGACCGCGACGAGGTCGGTGTAGGCGTCCTGGCGCAGCCGCATGACCATCCGCTGCGCGGCGCTCTTGCCCTTGGCGAGGAGCCCGGCCGCGATGAAGGCGCCGAACCCACCCGTGGCTAGCAGCGAGGAGAACCACACCGGCACGGCGCCCACCTCGCCGGCCGACCCGACGACCGAGAAGTAGGCGGTGACCAGGGCGATGGAGACCAGGGCGAGGGCGATCTGCGGCCAGAAGATGCGGACCGCCCGCAGGAAGTTGGTCGGGTTGCGGAGGCGTGCATACGGCTCGATGAGGGTCGTGGGGTCCTGCCCGAGGACGAGCAACTGGTACCAGCGTCGGGCCTGCTCGTAGAGGGTGGTCTGCACCTCGGCGTCGCGGGCCCACTGCGGGTCGGCGGCCACGACGCCCCAGGCCTCGAGGCTGCCGGCGACCGCCGGGGGTGTCATCTCGTGGGTGATGCCGGGCTCGAGCCGGCCGAGCATCCGGGTCAGCTCGTTGCGCCGGTCGTCGCCGAGCAGGAACGGCAGGGACACCGCGCTCGTGGTGCCGTCGAGCTGCCACTGGTCCTGCGGCCCGAGGCCCCAGAAGCACTCGGCGAGGCCGCGGCCGAGCAGGTAGCCGTTGGCGAGGGACTCCACGCGTCGGCTCAGCTCGTCCTGGAACCAGGCGTCCCAGTGCAGGAAGAAGGTGCCCGCCGGACGCCAGGCATCGTCGGGCGAGGCGGTGCTCACGTCCGCCCCGCTGGCGTCGGGAGCCCCGTCGGCCCAGGGTGCCAGCGCCGCCCGCAGCTCCTCGTCGAAGGCGCCGCCGCGGTCGAGCCCCATCCGGTGCACGAGGGTCGCGAGCAGGGCGGCGGCCTCCTGACGGGATGCCGCGCCGACCCGCTGGGACCGCAGCGGCAGCACGAGGTCGGGGCGCAGGGGCAACGGCGTGGCCTGCGGCCGGGGGCCCTGCGGCCAGTGGCGTCCGCGCACCTCGGCGACGGCCCAGCCCAGTCGCAGCGTGTCGATGACGGCTCCGACGCCCGAGGGCAGGTCGCCCGCTGCCGTATCGCCCACTGCCATGCGTGTCTCCTGCCGCCGCGAGCCCCGGGGCCCGCACAGAACTGCTGGACGCACCGTACCGGGTCGGCGACGCGGCCCATCCGCTGGTTCAGCTCCCCCGGTCGGGGGCTCAGGCGGTTGCCGGGGCAGCCATCTCAGCACCCGACTCGGGTGGTCTTCAGCTCTCGTCGCGCCAGGAGCGCCAGAGCGCGGCGTACGACCCGTCGCGGGCGATCAGCTCGTCGTGCGAGCCGAGCTCACTGACCACACCGTCCTCGACCACCGCCACCCGGTCGGCGTCGTGCGCCGTGTGCAGCCGGTGCGCGATCGCGACGACGGTGCGCCCGTCGACCACGGCGGCCAGGGACCGCTCGAGGTGCCGAGCGGCCCGGGGGTCGAGCAGCGAGGTCGCCTCGTCGAGCACCAGGGTGTGCGGGTCGGCGAGCACGAGCCGGGCCAGGGCGAGCTGTTGCGCCTGCGCCTCGCTGAGCGCATTGCCACCGGAGCCCACGACGGTGTCGAGCCCGGCCGGCAGCGCCTGCGCCCACTCGAGGGCGTCGACGGCATCCAACGCCTCGCGCAGCTCGGCGTCGGTCGCCTCGGGACGGGGGAGCCGGAGGTTCTCGGCGAGGGTGCCGACGAAGACGTGGTGCTCCTGGGTCACCAGGGCCACCTCACCGCGCAGCACCGGCAGGGCGAGGTCGACCAACGGCACCCCGCCACCGGTCACCCGGCCGGTGCGCGGCCCGTCGATGCCCGCCATCAGCCGGCCCAGGGTCGACTTTCCGGCGCCGGACGGCCCGACGATGGCGAGCCGCTCACCCGGCACCAACCCGAGCGAGACGCCGTGCAGCACGTCGCGACCGACCCGGTAGGAGTAGCGGACGTCGTCGACGTCGACCTGCTCGCCCTCCGGCTCGGCGCCGGTGGCCACCCGGTCCGGGGGCACCTCGGAGACACCGAGGATTCGGGCCAACGAGGTTGCGGCGAACTGGATCTCGTCGAGCCAGGAGATCAGCTCGCCGAGCGGGTCGAGCAGCTGCTGCACGTAGAGGGTGACAGCGGTCGCAGCAGCGATGGAGATGTGGCCGTTCCAGGCCAGCCAGCCGCCCCAGAGCACGGCGGTGGCGATGGGCAGGAAGAAGCCGATCTCGAGCCAGGGGAACCAGCGCAGCCGAAGACCCAGGGTGTAGCGCTCCGCGTCGCCGCACTCGTCGAGCGCCTCCGCGAAACGTCGGCCGCGCGCGTCCTGCAGGCCGAGGGCGTCCATCGTGTGCGCGCCCTCGATCGTCTCCGAGGCGACCCCGTTGAGCCGGGCGTACGAGGCGTGCTCCCACAGGTAGCCGTCGCCGGCGCGCTTGAGGTACCACCGCGAGCTCGGCACCTGCACCAGCGCAGCGGTCAGCAGCGACAGCGCGGCGAGCGGCGAGGTGAGGACCGCGGCGACGGTCGTCGCGACCACCGTGGTGGTGGCCACGACCATGGCCGGGATGCCGAACCGGATGATGTGCGCGAGCGACTCCACGTCGTTGGTGGTGCGCGCGACGAGGTCGCCGGTGCCGGCCCGCTCGACGACCGACAGCGGCAGGCGCACCGAGGAGGTGATGAAGTCCTCGCGCAACCGGGCGAAGATCCGCTCGGACAGCACGAACGAGGCGCGGCGGGCCACCCAGGTGAGGACGGTCTGCACCAGGATCGCCGCGACCAGCAGGGCGATGAGCCGGTCGATGCGGCCCAGGCTGCGGTCGCCCGTGGTCACCTCCTGCACCACCTGCCCGATGACCCACGGGCCGACCAGGGCGACGAGCGCGGCGACCACGTGCCAGCCGAGCACCGTCGACAGCGGCCCGCGGTGGTCGCGCAGCAGCACCGCCGTGTGGGCGCGCACGGTCGCGGTGGAGGCGATCGGCAGGGTGCGGGCGGCGTGGTCGGTGCGTCCGAGCAGCGGTGACATCACTCACCACCTCGCAGCACGACGTCCCGGTACGCCGGGTGCGAGCGCAGCAGGTCGTGGTGCCGGCCGGTGGCGGTCACCCGGCCGCCCTCGACGAGCACGACGGTGTCGGCGCGGTCGAGCAGCAGCGGGCTCGCGGTGACGAGCACCGTGGTGCGCCCGGCCCGGTGCGCGACGAGCCGCTCGGCGATCCGCGCCTCGGTGTGGGCGTCGACGGCGCTCGTCGGCTCGATGAGCACGAGCACCTCGGGGTCGCGGAGGATGGCGCGCGCGAGGGCGACCCGCTGGCGCTGCCCGCCGGAGAGGGCCCGGCCACGCTCCTCGAGCTCGCCGTCCATCCCGTGCTCGAGCGCGTCGAGGGCGTCGGAGGCGCTCGTGACCCAGACGGCGGCGTTCCGCTGGTCGTCGCTGTCGCCACCCAGGGCCTCGCGCACCGGCCCGCTGAACAGGTGCGGGTCGGCCTCGGACACCACCACGCGCGCGCGCACGGCATCCACCGGGAGGTCGTCGAGCGGCACCGCGCCCCAGCGCACACCGTGCCGGCCGGGACGGGTGCGGCCCAGGCGGTGGGCGAGCTCGGAGGTCTCCTCGGGGCGGGCACTGACCAGTGCGGTGACCCGGCCGGGCTCTATGACGACGCCGGTGACCGGGTCGACGAGCGGCGCCTCCCGGTCGACGACGTACCCGTTGAGGGTCGCGCCCATCTGCGTGCTCGCGTGGTCGGGCTCGACGCCGAGGATCAGCACGATCCGCCGGGCGGCCACCCGTGCCCGGGTCAGCTTGTCGACGAACTCGGTCGCGGTGCGCAGCGGCATGGTGAGGAAGGCCGTGTAGCCGTAGAACGCCACCAGCTGGCCGGGGGAGATCTCGCCGGCGACGGCGAGGTGAGCCCCGATCCCCGTGACGAGCACGACGAAGATGCCGGGCAGCAGCACCTGCGCCGCGTCGAGCGTGGCCTGGATGCCGGACAGCTGCACGCCGGCACTGCGCACCCGGCCGGACTGCGCGGCGTAGCGGGCGAGGAAGGTGTCCTCGCCGCCGATGCCACGCAGCACCCGCAGCCCGGCCACCGTGTCGGCGCCGAGCGCGGTGAGCAGCCCGGCCTCGTGGCGCTGGGCCGCCTGGCGCTTCTGCAGGGGTCGCATCACGAGGGTGAGCGAGGCGAGCAGCAGCGGGCCGCCGACGAGCATGATGACGCCGAGCAGCACCGAGCCGCGCAGCAGGATGACCGAGACGACGAGGAAGCTGACGATCGCCCCCGCCATCCGCGCGACGACGTCGTAGGCGTTGCCCATCCGCCAGAAGTCGGAGGCGAAGCTGGTGACGACCTCGCCGGCCGGCATCCGGCGGGTGAGGGCCGGCCCGGCGCGGCGCACGGCCCGTTCGGTGACGACGGCGGTGCGGAACGAGGCGATCAGCCAGTTGCGCACCGAGAACCAGTGCCGGCCGTTGGAGGTGACCGCGCTCAGCAGGCCCAGGCCGAAGATCGCCGCGGACCAGACGACGAGGGCATGCGCGTCGTGTGCGACGAGCCCGTCGTCGATGGCCTTGCCGATCGCGGCGGGCACCAGCGCGATCGACAGCATCCAGGGCACGCCGAAGAGGATGCCCCCCACGATGGTTCGCCACTGGCGCCGACCGAGCCACAGGATGAGGCGGTCGGCGTCCAGCGGTGGGGCCTCGTCCGCGTCGATCGCATAGGGCCAGTAGTCGTGGGACATCAGTCCTCCACGCTAAGCGCCGGAGGTGCCTGTACGCGAACGGGTTTCCGGTCAGGGGGCGTCCGTTGGCAGCACCTGCCCGACGTCGCTCACGGCGATGTCGCCCGACTCGAGCACCCGCAGGATGGAGCCGCCGCGGTCGTGCGGCACCGGCGCCCCGAGCAGCTCGGCGTGCACCCGCTCGACCTCGCGCATCGGCAGCCGCGAGGCGAGCGCGCTGGTGATCGCGGTGACCACCTGCGGCTCTTGCGGGGTGAGCGGCTCGTCGGCTGCGGTCATGCGGGTGCCGGCGCGGCGGCCGGCCGGGTGCGCAGTGCTGCGACGCCGCTCAGGGTGGCGGTGAGCCGGTGCCGGATCTCGACGATGACGACCTCGGCGGCTCCGCACCCGGGGCAGCGCAGCACCATCCCGGGGCACCGCAGGTAGACCTGCGTGCGGGCGATCTCGTGCGTGTCGCCGCAGCCGGCGCACTCCAGCGAGCCCTGGCCGACGTCCGTGCCGAGGGCGAGGGAGAGCGCGCCGATCACGGCGTTCCCGTCGACGTGGTCACTCATCGGTCGCTGCCTCTCGTTCGGTGGTCATGGGTGGGGACACGGCGTCAGCCGAACCGCTCGGCCCGCACCGTGCGCGGGTCGAGGCCGACGGCGGCGAGCAGGTCGAGCACGGCCTCGACGAAGGAGGTGGGGCCGCAGACGAACACGGCCGGGTCGGCGCCCGGCCCACCACACGCGTCGACCGCCTCGAGCACGGATGCCGCGTCGACCCGTCCCGGCCGCAGCGTCACCGCCGCCAGCGGCGTCCCCGAGCGCACGGCATCCGGCGGGACCTCGCCACGCGAGAGGTGGATGGTGGCCGACGCGGTGCCGGCGCGCACTCGGTCGGCGAGCTCGTCGGCATACAGCAGGCGGGCGGGCGTGGTCACCGAGGCGAGCACGACCACTGGGGCGGTGGGGTCGGCCGCACGCCAGATGGCCCGCAAAGGGGCGAGCCCCGAGCCGCCGCCGACGAGGAGCAGGGGACGGTGCTGGCCGGTCCAGACGAAGTAGCCGCCGATCGGGCCGCGCAGCCCGACGGTGTCGCCGACCGCGATGTCGCGCACCAGGTAGGTCGAGACCTCACCGTCCTCGACCTCCTGCACGGTGATGGTGGCCGGCTCGCCGGGGCCGGAGGAGAGCGAGTAGCTGCGGGTGGCCTGGTAGCCGTCGGGGGCGGTGAGCCGCAGGTCGACGTGCTGCCCGGCGATGTGGCCCGGCCAGGAGGGCCCGTCGAGCACGAGGCTGCGGGCGTCCGCGGTCTCCTCCACCACGGCCACGACCGACGCCTCGCGCCAGGCCAGGTGCGCCAACGGGGCCACCCGTCGTGCGCTGACCGGCGACGTGTCAGTCATCAGTCACCGTGGTAGCGCTGCTCGAGGAACGGGTCGCCGTAGTTGTGGTAGCCGGCGACCTCCCAGAACCCGGGGGAGTCGTGCTCGAGCAGCTCGATGCGGGTGACCCACTTCGCGCTCTTCCAGAGGTACAGGTGGGGCACGAGCAGCCGGGCCGGCCCGCCGTGCTCGGGGCGCAGCGGCTCGCCCTCGAACTCGACGGCCACCATCGCGTCGCGGTCGACGAGGTCCTCGACGGGGACGTTGGTGGTGTAGCCGCCGTAGCTGGTGATGAGCGCGTAGGGGAGGTCGTCGACCCCGACTGCCTCGAAGAGGGTCGACACCGGTACGCCCCGCCACGAGGTGCCGAGCTTCGACCAGTGCGTGACGCAGTGGATGTCGGTCGTCAGCGGTTGCAGCCCGAAGGCGTGCAGCCCCCGCCAGTCGAAGGTGCCGGTGGCCGTGCCGTCGGTGATGGTGAGCTGCCACCGGTCGGTGGGCACCACCTCGGTGGGGCCGGCCGTGAGCACCGGGAAGTCGTGCGTGACGTACTGGCCCGGCGGCACCTGGTCGTCGTGTCCTCGTCGCCGTCCCTGGAACCCTGCCATCACGACCGCTCCTTCCGCCCAGCCTCTCCCGGCGCTGCCGCGGCCGGGGCCTGCGCCGACCCTAGCGGCGGCGGGGCGCCGTGTGGAGCCCAGCCGCCTGCCGGCCACCGGGTGGTGACGTAGCCTCGAGACGTGCTGCGGACCGCCCTGATGCCGAGGTTCCTCGGCCTGCTCGGGCTCGCGCTGGTGCTCTGTGCCACCTTCGTGTGGCTCGGGCGCTGGCAGC
>Ga0302299_10000913_pt1 | contig 17215 bp, 12 predicted proteins | sample III_Fen_N3_4_FD_198795 | JGI IMG/M metagenome (GOLD analysis project Ga0302299, IMG submission 198795) | Peat permafrost microbial communities from Stordalen Mire near Abisko, Sweden - III_Fen_N3_4 | ecosystem: Environmental > Terrestrial > Soil > Wetlands > Permafrost | place: Sweden: Abisko... | reverse complement strand
GATCCTCGTTCTCGACCTGACCGAGGAGGCGCGGCCCCCGTTCCGATGCATCACGCAGGAGCTCTGGGCGGTGGACAACAACCTCAACCTGGGGAACATGGACTGGGAGGACTTCGCCGGCAATACCGACGACGACGGGATCCACCGGGGCGTGGCCTGACGCGTCGACTCAAGCCCGGAGGTCGCTGCGGCCGGTCGGTCGTGGCGAGTGCGGTCGGTTGGTTGGGCCCTTGCCGGCTCTCCGGGATCGTCCTATGACGCTGGTCGTTCGCCGCACGGATGGACGGTGGACCGGCGTGGGGGGTAGCCGTGGCTGGGGTGGCGCTTCGAATGGTGGTGGACGTCGACCTCGATGCCCTCTTCGAGCAGATGCGCGATCCCGAGTCGGTCCGGATGGCCGCCTTCACGGTGGAGGACCCCGATGACCGCGCCGCCTTCGATGCGCACATGGCCAAGGTGCTCGCGCGTCGCCTGAGGCGACCAACCGTGCGGTCACCGTCGACGGACGGCTCGTCGTCAGCATCGCCAGCTTCGTCATCGACGGAGACACCGAGGTCACCTACTGGATCGACCGGTCCTGCTGGGGGCGAGGCATCGCCGGGCGAGCGCTCGCCCTGCTTCTCGATGAAGCCCGCGCACGGCCGGTGTTCGCCCGGGCCGCCAGCGACAACGTCGGATCCCTGCGGGTGCTGTAACGGGCGGGTTCGCGGTCATCGGCACTGAGCGGGCGTTCGCCCACGGGCGTCGTGCCGAGATCGAGGAGACGGTCCTGCGCCTCGATGCGCCCGTCACGGCCGAGCCGGCCGATGGGGCGGACAGCGCGAGCCCGAGTTCCTGACCTCGGCACGGGTGGGAGGACCGCACCGCCGGCCCCGCACCTGCGCGGAGGTGACCGACCGGGGCGGCGTGGTGTCGGTCGTCAGGATGCTGTAGACGAACATGTCCCTGCGCTCGTCGCCGACCCGTTGCCAGGACCGCAGCAGGCCCTCTCGTCGATAGCCGCAGGCCTCGGCCGCCCGCCAGGAGCCCTCGTTCCACGGCTCCACGTGCAGCTGCAGGCGATGCACCTCATCGAGCGTGAGGGCCCATGCGGTGAGGGCGCCGAGCGCGGCCACGGCACAGCCGCGCCGCCGGAACCGGGGGGCGACCCAGTAGCCGGTGGTGGCGCGCCCCGTCGCGATCTCGGAGGTCCACAGCCCGATCTGCCCCACGGCCTCGTCGGTGTCCTCATCGGCGATGGCGAACGAGAAGCCGGCCCCGGCGCGCAGCCGCTCGTGCTGTCTGGCGAGATAGGCGTGTACCTCCGCTGGTCCGGCATCCATGGGAACCGTCGTGATGAGCGGGATCAGCGGATCGCCGGCCACGTCGAGGATCAGCGCGGCATCGTCGTCCTCGACTCCGGGCGCTCGACACGACGGACGCAGCAGAACGCTGGGACCGGCGTTGGCAGACTGGAGCCATGGGGCCGACCAGCACGGGCGACGACGCGCGCGCCCAGGTGCGCCGGTACTACGACGCGAACACCTGGAAGTTCCTGCTCACCGGCAGCGGGCGGGCGATCCACCGAGAGCTGTGGGCACCCGGCGTCGAGAGCCGGGGCGAGGCGCTGCAGCACGCGCACGCCCTCGTGCTCGGCGAGCTCTCCACCGGCGACCGGCGGGTGCTCGACCTCGGGTGCGGGGTCGGGACGGCTGCGCTCTACCTCGCCGACCGGATGCCGGTGGAGGTGGTGGGCGTCTCGATCAGCCCGGCCCAGGTCAGGCACGCGCAGCGGTATGCCGAGGCCGGCGGCCCGCGGCCGGGCACCGTCGCGTTCCGGGTGGCCGACTTCACCGACCTGCCGGACGACCTCGCGGAGTTCGACCTCGCCTTCGCGATCGAGTCCTTCGTGCACGCCGACCCCGCGGCGGCGTTCTTCCGGGAGGCCGCCCGCGTGCTGCGCCCAGGCGGCGCGCTCATCGTCATCGACGACGTCCGCGTCGGCGACCCCGGCGACCCGCGGCTCGAGGACTTCCGAGCCGGGTGGCATGCACCATCCGTCCTCTCGGTCGAGGTGGCCACCGCGCTCGCCGCTGACGCGGGGCTCGACCTGGCCGGCTCCCGCGACCTCTCGAGCCTCCAGCGGCTGCGGCGCCCGCGCGACCGCGCCATCCGCGCAGCCCAGCCGTTGTTCCGGCGGGGTCGCGGCCGTTCGATGTGGGCCGACTCGATGGTCGGTGGGGACGCCCTGCAGCGCTGCCATCTCGACGGCGTGCTGGAGTACCGTCTGCTCCGCTTCGTCCGAAGCGCAGATCGGCCGCCCGCGACGCGGTGAGCCGGGAAGGACCGCCCATGTCCACGACGCGCCGGCCATCGTCCGAGTCGTTCGCAGCCACCGCCGCGGCGGTCGTCGCCCGGCTGACCCGCGAGGAGAAGCTGCGCACCGTCTCCGGGGCGGACTTCTGGCACACCACTGCCCTACCGGAGCACGGGGTGCGGTCGGTCACCCTCACCGACGGCCCGCACGGGCTGCGCAAGCAGCTGGGGTCGGGCGACCACGTCGGGCTCACCAACTCCCTTCCGGCGACGTGCTTCCCGACTGCGGTGACCCTCGGCTCGTCCTGGGACGTCGAGCTGATCGAGGAGGTCGGCCGGGCCCTGGGCCGCGAGACCCGTACCGAGGACGTCGGCGTGCTCCTCGGCCCGGGGCTGAACCTCAAGCGTCACCCGGCCGGGGGCCGCAGCTTCGAGTACTTCTCCGAGGACCCCGTGCTCTCCGGCGCGGCGGCGGCGGCGCTGGTGCGCGGCATCCAGGCGGAGGGGGTCGGCGCCTGCGCGAAGCACTTCGCGGCCAACAACCAGGAGGCGAACCGGATGCGCCTCGACACCGTCATCGACGAGCGCACCCTGCGCGAGCTCTATCTCGCGGCGTTCGAGACGGTCATCACCGAGTCGCAGCCGTGGGCCGTGATGTCGGCCTACAACCTGGTCAACGGCGAGCACGTGGGGGAGTCGCGCCGGCTCCTCACCGAGGTGCTACGCGAGGAGTGGGGGTTCACCGGCATGGTGGTCAGCGACTGGCTCGCGGTCGCCGACCGCCCGGCGAGCCTGCACGCCGGGCTCGACCTCGAGATGCCGTCGAGCGCCGGTGCCTGGGATGGTCGCGTGGTCGACGCGCTCGATTCCGGCGCCCTCGCCGAGGCCGACCTCGACCGGGCCTGCGCGCGCGTCATCGAGCTCGTCCTGACGGTCGACGCGGGGCGCGCCGCCCACGCCGGTGACCCGCCCGTCGACGTCGACGAGCACCACGCGATCGCCAGGCGCGCGGCGGCGGCGGGAACCGTGCTGCTCGCCAACGACGGCATCCTGCCACTCGGGGCGCGGGGGCGCATCGCGCTCATCGGCGCCTTCGCGGAGCAGCCGCGCTACCAGGGCGCGGGCAGCTCGCTGGTCCAGCCCACGACGCTGGACACCGCGCTCGAGGCGATGCGCGCCCGGCTCGGGGATGCCGCCGAGCTGGTCTACGCCGCCGGGTACGACCCGGACAGCGGGGCGACGACATCCGCGCTGCTCGCGCAGGCGCGACACGCGGCCACCGGCGCGGATGCCGTGGTCGTGCTGGTGGGGCTGCCGACGACTCTGGAGTCCGAGGGCTTCGACCGCACCACGTTGCGACTGCCGGAGGGCCACGACACCCTGGTCGAGGTGGTCACCGCGGCGAACCCGCGCACCGTGGTGGCGCTGAGCAACGGGAGCGCGGTGGAGATCGGCTGGGCGGATCGGGCCGCCGCGGTGCTCGAGTGCTATCTCGGCGGCCAGGCCGGTGGCTCGGCGCTCGTCGACGTGCTGTTCGGCGACGTCGAGCCCGGTGGCCGCCTCGCGGAGAGCTTCCCCGTTGCCGCCGCGGAGCTGCCCGCTTCCGAGAACTTCGCGGCGCACCCGACCCAGGTGCCGTACCGCGAGACGCAGTACGTCGGGTACCGCTTCCACGACACCTTCGGCGTGGCCCCGCGCTTCTGCTTCGGGCACGGCCTGGGCTACTCGACGTTCACCGTGAGCGACCTGGTGGTCGAGGGAGCCGGCACCGACCTCACCGTCTCGGTGCTGGTGCGCAACACCGGCGACCGCGCCGGCTCCGAGGTCGTCCAGCTGTACGTGCACGACGTCGAGTCGACGCTGCACCGCCCCGAGCAGGAGCTCAAGGCGTTCGGCAAGGTGCACCTGCAGCCCGGCGAGGCCGAGACGGCCTCGATGCCGCTGGGCCGGCGGGCGTTCGCGGTCTGGGACACGGCATCCGCGTCGTGGGCGGTCGAGGCCGGGCGCTTCGAGATCCGCGTCGGCACCTCGTCGCGCGACCTGCCCCTGGCCACCGAGGTGGACATCGCGTCGAACGACGTTGTCACCCCGGTGCCCGCACCGGCCGGCGCGGTCGCCACCGAGGCCGAGTTCGCCGTGCTGCTCGGGCGCCCCGTCCCGGCACCGCGTCCCCTGCTGCCGCTGCACGAGGACTCCACCATCGACGACCTGGGTCAGGCCGCCCTCGGGCGCCCGCTGCGCCGGCTGCTGCTCGGGGTGGTGGGGCGCACCGTCGACCTCGGCGACGCCGACCCCAGCACGCGGGCGATGCTCGACGCCGTCCTGGGACAGATGCCGTTGCGGGGTCTGGTGGCGAGCTCCGGGGGGAAGGTCGGCTTCGGTGTCCTGGACGGGTTGCTGCGGGTCCTCAACGCCTCGGCCGGCCGCCGCGGCCGATAAGGCCGATGCCGCTGGGCGCTTCCCCGGTCAGACCGCGAAGCACCGTTGTGACGAGGTCGTCGTACGACACCTGCGGGTCCTGCGAGAACCCGATTCCGTTGAGCTCCAGGCTCACGGCCCCGTGCAGCGCAGACCAGATCTGCTGGGCCACCTCCACCGGCTTCCCCGGGGCCAGCAGGCCGGCATCCTGGCCGTCGTGCACCCGGCTCACCAGCTCCCCGAACGCCACCTCAGCACGCTCGGCGGACTCCGGAGACATCGAGACGACCTGCTTGTGGTCGAACATCAGCCGGTAGTGCTCGGGGTGGTCGAGGGCGAACCGGCGGTAGGCCGTACACGCAGAGATGACGCGAGCGCGTGCGTCCGGACCGCTCGCCGCGACGATGGCCTGGTGGAGCCCCTCGAAACCCTGGCTCAGCAGGGCGTCGAGGAGCCCTGACTTCCCGTCGAAGCGGCTGTAGACGCCGGCCGGCGCGACCCCGGCATGCGCTGCGACGTTGCGCACCGTGATGCCGTCGACGCCCTCGTCGGTGAGGATCGACAGGGCGGCCTCGAGCAGCTGGGGGCTGATGTCCGTACTGCGAGATCGCTGTCGGCCCGACCGGCTCGGGCCGCTCGATGCCTGGGTGGTGGGGGTGGTCTTCGCTCCCACATCGACCTTCCCTCGTGTCGTGGTCATGACGTCGGCCGGTTCGCCGGGTGTGGTTCCCGGAGTCGTCTGGCGGCGTGGAACTGGGGCTTGGATCGGCTCTCGGACTGGTGCAGACAGCGTGCCACAGCGCGGAGTGCGGCTCGGCGAGCAGTTCGCACCGAGGGCGACCCCAGACCGCGGGCGTCTCGCAGACGCCGTGAAGGAGCCCGATCACCCGACCTCACCTCTTGTCCGGTTCGGCGCCTGTGGTTCTCGCGACGCGCGTCTTGACAAATCCGCCAACGATAGTTCTACTGTGTTCTGCAAATATAGAACAACGTATCAGTAAGGATCCAGATGTCGAACGAGACCCCCGCACACCGCAGGCGATGGGCGATCCTCGCCGTCCTGTGCCTCAGCCTGATCCTGGTCGTGGTCAACAACACGATCGTCAACGTGGCGTTGCCGACGATCAGCCGTGAGCTGTCGGCATCCACCCGTCAGCTGCAGTGGATCGTGGACGCCTACGTCCTGGTGTTCTGCTCCCTGCTGCTCGCGATGGGCCACTTCGGTGACCGCAACGGGCGTCGACGGGCGTTGCGTCTCGGCCTGGTCGCCTTCGCCGTCTTCTCCGCGATCGCGTCGCGCGCCACCAGCCCCGGGCAGCTCATCACCGCCAGCGGACTGATGGGAATCGGCGCGGCCCTGGTCTTCCCGGCCACGCTCGCGGTGCTGGTCAGCGTCTTCCGCGACCGACGCGAGCGGGCCACCGCGATCGGCATCTGGACTGCGTGCACGGGGTTGGCCGTCGCACTCGGTCCGATCACCGGTGGGTTGCTCCTCGAGCACTTCTGGTGGGGGTCGGTCTACCTGGTCAACGTGCCGGTGGCCCTGATCGCCCTCGCGGCAGGCTGGTTCCTGATCCCTGACTCCCGCGACCCGGAGGAGGGCCGGCTGGACGTCGTGGGGCTCCTCCTGTCGATCAGCGGCATCGCGCTCCTCGTGTTCTCCATCATCGAGGCACCGCGCCACGGGTGGTCGTCCCTCCAGTTCATCGCCGGGACGATCGCCGCCCTGGCCCTGCTCGCGGTGTTCGCGTTCTGGGAGATCCGGTCCAGCCATCCGTTGCTGGACGTCCGCCTCTTCCGCCGGGCCCGGTTCACCGCCGCCAGCGCGGCCGTCACGACCGCCTTCTTCGCCCTGTTCGGCTTCATCTTCCTCATCACGCAGTACCTCCAGCTCGTCCAGGGCTACACCCCGCTCCAGGCGGGCGTCCGAACCCTGCCGTTCGCGCTGACCACAGCCGTGGCTGCGCCGCTGGGCATCGCCCTGATGCACCGGCTCGGGTCGACGGTGGTCGTCAGTGGCGGCCTGGTGCTCATGTCGACCGGGTTCGTCCTGGCGTCCCGGCTGCAGGTCGACACCCCGTACGCCGGGCTGACCGTCATCTGCATGGTCGTCATCGCCGCTGGCCTCGGTCTGACGACGAGCCCGGCCACCGAGTCGATCATGGGCGCCCTCCCGCCCGAGAAGTCCGGCGTGGGCTCCGCGGTGAACGACACCACGCGCGAGCTCGGCGGGACGCTGGGCGTCGCCGTCATCGGGTCGGTCTTCGCGAGCGTCTTCGCCACGCGCCTGGCCGACGCCCTCGGCGCGCTGGGAGTGCCCGCTCCCGTGATCGAGGCGGCGACAACGTCGATGACGGGCGCCCTGGTCGTCGCCCAGCAGTCGGGTCCGTCCGGCGCAGCCATCGCCGCCGCCGCGAAGTCCGCCTTCGTCGACGGCCTCTCCCGCGGCTCGCTGGTCGCGGCAGGCGTCGCGCTGCTCGGCGCAGTTCTCTCCGCCCTGCTCCTCCCGGCCCGCCACCGCACCCCCGACGGCGCCACGACCGAGGCCTCGTCCGACCTCGAGAAGGTGCTCAGATGAGCCTGTCCACCCTGTCCACCCTGTCCACCTCGCCATCCCCTCCTGCGTCGCTACGACCGCTGGGCACTGGTCACCGGCGCCTCCGAGGGGCTGGGGCGGGAGGTGGCCCGCCAGCTCGCCGGCCAGGGGTTCGACCTCGTCGCACGCCGCGAACCGCTCCTGCGCCGGCTCGAGGACGAGCTGCGACGACAGCACGGCGTGCAGTGGACCACCACTTCGGGCGGCGGATGCGGGACCGCGACCACAGCGGCATCGTCCTGGTCGGCAGCATCGTCGCAGCGGCCACCCTGTCCCGCCTTCCTCGGTCGGGTACCACCTTTCCCCGGTCTCCACTCCACGCTGCTCGGCTACGGCACGCGGCCGCTGCCCCGGTTCCTGCTCACGCGCATCATCAGCTCTGCCGTGCACGGCATGGCCTGTCCCGCAGTGGGCTGAGGGACCCGCCGCGGTTGGCGCCGCGAGATCCGGTGCCTCCCGTCCGGATGGTGTTCAGGTGCTGGTGAGGATGACGAGCTGCTGCGTCGCGCGCGTCATCGCCACGTAGCGGTCGACGGCTCCCTGGACGCCTTCGCCGAACCGGTGTGGGTCGACGAGCACGACGAGGTCGAACTCCAGCCCCTTCGCGAGCTGCGGCGTCAACGACCGCACCCGGTCGGAAGGCGTGATGCCCGGGTCGCCGATGACGCAGCCGATGCCCTCGGCGTGCTCCGCCAGCCAGCCGTCGACAACGGCGTCCAGCTCGGATGTCGCGCCGTAACGGACCGCGGCATCGGTGCGGCGCACCGAGATCGGCACGTTGGCATCGGGCAGCACGGCCCGGATGATCGGCTCGGCCTCGGTCATCACTGCCTCGGGGGTGCGGTAGTTGACGTTCAACGTGGCGAGGTCGACGCGCTCGAGGCCGACCCGCTCGAGCCGCGCGACCCACGACTCGGGGAAGCCCTGTCTCGCCTGCGCCCGGTCGCCGACGATGGTGAGGCTGCGCGACGGGCAGCGGGAGAGCACCATCTGCCACTGCGCGTCGGTCAGCTCCTGCGCCTCATCGACAACGACGTGCGCGAAGGGGCCGGCGAGGAGGTCGGGGTCGGTGCGCGGCACGGCATCCTCGTCGACCAACGCCGCTCGCAGGTCCTGGCCGCGCAGCATCGACATCACGTGTAGCTCGGAGTCGTCGCTGGCGATGAGGTCGGCGACGACGTCGGCCATCCGCTCCTGATCCGCCGCCGCGGTGGCCTCCCGGCGGGCGCGGCGCCGGGACGCCTCGGGGTCACCGAGGCGCCGGCGGGCGGCGTCGAGCAGCGGCAGGTCCGACACTGTCCAGGCCGTGGGGTCCTCGCGCTGGAGCGCGAACACCTCCTCCCGTGCGAGCCAGGGGGCGCACCGGCGCAGGTAGGCGGGCACCGACCACAGGTCGCCGACGAGGTCAGTGGGCTCGAGCAGCGGCCAGGCCCGTGCGAAGGCCTCGACCAGCTCGGGGTTGGTGGTGAGCGAGCGGCGGTGGCGCTCGTTCGGGTCGGTTTCCGTAATGCCGTACGCATCGAACTGCTCCTCCGCAGAGCCCGTTTCGTCGGTCCAGGCGCCGTCGGTGCTCCTGCCGTCAGCCTCGCCGGCGGCCCCCGTCAGCTTGTCGACGAGGATGGCGAGCAGCGCCTCCCACACTGAGTCGCGCGACTCGTTGTGCGCCGCGCCGGGCTCCGGGACGTCGAACGCCTCGGCCCAGTCGGCCGCGCCCAGCCAGACGTCACCCCAGGGGGTGCTCACCTCCATCCCCTCGGTCGGCGGCTCCTCGTACAGCCGCACGGCCGGCTCGATGGCGGCGACCACCCGGGCATCCGCCTTGAGACGGGCCAGCCGCTCGTCGGTCTCGTCGACCGCCGCAGCTCCCTCTGGCACCAGGTCGCGCAGCGTGCAGGTCTGCACCCCCTCCTCGCCGAGGCTGGGCAGCACGTCGGCGACGTAGGCGAGGTAGGGCTGGTGCGGCCCGATGAACAGCACGTCGCCACGGTGGTGCCCGAGGCGAGGGTCGGAGTAGATCAGGTAGGCGGCCCGGTGCAGCGCCACCACGGTCTTGCCGGTGCCGGGGCCGCCGTCGACGACAAGCGGCCGGCGCGAGCCCGCCCGGATGATGGCGTCCTGGTCCGCGGCGATGGTGGCGAGCACGTCCCGCATCCGGTTGGAGCGGCTGCTGCCGAGGCCGGCGAGGAACGCAGACTGGTCGTCGAGGGCGGCGGAACGTCCCTCGAAGGCGACCGGGTCGAACACCTCGTCCCAGTAGTCGGTGACCCGGCCCCGCGCCCAGCGGTAGCGACGCCGGCTGTCCAGGCCCATCGGGTCGGCGTGGGTGGCACCGAAGAACGGCTCGGCTGCCGGTGAGCGCCAGTCGACGAGCAGCCGGACGCCGTCCTCGTCGGTCAGTCCGAGGCGCCCGATGTAGACGGGCTGACCGCCAGCGGTCGGCACCACGTGCCCGAGGCAGAGGTCGATCCCGTAGCGCCGGAGCGCCCGCAGCCGGGCGGTCAGCCGGTGTACCTCGAGGTCGCGTTCGAGGGCCGCCTGGCCGGTGCCGCCCGGCTCGAGCCGCGCCGCGTCGAGCCGCTCGGACAGGTCGGCGAGAGTCCGTTCGAGGCTGCGGGCGATGGCGGCGAAGTGCCGCTCGTCATCCGCGATCAGTGCCGCGTCACCCTTGGAGGCGAGGTGGTCGGGTAGGTCGAACGCGCTGGTGGTGGAGGGCTGCATCGGGCTCCGATCCGCTGGTCGTCGGCCGGGGTCCCCCGTCGGTCCCGGCCTCGGCCCGCGATTCTGCGCCACGAGGGGGGCCTTGCCGCAAGCCCCCCGGTCGGCTATACCTTTGAAGTGGAGGAGAGCAACGGCTCTCCTCCTTCGTCATGTCGTGGCTCACGTCATCTCGCAGCCCGGTGGGACAAGATCGACCAATAGGTCAAAGATGCCCCAACCGGCGGCGGCGGCGTCCTGTGGGACAAGATCGACCTATTGGTCGACGTTGCCCCACTCACGGGCCGACGTAGGCCGCGAGGTGCTCCCCGGTGAGCGTCGACCGGTCGGCCACCAACGCGGCGGGCGTCCCCTCGAAGACGACCCGGCCGCCGTCGTGGCCGGCACCCGGGCCGAGGTCGATCAGCCAGTCGGCGTGCGCCATCACGGCCTGGTGGTGCTCGATGACGATCACCGAGCGCCCGGAGTCGACGAGCCGGTCGAGCAGGCCCAGCAGGTTCGCGACGTCGGCCAGGTGCAGGCCGGTGGTCGGCTCGTCGAGCACGTAGACCTCACCCTTGTCGGCCATCTGCGCCGCCAGCTTCAACCGCTGGCGCTCACCACCGGACAACGTGGTCAGCGGCTGCCCGAGGCTGACGTAGCCGAGCCCGACGTCCGCGAGCCGCTCCAGCACCTTGTGGGCCGCCGGCGTGTGCGCCTCTCCCGCACCGAAGAACGCCTCCGCCTCGGTCACCGACATGGCCAGCACCTCGGCGATGTTCTTGCCGCCGAAGGTGTACTCGAGCACGGCCGCCTGGAAGCGCCTGCCCTCGCACTCCTCACAGGTCGACTCGAAGGTGGCCATGATGCCGAGGTCGGTGAAGATGACGCCGGCGCCGTTGCAGGTAGGGCAGGCGCCCTCGGAGTTCGAGCTGAACAATGCCGGCTTGACCCCGTTGGCCTTGGCGAACGCCCTGCGGATCGGCTCCAGCAGACCGGTGTACGTCGCCGGGTTGCTCCGCCGCGAGCCCTTGATGGCGCCCTGGTCGATCACCACGACGCCCTCGCGCTTCGCGACCGATCCGTGGATGAGCGACGACTTCCCCGACCCGGCCACGCCGGCGATGACACACAGCACCCCCAGAGGGATGTCGACGTCGACCTTCTTGAGGTTGTGGGTCGAGGCCTTCCGGACCTGCAGAACCCCGGATGCCGGCCGCACGGCATCCTTGACCCTCGACCGGTCGTCGAGGTGGTGGCCGGTGATGGTGTCGCTCGCCCGCAGTCCTTCGACGGTGCCCGCGAAGCAGACCTCGCCGCCGGCGAGGCCGGCGCCCGGGCCCAGGTCGACGACGTGGTCGACGATGCTGATCGTCTCCGGCTTGTGCTCGACGACGAGCACGGTGTTGCCCTTGTCGCGCAGCTGGAGCAGCAGCTGGTTCATCCGCGCGATGTCGTGCGGGTGCAACCCGATCGTCGGCTCGTCGAACACGTAGGTGATGTCGGTCAGCGAGGAGCCGAGGTGCCGGATCATCTTGGTGCGCTGCGCCTCACCGCCGGACAGCGTGCCGGCCGGCCGGTCGAGCGAGAGGTAGCCGAGCCCGATCTCGTCGAACGCGTCGAGCAGGTGCCGCAAGCCGGTGAGCAGCGGTGCGACGGACGGCTCGTCCAGGTCACGCACCCATCCCGCCAGGTCGCTGATCTGCATCGCGCACAGGTCGGCGATGTTCTTCCCCCGGATCCGCGACGCCAGCACCTCGGGGGTGAGGCGGGTGCCGGCGCACTCCAGACAGGTCTGGAACGTGACGGCCAGCTCGACGAAGCGCCGCACGTGCGGCTGCATCGCCTCGGGGTCCTTGGACAGCATCGACTTCGAGATCTTGGGGATGATGCCCTCGAAAGTGAGGTTGACGCCCTCCACCTTGATCTTGGTGGGGGGCGCGTAGAGCATCGTGTCGAGCTGCCGGGCGGTGAACGTCGAGATCGGGCGGTCCATCGGCAGGCCCATCCCCTCGAACAGCCGCCCGTACCAACCGTCCATGGAGTAGCCCGGCACGGTGAGGGCACCCTCCCGCAGCGACTTCGAGTCGTCGTAGAGCGCGGTGCGGTCGATGTCGCTGACCCGCCCCATGCCCTCGCAGCGCGGGCACATGCCGCCGAGGTAGACGGCGTCCTTGACGACGGCCTTCTCCACCCGGCCACCCTTGTCGGTGGACATCACCCCGCTCGCCGTACGGGTGGGGACGTTGAACGAGTATGCCGTCGGCGGCCCGGCATGCGGCGTGCCGAGCCGGCTGAACAGGATGCGCAGCATCGCGTTGGCGTCCGTGGCGGTGCCCACCGTCGAGCGTGGGTTGGCGCCCATCCGCTCCTGGTCGACGATGATCGCCGTCGTCAGGCCCTCGAGGCGGTCGACGTCCGGCCGGGCGAGGTTCGGCATGAACCCCTGCACGAAGGCGCTGTAGGTCTCGTTGATCATCCGCTGCGACTCGGCCGCGATCGTTGCGAAGACCAGCGAGCTCTTGCCCGACCCCGACACCCCGGTGAACACGGTCAGCCGGCGCTTGGGCAGCTCGACGCTGATGTCCTTGAGGTTGTTCTCGCGGGCTCCCTGCACGCGGATCAGGTCGTGTGTGTCGGCGACGGCCGGGCTCGTGGACTGTGTGCTCGTCGCCATCGCGCGGTGCTCCTCGGGTCGGGCGGATGCCGTGACACGGCATCCGCAGCCGCCGCTCGGCCCGCCCAGACTAGGCGGGCCGCGCGGGCCGCGCTTCTTCGTTCCTGACCACGCCGCCCGGCCGGCGTTCGGGGCCGACGTGGGGCGATGTTCACCATGCGGGCAGCACGAGACGCAGGGGAGGCGGCGCCGATAACCTGCGCTAACTGTTATCCCAACAAGGAGTGATACATGTCCATCCGCCTCGGGGACGCCGCGCCCGACTTCACCGCCGAGACGACCGCCGGCCTGCTCTCCTTCCACGACTGGAAGGCCGGCTCGTGGGCCGTGCTCTTCAGCCACCCCGCCGACTTCACCCCGGTCTGCACGACAGAGCTCGGCCGCACCGCCGCCCTGTCGTCGCAGTTCGCGGCGCGCAACGCCAAGCCGATCGCCGTGTCCGTCGACTCGATCGAGGACCACCACCGCTGGCTCCCGGACATCGCCGAGGTCGCCGGGGTGCCGGTCGACTTCCCGATCATCGCCGACTCGGACCGGACCGTCGCGCAGGCCTACGACATGATCCACCCCGGCGAGGGCGACACCTCGACGGTGCGTTCGGTCTTCCTCATCGACCCGAACAACAAGGTGCGGCTGACGATCACCTACCCGAAGTCGGTGGGGCGCAACTTCACCGAGATCCTGCGGGCGCTCGACGCGCTCCAGGCGACCGACGGTGCGCCGATCTCGACCCCGGCCGAGTGGGTTCCGGGGGAGCGGGTCATCGTCGCTCCGACCATCTCCACGGCCGACGCCCAGGAGCGCTTCGCGAACGTGGACGAGGTGCGTCCCTACCTGCGCTTCGCGGACGCTCCGGCCTGAGCTGCCGGGAGATGGTGCACGATGACGTCGTGCACCTCGCCTTCCGCGAGCCGGCACGTCATCCAGGTGCAGTGCGGCTGGCGGCGCCGGTCGGTCGGTGAGCCGGGGTTGAGCAGGCGTAGCCCGGAATGGGTTGTGTCCCAAGGGATGTGGCTGTGTCCGAAGACGAGTAGGTCGACATCGGGGTAGGCCGCCCGCATTCGCTGCTCGCGTCGCTCCTTGCTGCCGGTCTCGTGCACGACGGCCACCCGCACGCCGTCGACGGTCTGCCGCGCCACCTCGGGTAGCCGCGCTCGCAGGTCGGGCCCGTCGTTGTTGCCCCAGCAGGCGAGCAGTGCACGACTGCGGGCCTGGAGGCGGTCGAGCGTCGCCACGTCGACCCAGTCGCCGGCGTGCACGACGAGGTCGGCGTGGTCGACCCCGTCCCACAGCGCTGCCGGCAGGTCCTTGGCGCGCAGCGGCAGGTGCGTGTCCGACATCAACAGCAGGTGGATGCCGGCGGCGGCGGTTCCGCTCACTCGGCTGTCATCCGGCATCTGCCTCGGGGACGTCGGCGTCGGCTTCGCGATCGGCCACGATCCGGATGATCTCGCGCCGTCGCTCGCCCCTCACCAGGTGCTTCTCAACGAACATGAACAGCCGGAACTGGAAGCCGTACTTGTCGGCCAGCATTCGGTCGACCCGCTCGACCTCCTCCTGGTCGGTGACGACAGTGGCCCGCGCGGCCACCGGCACGGCATCGTCAGGAACCCGCCCGCGCCGGCTGCACGGGACGACGGTGACGCGCGGCGTGTGCGCGAGCCGCTTCAGCTTGCCGGTGCCTGCGGGCGTCGAGACGAGGAGGGTTTCGTCGTCGCTCACGACCCATACCGGAGTCGCCACGCCTTCACCGGTGCGCCGGAACGTGGTCAGCGCGATGAACTCGCTGTCGGCCAGGGTGTGGTTGGGGTCGGGCATGCCGACAACCTACGGGCCCCGGCGCGACCTCAGGTGCTCGCGCTCCGGGGCCTCGTGGGTCAGCGCGATCGCGTGGTCGTAGGCGTCGGCCGCTTCGGCCGGGCGGCCGAGGCGGGCGAGCAGCTCGGCGCGGGTCGCCCAGGCGGGCTGGAAGCGGACCGTGCGACCAGCATCCGCGTCGAGCAGGGCCAGGCCGGCAGCCGGCCCGTCGACCTGCGCGGTCACCGCGGCCAGCGCGGTGGCGCTGCCCAGGCTCGGCGCGACCACCGCGAGTGAGCGGTGCAGCTCGAGCAGGGTCGGCCAGTCGGTGCGCCCGGTCTCACAGCGGGCGCAGTGCACGGCCTGGATGGCGGCCTCGAGCTGGTAGCGACCGACGACGCGCGCGTGGTGGGCGGCCCGCAGGTGCTCGTGCGCCCGGGCGATCAGGGCGGTGTCCCAGAGGGCCGTGTCCTGCGAGGCCAGGGGGACGAACCGCCCGTCCGTGCCGAACCGCGCCGGGCGGCGGGCGGCGGACAGCTCGACGAGGGCGGCCAGCCCGCGCACCTCGGGGTCGTCCGGGACGAGCTCGACCAGCACCTCGGCCAGGTGCAGCGCCTCGGGCGGCAGGTCGCGCTCGCCCGGGCCGGTGGACCACTCGATGACGTACGCCGCGTACACGGCGGCGAGCACGGCATCCATGCGCTCGGGCAGCTGCGAGCGGGCGGGGACTCGGAACGGGATCTGGTTGTCGCGGATGCGGCGCTTGGCGCGCACCAGGCGGGTCGCCATGGTGCGGGTCGGCACGGCGTAGCTGCGGCCCACCTGCTCGGCGGTGAACCCCAGCACGGTGTTGAGCATGAGTGGTGTGCGGTCGCCCGGGGTGATCGCCGGGTGGGCGCAGACGAGCATCAGCTCGAGGCGGCGGTCGGGGACGGCATCCGGGTCGACGTCGTCGACGTGCAGGGGTGCGTGCGACTGCACGTCGAGGGCGACGGTGCGGGTCGCCTCGGCCGAGCGCCAGGAGTCGCGCTGCCGGTTGCGCGCGACGGTGAGCAGCCAGGCGTCGGGGCGGTCGGGGATGCCGTCGACCGGCCAGCTGCGCAGGGCGCGTTCGAGCGCGTCGGCCAGGGCGTCCTCGGCGCCGGCGATGTCAGAGGTGCCGGCCGCGAGGAGGGCGAGGAGGCGGCCGTAGCTGGTGCGGGCCGCGAGCTCGGCCCGCACCAGCGCGGCTGTTCGGAGGTCGGGTGCCGCGTCGCGCGGCTCGATCACAGTGGGCAGCTCTGGGTCCAGACGCCGTCGATGAAGGACGTGGTGGTGGCGCGCACCTCCATGACGCCGAACTGCGCGCCCGGGCACTTCTCGGCCCAGCCCAGGGCGGCGTCGAGGTCGGGGACGTCGATGACGAACACGCCCGCCAGGGCCTCCTTGGTCTCGGCGAACGGGCCGTCCTGCACCTCGAGCGAGCCGCGGCGCAGGGTGAGGGTGGTGCTCGACGTCGGGGAGCTGAGTACCTCCGCCGCGACGAACACCCCCGCCTCCTGCAGGGCTCGGCCGTACGCGCCGAACGCGTCCTGGGTCTGGGTGATGGCCTCGTCCGAGATGGCGCCGGGCTCGGGCTCGGCGTAGTTCATGAGGAGCAGGTATCGCATCGGTGTTCTCCTTCGTCCGTCGTCCATCGTCACGATGGCACGAACGCCGCCGGGGCGGCAGCGTCCACCGAGATGACGATCGAGGCCGGCCCGGATCGCCACCGAGTTCCTGGCCGCCGCGGTACGCCGTCGCCGGCTTCCTTGTCCTCGGCTTGGGCCCACGTCGCCCCCTGGCTCGGTGCTGGTGTGGCCCGGCTCGGTGCTCGTGCGGCCCGGACCGGTGCGTGTGCGCTTGGCGCAACGCGATGGTGGTGTGGCCTGGTCATCGTCAGAACGGAGGGGGGTCCGAGTCGCGATGGCGGTCAAGGGCAAGGGCAAGGGCTCGGGCGCGCCGGTGCGGGAGGTGTCCGGGCGGGTCGATCACGGTCAGCCGAAAGTCTCGGGGAGACAGCTCGGCGCGGTGTCGCATCCCTTGGTCGTCTCGCCAGCTGGGAGGGCGTCCGGATGAGCGGCCCGGTGGCCCGGCACCGAGATGCTCGAGGCGGAACTCGAGCTCGGTGTGCGGGCCGTCGGGGACCAGGGTGCGTGCCCGACTCGTGCTGGCGGGTTGGCTCAGGTCGTCAGGACGGGTGGGTGAGCCCGCCGCGACGGCTGGCTCGGTTGGGCCGGCTGGCTCCGCTGGCCCGGCCAGCCGGGTGGGAGTGGTCAAGACGGCGCTTCGCAGGGCATCGACCGGAACGGGGGTGCGTACCCGGCCGGTGGGGTCGGTCCAGGTGGCGACCCCACCGAAGTCGAGGGTGACGCGCCAGCCGCGGCGCTGCTTGATCCGGTGGTGCCGTCGGCAGAGGCAGATGAGGTTGTCGCCTCGAGTTCGCCCGGGGGGCCACGGTCGGACGTGGTCGAGGTCGCAGAACACTGCTGCGACCGAGCAGCCGGGGAAGCGGCACCGCCGGTCACGCGCCCGGATCCGCCTCGCCATCCGGGCAGACGGACGGTACCGGTCGGCACCGATCCCAGCGTCCACTGCGACCACAGCCGCGATGGCACAGGCCGTGGCCTCGGTCGCAACTCCGTCCACCGGGTTCGCCGCTTCAGCAGAACGTGTGGCAGCACCGACCGCCGATGCGTCCGTGCCTGCTGCTGGGGAGC
>Ga0302299_10000912_pt1 | contig 17221 bp, 21 predicted proteins | sample III_Fen_N3_4_FD_198795 | JGI IMG/M metagenome (GOLD analysis project Ga0302299, IMG submission 198795) | Peat permafrost microbial communities from Stordalen Mire near Abisko, Sweden - III_Fen_N3_4 | ecosystem: Environmental > Terrestrial > Soil > Wetlands > Permafrost | place: Sweden: Abisko... | reverse complement strand
AGCGCCTCGTCGGCGTAGATGTTGCCGATCCCCGACACGAGCGTCTGGTCGAGCAGGGACCGCTTGATGCCGGTGCTCCGCGCCCGCAGCCGGCGGACCCAGAGCGCGTCGTCGAACGCGGGGTCGAACGGGTCCCGAGCGATGTGGGCCACGGTGACGGGCACGGCTCCCCCGGCGCCGTCGTCGACGAGCTCGTCGAGCGCGACGCCGCCGAACGTCCGCTGGTCCACGAACCGCAGCTCACGACCGCCGCCGGTGAAGGTGAGACGTGCCCGCAGGTGCTTCTCGTCCGGGGTGTCGGGAGCCTGGACGAGCAGCTGGCCGCTCATCCCCAGGTGGGCGACGAGCGCGGCGTCGCGGCCGTCGAGCGGCAGCCACAGGTACTTCCCGCGCCGGCTCGCCGCCGTGATCGTGCGGCCGCGCAGCCGGGACTCGAGGTCGGCCGCACCGTCGGCATGACGACGAGCCGCCCGCGGGTGCAGGACCTCGGCCGCGTCCACCGTGCGACCGACGACCCAGCGGTCGAGGCCTCGTCGCACGACCTCCACCTCGGGGAGCTCGGGCACTAGGCGCCCTGCTCCACCCGCGGCGACCGCTCCAGGAGCTCGGCGTAGGCGGTCGAGGCAGCCTCCTGCTCGGCCTCCTTCTTGCTCCCGCCCCGGCCGTCGCCGTAGAGCTCGTCGCCGACGCGCACGCGCGCCCGGAAGGACTTCATGTGGTCCGGACCGCTCTCGTCCACGACGTACTCCGGGACGCCGAGGCTCTGCGCGGCGCACAGCTCCTGCAGGCTCGTCTTCCAGTCGAGGCCGGCACCGAGCCCGGCCGACTCGGCGATGAGCGGGTCGAAGAGCCGGTGGATCACCGCGGTGGCGACGTCGAGGCCCAGGTCGAGGTAGACCGCGCCGAGCACCGCCTCGACCGTGTCGGCGACGATCGAGGACTTGTCGCGGCCGCCGGTGGTCTCCTCGCCGCGACCGAGCAGCAGGTGCTGGCCCAGCCCCAGCTCCCGGCCGATCCCGGCCAGGGCCTTGGCGTTGACGACGGCCGCGCGCAGCTTCGCGAGCTGACCCTCGGGCAGGTCGGGGTGGGTGCGGTAGAGCGTGTCGGTCACCACGAGGCCGAGCACGGAGTCGCCGAGGAACTCGAGGCGCTCGTTGGTCGGCAGGCCGCCGTTCTCGTAGGCGTAGGACCGGTGGGTGACCGCGCGCTCGAGCAGCCCGGGGTCGATGTCGACCTCGAGCCGGGCGGCGAGGTCCGACAGCGGCGGGCGGGCGACGTCGCGGCGGCTCATGGACGCCACGCTAACCCTCGACGCGCTCGCGCGCTGCCCGGCACCGAGGGAGTCCGGCAGGGGTCCGGACAGCACACGAGACCCGACCGCGCGGGGCGGTCGGGTCTCGTGAGGATCCTGCGGTCGAGCGGGTCCGGCCTCGCGGCCGAGGTCCCGGTCAGACGTCGAGCACCTGGCGGCCGTTGTACTCGCCGTCGGCGTCGACACGGTGCGGCACGACGAACTCGACGCGACCGTTGCGCACGACCTTGTTGATCTGCGGCAGCTTCGCCTTCCAGTTCGCGCGGCGGTGCCGGGTGTTGCTGCGCGAGGTCTTCCGCTTCGGGACGGCCATGGCTCAGCCCTCTTCCTTCTCAGTCGGTACGTCGGTCATCTCGGTCGTCTCCAGCGTGGACAGTGCTGCCCAGCGGGGGTCGATCACGTCGTGGTCGTGCTCCGGGTCGTCCTCGAGGCGGAACCCGCACTGCGGGCACAGCCCCGGACAGTCGTCCCGGCACACGGGGGCGAGCGGCAGGTCGAGCACGACGGCGTCGCGCAGCACCGGCTCGAGGTCGAGGTGGTCACCGACCAGGTGGTGCTGCTCGTCGTCCGCGTCGTCCTCGGTCTGCTCGTGCGCGACGGGGCGACCTCGTGAGTCGGTCTCGCCGTACACGTACAGCTCCTGCAGGTCGACCTCCAGCTCGTCGGAGATCGGGTCCAGGCAGCGGCTGCACTCACCCGTGAGCTGCACCAGCGCCGTTCCCGACACCAGCACACCGTCGATCACCGACTCGAGCCGCACGTCCAGCTCGATCTCGGATCCCTCGGGGACGCCGATCGACATGATCCCGATGCCCGCCGGAGCCGGCACCGTGAGCGACACCTCCTGCATCGACCCCGCACGGCGTCCCAGCTCTCGGGTGTCGAGCACGAGAGGGGATCGGGGGTCGATCGTGGTCAGGAGCTACGCCTTCCGGGGCCGGGCACGGTGGAGCACGGCCTCATGCCGGCCGACGCGCCAGGATAACCGAGTGCGGGGTCCGGTCCCAAACCGGCTCGGTCGCGGTCGGCCCGGATGCGTCGTCAGCCCGGCAGCGCCCTCAGCCTGGCAGCGGGGTGTCGTCGACCCCTCCGCCGAGCTCGTCGAAGTCGTGACGGCCGCGGATCTTGTCGCGGCCCTTCTGCACGGCGGCGATCGTCTTGTGCAGCGCCACCTCGAAGTTGGCCAGCTTGGCGTCGACGTAGTCGTCGGTCTCGCGGCGCATCCGGGCGGCCTCGGCGTCGGCGTCGGCGCGCACGGCGTCGGCCTCCGCGACCGCGGCGCGGTAGATCTCGTGCTCCCCGACGAGCTCGCGGGCGTGGCCCCTGGCCTCGAGGATGATCTGCTCGGCCTCCCCGCGGGCAGCGGCCAGCAGGTCCTCGCGGTCGGCCAGGACGTCGTCGGCCTGCGCCAGCGAGTCGGGCAGCAGCGCACGTACCTCGTCGAGCAGGTCGAGCACGTGCCCACGGTTCACGACGCACGACGCCGACATCGGCATCGCGCGGGCGTTCTCCACCATGGAGGAGAGGTCGTCGAGCTTGTCGTGGACGTCCACGGTCTTCCTTCGTTCGGTCGGAGGGTCGAGGGCCGCCAGTCAGGAACCGGCCTTGCGCTCCTCGAGCCGCTCCAGAAGTCGGGCGAGCACGGAGTCCGGGAGGAGCCCGGACACGTCACCACCGTACGTCGAGACCTCCTTGATGAGGCTCGAGGACAGGTAGCTGTAGAGCGGGTTGGTGCTGACGAACAGCGTCTCCACGCCGGAGAGCCGGTAGTTCATCTGCGCCATCTGCAGCTCGTAGTCGAAGTCGCTGACGGCGCGCAGTCCCTTGACGATCGCCGAGATCTCGTTGTTCCGGCAGTAGTCGACCAGCAGCCCGTAGAACGAGTCGACCACGATGTTGGGATACGGAGCGACGACCTCGCGGAGCATGTCGATCCGCTCGTCGACGGTGAACATGCTGCTCTTGGTCTTGTTCACGAGGACCCCGACGACGACCTCGTCGAACTGGTCGGCGGCCCGGACGAAGACGTCGAGGTGTCCGAACGTGACGGGGTCGAAGGACCCGGGGCAGACGGCCTTGCGCACGCAGACCTCCTCGGCCCGGATCCCGGGCTACGCCGAACCGGCGCGGCGACCGTACCAAAGGGCCGACCTCACGCGGGTGCCGCCGTAGTCCTTGTCGCGCGCGGGCTCGAACCCGTCGGGCCAGGCGAAGCCCTCGCCGCGGCGCGGTTTCTCGCGCTCGGCCACCACCAGCGATCCGTCGCCGAGCCAGCCGTGAGCGGCGAGACCGCTCAGCACGCCCTCGACGACCTCGTCCGCGACGTCGTAGGGCGGGTCGAGGAAGACCACGTCGTAGGGCGCGGCCGCAGGCGGCGGCGGAGCCGTCGAGGTGAGCGACGTCACGTCGGACCCGAGGGCCACGGCGTTCGGCAGACGCACCGCCGCGATGTTGGCCTTGACGACCTCGAGGGCCTTGCGGTCCTTCTCGACGAGCAGCACGTGGGACGCGCCGCGGGACAGCGCCTCGAGGCCGATGGCGCCCGAGCCGGCGTAGAGGTCGAGGAGCCGGATGCCGCCGAGGGCGCCGACCTTCGACTCGATCGAGCTGAACAGCGCCTCGCGCACGCGGTCCGACGTCGGACGTACGCCGGACTGCGGCACGGCGATCCGCCGGCCGCGCGCCGACCCCGCGATGATCCGCGTCACGAGCTGCCGCGGGCGAGCAGGTCGTCGACGATCTCGGCGGCCCGGCCGACCCCGATGGACAGATGCCCGTCGCCCTCGAGCAGGTGCGCCGTCGCGTGCGGGACGTGCGCGGCCAGCCAGGCACCGTGGGCGAAGGGGACCATGAGGTCGTCGCTCCCCTGCCACACCGTGACCGGCACGGTGATCGTCGCGAGGTCGAAGCCCCACTCCCGGGTGAACGCGAGGTCGTCGTCGACCCAGCCGTCGATCGACACCGAGACGGCCTCGCGGAACGACTGCGCCATCTCCTGGCCGAACGACCCGCCGAGGTGCGCGCGATCGACGTCGGGCAGCAGCGAGGACATCGCGCCGACGATGTCCTCGGGCCGGATGCCGCGCAGCGCCTCGTGCTGCGGCTCGAGGTAGGCACGCACGGCGGCCTCGCCCTCGAGCGACGCGCCGAACTCGTCGAGGTTGTCCTGTCCCATCCCCGCGAGCCAGTCGAGGGTGCCCTGCGACTCGACGTAGGGCGCGACCCCTGCGATCGACGCGACGGCGCGGAACCGCTCGGGCAGCAGGGCGGCGCAGGCGAGCACGTGCGGGCCGCCGCCGGACCAGCCTGCGGCGTAGGCCTGCTCGATCCCGAGGTGGTCGAGGACCTCGGCGGCGTCGGACGCGGCGTCGGCGACGCGGCGTCCGGCTCGACGCGACGAGGTCGCGTAGCCGGCGCGCGACCAGGACACGAGCCGCATCCCGCGAGCGAGCCCGGCGGACCCGATGTCGCCGGGGAACGCGCCGCTGCCCGGCGTGCCGTGGATGTGGACCAGCGCCGGCGCACCCTCGGGACCGGCGAGCCGCAGGTCGAGGGTGCGTCCGTCGGCGAGCACGAGATCGGTCACGACTTCTCCAGGTAGTCGGCGCGCTCCTGGTCGAGGAGCGCAGCCACGGCACGGGCGAGCGCAGGGACGGTCACGAGCCCAGGATCACCCAGGACGAGGGCGGTCGCCTCCTCGCGCGAGGCCACGATCACGTCCTCGTCGCGCAGGACAGCGAGCATCCGCAGCGACGTGCGGCTGCCCGACTGCGACGCACCGAGCACGTCGCCCTCGCGCCGCTGCTCGAGGTCGATGCGCGAGAGCTCGAAGCCGTCGGACGTCGACGCGACCGCGTCGAGCCGGTCCCGCGCGGGCGTGCCCTGGGGCATCTCGGTCACGAGAAGGCAGAGCCCCGCGTGAGCCCCTCGGCCGATCCGGCCGCGCAGCTGGTGCAGCTGCGAGACACCGAACCTGTCGGCGTCCATGACGACCATCACCGTGGCGTTGGGCACGTCGACGCCCACCTCGACCACGGTGGTCGCGAGCAGGACGTCGATCCCGTTCGGCGCGGCCGGCCCGTCGGTGAAGCGACGCATCACGTCGTCCTTCTCGTCGGGGTGCAGGCGCCCGTGCAGCACGCCGATCCGCAGCCCGGAGAGCGGTCCTGCGGAGAGCCGGTCCACCCACTCGAGCACGGCGAGCGGAGGGCGGCGCTTGTCCTCGGCGTCCGGGTCGGAGGGGGCGTCGGTGTCCTCCCCCGTCGCGCCGTCGCCGCCGATCCGCGGGAAGACGACGAAGGCCTGGCGCCCCTCGGCGACGTGCTGCCGGATCCGGTCCCAGGCCGCGGCCAGGAAGTTCGGCTTCTCGGCCACCGGCACGACGTGCGTGGCGATGGGAGAGCGGCCCGCAGGCAGCTCGGTGAGGATCGACACCTCGAGGTCGCCGAAGACCGTCATCGCGACCGTGCGCGGGATCGGCGTGGCCGTCATGACCAGGACGTGCGGACGGTTGTCGTCGCGCGCCTTGGCCGCGAGCGCGGCGCGCTGCTCCACGCCGAACCGGTGCTGCTCGTCGACCACGACGAGCCCGAGGTCGAAGAACTGCACCTTGTCCTCGAGCAGGGCGTGGGTGCCGACGACGATCCCGGCATCGCCGGACGCGATGTCGAGCATCGCCTGGCGCCGTCGCGCGGTCGACGCGGACCCGGTGAGCAGCGCGACCCCCGTGCCCTGGTCGGAGCCGCCGAGCAGACCACGCTCGGCGAGCGGCCCGAGCATCGCGGTGATCGAGCGGTGGTGCTGCTGGGCGAGCACCTCGGTGGGGGCCAGCAGCACGGCCTGACCGCCGGAGTCGACGACGGTGAGCATCGCCCGCAGCGCGACGAGGGTCTTGCCCGAGCCGACCTCGCCCTGCAGGAGCCGGTGCATCGGATGGGTCCGCGCCAGGTCGTCGGAGATCGTGCGGCCGACCTCGACCTGGCCGTCGGTGAGCGTGAACGGCAGCCGCGCCTCGAACGCCTCGAGCAGCCCGTCGCCGGTGGCGACCCGCGGCACCGCCGGGAGCGCGGCGGCGGCGACCCGGCGCTGAGCCAGCACGGTCTGCAGCACGAACGCCTCGTCCCAGCGCAGCCGGGTGCGCGCGGCGTCCTCGTCGTCCTTCGTCTCGGGTCGGTGGATGCCGAGGAGCGCGCCGCGCAGGTCCGGGAGCCCGAAGCGGATACGGGTGGTGTCGGGGATCGGGTCCTCGAGGTGCTCGGGCAGCTGGTCGAGCACGATGTCGATCGCGCTCGAGATCTTCCACGAGGGCATCTGCGCCGTGGCCGGGTAGACCGGGATCCGCTTCCCGGCGTAACGCAGGACGGACTCGTCGGCCCCGGGCAGGTCGGCCAGCGGCGACCCCGCATCGAGCAGACCGCCCGGGTCCGGGATCAGGACGTAGTCGGGGTGGGTGAGCTGGCGGCTCCGGTTGAAGACCGTGACCTTGCCGCTGAACAGCCCGATCCGTCCCTCCCGCAGCTCCTTCGCGCGCCAGGACTGCTTGAAGAACGTGAGCGTGAGCTGGCCGGTGCCGTCGGTCACGACGACCTCGAGGCGGTCCGCACGGCGGCCGGTGCGCCGGTCGACGTAGGACTTGTTGTCGACCTTGAGGACGCGCGCCATCACGGTGACGTGCTCGTCGACCTCGAGGGCCGCGAGGTCGGTGAGCTGGCCGCGCTCGGCGTAGCGGCGCGGGTAGTGGCGCAGCAGGTCCTCGACGGTGCGCAGGCGCAGGCCGGTGTCCAGCGCCTTCGCCGTCGCGGCGCCGAGCACGTTCTTGAGGCTGTCGGTGAGTCGGAGCTCGGGCACGCGCCTACTCCACGCCCAGGATCAGCGGCCAGAAGGGCTGCCCGCCCTCGTAGGCCACGATCTCGACGCCGTGGTGCTCGCGGCGCAGGCGCCGGGCGACCGTGGTCGTGCAGGCCTCGTCGGCCTCGTCGCCGCGGATCATCGTGACCAGCTCGCCGCCGGTCGAGAGCAGCCGGGACAGCACGCGTACGGCGACGTCCTCCACCGAGTCGCCGATCTCCACGACGTCGCCCTCCACGATGCCGAGCACGTCGCCGACGTGACAGGCGCCGGCGCTCGTGAACGCCTCGCGCGAGGCGATCGAGACGCCGCCGTACCTCGTGGCCGCGGCCGCGCGGGTCATGGCGACGACGTCGTCGTTGAACGGGGCGCCCAGGTCGTGGACCGCGACGGCGGCGAGGGTCTGCACGATCGACCGGGTCGGGACGACGGAGATGCGCAGGCCGTCGGCCCGGCCCCGCTCGGCCGCTGCCTCCGCGACCGGGCGGATGTCGGACTCGCTCGGCAGGAGCACGATCTCCTCCGTGCCGGCGCGCGCCACGCCCTCGAGGATCTCCGCGGTCGACGGCGCGACGTTGGCCTGGGCCCGGACCACGACCGTGCCCGTGGTGTCGAGCAGCGCCGCGGTGCCCGGACCATGGGCCACCGCCACGAGGGTGCGGCCGGAGGGCCGCTCCGACGCGCGGCGCTCGGCGGCCTCCTGCCGCAGGTCGGTGACCCGGATCCGGTGCGGCCGCCCGGCCTCGATGCCGACCTCGATCACCGCGCCGACGTCGTCGGCGTGCACGTGGACGTTCCAGAGCCCCGGTCCGCCCACCACGACCACGGAGTCGCCGAGCTCCGCGAGCCGGGTGCGCAGCGTGTGGACGGCGGCCTCCTGCGAGTCGAGGAGGTACATCACCTCGTAGGCCCCGCCGCCCTCGTCGAGGTCGTGCGCGTCGAACGGGATCGGCGGCGCCGACGGCCCCGGGTCGCGGCGCACGCCCGTGACGGTCTCGACGAGCGCGTCGAGGATCACCACGAGCCCCTTGCCGCCGGCGTCGACGACGCCGGCGCGAGCCAGGACCTCGAGCTGCTCGGGCGTGTGCGCGAGCGCCTCGGCGGCGGCGTCGGAGGCCGTGGTCACCAGCGCGGCCAGGCTCGTCCCCGGGCCGAGGTCGGCCACGGCGTCGGCGGCCGCCCGCGCGACCGTGAGGACCGTGCCCTCGCGGGGGTCGGCGACCGCGGCGTACGCCGACTCCGCGGAGCGGCGGAACGCGCTGACGAGCATCTCGTGCTGCGTCACGACACCGACGTGCGGCACGGCCGTCAGCGCCTCGGAGAAGCCCCGCACGAGCTGGCTCAGGATGATCCCGGAGTTGCCGCGCGCCCCGAGCAGGGCACCGTGGGCGAAGGTGCGCACCGTGGAGCGCATGTCGAGCTCGGCGCCGGCCTCGCGCAGCGCCTCGGCGGCGGACTCGAACGTGAGGTAGAGGTTCGTCCCGGTGTCGCCGTCGGGGACCGGGAAGACGTTGAGCGCGTCGATCTCGGCCCGGTGGCGGCCGAGGGCCGCCAGCCCGAGCTCGGCCCACCGGCGGATCCCGGCGGCGTCGAGACGCTCCAGCACGGTCGTGTGGCTCCTCGGGGACGGGTGGCGGACGGGATCGGGCGCCACGTGATGCGGGTCACGGTGAGCGTAGTGTCCCCGCCGGACGAGTCACCGGTTTGGGACTCCGCGCCACCTCCCTGTAGCCTGTCCTGGTTGCCCGGCCGTCCGGGCGCGCCCATCTGAGGCGACGACACCCGATCTCGACCGTGAGGACTACGACTGTGGCTGCCAACTGCGACGTCTGCGGCAAGGGCCCCGGTTTCGGCCACTCCATCTCGCACTCGCACCGCCGCACCAAGCGTCGCTGGAACCCCAACATCCAGACCGTGCGCGCGATGGTGGGCAAGAGCCCGAAGAAGCTCAACGTGTGCACCTCGTGCATCAAGGCCGGCAAGGTCGCCCGCGTCTGAGCTCGACCGAAGCCTTCCGAGAGGGCCGCAACCCCGAGCGGGTGCGGCCCTCTCGCACGTCCGGATGGGAGAGTGGCGACGTGACTGACGTCGAGATCGGCCCGCAGGGCATCCGGCTGGGCCAGTTCCTCAAGTACGCCGCCGCCGTCGAGAGCGGCGGCGAGGCCAAGGCCGTGCTCGAGGCCGGCGAGGTGCTCGTCAACGGCGAGATCGAGCCGCGCCGCGGGGCCCAGCTCAGCGTCGGCGACGAGGTCACCCTCGGGGGCAACACCTGGCGCGTCGTCTGACCTGCTCCTGACCGGCTGCGGCGGATGCGGGAACGCCGAATCCCTGCCACCCGCACCGGCGCAGGGCATCCTGGTCTGCATGGAACCCGTCGGGGCGGCGCTGCCGAGCGGACCCGAGCTCGCGGACCAGGCCGCTCCCCCGCCGCCGGACCTCCGACGACGTGCCGTGGTGCGCAGCGTGCTGTGCTCCGTGGTCGGCGTGCCGCTCATGTCCTACCTTGCGTACGGCCTGGCCAGGGTGACGGTCCCCGCCAACGAGACGCCCGACCCGTGGTGGATCTGGTTCTCGGTGGGGACGGCAGCCGTCGCCGTGGGCCTCGTCGTGTCGGCCGTCCGCGGCCGGTGGGCTCTCGCGCGCAGCCTGGCCTTCACGCTGATGATCCCGGGCCTCGCCATGACCATGCTCCTGATCTGGGCGATGGGACTCGGGCTGGTCTTCCTTCCCGGCGCGCTGGTGTGGATCCCGGTCCTGGCGACGTGCCTGCGGCTGCACAGCGACCAGGTGGCCGCCGCGACCGGCTGAGTCCCGGGTGCCGGGGTGAGTTCGCCGGCTACCGGCCAAGTGCCCCTTGCTCGCCCGCTACCGGGCGAAGCGCCCCTTGTTCGCCCGTTACCGGGCGAAGCGCCCCTTGTTCGCCCGTTACCGGGCGAAGTGGTCGTGGCCCGCAGGACCGGACCACGGAGCGCCGTCGACGAGGACGGCCGGGTCGCCCGCGGTGATCTCGCCGATCGCGGTGAAGCCGTCCGGGAGCGGCGTACGGGACGGGAACGTCGCGAGCAGCGCGTGGTCGTCACCGCCGCCGAGCACCCAGACGAGCGGGTCGGCGTTGAACGCCGCGGCCGCGTCGACGATCGGCTGGTCGAGGGCGATCCGGGCCGTGTCGAGCGCCACCACCACGCCGGACGCCGCCGCGAGGTGGCCGGCGTCCTGAACGAGGCCGTCGGACACGTCGAGCATCGCGGTGGCTCCCGCGAGCGCGGCGGCCTTCCCTGCGGCGTACGGCGGGTCCGGGACGCGGTGCGCGTCCGCGAGGACCCTCGGCGAGCGGAACCCTCGGCCCAGCACGGCGAGCCCGGCCGCCGCCCAGCCCAGCCGCCCGGCGAGCGCCACGACGTCGCCGACCCGAGCACCGGACCGGGTGAGCGGCGCTCGTCCCTCGAGGTCGCCCAGGGCCGTCACGGCGATCACCACCGTGTCGCTGCGCACGACGTCGCCCCCGACGACGGTGGCACCGACGAGGGCGCACTCGTGCGCCAGACCGTCGGCGAGACCCGTGGCCCAGGCGGCCGGGAGGTCGGCGGGCGCGCCGAGACCGACGAGCAGCGCGGTCGGGCGCGCACCCATGGCCACGACGTCGGCCAGGTTCTGCGCGGCGGCCTTGCGACCGACCTCGAAGGCCGAGGACCAGTCGCGCCGGAAGTGCCGGCCCTCGACGAGCAGGTCGGTGGTCGCCACGACGCGGCCGTCGGGGGCCGCCACGACAGCGGCGTCGTCCCCCGGGCCCAGCAGGACGTCGGGCGTCGTGGCGAAGCGGGCCACGACGGCGTCCACCAGGCCGAACTCCCCCAGGGCACCGACCGACCCGGGTGCGTGCGCCCCTGTCGCGTCCTGACGTTCCGCCATCGTTCCGCCTCTCGTCACGGCCCGGCCGGATCCGGTTCTTCGTCCCGGAGGGGCGGGCAGTAGTGTCGTCGGCGCAGCAGGTGCTCGCGCACCCGCCGCGCCACTGACCGATCCCGACGCCCAGGAGGACGACCGTGGTGGTCCAGGCCTACATCCTCATCCAGACCGAGGTCGGCAAGGCGGCCAACGTCGCCTCCCAGATCTCCCAGATCAAGGGCGTCACGCTCGCCGAGGACGTCACCGGGCCCTACGACGTCATCGTGCGCGCCGAGGCCCGCAGCGTCGACGAGCTCGGCAAGCTGGTCGTCGCGAAGATCCAGGCGGTCGAGGGCATCACGCGCACGCTCACCTGCCCCGTCGTCCACCTGTAAGTCGGTGCGCTCGACGGCACTCGCGCGCCCGCTCGTCGGGGCCCTCGCCCTCCTCACGGTCACCGGCTGCTCGGCCGGCCTGGCGGTCTCGCCGCCGAACCCGCCGCCCGTCGGTGCCGCGGCCTACACCTGCTCCGCGCTGCACGGCGGCCTGCCCGACGAGGTCCTGGGCCACGGCGTCACCGCCACCACGCCGAAGAGCCCGCTCACGAGCGCCTGGGGGCAGCCGTCGATCGTGTTCCGCTGCGGCGTCGCGACCCCGAAGGCGCTGACGCCCACCTCGCAGCTGCTGACGGTCGACGGCGTCGACTGGCTGCCCGAGAAGCTGACCCAGGGCTACCTGTTCACGACCGTCGGACGCTCGGTCAACGTCGAGATCGCGGTCCCGGACGCCTACTCCCCCGAGGCCGACGCGCTGGCGGACCTGTCGCCGGCCGTCGCCAAGCTGGACCCCGTCGCTCCCTGAGCCGACTGCGTCGCACCCGAGGTCGTCACGGGCTGCGACGTGCTGGTGGCTCGGTCGAACGGGATCATGACGGCTCCCTCGCGACGGTCGATGCTGCCGACACCCTGGACCCGCGGTGGCGGCTGATGCCAGCCCGCACAGGCGGTTCCGTGCACTTCGACCGCTATGCGGGGTCGGCGTAGGACAGGCTTGCCGGAGGACTCAGCGCAGACCGGTGCCGCGACGCAGCGCGTCGGCCACGAGGCGGTCGACCAGCGTCGGGTAGTCCACGCCCGTCTCGGCCCAGACCCGCGGGAACATCGAGATCGACGTGAACCCCGGCATGGTGTTGACCTCGTTGATGAGGACGCGGCCGTCGGCGGCGAGGAAGAAGTCGCACCGCGCGAGGCCCTCGCACGACAGCGACTCGAACGCGCGCACCGCGAGGTCGCGCACGCGGTCGGACGTCCCGGCCGGCAGGTCGGCCGGCACGACGAGGTCGGCTGCGTCGTCGAGGTACTTCGCCTCGAAGTCGTAGAACTCGTGGGCGCCGTGCACGACGATCTCCGCGCAGACGCTCGCCTGCGGGTCGCCGTCGACGTCGACGAGCACGCCGCACTCGATCTCGCGGGCGCCCTCGACCGAGGCCTCGACGACCACCCGCGGATCGTGCTCGCGTGCGGCCTCGATCGCGGCCTCGACGTCGGCGGCCCGCTTGACCTTGGTGATCCCCAGGCTCGACCCGGCGCGGGCCGGCTTCACGAACACCGGGAGCCCCAGGGCGGCGACCCGCTCCAGCGCCCCGGCGCGGTCGCGTCGCCAGTCGCGATCGGTGATGACGGCGTACGGCGCCTGCTCGAGCCCTGCGTGCGCGAACATCGCCTTCATCGCGCCCTTGTCCATCGCCGCGGCCGAGGCCAGCACCCCGGACCCGACGTAGGGGACGCCGGCCATCTCGAGCAGGCCCTGGATCGTGCCGTCCTCGCCGTAGGGGCCGTGCAGGACGGGGAACACGACGTCGACGCCCGCGAGGGTGCCGGGCACGTCGCCGGGGGCGTGGACCTCGAGGTCGCGGCGCGTCGGGTCGCCCGCCAGCACCAGCGAGACGCCGGTGGCGTCCACCTCGGGCAGCTTCCCGTCGGTGATGCGCAGCCGGTCGGGGTCGTCGGCCTCGAGGACCCAGCGGCCGTCCGGTGTCAGGCCGATGGGCACCACGTCGTAGCGCTCGCGGTCCAGCGCCCGCAGCACCGACCCGGCGGACACGCACGAGATCGCGTGCTCGCTCGACCGCCCCCCGAACACGACGGCCACCCGGATGCGCTCGCTCACGGTGCCACCCTAGGGCCCGCGCCGGGACGGGTGGACCGGGTGCCGACGAGACCGGGGCAGGACCGCTAGCGTCGCCCCGTGAGCAGCAGCGAGAACACCCCGCACCTGTCGCCCGAGACCCTCGTCGTGTCCGTCGGGAGGCCGGCCAAGGCACCCGACGCCCCGGTCAACGTGCCCGTCGTCCTGAGCTCGACGTTCCACGCCGGCGGCCCGGTCGCCTACGGCCGCACGTCGAACCCGACGTGGGAGGCGCTCGAGGACGTCGTCGGCACGCTCGAGGGCGGACGCGCGCTGGCCTTCTCCAGCGGCATGGGCGCCGTCTCGGCCGTGCTCGACCTCGTGCCCAACGGCGGCACGGTCGTCGTGTCGTCGCACTCGTACTCCGGCGTGGCCGCGCGGCTGCGCGACCTCGAGGCCGACGGGCGCGTCGTCGTGAAGCTCGTGTCGGTCCAGGACGCCGCGACCGTGGCCACCGAGTGCGTGGGCGCCGACCTGCTCTGGGTCGAGACGCCGACGAACCCGGCGATGGAGGTGTGCGACCTCGCAGCCGTGGCGGCAGCCGCACGCGAGCTCGGCGTCATGACCGTGTGCGACAACACGTTCGCCGGCCCGATGCTGCAGCGGCCCATCGAGCACGGCATCGACGTGGTGCTGCACTCCGCCACCAAGTCCCTGGCCGGCCACTCCGACGTGCTGCTCGGCATCGTCGTCACGACCGACGACGCCTACCACGACCGCCTGCTGCGCACGCGCACGCTCGTCGGCTCCATCCCCGGGCCGTTCGAGGCGTGGCTCGCGCTGCGCGGCCTGCGCACGCTGGCGCTGCGCGTGAAGCAGTCGCAGGCGAGCGCGCTGCAGCTCGCGATCCGCCTCGCGACCCACCCGGCCGTCACCGCGGTGCGCTACCCCGGGCTGCCCGACGACCCCGGGCACGAGATCGCGACCCGCCAGATGGACGGCTACGGCGCGCTCGTGGCCTTCGAGACGGTCGGCGACGCCGCCACGGCCGAGGCCTTCTGCGAGCGCGTGGAGCTCATCACGCACGCGACGAGCCTCGGCGGCGTCGAGACCCTCGTGGAACGGCGTCGGCGCTGGCCCGAGGAGCGCCCGGACATCCCGGAGACCCTCATCCGCCTGTCCGTCGGCATCGAGGACGTCGAGGACTTGTGGGCCGACCTCGACCAGGCGCTGAGCTCGATCCTCTAGCTCATCTCGGCTTCGGCCTTGGTGGCGCGGTTCATGAAGCTGCGCAGCATGTGCCGCGGGTCGAGGCCGTGGTGCACGACCTGCACCACCTGCTCGGTGATCGGCATGTCGACGCCGTGAGCTGTGGCGAGGTCGAGGATCGACTGACAGCTCTTCACTCCCTCGCACGTCTGGGTCGTGACCTCGGTGGCCTCCGCGATCGAGAGGCCCTTGCCGAGGTGCTCGCCGAAGGACCTGTTGCGCGACAGCGGCGACTGGCAGGTGGCCACCAGGTCGCCGATCCCGGCGAGGCCGAGGAAGGTCAGCGGCGAGGCACCGAGCGCGATCCCCAGTCGGGTCATCTCCGCGAGCCCGCGGGTGATGAGCGAGGACTGCGCGTTCTCGCCGAAGCCCATGCCCACGGCCATGCCGTTGGCCAGCGCGATGACGTTCTTGACCGAGCCGCCGATCTCGGTGCCCACGACGTCGGTGGTCCAGTAGGGCCGGAAGTACGCCGTGTTGCACGCGTCCGACAGCTGCTGGGCCGTGTGCTCGTCCGGGCAGGCCACGGTCGTCGCCGCGGGCTGGCGCAGCGCGATCTCGCGGGCCAGGTTCGGGCCCGACACCACGGCGACGCGCTGCGCGGGGATCCCGGCGACCTCGGCCGCCACCTCGCTCATCCGCAGCGTCGTCCCCTGCTCGATGCCCTTCATGAGCGACACCAGCACGGCGCCGTCGCCGAGGTGCCCCGTCCACGAGCCGAGGTTCGCTCGCAGCGACTGCGCGGGCACGGCGAGGACCACGACCTCGGCGCCGGCCAGCGCGGCAGCGGCGTCGGACGTCGCCGAGATCGCCGGCGGGAGCGGGATCCCGGGCTGGTAGCGCGGGTTCTCGTGCCGGGTCGTGATGGCCTCGGCCAGGGCGGCGTCGCGACCCCAGATCACGACCTCGTTGTCGGCGTCGGCGAGCACCATGGCGAACGCCGTGCCCCACGACCCGCTGCCCATGACCGCGATGCGCATCAGCCCTGCGTCCCTTCGGAGTCGGTGTCGCTCTCGAGCGCCTCGGCGGCGCGCGCCGCCCGCAGGTCGAACCGTTCCACCGGCGCGGTCTCGCCGCGGATGCCCTCGAGCAGCGCGGTGATGGCCGCGACGATGCGCTCGGTGGCCTCGCGCAGGGTCTTCGCGTCGAGGTCGCGGCCCCGCAGGTCGTCGAGGTCCACCGGCGGCCCGGCCGTGACCCGCATGACCTTGCGCGGCAGGATCCGGAACTCCTTGCGGTAGGGCCCGATGACCTGCTGCGCCCCCCACTGGGCGACCGGGATGACGGGGGCGCCCGTCATGAGCGCGATGCGCGCGGCACCGGTCTTGCCGGTCATCGGCCACAGCCCGGGGTCCCGCGTGATGGTCCCCTCGGGGTAGACCACCACGCACTCCCCCTGCTCGATCGCGGCGACCGCGGCACGGACCGACGACGCGGCGTCCTTCGTCTCGCGGTAGACGGGGATCTGCCCGGCGCCGGTGATGATCCGCCCGGCGATCGGCACGCGGAAGACCGACTCCTTGCCCAGGAACCGCGGCGGCCGTCCGCTGTCGTAAAGGAAGTGCGCCGACTCCAATGGGTCGAACCAGGAGATGTGGTTCGGGCACACCACGATCGGCTGCTGCGAGCCGTCCGGGAGGATCTCCGCCCGGAGGTTCTCCGTGCCGCGCCAGTCCCGCTTCGTGAGGGTGAGCATGCCCGGCCGGAGCAGCCCGATGGCCACGGCGTACCAGAACCCGAGCTTCTTCCCGTGCCGGACCCTGCCCATGGCGCCACCTCCGGTCCGTCGCTCGCGGGCGTCGAACGACGCCGGGGGTTGATCCTGTCGCCGCTCGGGGCGCGGGTCCAGCGTGACAGCACGATGGGAGAGGATGTCGGGCATGAGACCCGACGGTTCGAGCCGGACCGAGTGGGTCGTCGTGGTCCCGGTCAAGCGGCTCGAGCGGGCCAAGACGCGCCTCGCGACGCGCCCGGCCACGAACCGTCGCGACCTCGCGCTCGCCTTCGCCCTCGACACCGTGCGCGCGGCGCTCGACTGCGACGCCGTCGTGGGGGTCGTCGTGGTCACCGACGACGACGACGTCCGGGCCGCGGTGACCGACCTCGGCGCGTCCTGGGTGCCTGACGCACCAGACGCGGGGCTCAACGCGGCGCTGACCCACGGGGCCGAGGTCGTCCGTCGTGGCTCCCCCGACGCCTGGGTCGCCGTGCTGGCCGCCGACCTCCCGGCCCTGCGCCCGGAGGAGCTGGCCCGAGCGCTCGACGCCGCCGTGCACGTGAGCCGCGGTTTCGTGGCCGACGCCACGGGCACGGGCACCACCCTGCTCACGGCTCGGCCGGGGGCGGACCTCGACGCCCGCTTCGGACCGAGGTCGCGCGCGGCCCACGCCGCGAGCGGCGCCGTCGCCCTCGAGCCGGGGCCGGTCCCGGGCCTCCGGCGCGACGTCGACACCGAGGTGGACCTCTGGGACGCGGGCCGCCTCGGCCTCGGCCCCGCGACCGGCACGCTGCTCGAGGCGACGACCGGGCACGCCGAGCCGGCGTGAGCGTCGTAGCGGCGACAGTCCGCCACCACGACGTGGACGCGCGGACCGGATCGGTCCTGCTCGACGACGGGACGCTGCTCCCCTACTCCGCGGCCGCCTTCGACGCCGGCGGCCTGCGCCTGCTCCGTTCCGGCCAGCGCGTCCGTCTTCGTCTCGACGAGGCGTTCTCGGTCACGGCGATCACCCTCCCGAGCCTCGACCTCCCCTGAGCACGCGAGAAGGGCCGGATCCAGTG
>Ga0302299_10000911_pt1 | contig 17222 bp, 17 predicted proteins | sample III_Fen_N3_4_FD_198795 | JGI IMG/M metagenome (GOLD analysis project Ga0302299, IMG submission 198795) | Peat permafrost microbial communities from Stordalen Mire near Abisko, Sweden - III_Fen_N3_4 | ecosystem: Environmental > Terrestrial > Soil > Wetlands > Permafrost | place: Sweden: Abisko... | reverse complement strand
TGTCACTGACGGTCACGTCGTCCGCGCCGACGAGGATCAGCGAGTTCTCCCCGATGAAGTCGTTGCGGCTGATCGCGATCTGATCCTGCACGACGCCCTGGAGGGAGCCGGCCGCGAAGTTCACCGGCGGGCCGTCGTTCTGGGTGAAGCGGTTCTCCTCGAGGCGGATGTTCTGCGAGCCCGAGTCGGCGTAGATGCCGGTGCCGCCGACCGCGCCGGGCCGGTTGTTGGCCTGGAAGCGGTTGTGCACGACCACGGTGTCCTCGCCCGCGGCGGCGTTGAGGTACAGGCCGAACACGTTGTCGGTGAAGATCGTGTTGCGGATCCGGTAGCGCGATCCGCTCCCGTACGTGTACATGCCGGCGGTCGCGGTGTTGCCGCTGACCTGGAAGCCGTCGACGATCGCGCCGGTCGCGGTGACGGTGATCGACGACGAGGGCTCGCCGCCGGTGATCACGGACTCCTGCGCGAGCGGCACCGCGCGCGTCCGCGCGTCGACACCGAACTGCGCGCCCGCCAGGATCACCTGCTTGTCGACGACGACCGGCCCGGAGTAGATGCCGGGCGCGACGTCGATGCGGTCGCCCGTCGTCGCGATGTTCGCAATCGCGTACTCGATCGTGAGGCAGGCCGGGTTCGCTCCCGTCCCGCATGCAGGTGCGTCCGTCCCGGTCGCGCCGTTGACGCCGATCGTGATCGCGGCGGCCGGAGCTGCGCCTACGGCGCAGGTCGCGACGACGAGGACGGCGACGAGAACGGAGCGGTTCATCCTCGGCGCAGCATCACGGCGGGCCCGGACGGCGGGCCCCAAGTCGTAGCAGGCGGCCTCAGAACCGTCCGCGCAGTTCGCAGTGCCGCAGCCGGTACCCCGATCCATGCTTGCGTAGCCGCACCGTGTCGATGCCGGGGCCGCAATCGATCGTGCCGTGACCGTGGGACGCCCAGATGAAGTCGTCACCCGTCCCGCCGCGCACTGTGTTGCGCCCGTGGCTCGTGTAGATGAAGTCCGACCCGCCGCCACCGCTGAGACGGTCGCGCTGACCGGTGGTGTTCCCCACCGCGTCCCAGTCGCCCCAGATGACGTCGCGGCCGCCGCCGCCGGAGATCCAGTCCGAGCGATGGTGGCCGAGCAGTTCGTCCGCCCGCTCGGCCCCGACGAGACGGCCACCGCCGAAGCTCGGGAAGGTCAGGAACACGCCGGTGATCGCCGGCCAGTGGCGATGGCTCACCTTGCCGACGGCCACGCCGCCGGGCGTGCGGCGCCCGCGTCCGGCCCGGCAGGAGGCGGGCGCCGGTGCCTCGCGGCAGACCCGCGCGCGGTACTCGTCGTCGCGCCTGGTCGGCGGCGCGCCTGCGGCGCCCGCCGCGAACGACAGGCCCAGCGCGGCGACGCCGAGCGCGCCCACTCCCCTGCGGTGCTGCGTGGACCTGCGGAGCACGGCGCCTCTCCTCACTGGACGCGCGCAAGGTACCGGCCTCGTCACACGGAACCGGCAGCCTCCGGCGCGCGCGCAGGCGAGTGCGGCACCTCGGCGACGAGCGTCAGGTGCGCCGCCCCGGCTTGGGTGACCTCGCCGTCTCGGCCTCGCCACTGAGCTCGGCCACGTGCTTGGCCTGGGCCGCGTTCATCACTCGGCCGCGCCGCGCGGCCAGCGTCCGGCGGCGCGGGCCGCGGCGTTTCGGCCGCACACGTCCCTGCCCGCCGGGTGGCGGGTCCTGATCTCGGGCCTCATCTCGAGGCCCGAGCAGGACTCCCACGAAGACCAACAGAAGCAGCAGGCCGATGACGCCGAGGATGAAACCCGTGAAGAGCGACATGCGGAGCGGCTGCGGGGGCGCAATCGGGTCGCCTAGACCCTGCCGCGTGACCCGTAGATGCCCGTCGGGAAGCCCGACAGCAGGACGAGGATCGCGGCGATGATCGCGATGATGCTCGGAAGGCCGAGCGCGACACACAGCGCGTAGACAAGCGCTGCCACAAGGACGGTGATGATGATGCCAAGCACGGGTGCTCCCTTTCCTGGAGGAATCAGTCCTCGTCTGATGCCCGTGCCCGTGGCGCTCGAAACATGGTGCTCCCCGCTCGGTGGGGTTTCAGGCGCGCCGCGGCGGGCATACCGGGAGTGACCGTTCACGACTCAGGAGCTGAACCACATGGGCGAACTCACGGACAAGGTCACGGGCCGCGCCAAGCAGGCCGCCGGCGCCATCACGGGCAACGACGAGACGCGCCGCGAGGGTGTGCGCGACGAGCGCAAGGGTGACGCCAAGGGCGCCGTCAACGACGCAGCCGACAAGGTGAAGGACGGGCTCGATCGCCTCGCCGACAAGGCTTCTCGCGCCTGATCAGGCGCCCCCGGAACTTCGCGAGCAGGCGCGGCGAAACTCTGCGCCTGAGGTGGTCCTGCGTCCTGACATCCCCCCCGGGCGCCGCGGCTGCCGTTCGCGAAATGGGACCGCTGCTCCGCGGCACCGGTGGCGACCGGTGTCGCGGGCAGCACCCCCGCGCTAGGCTCGGCTGACGTCCCGTCGAGTGCAGACAGCGTGCCGCTGACGACCGCGCAGCGACCCCGTGCCCTGCCCGACTGGGCGTGGTGGCTCGGCTCCGTCGCCATCCTCGTCACGATCACGATCGCGGACCTGCTGGTCTCCGGTGTCGTCCTGGCGGGTCTCGTCGTCCTCGCCCCGCTGTTCGCCAGCATCCGGCTGCGTCCCCGTTCGGTCGCGGTGATCGGAGCCGCGGCGCTCTTGATCGCCGTCCTCAGTTCGGTCTGGAACGCAACCACCGGGGGACAGGAGCTCGTGCGCATCGCGCTCGTGCTCGCGGGCTCGATCATCGCGATGCTGATCGCCGTGGTCCGCTGGCGCCTTGAGCGCGAGCGTCGGCTCGAGCGCATGCTCGGCGAGCTGATCGGTTCGACGATGCGCTCGCCCGAGCAACTCGTCCACGACATCGCCGGATCACTCGTCCCGGGCGTCGCCGACGGCACGCGCGTTGAGATGCCTGCGGCCGAGGGGACTCCACACCTGCTCGCGGAGGCCGGTTGCCCGGTGCCGGCGGGCCTCGGGGCCGAGCAGGACCGCGCCATGATCCGGCACGAGCCCGGCGACGGCTGGACGCTCTCCGGCCCGCTGCGCATCGGCGACCGGGAGATCGGCTCGATCGATATCCACCGTGCTGGGCGGCGATTCCATCCGGCCGACGCTGCGCTGTTCGACCGGCTCGCCGAGCGCGTGGCACTCGCGCTCGAGAATTCGACGCTGCTGGCCGCAAGCCGTGAGCTCGCCGGGCGGGTCGACGCCGAGCGCCTGCGTCTGCGCACGGTGATCGACCAGATGCCCGCCGCGGTCACGCTGCGCGACCGCGACGGCAACCCGGTCATCACGAACCCGCGCGCGGAGGAGATCCAGCGCCGTGCCGCCGGCGACATCGACGCCGAGACGTGGTTCGCCGCCCATCCGGGCCGGCACCTGGACGGCACGGCGGTCGACCCGGAGGACTTGCCGCACCAGCGGTCGCTGCGCAGCGGCGAGGTCGTGCGCGGCGAGGAGTACGAGTTCGAGCGCCGCGACGGCAGCTGGGCGGTCACGCGCGTCAACTCGGGGCCGATCCGGGACGAGGACGGGCACATCGACGGCGTCGTCAGCGTCTTCGACGATGTCAGCGACCAGGTTCGTGACCGGCGCGCGCTGCGCTGGCTCGCCGAGGTGGGGCGACTGCTCGACCGGCCGACGTCGGCCGAGGCGCGCGTCGAGGAGATCGTGCGGCTGCTCGTCGGCGAGCTGGCCGACGCCGGACTCGTCTACCTGGTCGGGGCCGACGGGTCGATCACGTCGAGCATGGCGGTGTCGCGTGACGGCGACGCGCCGGAGCGTGAGGCCGGACCGATCCCTGGCGGCCACCCGGCATCCGTCGCCGTGCGGACGCAGCGCACGCTGATCCTCGACCTGCCGGACGACTGGCTCCCGTCGGCGGGCTTTGCGACGGCGCTGGTCGTGCCGATCGTGCACGCGCAGCACGTGCACGGGTCGATCGTCCTGGCCACGCGGAATCCGCGCACCTACGACCCCCGCGACGTGCAGATCATCGAGCTCGTCGCCCGTCGTGTCGCGCTCGCACTCGAGAACAGCCGCCTGTACGCGGAGCAGCACCGCGTGGCGACGGCGCTCCAGCGCGACCTGCTGCCCCATTCGCTGCCCGACTGGCCCGCGTTCGACCTGGCGACGCTCTACCGCCCGGCCCGCGGCGCCGCGGACGTCGGCGGTGACTTCTTCGACCTGTTCGAGGCGCGGGACGAGCGGATGATCGTGATCGGCGACGTCTCGGGGAAGGGCGTGGAGGCTGCGGCGACGACGGCGCTCGTCCGCCACGTCGTGCGGGTCGCCGGTCGCAGCGCCGAGCACGGACAGCGGATCGAGACGGTGAACCAGGCGATCCTCGAGGACGCGCCGGGCGAGCAGTTCTGCACGCTCGCCTGGGCGGCCCTCGAGCCCGCAGACGGGGACGGCGTCGTCACGGGCCGGATCGCGTGCGCCGGTCACCCGCCGCCGTTCGTGCTGCGCGCCGGGGGCGGAGTGGAGATGCTCCCGGCGACCGGGACGCTGCTCGGCTTCTTCCCCGAGATCGAGTCGCAGAGCGCTCCGGTGCACCTCGCCAGAGGGGACGCGCTGGTGCTCTACACCGACGGCGTGACCGAGGCTCGGCTGCCCGACGGGTCGCTGTTCGGCCTCGATGGCCTCGCCGCAGCGCTGCCTCAGGCGGCGGGCGCGCCGGCCGCCGAGATCCTCGAGGCGATCGAGGCGACGCTCGAGCGGGTGCGCGCCGAGGCACGGGACGACATCGCTATCGTCGTCGCCTCGGTCCTGTGATGATGGCGCTGCAGATCACCACGACGTCGCAGGACGGAACCACGCGCATCGAACTCGCCGGTGAGCTCGACATCGCGACCGGGCCGGACCTCGAGCGGGCGCTCGAGACGCAGCTGGCCCAGGCCGTCACGGACCTCGTCCTCGACCTTCGTGGCGTGACGTTCATCGACTCCTCGGGGCTGCGCGTCGTCCTCGTCGCGAGCCGCTCGGCAAGCGACGAGGGCCGCCGGCTCATCGTGGTCCCGGGCGACGGCCAGGTCCGGCGCGTGATCCGCCTCGCGCAGGTCGAGGACCGCCTCGATCTCGGCGACGGCTGACCCTCAGGCCACGCGGAGCGCTTTGCGGGTCTCCTGCGCCGGGAGCTCTTCGAGCGCGTCGCGCATGCGCTCCAGCGACTGGCGCAGCAGTCGCGAGACGTGCATCTGGGAGATCCCCAGACGCTGCGCGATCTCATGCTGCGAGAGGTCGTGGAAGAAGCGCAGGTAGACGATCTTGCGCTCGCGGGGCGCGAGCACCTTGGAGCCGGCGCGCACGAGCAGCAGCATGTCCGCGCGCTCGAACTCGTGGTCCGGGCCACCGAGGCTCGAGATCCGCCCATCGCCACTCTCGTCGGGCTCGTCCAGCGACGAGGCGTTGTAGTTGCGGCCGGCGAGCATCGCCTCGACGATGCGCTCCGGGGAGGTCTGCAGGCGCTCGGCCAGCTCGGGCGCGCTCGGCGTGCGGCCGAGCTGGCCGGCAAGCTGGTCGCCCTCGCGGATGATCGCCGCGTTGAGCTCCTGAAGATCGCGCGGCATGCGCACCGACCAGCCGCGGTCTCGGAAGTGGCGCTTGATCTCGCCGGCGACGTTGGGCTCGGCGAACGAGCTCAGACGGACACCCCGCGAGATGTCGAAGCGGTCGATCGCCTTGAGCAGGCCGATACAGCCGACCTGGACGAGGTCCTCGAGCGGCTCGCCGCGATTGGCGTAACGGCGGGCGACGTGGCGCACGAACGGCAGCATCCGCTCGACGAGCTCCTGGCGGGCGCGCAGGTCTCCGTCGACGTGGTAGCGGTGCAGCAGATGCGTTTCGTCCATCAGCGGGGGGGTCGTCGGCACGGGGTTCTCCTTTCGCCGAGCTCCATCGTGTGCTGACGACGACCCTGCCACCAAGGTGGACAGGGCTGGTCATGGCACGGGGGTGCGACAGGCGGGGGAGCAAAGGGCGGTCAAACCTGGTCACGCCGCCGCACTCTCAGGTTTGGACGCGCCAACCCGTGGACATACCGGCGTCGTGACGCCTGATGCCGACCCCACATGACCGTGCCCATGACCCGTGCCAGGACGCGCTTGCCGTTGCCGGTAGCGTTCCGTGCGGCAGGCGCCGATCGGCAGGCGGCGCGCGGGACAATGCTCGGGGAATCTGACGCACACGACGCGATGGTCGAACTCGTCATGGATGCGCGGAGCGAACACGTCGCCGTCATGCGGCAGGCGGCGGTCGCGGCGGCCGAGGCCTCGGGCCTCGATCCCGCACGCGTCGACGATGTCGCGCTCGCCGTGGGTGAGGCGTCGGCGAATGTCGTCGTTCACGCCTACGACGCGAGGCCCGGGTCGTTCGCGCTGTTCGTGTACGTCACACCCGACGACCTGCAGTTCGTCGTGCGCGACTGGGGCGCCGGCATTCGCCCTCGGCCCGACAGCCCCGGCCTCGGCCTCGGGCTCCCGCTGATCGGGGCACTTGCCGACGCGGTGGAGTTCGGCGACGCGGACGGCGGCGCGACGGACGTGCGCATGGTCTTCCGCCGCCCGGCGGTCGCGTGAGCGAGAAAGAGCCTGCGCGCCCCGACTTCGGGGCGCCCCGGATGCGGCTCAGCGTCGGCCGCGGCCCGCTGACGGCGCCCGTGCTCGTGCGCTCGATCGGCGCATTCGCCGCGCGGACCAGCCTGCCGGTGGACCGCATCAGCGACATCGCGGACATCCTGGAGGCGATGGCCGACTCCCTGCCGGGTGACCGAATCACGCTCGCCGCTCGCGTCGAGCGCGGCGGCGAAGGGCTGCAACTCTCCGCTTGCGGCCTCGACCACGGCACCGCGCGGTCGCTGCTCTCCGACGTGCGCCACGGCGGTCTCGCCCGGCTCCTCGCCGTCGCCGCTGACGGCGTGGCCGTCCGCGCGTCCTCACGCGAGGGCGAGTCCCTCGTCGTCACCTTCGCCCCGCCGCGATGACGACCGGGCTGGACATCCAGGAGACGATCGAGGACGAGGTCCTGATCGTCGCCGTTCGCGGCGAGCTCGACCTCTACACCGCGCCGGACCTGCGCTCGCTGCTGCTCGGCGCGATCCAGGACGGTCGCAGCGCCGTCGTCCTGGACCTGCGCGGGACGACGTTCCTGGACTCGACGGCCCTCGGCGTGATCATCGCGGCGATGAAGGCGCTGCGGATCCGCAGCGGCCGGCTCGTGCTGGTCAACGACCGCATGTCGATCACCAAGACCCTTGCGATCACCGGCCTGGATCACCTGCTGACGGTCGAGGCCGCGGTCGCAGACGCCGTGCGGGTCGCTCGCGGCGGGTGAGGAGCGACTAGCGCCCGCCGCCGGCCTCGTCGGTCAGCAGGCGCTCCTGCATGAGCGCGAGGCCGAGCGCCGTCCCGAGCGTGGCGAGCGCGCGCACGGCGCCGCTCCCGAGCGCCGGCTCGCCGTCGAAGACCACGAGCAGCACACCCAGTGGCTCACCCGCACACGTCGCGGGGACCACCACCACCCCGAGGCCCTCGGGGATCTCGAGCCCTGCCGCGGCGTCCGGCGCGAGCGTGGCGATCTCGCCATCGCGCACGGCGGTCGCAAGGTCGGGGTGCGCGGCGACCGTGAGCATGTCCGGCCCGAGCAGCCCGCGCGCCGAGCGCCCGAGGACCACCTGTCCGGCCATGTAGGGCGCGAGCGCGACGTCGACCGCACCGAGGCGCCGGAGCACGAGCTCGATGCTCGCAACGATCGCCTCGACGCCCGCGTAGGCGCGCAGGGCGCGCGCGACCTCGTCGCTCAGGTCGAGCGCCGCGTCGCGCTCCGCGAGGTCCGTCTCCAGCCGGTCGAGCTCCGCCCGGGCGGCCGCGGCGGTCGCACGCACCTCCTGCGTCATCGTCGTCTCGATGTCGTACAGGGCGACCAGCGCCGCGCCCCCGGCGCCGTCGATCGCCGTGGCGACGCACGCGACGGGGACACCGTCTCCGCTCCACGGGGAGCGCACGAAGCGCACCGGGTCGGTCGCCGAGAACGCGCGCTCGACGTGCTCTCCGAGCTCGCCGCCGAGCTCGGAGCCGGCCGGGGGCGTCTCCCCGCGGCTGCGGGCTGCGCGATTCGCGAAGACGATCGTGAGCGGGCGCGGCCCGGCGATCACGAGCGTGGGGAGCGGCGCCTCGTCCAGGCCCGCGGCGAGCGCCGCCGCGTCCGCCGTGCCGCTGCCCTGCTCTCGGGTCCGCGCAATCGCCTCGGTGACCGGTACTCCCCCGTCCACCGCGCGCCGCACGCTGATCATCGCGGCGACGTCGGCGAGCGCGTACCGGCGGCGACCGCCCGCGGTCCGCGCGGGGACCGGGAAGCCGTGCCGGCGCTCCCACGTCCGCAGGCGCTCGCGCGAGATGCCGGTCAGCCGCGCACACTCCGTCGCGCTGACGGTCAGTTCACCGTCCATCAGGCGGTTCTAGCGCATTCCCGCGCGGAGCCGTCGATCCGGATCTCGGACCGAGGCATCCAACGTTTGGCCTTCATGCGTTATGGGGTAGCCAGGCTCAACGGGTGTGTCCACGGACGGAGGCGTTTTCAGTGATCGGACAGCGGACGGTCGGGAGTCGGAATTCCAGGGTGCTGCGCAACACGTGCGGTCTCGCGGTGCTGCTGGCGGCCCTGCTGCCCAGCGCCGCCCAAGCGTTCGGCGTCGCGAGCTTTCGCGCCGAGACGCTGAACGCCGACGGCACGACCCTCGCCACCCAGGCGGGCGGTCACCCCTACTACGGCGTCACCAGCTTTTCACTGAACTCCTCCGGCGGCCTGCCCGACGGTGACCTCAAGAACGTCCGCGTCGACGTCCCGGCGGGGCTCATCCCGAACCCTGAGGCCGTGCCGAAGTGCACCCAGCCGATGCCGAGCCTGTGCCCGCCGGACACGCAGGTCGGCACCGTCGACATCGTCGCGGTGCTGCGCCCGCTCCCGGCGCCGCTGGCGCTCCCGCCGCTGCCGGTCTACAACATGACCCCGCCGGCCGGGAAGGTCTCGGATTTCGCGTTCGGGATCCCGCTCGTGAACCCGCGCGTCGACATCATCGGCGGCGTTCGCGACACGAGCGACTACGGCGTCTACTTCACGATCAGCGATCTCGCGGCGACGCCGTCGGTGCTGAGCAACACACTGACCTTCTGGGGTGTTCCGGCCGATCACGGCACCGGTGCGCCGCGCAAGCCGTTCCTGACGAACCCGACGGTCTGCGGACCGCCCCCCACCACGCACCTCACAATCGAGGACCACAGCGGGAACACGGCGACAGCGTCCGACACGACGGCGAGCGGCGCGACCGGCTGCGACCAGGTCCCGTTCGACCCGACGGTGACGGTGACCCCGGGAACGACCAAGCGCGACAGCCCGACGGGCGGCAGCGTGGACATCCATGTCCCGCAGTTCCTGAACCCGGACGGGATCGAGTCGTCCCACGTGAAGGACACGCACGTCACGCTCCCGGCGGGCGCGACCATCAACCCGTCCGCCGCGAACGGGCTTCAGGCCTGCAGCGACGCGCAGCTCGCGAAGGGCACGCACGATCCCGTCGGCTGCCCCGATGCGTCGAAGATCGGCTCCGTCGAGATCACCTCGCCGGCGCTGTCCGCGCCTCTGACGGGCTCGGTCTGGGTGGGCTCGCAACTCGCCGACGACCCGTACCGGATATTCCTCCAGGCGACGGGTCCGATGGGGCTCGACGTGCGCCTGAAGGGATCGGTCGTCCCGGACCCGACGACGGGGCGCCTCACAGCGACGTTCGCGGACACGCCGCAGGTCCCGTTCACCGACTTCGAGCTGACGCTCAACGGGGGGCCGCACGCCACACTCGCCACGCCGCTCGCCTGCGGCGCCGCCGTCACCAGCAGCTCGCTCGTCCCCTACAGCGGCGGCGCACCCGGGACGTCCACGTCGACGTTCGACGTCGACGCCGACGGTGCCGGCGGCGCCTGTCCCGCGGCGACCCCGTTCAGCCCGGCGTTCTCCGCGACCACGACGTCGCCGCAGGCCGGCGGCGACACCGGCTTCACCGTCGACGTCAGCCGTGACGACGGGCAGCAGACGCTCGGCGCGATCCAGCTCACCGAGCCGCCCGGGTTCACCGGCCGGATCCCGGCCGTGCCGCGCTGCGCCGAGGCCCAGGCCGCCGCGGGCACCTGCCCGGACGCCTCCCGGATCGGCACGACGACCGTGGCCGCGGGCGCGGGCTCCGACCCGTTCAAGATCTCCGGGCCTGTCTACCTGACCGGTCCCTACAAGGGTGCGCCTTACGGACTCTCCGTCGTCGTCCACGCGATCGCCGGGCCGTATGACCTCGGCACCGTCGTGGTCCGTGCGGCGATCCGCGTCGACCGCAACGACGCGCACCTCACGGTGGACTCCGACCCGTTGCCGACGATCCTCAAGGGGATCCCGCTGCGGTTGCGTCACGTGAACGTGACGATCGACCGGCATGGCTTCCTGCTCAACCCGACCGCCTGTGGCCCGCACGACATCGCGTCGAGTCTGCGCTCGGTCGACGGCGCGAGCGTGACACCGGGCAGCCGCTTCACGATCTCCGGCTGCGACAAGCTCAAGTTCACGCCGACGATCACCGCGTCGACGTCCGGCAGGCCGACACGCAACCGCGGCGGCAGCCTGCTCGTCACGCTCAAGCAGCCGGCCGGCCAGATGAACATGAAGCGCGTCTCGGTCCAGCTGCCCAAGCCGTTCTCGGCGCAGGGCAGGACAACGGCGCTCGCCTGTCTCGACACCGTCTTCAACGTCGACCCGGACAAGTGCGGCGCCGTCTCCAAGGTCGGCACGGCGGAGGCGACGAGCCCCACGCTGCCCACGGCCCTGACCGGGAACGCCTGGCTCGTCGGCCACAATGCCCGCCTGCCCACGCTCGAGGTGCGCCTGAACGGCTCCGGGGTGGAGCTGCGGCAGTCGGCGATCATCAAGTACGGGACGGGCTATGCCTCCACGTTCGGTCAGGTTCCCGACGTGCCGGTGAGTAGCTTCAGGATCAACGTCCCGCAGGGCGCGCACGCGCTGCTCGGGATTGCCGGAAGCATCTGCAACAAGCGCTATTCGATGCCGGTGAACTACACCGGCCAGGACGGCCGTGTCCGCGTGCAGATCGTGCGCCTCAAGGTCGACGACTGCCCGGTGATCGTGACCGGCGCGCGCAGTCTCAGGGGCCATCGCGCACTGCTCACGATCAAGACGCCCTTGGCCGGCAGGCTGACCGTGACGGGCTCAGGCATCGGCGGCGTGAAGCGCACGGTGAGGAAGGCCGGGATCTCGCACGTCACGGTGAAGCTGTCGAAGACCGGCGCCCGCCGCCTGGCGGCAAGCAGGAAGCACGTGCTCAAGCTGAACGCGGTCGCCCGCTTTGCTCCGAACAAGGTTCGGTCGTCGAGCGGTGCCTCCGCGACGCGCTCGCGTGCAACGCGGCCGGTGACAATTCGGTAACAGCGGGATCGCAGCGCCGACTGCCGGATCTGCGGGTACGGCAGCGACTCTTTGTGGCGAGGTCGCCCTTGACGAGGTCGTGGTGCGTGCCGGCCGCGAGCGTCGCGCAGAAGCGGCCCCGTTCACCCTAGAGGGTGCTCTGGGATCTCGTACTCGACCACTGGGGCGGTCGCGCCCGCGACGAGCAGCAGATCGCCAGCGCCGACGCCGAGCTGCGCGCACGTGCCCGGCGGCAGCTCGAGCACCGAGCGCGCGCCCCTGCATGTGGCATGTCGCCAGGGTCGCAGCGCGGGCACGACGCGCAGAATCGCGCCATCGGCGCCGAGGAACACGACCTCGATCGTCTGGCGCAGAAACAGCGTATGCACGCTCGCGCAGGGCTCCAGAAGAAGGCCCGTCCCAGGCGTGAGCGCCCGTCGGCCGAGCAGCCCGCGCAGCCGGCGCACTGGCGTGCGGGCGTGGATGCAGTGCGAGCAGACCTCGGACCCGCGGGCGGAGACGATGCGCATGCCGCCAGCGTGCCCGAGCGCGGGTGACGGCGGGCCCTCGATCACGTGCCGAGTCTGCGCCGTCACCGTGTCACCTTTGTGTACGTGCGTACGCGTCACGCGCGCGGGCCTGCGCACCGCGCGCGTGACGTGGATCGGTCCGCTGACTCAGGCGGCCTGCGCGGACGGGCCGCGGCCGGCGAACAGCTCGTCGGCGACGCGGTCGGTCGCGTCCCCGGTGCCGCCGACGAGGCGGCGGCTGAGCTGCGCACGGCGGAACGTGAGCGGCGCGTCGTGCTCCCACGTCGCGCCGATGCCGCCGTGGACGGCGATCTGCTGGCGTGCCGCGAAGTCCAGCGCGCCGCCGGCGACCGAGCGCGCCGCGCTCGAGGCGTAGGCGATCTCCGCCGGGACGTCGCTGAACGCGAAGCCGGCGTAGATCAGCAGCGAGCGGGTGTTCTCCTGCCGGCGCAGGATCTCCACGAGCCCGTGCTTCATCGCCTGGTAGCTGCCGATCGCGCGGCCGAACGTGAACCGCTCTTTCGCGTAGGCGACCGACACCTCGAGCGCCGCCTCGACCGTCCCGAGCGACTCGGCGGCGATCAGGGCCTGCGTGAGGTACCAGGCCTCGGCGATGTCCTCATCCGACACGGCGAGCTTCGTGCCCGCGGCGCCCGTCAGCGTCACGGTGCCCAGACGGCGCGAGACGTCGTAGCGCCAGGTGTGGTCGATGCTGACGCCGTTTGCGCCTGCCTCGACGACACCGGCGACCGCTGCGCCCGACCCGTCCTGGCCGATGACGACGAGGACGTCGGCCTGGCCGGCGTCCGGCGCCCACGCGACCACGCCGTCGAAGGTGACGGCGTCACCGTCCACGGTCGCCGTCGGCGCCGCGGCACGAGCCTTTCCGGCCACGGGGTCAACGGTCCAATTGGGCTCGTACGTGCTCGGCGGGCGTGCAGGTAGCCACGCCGCCTTCAGCTCGCCCGACGCGACAGCCTCAGTCACATCCGCCGCGCCGCGGTCCAGCAGCAGGGACGCCGGAAGCGGACCGAGCAGGGGCGCCGGAGCCAGCACGCGGCCGGCCTCCTGCGCCACGAGCATGGCGTCGTAGGCGCCCAGGCCCGCGCCGCCGCGCTCCTCGGAGATCAGCAGGCCGGGCCAGCCGGCCTCGATCGCCATCGGCCACAGGTCGGGCAGGGCGGAGTCGTCCTCGAGCGCCTCGCGTGCGGCCTCGACGGTCTTCACGCGGGACAGCGCACCACGCGCCGCCTCGCGGAGGAACTCCTGCTCATCGGACAGGTTCAGGTTCATGCCGCGGCCCCTTCCTTCTCCTTGGCCCGCAGCTCGCTGAACGGGATGCCCTTGTCCAGACGTGGCTCAGGCGGCAGCCCGAGCACCCGCTCGCCGATCGTGTTGCGCAGGATCTCCTCGGTGCCGCCGGCGCTCTTGAGCCCCGGAAGGAACGAGATCATGTACGCCCACTCGTTGTCCTCGGCCAAGGCCTCGGGGCCGAGCACGTCGGCGATCAGGTCGCCCGCCTTCACGGCGTTGTTGACCGTCGTGACCTTTGCCAGGCCGAACTCCGGGCCCGGGATCTGGCCACCCTGCAGGTCGCTGATCGAGCGGTAGCCCGTCCAGCGGATCGCCTCGAGCTCGGCCGCGATCTCGCCGAGCTGGTGCCGCACGTCGCTGTCCTTCACGGCTGCGGGGTCGGCGGCGATCGCCCGCGCGAAGCGGTCGCCGTTGTAGCCGAAGCCCTCGCTGCCGAGGCCGATCGTCAGACGCTCGAACATCAGGGTCGTCAGGCCGACGCCCCAGCCGTTGTCGACACCGCCGACGACGCTGTCGCCGGGGATCGTCACGTCGTCGAAGAACACCTCGTTGAACTCGGCCTCACCGGAGATCTGCCGCAGGCCGCGGACGGTCACGCCCTCGCCGTCCATCGGGACGATGAACATCGTCATGCCCTTGTGCTTCGGGATGTCGACGTTCGTGCGGGCGAGCAGCAGGCCGTACGCGGCGAACTGCGCGTTCGTGGTCCAGACCTTCTGCCCGTTCAGCGTCCACGACCCGTCGTCGTTCAGCTTTGCGCGCGTCTGCACCGCTGCCAGGTCGGAGCCGGCGGCCGGCTCGCTGAAGAGCTGGCACCAGACCTCGTCGCCGTGGAGCATGGGGCCGAGGTAGCGGGTCTTCTGCTCGTCGCTGCCGTGGGCGATGATCGTCGGGCCGAGCATGCCGACCCCGATCACGTCGAGGATGCCGGGCACGCGCGCCTTGCGCATCTCCTGGCTGATGATGACGCCGTCGACCGGGCTCACGCCCTGCCCGCCGTACTCCTTCGGCCAGGTCGCGCCGGCGAGGCCGCCCTCGGCCAGCTGGCCCTGCCAATCGCGCCGCGCGGCGAGGATCTCGTCGGGATCGGTCAGGGCGTCTGGGCCCTGCAGCACAGGGGCCTGCGCCTTGTGCTCATCAAGCCAGGACCGGATCTGCTCCCGGTACGCGGCCTGCTCTGGGGTGTCGTTGAGATCCACCCTCATCTCCTTTGGCTGACTAGCCAGTCGGTGAACGTGAAGCGGATGATACGCGCTCACTCGTCGTCCGGCGGTTCCTCCCAGATGGCGCCGAGGATGCCGACGGCGAGCAGCCCGATGATCAGCAGCGAGATCACCGACAGGATCGTGAAGCCCTGGTCGATCGCCGCGTGGATCGTGAGCGCGGCGAACCCGCCCAGGAACAGCACCGTCGTGGCCAGGAGGGTCTTGCGCATCATCAGCCGCCGAACGCCCCGAGCGCCCCGAGCACGATGACCAGGGCCGCCCAGACCAGCGCCCAGATCGTTGCCCGCACCTCGGCGAACCCGCCGAACCAGGGCACCAGGACGATGCTCATGATGCGCGCGCCGCGGCAGCGGGCCAGGTGGATGACGACAGCCTCGAGCGCCGCGCCGGTCGCGGCGGCGGCGCCGACCGGGCCGAGGCCCGTCGCGCCCGCGACGACCGCGAGCATCGCGCCGCCGGCCGCGCCGAGCACCAGGGCGACGGCGAGCCAGATGCGGCCGGCGACGGCCTCGGCGCCCGCGCCGAAGACCCACACAAAGCCCGCGTTCACCGCGACGAGCAGTGCCGCCCAGCCGCCCGACCCGCTGACCAGGACCACCGCCGCGAGCACGAGCAGCGCCAGCGCGGCGAGCAGCGCCACGCGCGACGCACGTTCGCGCTCGGTGTCGTCGCGCAGCGGGATCACGAACGCGTGAGGGTACGCGCACCACCGCAGGGAGCACCCCAGCGCTTTGGCCTGCCGGCGCTCATCGGTCGCGGCGGCCTTGCGCGCGTGGAGGCGCAGTCCCTTGCCGAGCGCCTGCTTTCCGTCGTGCACGGCGAGTCGCCAGATTGATGCGCTTCGCGGCAGTTGACCGCCGAACACGCCCCTCTGACCGCCCTGCGCCCTGCTGCGTTACACGTGTCCTACGCGCTCGCGGCCAGCGGCCCGACGCCGGGCTTGGGCTGCGGCACATGCTGGTCGGCGTGATAGCTCGAGCGGACCAGCGGGCCTGCGGCGATGTGATCGAAGCCGAGGTCGTACGCGGCGACCTCGAGCGCGGCGAACTCGTCGGGGTGCCAGTAGCGGACGACGGGCAGGTGACGCTCGGTCGGCCGCAGGTACTGGCCGACGGTGAGCACCTGGACACCTGAGGCGCGCAGGTCGGCGAACGCGGCGACCATCTCGTCGTGCGTCTCGCCGAGGCCGACCATCAGGCCGGACTTCGTCACGACGTCCGCGCCCGCGATCGCCTTCGCGTTGCGCAGCACGCGCAGCGAGCGCTCCCAGCGCGAGCCCCGACGGGCGACCGGGTACAGGCGCGGCACGACCTCGACGTTGTGGTTGAACACGTCGGGGCGCTCGGCGAGCACGGTCGCGAGCGGCATCTCCTCACCGCGGAAGTCCGGGGTCAGGACCTCGACCTGGCACTCCGGCGCCTGGCGGCGGCACTGGCGGATCGTCGCGGCCCAGATGCGCGAGCCGAGGTCGGGAAGGTCGTCGCGGTCGACGCTCGTGATGACGGCGTGCCGCAGGCCCATCTTCGCGATCGACCGGGCGACGCGGGCGGGCTCGAGCGGGTCGTTCCAGGTCGGCTTGCCCGTCGTGACGTTGCAGAAGCCGCAGCGGCGCGTGCACGTGTCGCCGAGGATCATGAAGGTCGCGGTGCCGCGTTCCCAGCACTCGCCGACATTCGGGCAGGCGGCCTCCTGGCAGACCGTGTGCAGGTTCTCGTCGCTGATGAGCTTCGAGAGCTCGCGGTACTTGACGCCTCCGGGCGCCGGCACCTTGAACCAGGGTGGCTTGCGGGCGCGGATCGGCTGGACGTCGGAGCCGAGCACGTCCAGCACGTTCATGCCGCCGGGGTTCGATCGGGAGCGGGTCTTGTGCTCGCGCTCAGGAGGCGTGGAGCTCACCGGGTTCACACTAGTACACGCGGCTCGAAGTTCTGTGGGTCACCGCCGAACCTCAGATCACGACCGACCGAGCACCGAAATCCGCACAGAACTTGCGGCCGCGTGTACTGGCGCGGGCGCTGGGGCGTTCAGGACGCGGTCGAGAGCGGCCGGCGTGACGAGCCGCTGGCGCAGCCCGCGGTCCGACGCGTACGCGTATGCGACGCGCCGGCGCACGCATGGCAGGAGCGGTCCGCCGCGGCCCGTCTCACGCGCGACCGACGTCATGGTGACGCCGTCGAGCCCGCACGGGACGATCCACTCGAAGGGCTGCAGGTCGTTGTCGACGTTGACGGCGAATCCGTGCGTCGTGATGCCGCGGCGCACGTGCACACCGAGCGATGCGATCTTGCGCTCACCGCCGACCCAGACACCCGTGTAGTCGGGTCCGTCGTCGGTCCTGCCGGCGGCGGCGATGCCCTCCTGCGCGAGTGCCGAGGCGATCGTCCGCTCCATGCCGCGCACGTGATCGAGCACGTCCATGGTGCGCACGATCGGGTACCCAACCAGCTGGCCGGGCCCGTGATAGGTGGCGCGCCCGCCGCGGTCGACCCCGACGATCTCGATCCCGCGCTCTGCGTACCAGAGGGCCGGCAGCGGAAGCTCGCCCGGCGCAGTCCGGCGACCGCGGGTATAGACGGGGTCGTGTTCGAGCAGCAGCAACGTG
>Ga0302299_10000910_pt1 | contig 17222 bp, 18 predicted proteins | sample III_Fen_N3_4_FD_198795 | JGI IMG/M metagenome (GOLD analysis project Ga0302299, IMG submission 198795) | Peat permafrost microbial communities from Stordalen Mire near Abisko, Sweden - III_Fen_N3_4 | ecosystem: Environmental > Terrestrial > Soil > Wetlands > Permafrost | place: Sweden: Abisko... | reverse complement strand
GCCAAGGCGCTGCGCCGGGCCGACGTCAGCCCGGCCGGGCCGTCCGACATCGCCGCCGCCATCACCGAGTACACGCACTCCGAGCCGAGCGACAACGACCTGCGCCGGGTGCGCGACCAGCTGGCCAAGAAGGGCTGGCCGGTCGAGTTCCCCGACCCCGACCTGGACTGATCCGCCTGCTCCACCTCCGCGCGTCCGTAGCGGAACGTGGGTGAACACTGTCGCCTAGCCGAAGATACTCACCCACGTTCCGCGGACCAATGCGTGCCTCAGGACGCAGCAACGCCCGTCCGGCTTCCCTCACGGACGGGCGTCACTGGCTTGTGGGGCGGCCGGCTCAGGGCTCCAGGCCGAGGCGGCGGGCCGATCGGGCGCGCTGCCGGCTGGCGCGCAGCCGGCGCAGCCGCTTGATGAGCATCGGGTCGTGCTCGAGGGCGGCGGGATGGTCGATCAGGGCGTTGAGCACCTGGTAGTAGCGCGTGGAGCTCATGTCGAAGAGCTCCTTGATCGCCGTCTCCTTCGAGCCGGCGTACTTCCACCACTGCCGCTCGAAGGCGATGATCTCGCGGTCCCGCTCGGAGAGCCCCACATCGGGGGCGACCGTGCTGACCTGTTCGGAGGCGGCGCTCACGTGTTTGTCGACCCTTCGTCCGTGCGTCCGTGCCTGTTGAGCGCCCACTCTAACCGGGAAATGACACGGATGTGATTCAACCGGGGGTGCTGGTCAGCGTGTCGGTCGACACTCCTGGAGCCGGACGGAACCAGCAGCCACACCGGTCCCAGGGACCCCAGCCGGCCGGGTCAGCGCATCGTGTCGAGGATGGCGGTGATGTCGTCGTCGCCGGTCTCCGGGTTGACGATCGCGAAGCGGGCCAGGGTCTCGCCGTCGTGGGTGGTCGGCACCACGAACGCGAACTCGTCGGCCAGCATCCGGTCCGACCAGGCCTGGTAGTCGGCGGGCGACCAGCCCAGCCGCCGGAACACCACGACCGACAGGTCGCGCTCGCGCACGAGCTCGAGCTCGGGTCGCCGGGTGACCTCCGCCTCGGCGAAGCGGGCGACGTCGAGGGTGTGCTCGATGGCGGCCTCGTAGGCGTCGGTGCCGTTGACCGCCAGCGAGAACCAGAAGGGCAGGCCCCGGGCCCGGCGGGTCAGGCCGACCGAGTAGTCGGTGGGGTTCCACTCGTCGGCATCGGTGAGCACGTCGAGGTAACCGGCCCGCTGGGTGTGCGCGGCGCGGGCCTCGGCCGGCTCGCGGTAGAGCAGGGCGCAGCAGTCGAACGGCGCGAAGAGCCACTTGTGCGGGTCGACGATGAACGAGTCGCAGTGCTCGATGCCGGCGTACAGCTCGCGCACCGAGGGTGCGGCGAGGCCGGCGCCGCCGTAGGCCCCGTCGACGTGGAACCAGATGCCGAACTCGCGGCACACCTCGGCCACGGAGGCGAGGTCGTCGATGATGCCGAAGTTGGTCGTGCCGCAGGTGGCCACGACGGCGAAGAAGGTCTCCGGGCCGTTCTCCTCCAGCACCGCGCGCAGGTTGGGCCCGGTCAGCCGCCAGCGCTCGTCGGCCGGGACGCCGACGAACTCGGCATCCATCACGTCGCAGGCGGAGGAGATCGAGGAGTGCGCGCCCGCGGTGGCGGCGACCCGGTTCGGGCGCACCCCCGCGGATGCCGTGCGCCGTGCGGTGTGCCGCGCGGTGACCAGGGCCGACAGGTTGCCGATCGTCCCGCCGGGGGTGAAGACGCCACCGGCACCGGCCGGCATCCCGACGAGGTCGGCGATCCAGCGCAGCGCCTGGTTCTCCGCGAAGACGGCCCCCGAGCCCTCGAGCCACGACCCGGCGTAGATCGACGAGGCCCCGACGACGAGGTCGAACATCACCGCGGCGTCGCTGGGGGCGCACGGGATGAAGGACAGGTAGCGGGGGTGGTCGGTCGACAGGCAGGTGGGGGCGAGGTCCTCTGCGAACAGGCGCATCGCGGCCACGCCGCCGAAGCCCTCCGCGGTGATCGTCTGGCCCACGCGCCGGTCGAGCTCGTCCTGGCTCATCGGCTGGTCGAGGGGTGGCGAGATCCGCACGCGCTCCTCGGCGTACGCCATCACGGCATCCGCGAGGGACGCGAGCTCGGTGTGCTTGTTCTCCTGGTAGCTCTTCCCGTGCACGGCGGCGACTCTAGCCGTCGGCGCGGCCCAGAAGGTACGCGGCGAGTTGGGGGACTGTGTCCACGAGCGCGTCGGGGGCGGTTGCCTCGAGGGCCGCATGCTCCCCCGCGCCCCAGGTGACGGCCACCGCGGCCATCCCCGCCGCTCGGGCCGCGAGCACGTCGACCGTGGCGTCGCCGACGTAGACGCAGCCGGCCGGGTCGACCCCCAGGGTGGCGGCCGCGTGCAGCAGCGGGTCGGGAGCCGGCTTGTGGGCGGTGGTGTCCTCGAGCGCCGCGACGACGTCGATGAGGTGGTCGATGCCGACGCCCACCAGGGCCAGCCGGGCCGTCTCGCGGCGCTTGGACGTGGCGACCGCGCAGGTGAGGCCTGCGGCGCCGAGCTCGGTCAGCAGCTCGGGCACCCCGTCGTACCGGCGGATCAGCCGGGCGGTGTTGGCGAGGTTCCACTCGCGGTAGACCCGGTCGAGCGCGTCGCCGTGCTCGGGGCTCTCCTCGAGCAGGGCCGGCAGCAGCGGGCGGCCGATCCAGGCGCGGGCCCGCCCCTCGTCGACCTCCTCGGCGAGCACGGTGCGGAAGGCGTGCTGGTAGGAGGCGACGATGAGGGGGATGGTGTCGGCCAGCGTGCCGTCGAGGTCGAACAGGACGGTCGAGAACCGCGGCCGCGGGGCTTCGGTGGTCGGGTCGGATGCCGGTGAAGTCACCGCCACAGTGTGCCCACCTCCCGCCGTGAGTGCGGAGACGGTCGCCGGGACGACCGTCTCCGCACTCGTGGCCGGTGGGCCGGGCTGGTGTGGACCCGTGGTTCAGCGCACGGTCTGGCGCACCGCCGAGAGGGCCGAGTCGAGCACCGTGCGCAGCGTCTCGACGGTGAGGTCCTCGAGCCGGCCGGCGGCGTCGGCCCGCCGCAGCTCGGCCCGCACCTCGTCACGGAACCGGCGCAGCAGGGCGTCGGCCTCGGTGAAGCGCACGTGCGAGGTCGACCGGCTGTCGCGGTACGGCCCGGTGTGCGGGGGTGCCGAGGCGCGGGCCTCCTGGGCGGCGGCGGCCAGCTCGGCCCGCAGGCCGCTCATCGTGCCGCGCACGTCGTCGCGGACCCGGGCGGCCCGGTCGCGGACGGTCTCGGCGATCCCCTGCTCGAGGGCGGCGAGCTCGCCCCGACGCTGCTCGAGCTCGAGGCGCCCCGCGTCGGTCAGCTCGTAGGTGCTGCGCCGGTCGACGTCGGTGCGTCGCACCAAGCCGTCCTCCTCGAGCTGGGCGAGGCGCGGGTAGATGGTGCCGGCGCTGGGGCGGTAGGTGCCCCCGAAGCGGTCGGACAGCGCGGTGATGACCTCGTAGCCGTGCATCGGTCGCTGCTCGAGGAGGGCGAGCAGGTACAGGCGCAGCTGGCCGTGGGCGAAGACGGGCGGCATCTCAGAGCGTCCCGCGGGTTCCGTGGCCACCGTGGGTGTCCTGCACGTCCTGCATGGGTGGCACGTCCTGCACGTCCTGCACGGGCGGCGCGTCCTGCACGTCCTGCACGGGCGGCGCGTCCTGGACGTCCTGTGCGGGCAGCGTGTCCTGGACGTTCGGGGCGCCGCGCAGCAGGGTCACGTTGCCCGAGACGGTCGTGGCGGTGACGGTGCTGCGGGCGTCGGTGGTGCGCAGCACGACCTTGCGGCCGGGCATGTTCCCGCTGTGGTCCTCGCCGTCGACGACGAGGCGTCCCGAGACGGCGTTGGCGGTGACGTTCACGAGCTCGCCCTCGGGCAGGCGCACCGTGACGTCGCCGGAGACCGAGGTGGCCTCGATCGAGGTGCTGCCCGACGTCACGTCGAGCGCCAGCTCGCCGGAGACCGAGTTCGCCTGAACCCGGGTGAGTGCACCGGATGCCGCCAGCTCGCCGGACACCGTGTTCAGCGACAGGTCGCCGGTGTGGTCGCGCACCACGACCTCACCGGAGACGCTGTTGGCCTTGAGCCGGCCCCGGGTGCCGTCGACGACGACCGACCCGGAGACCGTGGAGACCGAGGCAGCCGCCTGGATGCCGGCTACGAGCCCTTCCGCGCTGACCGTCCCCACCTTGGTGGGCAGGTCCCGAGGCACCGCGATGCTCACGTCGGCACGGTCCTTGTCGCGGAAGTTGCGGAACTTCTCGAGGAAGCCCTCCCAGCCGTCGAGGGTGAACTGGTAGCCCACCCGCAGCTCGCCGTTGCTCAGCGAGACCTCGAGCGGGCGACCGTCCACCGAGTGCACCTCCACCCGGGCACCGGCCTCGTCGTGCGTGACGACGTCGACCCGGCCGGCCACGAGCTGCACCCGCAGGGAGCGCACCTCGTCGATGTCGATGACCTGCGGGCCGGAGACGACCCAGGACTCTTGTGCCATGATCCTGATCCTTTCGCGATATGTCGTGTTCGCTATTCACGATATATCGCGATAGATCGCGACGCAACCCCTGCTCGCCCCCCTCCCGCCGCGAGTGCGGAAGTGGTCGCCCAGGCAGCCACTTGCGCACTCGAGGCCAGCAGGCTCGAGGTTTGGGTGCTCAGCTCGGGATGCCGCGCCAGGGGTCAGCTGGTGGCCGGCGGGATGCCGAGGCTCTCGAGAAGCTCGACGACCCGGGCGCGGATGGCGTCGCGGATCGGGCGCACGGCATCCACCCCCTGACCGGCGGGGTCGTCGAGCGCCCAGTCCTCGTAGCGCTTCCCCGGGAAGATCGGGCACGCGTCGCCGCAGCCCATGGTGATGACGACGTCGGACTCGCGCACGGCATCCGTCGTGAGCAGCTTGGGCACCTCGGCGGTGATGTCGACGCCCACCTCGAGCATGGCCGCGACGGCGGCCGGGTTGACGCCACCCGCGGGCGCGCTGCCGGCCGAGCGCACCTCGACGGAGCCGCCCGAGAGGCGCTGCAGCCAGGCCGCGGCCATCTGCGAGCGGCCCGCGTTGTGGACACAGACGAACAGGACGCTGGGGCGCTCAGGCATGCGGGAACCTTGTCCGGAGGGCGAGCGAGACGTAGACCAGGGCGACGAGCACCGGTACCTCGATGAGGGGGCCGACGACGCCCGCGAGCGCCTGGCCGGAGGTGACCCCGAACGTCGCGATCGCGACCGCGATGGCGAGCTCGAAGTTGTTGCCTGCTGCTGTGAACGCGAGCGTGGTGGTGCGTTCGTAGCTCATCCGAAGTCCGCGGCCGAGCAGGTAGCCACCACCCCACATCAGGGCGAAGTAGGCGAGCAGGGGCAGGGCGATGCGGGCGACGTCGAGGGGGTGCCCGGCGATCGCATCCCCCTGCAGCGCGAAGAGTACGACGATGGTGAAGAGCAGCCCGTAGAGTGCCCATGGCCCGATGCGCGGGAGGTATGACGCCTCGTATGCCGCGCGGCCCCAACGCTTTTCGCCCACCCGGCGGGAGAGATAGCCGAGCAGCAGCGGGATGCCGAGGAACACCAGCACGGAGGCCGCGATCTGCCACGGTGAGACGTCGAGGTCCTCCTGCGGCAGGCCCAACCACCCCGGGAGCACGGAGAGGTAGAACCAGCCGAGCGCCCCGAACGCGACCACCTGGAACACCGAGTTGAGCGCGACGAGGACGGCGGCGGCCTCCCGGTCACCACAGGCCAGGTCGTTCCAGATGATGACCATCGCGATGCAGCGCGCCAGGCCGACGATGATCAGCCCGGTGCGGTACTCGGGCAGGTCGTAGAGGAACACCCACGCGAGGGTGAACATCAGGGCCGGCCCGACGACCCAGTTGAGCACCAGGCTCGAGACCAGCAGGGGTCGGTCGCCGGTCACGGTGTCGAGCCGGTCGTAGCGCACCTTGGCGAGCACCGGGTACATCATCACGAGCAGGCCCAGAGCGATCGGCAGCGAGACGCCGCGCACCTCGACCGCCGACAGCGCTCCCCCGAGCCCGGGCAGGAGCCGGCCGAGGAGCAGCCCGGCCAGCATCGCCAGCCCGATCCAGACCGGGAGGAACCGGTCGAGGGTCGACAGGCGGGTGGCGGCAGGGCGGGCCGGCGTCGCCGGGGCGTCGGGGATGGCGCTCACGGGCAGCAGGTCGGGGTCGTCGAAGCGGCCACGGGATCCTCCTGAATATCGACTACCATGAATGTCCTGCGTCTACAGTCGATCACATGCATCGATGTTCGTCAATTTACTCGAGGAGCTCTCGTGCCGCCCACCTCCCTCCCCCTCGCCACCTCGCCCTGCTGCGGCATCGGCGTTGCCGGCGGGCTGGACCGCGAGGCGGCCGAGACCAGCGCGGCACTGCTCAAGGCAGTGGCCGACCCGGTGCGCCTGCAGCTGCTCAGCGCCATCCGCGCCGCTGACGGCGGCGAGGCCTGCGTGTGCGACCTGACCCCCCTCGTCGGGCTGTCCCAGCCCACCGTGTCGCACCACCTCAAGGTGCTCGTCGACGCCGGGCTCCTCGAGCGCGAGAAGCGCGGCACCTGGGCCTGGTTCCGGTTGGTGCCCAGCCGGCTCGAGGACATCGCCGCCATCTTCCGCTGAGCGCCACCCCCACGCCGACTCATTGCCAACTACCCACGCCGACGGCCGCCAGGGGCGGCCTCGCAGGTGGGTGGACCGCAATAAGTCGGAGCGGGGTCAGGAGATACGGTGGGGGCGATGAGCGCGACGACCCCGGCACGCCCCCTCGGGGACCTCGTGCACCCGTCGTGGGCGCGAGCCCTGGCCCCGGTCGAACCCCTCGTGGCGCAGCTCGGGGAGTTCCTGCGCGGCGAGGTGGCTGCCGGGCGCGGCTACCTCCCCGGCGGCGCCCACGTGCTGCGCGCGTTCGAGCGACCGCTGGATGCCGTGCGCGTCCTCGTCGTCGGACAGGACCCCTACCCGACACCCGGGCACGCCGTGGGCCTGTCGTTCTCGGTGGCGCCCGACGTGCGGCCGGTGCCCAAGAGCCTGGTCAACATCTACCGCGAACTCGAGACCGACCTCGGGCTGCCGACGCCGACCACCGGCGACCTGACCCCGTGGGCCGACCAGGGGGTGCTGCTGCTCAACCGGGTGCTCACCGTCAGCCCCGGCAAGCCGGCCAGCCACCGCGGCCGGGGCTGGGAGCACGTCACCGCCCGGGCCATCGAGGCACTCGTCGAGCGCGGCGGCCCGCTGGTCGCCATCCTCTGGGGGCGCGACGCGCGCGGGTTGGTGCCGCACCTGCCGGGGGTCGCGTGCATCGAGTCACCGCACCCCAGCCCACTGTCGGCGCACGCCGGCTTCTTCGGCTCGCGCCCGTTCAGCCGCGCCAACGAGCTGCTCGTCAGCCAGGGCGCCGAGCCCGTCGACTGGAGGATCCCGTGACGTCCGTCGCCCCCTCGCGCCGCGCGTGGACCCGTTACATCGCGATCGGCGACAGCTTCACCGAGGGGATGTCCGACCCGGACCCGACCCTCCCGGACGCCTACGTCGGCTGGGCCGACCGGCTCGCCCGCCACCTCGACGCGATCGCGGAGCACGCGCACCTGCCGTTCGGCTACGCCAACCTCGCCGTGCGCGGCCGCAAGCTCGATGACGTGGTCGGGCCGCAGCTCGACACCGCCGTACAGATGCAGCCCGACCTGGTGTCGATGGTCGGTGGTGGCAACGACCTGCTCCGCCCGCAGGTCGACCTCGACGGGCTGGCCGAGCGCCTCGAGGCGGCTGTCGTGCGGCTGCGCAACACCGGCGCCGACGTGCTCCTGGCCACCCCGACCGACACCCGCGACGCCGGGCTGTTCAAGCCGCTGCGCGGCCGGCACGCCGTGCACACCGCCAACCTGTTCACCATCGCCCAGCGGCACGACTGCTTCGTGCTCAACCTGTGGGGCATGGCGGTGCTGCGCGACTGGCGGATGTGGAGCGAGGACCGCATCCACCTCACCTCCGAGGGTCACCGCAGGGTCGCGCTGGCCGCGCTCGCCGCGCTGGGGCACCGCACCGACCTGGCCGACTGGACCACGCCGCTGCCCGCGGCCGACCGGGTGAGCCGGCGCGAGGAGCTGCGCAGCCACGCCGCCTGGGCCCGCACCCATGCTGCTCCGTGGGTGCAGCGTCGGCTCCAGGGGCGCTCGTCCGGCGACCTGGTACAGGCCAAGCGGCCGCGCCTGGAGCACTTCCGCGACCCCGAGGGTGAGCCGACGCACCAGGCGCTGCCGGACGGCTGACCGGCCGGTGGGAAGCAAGCGCTGCGGCGGAGCCGGGTGCGGCTAGCCCGCTGGATGCCGCTGCGCCAGAGCGGTGGCGGCGTTGACCACGCGCAGGCGGGTCAGCGGGTCGTGGCGCAGGCTCGTCCAGCTGTGCGCCACGTGGATCAGGGCCACCGCGAGGTGCACCTCGAGGGCTGCGCGGTCGGCCGGCACCCGCCGGGACGTCGCGGCGTACCCGCTCACCAGGTCGCCGAGCAGCGCGACGGTGTTGGGGGCGGCGCCGCGTGCACCGTCGGTCACCCACAGCCACGCGGCCCAGTGGGCGAGGTCGCGCTCGATCTCGGCCATCTCGAGCCGGTCGAAGTCGAGGATGACGAGCCCGCGGGCGTTGACCAGCAGGCTGTGCGGGGCCAGGGCGCCGTGGCCGAGGACCTGCCGCGGTGTGGCCTGGTCGTGCAGCCAGGCGCGGTCGACGGCGAGGGATGCCTCGGCGAACGCCTCGAGCACGGCCCCCGGGGTGCTCGGATCGGCCGCGAGGTCGGCGGCCCCGCGACGCACCGACCGGGCGAGCGACGGCCGGTCGCGGACCTGGTCCACCACGACCCCGCTTCCGTGGAGGTGGGCTAGCAGGTTGCCGACCTCCACGGAGCGGGAGTGCGCGGCCGCGGTCCGGCCCCGGTCACCGAGGGGGGTCCCCGGAACCCAGGCCGTCGTGAGCGCGCCGGTACGGGCATCGAACCCGAGCGGCTCCGGCATCCCCGGCCCGCCGCGACGCGCGCGGCCCAGCGGGGAGGCCCACAGGTCCGTCATCGCCGCGAAGATCGCAGCGCCTTCGGCGACGAGGTAGCTCTTGACGACAACGGCGGACCCATGGCGACGCTCGAACCGCACCGGACGGCGCGGCAGGACGGCAAGGGTGCTGCCGGTGCTGCTCTCGCGTGCCATGTCCCTACGGTAGAAACTGCAACGATCTCCGGACAGTGTCCATGTGGTCTGCAGCACTGGTCCGGAGGTACTACGACCGTCCACCCGCACCCCTGCACCTGCACCGGATTGGTCGCCACGTCGGGGCGTCTCCTACCCTCGACCCATGCCAGCAACGAGGCTGATGCCGACCGAAGAGGGCCAGGACCTCATCGACCTGACCCGCGAGATCTGCGACAAGGAGCTGCGTCCGACGGTGGATGCCGCCGAGCGCGCCGCCGCCACCGACGAGTCCTTCCCGACCGAGGTGTTCCGCACGCTGGGCGCCGCGGGACTGATGTCGCTGCCCCACCCTGAGGAGTTCGGCGGCTACGGGCAGCCCTACGAGGTCTACCTGCAGGTCGTCGAGGAGATCGCGTCCGCGTGGATGAGCGTGGCCGTCGGTGTCTCGGTGCATGCGCTCACCGCCTACCCGGTCACGACCTTCGGCACCCCCGCACAGCAGGCCGCCCTGCTCCCGGACATGCTCTCGGGCGAGCAGCTCGGTGCCTACTGCCTCTCCGAGCCGCTGTCCGGCTCCGATGTCGGGTCGATGTCGACGCGTGCGGTCGGCGAGGGCGGCAGCGATGGCGAGCCCGCGGCATACCGGCTACGTGGCCGCAAGGCCTGGATCAGCCACGCGGGGCACGCCGATTACTACACGACGTTTGCGCGCACGAGCGACGGCGGCGGCCGCGGGCTGTCCTGCTTCGTCGTGCCGGCCGGCGCCCCCGGCATCACGTTCGGCGCCCCGGAGCGCAAGATGGGGCTGCACTGCGACACCGTGCGCGAGGTGATGTACGACGACGTGCCGGTCGAGGCTTCGCGTCGGATCGGCGCCGAGGGCCAGGGGATGGCGATCGCGCTGTCGGCGCTGGACGCCGGCCGGCTCGGGATTGCCGCTGCCGCAACGGGACTCGCGCAGTCGGCGCTCGACCTCGCCACGTCGTACGCGAAGGACCGTCAGCAGTTCGGCCGGCCGATCGCGGCGAACCAGGGGCTGGCGTTCCTCGTCGCCGACATGGAGGCTGCCGTGACCAGCGCCCGGGCCACCTACCTGCACGCGGCGCGTCTGAAGGATGCCCGGCGCGCCTTCTCGAAGGAGGCCGCCGTCGCCAAACTGGTCGCGACCGACGCGGCGATGAGGGTCACGACGGATGCCGTGCAGGTGCTCGGCGGCGCGGGCTACACCCAGGACTTCCCGGCCGAGCGGTACATGCGCGAGGCGAAAGTGACCCAGATCTTCGAGGGCACCAACCAGATCCAGCGGCTCGTCATCAGCCGCCACGTGTTCCGCTGACGCCGGTGCGCGCGCCTGCTGGTCCGACGGTCGCGCTGTCGGTCGTGCTCGTACTGCTGCTGAGCGGATGTGCGCTCGGGTCGAAGGACCCGGCCGCGAGCCCCACCCCCGCCTCCCCCACCGCGTCGACCTCGGAGGGGCCGGGTGCGAGCGGCCCGGCATCCCCCTCGCCGACCGGCGGCAGCGGAGCCCTGCCCGACGATCTGCGCAGCCGGCCGGCCGTGGCGGCGGCCATCGCCGACACCGCCCGCCGGCAGCGTGTCGACCCGGCCGAGGTGGTCATCGCGGCGTGGAGCCCGGTGACCTGGACCGACGGGTCGCTCGGGTGCCCGCAGAAGGGGATGAGCTACACCCAGGCGCTCGTCGAGGGGGAGCTGCTCATGCTCCGCGTCGGCACGGAGCTGTTCCAGTACCACGCACGCACCGGGGGTCCGTTCGCCTACTGTCCGAGCCCATCGGCGGCCTACACCGTCGGGAGCTGAGGGGCTTCGGCGCGGTCGGCCGGCGCTGCGGAGGTATGTCATCCAGGGAGGTCCGGATGCTTCACCCGGTGGGCTACCCCGGAGCAACCATGTGGATGCCCCCCGCCGGCAAACCACGCGAAGCAACCATCTGATGCCCCAGGCAGGCTCACCACGCGGACCAACCATCTGGATGCCCCAGACCGGCTCACCACGCGGAGCAACCAGATAAGATGCCCCCGGCACGCTCACGACGCGGAGCAACCAGATGGATGGTCCAGACCGGCTACCTAGGTGAAGCAACCCTTTGGATGCTTCCCGCCGGCCCACCACGCGGAGCAACCATCTGGGTGCCCCCGGCATGCCCAGAACGCGGAGCAACCATCTGGATGCCCCCGGCAGGCTCACCATGTGAAGCATCCGGACGTCCCCGGACACAAGATTGACCGGGCCAACTCATACGTGGCCCGGTCACGACAATTCTGGGCGAGATGCCGCACCGACGGAGCGAGCGACACGCGACATCTGCGACAACGTCGAAGGAACGCAGGACATCGACCAGCAACGGGCGTGCGACCGGTCAGGAGTCCGGGTCACGCGAGATGCCCGGCAGCAGGGTCTCCCCGCCGCGCAGCGCCTCGAGCGCCGCCGGGTTGGCCGCCTCCACGAACCGCAGGCTCTTGCGCCGGTACCGCACCAGCTGCACGATGCCGATCCCCCAGAACGCGAACTGCACCGACATCGCGAGGCGGAAGTCGCCGAGTGTGTAGTCCTGCTGCCCGCCAGGCGCCAGCTGGTCGAGCACCACACCGATCAGGGCGATGGTGACCAGGGATGCCGTGAAGCCGCCGATGTTCACCACCCCGGTCGCGCGCCCCAGCCGGTCCGACGGGTGGAAGGTGCGGGCCAGGTCGAAGCCCACCATCGACCCGGGCCCGCCCATCGCCGTGACGACGACGAGCAGCACCAGCAGCCAGAGCGGCGCCGGCCCGGGCCAGAGCAGCACCACCGCCCACACCGTGACGATCGCCAGCACGATGCCCAGCACCAGCTGCGAGCGCCGGTACGGCACCCGGGCGGTGAAGGCCGCCACGAGGGGTCCCGCCGCCATCGCGGTCAGCGTCATGATGACGAGCAGCCATGACGCGGCCTGCGGCGACAGGCCCTCCCCCTTGGTGAGGAACGGGAACCCCCACAGCATGGTGAAGACGGTGGCGCCGAACTGCGCCGTGAAGTGCACCCACAGCCCCAGCTGGGTGCCGGGGTTGCCCCAGACCTCCCCGAGGGTGCGGGCCAGCGCACGCACCTTGATCCGCTCGACCGCCTCGCCGCGGTACGGGGAGTCCTTGACCAGCACCAGGAGCAGCACCCCGAGCACGACGCCGACCGACGCCGCCGTGGCGAACGACCGGGTCCAGCCCAAGGTGGCCAGGGCCGCGGCCAGCGGTGCCGCCGCAGCGATCGCCCCGACCTGCCCGACCATGCCGGTCAGCTGGGTCACGAAGGGCGCCTGCTTGACCCGGAACCACACCGCCACCAGCCGCAGCAGGGACGTGAACACCATCGCGTCACCGGCGCCGAGCAGGACGCGCGCCGCGATGCCGACCGGGAACGACCCGGCGAACGCGAACCAGAACTGGCCCACCGTCATAAGCGTGAGTCCGGTGAACATCAGTCGCTTGGAGCCGAACCGGTCGAGCAGCACCCCGACCGGGATCTGCATCGCCGCGTAGACGGCCAGCTGCACCACGGTGAACGTCGCGAGCTGGGCCGCGCTGATGTGGAAGCGCTCGGCGGCGAGCAGCCCTGCCACCCCGAGCGAGGTGCGGTGGAAGACGGCCAGCACGTAGACCGACAACCCGACCAGCCAGATGACCCACGCCCGGCGCCGGCCGATGTTGTGCACCTGGCGCAGCACGGGACGGGTCACCGCCTGATTCTAGGAGCCGGAGAGGCGCTCCTCGGCCACCGCGTTGCCGCCGTCGACAACCAACAGCTGGCCGTTGACGTAGGCGGCGCCCGGGCTCGCGAGGAACACGACTGCCGCAGCGACCTCCTGCGCCGTGCCCGACCGGCCGACCGGCGTGTGAGCGCCCTCGAGCGCCTCGGCCGGGGTCTGCGACCCGGTCGAGATCCACCCCGGCGCCACGGCGTTGACCGTGAGCCCGTGCCGCGCCTCGTCGACGGCGAGCGCCCGGGTCAGGCCCACCAGACCGGCCTTCGCCGTGGCATACGCCACCTCGCCGCGCATCGCCATCGCCGCACCGGTGACCGAGGTGACCATGACGACCCGCCCGCGCCCGCTCGACCGCAGGTGCGGCAGCGCCGCCCGGGTCGTGAGGTAGGCCGTGTCGAGGTTGCGAGCCAGGGATGCCGACCAGCGCGCCGGCGGGGTGCCCAGCAGGTCGCCCTCGAGGTAGTCGCCACCATCGGCGACCGACACCATCCCGGCGTTGTTGACCAGCACGTCCAGCCCGCCGCCGAGGGCCAGACAAGCAGCCACCACCGCATCGGCGCCGGCGGGCGTCGTGAGGTCGGCGACCACCCCGGCGGCGACAGACCCGGTATCCGCCAGCTCGGCCGCCCGCTCGTGCACGCGCTCGGTCGTCGCGGCGACCACGACGCGAGCGCCGCACGCCGCCAGCAGCCGCGCACACGCCATCCCGATCCCGGTGGGCGACCCCGCGCCGGTGACCAGCGCGGCGCGCCCGGTGAGGTCGAACGGCGCCGGGAGCGAGGCAGCCACCCGTCAGCCGACGGCGGCGCTGAAGGACTCCTCGAGCACGTCCATGCCCTCGTGGAGCAGGTCGTCGGAGATCGTGAGCGGGGGCAGGAACCGGAAGACGTTGCCCAGGGTGCCGCAGGTGAGGGTGACCAGGCCGCGGGAGTGGCACTCGGCGTTGATCCGGGCGGTGAGCGCGGCGGCCGGCTCCTTGGTGTCGCGGTCGGTGACGAGCTCCATGGCGACCATGGCGCCGCGGCCACGCACCTCGCCGACCTCGTCGTACTTCTCGGAGAGGATCGACAGCCGGTCCTTGAGGATGGCCTCGACCTGCCGGGCCCGCCCGGCGAGGTCGTCCTCCTCCATCGTCTCGATGGCCGCGAGCCCCGCCGCACACGCGACCGGGTTGCCGCCGTAGGTGCCGCCGAGGCCGCCGGGGTGGATCGAGTCGAGGATGTCGGCGCGCCCGGTGAGCCCCGCGAGGGGCATGCCGCCCGCGATGCCCTTGGCGGTCGTGATCAGGTCGGGGACGACGCCCTCGTCGTCGCAGGCGAACCAGTCACCGCTGCGGCAGAAGCCGCTCTGCACCTCGTCGGCGATGAAGAGAATGCCGTTGTCGCGGCACCACTGCGCGAGCGCGGGCAGGAAGCCCCGCGGCGGGACGATGAACCCGCCCTCGCCCTGGATCGGCTCGATGATGACGGCCGCGCAGTTCTCCTCGCCGATCTGGGCGTGGATCTGGTCGGTGATGTAGCCGAAGGCCTCGTCGGCGCAGTGCTGCGGGCCGCCCGGCCAGCGGTAGGGGTAGGCCATCGGAACCCGGTAGAGCTCGCTCGCGAACGGCCCGAACCGATGCTTGTAGGGCATGTTCTTCGCCGTCATCGCCAGGGTGAGGTTGGTGCGGCCGTGGTAGGCGTGGTCGAAGGCGACGATGCCGGCCCGCCCGGTGAAGTGGCGGGCCACCTTCACGGCGTTCTCGACCGCCTCGGCGCCCGAGTTGAACAGCGCGGTGCGCTTGTCGTGGTCGCCGGGGGTCAGCTCGTTGAGCTTCTCGGCCACCTGCACGTACTTCTCGTAGGGGTTGACCATGAAGCAGGTGTGCGTGAAGTGCTGGATCTGTTCGGTGACGGCGTCGATGACCCGCTGGTTGCCGTTGCCGACGGTGGTCACGGCGATGCCGGAGCCGAAGTCGATCAGCTGGTTGCCGTCGGCGTCGCGCAGGATGCCGCCCGCCCCGTCGGTGACGTAGACCGGCAGCGCGGTGCTGACGCCGGCGGCCACCGAGGCCACCTTGCGCGCCTGGAGGGCCTTCGACGCCGGGCCGGGGATGGAGGTCGCAAGAATCCGCTTCTGCTCGATCATGGGCCGATCCTATCCGTCGGTTCGGGCTGTCGATACTGCGGAATCCGTGGGATTGCCGGCCGATCCCCTAGGATCCGGGCAATGGAACCAGCGTCGATGACGGAACCGGTGGGTGGCGCCGCGCGCCGGTGGCAGTGGGTCGTCCGCGTCGTCGCACTGGTCGCGCTGGCTGCGGTCGCCTTCGTCTGCCTCACCGCCTGGGCCCCGGTGGTGCACGGCCACCCGGCCTACCCGGTGCTGCTGGCCCTCACCGCCGGCGGGGCCGGCGTCGCGCTGTGGCGGGCCCGGCGCCCGCGCGCCCGCCCGGGCGCCTGGCGCCTCGTCGGCCGCGGGCTGCTGCTGGTGGTGGCCGTCGGATGGGTCGCCGCGATGGTGTGGCTGCGCCCGTTCGCCGCGCTGCAGCCCGCTCTGACGGCGATGCGCTCCGACGGAGCCGTCACGGTGACCGAGTCGGCGACGCGCATCGTGCTGGCCCCCGCCGCGGGCGGGGGCCCCACGAGCACGACCGGGGTCTTCTTCCAGCCCGGTGCCCGGGTCGACGCCCGCGCCTACGCTGCCGTGCTGCGCCCCCTCGCCGGGGCGGGGCACCCCGTCGTCATCGCGAAGCAGCCGCTGGGCATCGCCTTCCTCGCCCTGTCGGCTTTCGACGGCGCCCGCTCCGCCCTCCCCGAGGTGCAGCGCTGGGTCGTCGGCGGGCACTCGCTGGGTGGGACGGTGGCGGCGATGCAGGCCGACGCCGCGGATGCCGACCGCACCGCCCCCGCGGTCGGCCTCCTGCTGTACGCCTCCTACCCCGCGGGCGACGTCCGGGGCTCGCTCACTGCCGCCGTGGAGTCGGTGTCGGGCTCGAAGGACGGCCTGGCCACCCCCGCGAAGATCCAGGCGTCGCGCGCCGACCTGCCCGCCGACGCGACGTTCACCGTCATCGAGGGCGGCTCGCACGCGCAGTTCGGGGCGTACGGCGACCAGCCCGGCGACGGCATCCCGACGATCACCGACGAGCAGGCTCGCAGGCTCATCACTGCGGCCAGCCTGCGCTTCGTCGACTCGGTGAGCGGGGGTTAGGAGGGGGTCGGCGGGCGCCCGGACAGGGCCCGGTGTTCCCGGTACTCCGGCGGCGAGCACGAGAAGATGGGTACCCTACGAACGGAAACCGGAGAAGCCACGAAGAAACGGGGAAAACCTCGTGAGACTTCTGCTCGTCGAGGATGAACGCCCGCTGGCGGCGGCGCTGGACGACGCCCTGCGCGAGGAGGGCTGGGTCGTCGACCTGGCCGACAACGGGCGCGAGGGCCTGCGGATGGCCGTGCTCGGCCACTACGACGTCGTCGTGCTCGACATCATGCTTCCGCTGCTCAACGGCTACGACGTGCTCAAGTACATGCGGGCCAAGAAGGTCTGGTCGCCGGTGCTGATGCTCACGGCGAAGGACGGCGACTACGACCAGACCGACGCCTTCGAGCTCGGCGCCGACGACTACGTGACCAAGCCGTTCAGCACGCCGGTGCTGCTCGCCCGGTTGCAGGCGCTGGCCCGGCGCAGCGCCCCCGAGCGGCCGGTCGCCCTGGAGGTCGGCGGGCTGCGCCTGGACCCCACGACACGCCGGGTCACCCGCGACGGGCGCGAGATCCAGCTCACCGCCCGCGAGTACGCCCTACTGCACCACCTGATGCGCCGGGCCGGGCAGGTGCAGAGCAAGGGCGAGATCCTCGAGAACGTGTGGGACTCGGACTACCCGGGAGCCGACAACGTGGTCGAGGTCTACATCGGCTACCTGCGGCGCAAGATCGACGCACCGTTCGACGTCAAGCTGATCGAGACGGTGCGCGGCCTGGGCTACCGGCTCAACCCGGTGCAGAGTCAAGGGGCAGCCTGACGGCGAAGCGGCACCAGCCATCGGGGCTGTCCTCCACCTCGACGGTGCCGCCGTACGCACTGACGACCTCGGCCACGATCGCCAGGCCGAGGCCGGCTCCCCCGGTGTCGCGGGTGCGCGAGTCGTCGAGCCGCACGAAGCGGGAGAAGATCCGGGTACGGTCCTCCACCGGCACGAGCGGCCCGTCGTTGTCGATCTCCAGCAGCGCCTGGTCGGCGACCTCCGACAGCCGCAGCCGCACC
>Ga0302299_10000909_pt1 | contig 17225 bp, 15 predicted proteins | sample III_Fen_N3_4_FD_198795 | JGI IMG/M metagenome (GOLD analysis project Ga0302299, IMG submission 198795) | Peat permafrost microbial communities from Stordalen Mire near Abisko, Sweden - III_Fen_N3_4 | ecosystem: Environmental > Terrestrial > Soil > Wetlands > Permafrost | place: Sweden: Abisko... | reverse complement strand
GTCGAACCGAACGCACCGGAGCACGATGCGGCCAACGGATCGCGTGTCCCGCTCGCGATCGACGACCACACGTCGCAGACCAACGTCTCGCAGGGAATGCCGGAACCCGAAGGCGAAGCGATCGGCGGGACCGATGACGCGCCGCACGTGACCGACACGTCACCGTCCGGACAACCCATGGTCTCCGGCGAGCCCGAGCGTGCAGCCGACGCCCCGCTGGCCGCGCCTCCGGTCGAGCAGCCGGCCGCGGTGGCGGCCCCGGCGGTCGCCGCCAGCCCGCCGCCCGTGCGCGACCGGCCGATGCCGAAGCTGCCGATCTCGACGGCGCCCGACTCGCTGCCGCCTCCCAGGGACGACAAGCAGGCGACCGGGCCGTCGCCGGCCTGCCCACAGTGCGAGTCGCCGATGGCCTGGGTCGAGGAGCATCTGCGGTTCTACTGCAAGAGCTGCCGGATGTACTTCTGACCTCGCCCACCGCCTGCGAGCCGTACCACCAGGCGCGAAGAACCTCGGCTGTGCACGAGCCGGAGGGCTCGCGCCATCACCGCGTCCGCCGCCGCGGCGGCTCGAACCGATCGCCGGCGAGCGCGGTGATCAGCCGGCGGGCGGCCGGACCGGGAGCGCCGCGATGGTAGAGCCGCGGGTGGAACACGTGGGTCGAGCCGCGCGTCCACCGGACGCGCCGTAGCTCGCGGGAGGCGAGCTCCGCGCGGATCATCACGTCGGGCAGCCAGCCGTAGCCGAGGCCGGCGAGGATCGCCGCGCGCTTGGCCGCGAAGTCGTTGAGGTGGACGGTGGAGCGCGACTCGATGCCCGCGGTCGGCAGCTCGAGGCGCGGATCGGAGCCGCGCACAGTGAGCAGGAGCTGGCCGCCGAGCGCGCGCTGATCGTGGCGCCCTGTCGCGAGCGGGTGGTCGGCGCGCGCGACCAGGGAGGCGGGCAATGCCGCGAGCTCGACAGCGACCAGGCCGAGGGCGCGCGGCGGGACCACGGCGATCATCAGCGCAGCGGCGGTGCGATCGAACGCGTCCTCGACCCCGGCGAGGAACTCGGCGCGCACGTCGATCCGCGTGGGGACGCGCTCGGCGACGAACCGGCCGACCGCACGGAGCAGCGGCTCGATCGGCACGATGCCATCGAACACGACGGCGAGCGACGGCTCCCAGCCCGCGCGCAGCTCGGAGACGGTGGCCGACAGCGCGGCCTCGGCGGCGAGCAGCGCGCGACAGCCGTCGACCACGCGCTCGCCGCGTGGGGTCAATCGCGTGCGGTAGCCCGAGCGGTCGAGCACCGCGAAGCCGAGCGCATCCTCGAGCGTCTTGATCGCGTACACCACGGCGGTGTGGCCGCGCCCGAGCTCGGTCGCGGCGCCCACGAACGTGCCGCGACGGTCGAGCGCGTCGAGCGCGCGTGCCTGCTCGAGCGTGATCCCGAGATTGTTCATGATTCGAACAATGTCACAGCAAACATCGTTCTATCCATGCACCGCGCGCCGGGCGATGGTCGCGCCATGGACATCCCCCACGTCCGCGGACGGGTCGCGCTCCAGGCCCACGTCGGGTTGCCCGACGGCACCGTCGAGGAGGAGTACGCGCGCAACGGGTTCTTCGGGCGCTACGCCCACCTGTATCGCGAGCACGCGCCGGTCGGCTGGACGCGGATCGAGGGGCCGCTGCGGCCGCGGCTGTACGACCTCGCCGGTGTGCCGGCGGGCGACTACCTCGGTAGCCGGGTCCCGCTGCTCGCCAACGCCGACTGCCGGATCCAGCTCGCGGTGGTCCGCGAGCCGATGCCCTACCTGTTCCGCAACGCCGATGGCGATGAGCTGGTGTTCGTCCACGCCGGCGCCGGGCGGCTCGAGACCGACTTCGGACCGCTCGGCTACGAGGCGGGCGACTACCTGGTGATCCCGCGCGGCACGCTGTATCGCCTGGCACCGACCAGCGAGACCCGGCTGGTCGTGGTCGAGACCGCTGGCGAGCTCACCGTCCCCGATCGCGGGATGCTCGGCCAGCACGCGCTGTTCGATCCGGCGGTGCTCCGGGTGCCGTGCCCCGACGAGCGCTCGCAGCTCGCCGGTGGCCAGGCCGGGTGCCGCGACGGCGAGTGGCGCGTGGTGATCCAGCGCCAGCGCGCGCTGACCTCGGTGTTCTACCCGCACTGCCCGCTCGACGTCGTCGGATGGAAGGGCACGCTCACCGTGTGGCAGCTCAACGTGCGCGACATCCGCCCGGTGTCGAGCGACCGCTACCACCTGCCGCCGTCGGCCCACACCACGTTCACCGCGCCCAATGTCGCGATCTGCACGTTCGCGCCGCGCCCGCTCGAGAACGGCGACCCCCGCGCTCTCAAGGTGCCGTTCTACCACTCGAACATCGACTTCGACGAGGTGCTGTTCTATCACGCGGGTGAGTTCTTCAGCCGCGACGGCATCCGCCCCGGGATGCTGACGTTCCACCCGCAGGGCATCCACCATGGCCCGCAGGCCCGCGCCGCCGAGCGCGCCCCCGCGGCGCAGCGCACCGAGGAGGTCGCCGTGATGATCGATACCCGCCGTCCGCTCGACGTGTGCCCGCCGGCCACCGCGCTCGAGCTCACCGACTACTGGAAGAGCTGGCAACCAAAGGACCGCCGATGACCGATCGAGACAGCAACCCCTGTGGCCTGCGAGGCCTCGCGTTCGTCGAGCTCGCCGCCCCCGAGCCCGAGGCCATCCACCGCCTGCTGCTCGCGTTCGGGTTCTCGCGCACCATGCGCCATGCCGAGCGCGCCGTCGAGCTCTACGAGCAAGGCGAGATCCGCATCCTGCTCGACCGCTCGCCCGCCGGGTTCGCCGCGCGGTTCTCCGCCGAGCACGGGCCATGCGCGTGCGCGCTGGGCTGGCGGGTCGACAACGCCAGCGCGGCCATCCAGGCCGCCACCGAGCGCGGCGCGACGCCGCGGATCGGCGATCTGTGCCGACGCGACGGCAGCCGGGTCCCCGCGGTCGCCGGCGTCGGCGACTCGCTGATCTACCTGGTGGAGCCGGGCGATCGGTTCTCCGCGCTCGGCTTCGTCCCGCTCGATCGCCCCGACGTCGTCGCGCCCAAGGGCTTCACCGCGATCGATCACCTGACCAACAACGTGCCGCGCGGCGAGCTCGAGCGCTGGGCGGCGTTCTATCGCGACGTGTTCGGGTTCACCGACGTCCGCTACTTCGACATCCGTGGCGTCAAGACCGGCCTGCACTCGTTCGCGCTGCGCTCGCCGTGCGGCACGTTCTGCATCCCGATCAACGAGGGCACCGACACCGGCAGCCAGATCGACGAGTACCTCGAGCAGTACAGGGGGCCGGGCATCCAGCACCTCGCGTTCATGACCGACGACATCCTCGGCTCACTGCGCGCTCTCGAGGGTACGCCGATCGAGTTCCTCGACATCGACGACGACTACTACCGCACGGTGTTCGACCGCGTGCCCGGCGTGCGCGAGGATCGCGGCGAGCTCGCGCGCCGGGACGTCCTGATCGACGGCGACGCCGAGGGCTACCTGCTGCAGATCTTCACCCGGAACCTGATCGGGCCGATCTTCATCGAGCTGATCCAGCGCCATAACCACCTGTCGTTCGGCGAGGGCAACTTCGGCGCGCTGTTCCGCTCGATCGAGCGCGACCAGCAGCGCCGCGGCTACCTGAGCTAGAAAGCAAGCTCGGCATGCCGGCCGGCGGGACACGGTCGGCGGTCCGCGGTAGCATCGCCGCGCGTGGGCACGCTGTTCCTGATCCGCCACGGACAAGCGTCGTACGGCGAGGCCGATTACGATCGGCTGTCGCCGCGCGGTATCGAGCAGGCGCTCGCGGTCGGCCGGTGGGCGGCCGGCCAGCGGCTCGACGCGGTGTTCGCCGGGCCGCTGCGCCGCCAGCAGCAGACCGCGCAGTACGCGACCGAGGGCGCGGCCGCCGCGGGGGCCACGTTGCCCGCGACCCAGCTGCTCGCCGAGCTCGCCGAGTACCCCGCGTTCGAGCTGCTCCAGCACCTGGTGCCCCGCCTCATCGCCGAGGACCCGAAGTTCGCGCAGCTCACCACCGCGCCAACGCCGCGGCTGTACGACGACGCCTTCCAGGTCATCCTCCGCAAGTGGTCGCGCGACGAGTGGACCGCCGAGGGTGTCGAGCGCGTCGCGACGTTCGTCGAACGGGTCCGCGCGGGCATGGATCGCGTGCTGCGCGCGGCGGGCTCGGGCGCGCGCCTTGTGTGCGTGACCTCGGCCGGGCCGATCGGGGTCGCGGTCGGCCTGGTGTTCGGCATCCCCGCCGAGCGCATGGTGCGGACCAGCATCGTCCTGCGCAACGCCTCGATCACCGAGCTCCGGTTCCGTAGCCAGGACTTCGACTGGCAGCCCGATCAGCTCTCGCTCGTCACCTTCAACGTGACCGCGCACCTTCCCGACGAGCTGCACACCGAGCGCTAGTGCCGCTGGTGTCAGCCCGCTGACAGCCCCAAGAAAGCCAGGTAGCCATGGACTTCGATCCTCCCGATGCCGTACGCCCGCTGCTCGATCGCATCGAGCGCTTCATCGCCGACGTCGTGATGCCGGCCGAGACGGCCGTGATGACCAACGGGTTCGCCGAGAGCGACGCGACGCTCCGCGAGCTGCGCGCGCAGTGCAAGGCCGCCGGCATGTGGGGCCCGCAGATCCCGCACGAGCTCGGCGGGCTCGGGCTCGGCCTGGTCGAGCACGGCCTGGTCTCGGAGCGGCTCGGCCGCTCGCCGCTCGGCCACTACGTGTTCGGTGCCCAGGCGCCCGACGCCGGCAACATCGAGGTGCTCCACAAGTACGGCACCGCCGCGCAGAAGGCGCGCTGGCTCGAGCCGCTCGCGCGTGGAGAGATCCGGTCGTGCTTCTCGATGACCGAGCCCGAGAACCCGGGCTCGAACCCGACGCTGCTGTCGTGCCGCGCTGCTCGGTCCGGCGACGAGTACATCGTCGACGGCCACAAGTGGTTCACCAGCTCCGCTGATGGCGCCGCGTTCGCGATCGTGATGGCGGTGACCAACCCCGACGCATCGCCGCACAGCCGCGCATCGATGATCATCGTGCCGACCGACGCACCGGGCTACGAGCTGACCCGCAATATCAAGATCATGGGCGACGCCGGCTCGGGCTGGGCGAGCCACGCCGAGATCTGGTACCGCAACGTCCACGTCCCGGTCGACAACCGGCTCGGCCCCGAGGGCGCCGGGTTCCTGATCGCGCAGGAGCGGCTCGGCCCAGGCCGGATCCACCACTGCATGCGGTGGATCGGCGTGTGCGAGCGCGTGTTCGACACGATGTGCCGCCACATCACCCACCGCAAGATCGACGACGAGAAGACGCTCGCGACCCGTCAGATCGCGCAGGCGTGGATCGCCGAGTGCCGGGCCGACATCGAGGCGGCCCGGCTGATGGTGCTGCACACCGCGTGGACGATCGAGAAGAAGGGGTTCTCGGTCGCGCGCGACAACGTCTCGCTGATCAAGTTCTTCGTCGCCAACATCATGCAGCAGGTGATCGACCGCGCGGTCCAGCTGCACGGCGCGCTCGGCATCACCAGCGACACCGTGCTCGGCTTCTACTACGTCCACGAGCGCGGCGCGCGGATCTACGACGGGCCGGACGAGGTCCACAAGATGGCCGTCGCGAAGCGCATCCTCGCGAGGTATGCGTGAGCACAGGCGAGGACGCACCCAAGGGCATCCGGCCGGGCGAGGAGCTCGACACCGGCAAGCTGGCGGCCTACCTCGCCCAGCAGTTCGGCTCCGGCGAGGTCTCGGTCTCCCAGTTCCCCGGCGGCCACTCGAACCTGACCTACCTGGTGCGCCACGGCGACCGCGAGTACGTGCTGCGCCGGCCGCCGTTCGGCAGCAAGGTCAAGTCGGCGCACGACATGGGCCGCGAGTACACCGTGCTGAGCAAGCTCTCGGTGGTCTACGACCGCGCGCCCAGGCCGTTCGCGTACGAGCCGACCGGCGAGATCCTCGGCGCGCCGTTCTACCTGATGGAGCGCCGGCATGGCGTGATCCTGCGCAAAGAGCTGCCCGCCGAGCTCGCGGGTGATCTGCCGCGCGTTCGCCGCGTGTGCGAGCTGCTGGTCGACGCGCTCGTCGAGCTCCACGCGGTCGACTACGCCGCGGCCGGGCTCGGCGACTTCGGCAAGCCGGTCGGCTATATCGAGCGCCAGGTCACCGGCTGGAACAAGCGCTACCTCGACTCGCAGACCGACGACATCCCCGCTGTGACCGAGGTCGGAGCGTGGCTCGCCGCGCACCTGCCCGCCGAGGGCGCGCCTGCGCTGATTCACAACGACTTCAAGTTCGACAACGTGATCTTCGATCCCGGCCTCGAGCGGATCACCGGCGTGCTCGACTGGGAGATGGCCACGGTCGGCGATCCGCTCATGGACCTCGGTACGTCGCTGTCGTACTGGGCCGAAGCGGTCGATCCGGCCGCGTATCACCAGCTGCCGTTCGGCCCCACCGCCGCGCCCGGCATGATGACGCGGAGCGAGCTCGCCGACCGCTATCTGGAGCGCTCGGGCCGGCGCGCCGACAGCCTGGTGTTCTACTACGCGTTCGGCCTGATCAAGACCGCGGTCGTCCTGCAGCAGATCTACTATCGCTGGAAGCAGGGCATGACGAGCGATGCGCGGTTCGGGCGGCTGATCTTCGGCGTCCGCATGCTCGCCGAGCAGGCGCGCACCGCGATCCACCGCGGCACGATCTAGGCTGATCTAAGCCTCGAGTTGTCCGGCCTCGCACTATCGATCGGAGGTGACGAAGGGGCCGAGCAGGCGATCGCGTACGCGCGCGCCGCGATGCTCGCAGCGGGCGACCCTCCAAGCCTCGCGCGTTGCCGCGCGCCGCGCGCGCTGGCCCTCGCACGATTCGCCCGCGGCGAGCAGGTCCCCGCGCTCACGCCCCTCGAGATGGCGATCTCCGTCGCGGTCGTCCTCGCCGACCGGATCGAGGAGGTCGCGGCGATCGGCCGTGGTCGGCGGATCGGCGAGCCGGATGAACCGCGCGATCCCGAGCCCGGTGGCCTCGCCGTCCGGCTGATCGTCGCGCGCCGCGGTGATCGCCAGGTGGTGCTCGTGGTCGACGTCGCACAGGTAGCGCAGCTCGTCGTCGGACAGCGAGGCCTTGGGCGCCAGGAACCGGGCGTAGCGCGACTCGACCGACAGCCGGTTGAACCCGGCGCGCAGCAGCTCCTTGTCCTCGGGCCGGATCAGCCGCAGCCGGACCGGCGTGCCGTCAGCCAGCACCGCGTGCTCGACATAGTCGAGCGTGAAGAACCGCCGCCCGGTCATGCCGTATCATCATACCCGCTCGCCGGCGCGCTCGCCGGAGCCGAGCTGCCAACGATGCCGACCCGATCCACTGCGTGGCTGCGCTGCCTAGCGGTCGCCGCCTGCGCCTGCCAGCCCGCGCGCACCCCCCGCCCGGAGCCGCCGCCGCCCGAGGAGCAGGCGCTGCTGGCCGCGCGCGATCGCGGCGATGTCGTGGCGATGCGCGCCCATGGCTGGGCGCTGTGGGCGTGGCTCGGGGACCGCTGGCCGAGCTGGCCGAGCTCCGACGTCGTGATCGGCCAGCCCGACCGCGTGCTCCGGCCGCTGCGCCCGTTTCGCAACGGCGACACGATCGAGGCCGAGGCGCTACCCGTGATGTTCAGCGTGGTGTTCGACCCGACCGCCGCCGCCCACATCCGGCGCTACCAGCTCGGCTCGCGGACCGCGCTGCGCCGGTACGCGGCGGTGCCCGAGTTCCCGCGCGCCGCGATCGCGCTCAAGCTGGTGTGGTACCCGGTCCACCGCGACCGCCGGACCGCGCTGCCGATCTGGGACGGCGTCGCCGCCAACCCCGACGCGCGCGGCAACCCCGACCGCACCTGGCCGCGATCGATCGCCATCGATCCGTCGCTGGCGCTGGGCGATCACCTGGTGCTGCTCGGCATGCACGCCACCACCAAGGAGATCCCGGACTGGGTGTGGGCGACGTACTGGTGGCACGATCGCCCCGACGATGGCCGGTTCGCCGCCGGCCGCCCGACGACGCTCACCGGCGCGGCGCGCCACTACCTGATGGACGTCGCGTACAGCGCCGAGACCCCGGTCGAGGCCGACGGCACCCCGCCCGCCTGCATGAACCCGTGGCTCGAGGCGCGGTTCCCCGGCGGGCTGCACTCGAACTGCCTGACCTGCCACCAGCGCGCCGCGCTCGGCGCCGCCGACTTCTTGCCGGTGACCCGGCAAGCGATCGCCGACGACGATCCGTACTTCGCGGGCAAGACCACCACCGACTTCCTGTGGACGCTCGCGCTCGAGGCGCACTGACCCGCGGGCGGCCGACGGCGCGGTCGGGTCCACGGTCGGACCGCGCGGCCCTGGAACCGACGCACCCGCCGTGTCACGTTCGGCCAATGCCTCCTCGTCTCGCGCTGGCGCTCGCCGTGTCGTGCTCGCTCTCGTGGTCGGCCGCGCGACGCGCCGAGGCGTGCGCGCCCGCACCACCGCCCGGCGCGACGGTCGAGATCGCCGAGGAGGAAGCGGCGATCGTGTGGGACGCCGAGCACCACGTCGAGCACTTCATCCGTCGAGCCGAGTTTCGCTCGACCGCGCGCGCGTTCGGCTTCCTGGTCCCGACCCCGACCAAGCCCGAGCTCGGGGAGGTCCCCGACTCGATGTTCCGGGAGCTCGCGCAGGCGCTCCAGCCGGAGGTCCGCCACGAGACCCGCGGCGTGCACGTGTCGTTCGACAGCTGGACGATCGGCACGCTGATGATGAGCAGGGGCGACAACGCCCGCGCGCCCTCGGCGGTCCGCGTGATCAACACCGCCCACGTCGCCGGGTTCGACGCCTCGACCCTCGAGGCCGACGACGCCGCGAGCCTGACCGCGTGGCTCGCCGCGCACGGGTTCGGCACCACGCCCGAGCTCACGGCCTGGCTCGCGCGCTACGTCGAGGCGCACTGGAAGATCACCGCGTTCGTGGTCGCCAGCGACGAGACCGGCGCCGACCGCTACGACGTCGCCACCCGGGCGGTGCGGATGAGCTTCCCGACCGAGCTGCCGTTCTACCCGTATCGCGAGCCAGCGCCCGCGGCCAACGCGGCACCCACCACCGCGGGCCGGCTGCTGCGGGTGTTCTTCCTCGCGAACCAGCGCTACGCCGCGACCATGGCCGGGGCCCCGTGGGCCGCGCGCGTCGTGCTGGCCGCGCCGGTCCAGCTGTCCGACGCGCACCCGCTGGCCGTACTCGCGGGTCACGCGCCGTTCGTGACCGCGTTCCACGACGACGCGTCGCCGCGGCGCTGCCCCGACGAGGTGTCGTTCGCGGCGAGCGCCGATCGCGGCGAGGTCCACCCGCCGCCGTTCATCATCGTCGAGCCCCACGAGATCTCGATCCCGATCGAGGGCCTGATCCTGCTCGCGATCGGCGGCCTGTGGTGGTGGCGCCGCCGCCGCCGCTAGTCCCCGTCGCAGTGGTTTCGACCGGTTCGCGGCGCCGCGAAGATCGCGAACACGCGCTGGCGACGCCGGTCTGGGCCCGATCGCGCGGGTCGGCGGAGATCGCGGACACGCGCGCTAGTTCTGTACTAGTACGATCTAGGCTGACGTAGGGCGCAGGGCGCTCGCAGCGCGGCCGGGGGCCGCGGCGCCACGAACGCTGCCTCCCGGTATCACGCGCCGTCCCGGGCGGCGCGCCGGGCGCCGCGCGCGCTGTCGCTCGCGGGAGCCATGGTGCAGCGATCCGCGCGCCAACCGTGCGACACCGCGCGCGCTGCGCGGTGGTCTGGCGCTGGACCACCGCGGGGTCCACGCGCCTCTCGACGATTCGACGGACCTGGCCCGGGGCTCGCACGACGTCCTGCCATCGCACCCCTCACCGTTGAACAGGAGCAGACCATGAGCAAGCCACGCAAGCTGACGCTGAACCGCGAGACCATCAGGACCCTCCACCAGGCGGAGATCGCCGGTGTCCACGGCGGGACGACCCCGGCGACCACCGTGGTCGGCCCGGTCGTGCTGACCGCGGGCGTCGCGACCGCCGCGGTGTGCCAGCCCGCCGGGAACTGGGTGCTCGATCAGGCCGGCAAGGGCTTCCCCGTGGTCTCGGGGGTGAAGAAGGTGGCCGGGGCGGTCGGCGCGGCGGGGAAGGCCGTCGGCAAGCAGTTCGGAGACGCCGTCGGGGCCGTGAAGAACTTCACCCACGTCTGCTTCTGACCGCTGTCCGCGTTGCGGACGCGGTTCACGCCTCGTGCGTCCCGCGCGGCGCGCGGCCGCGGCCACCCGGCCCATCCACACGATCGGCGCGGACGGCTCAGTCGGCGCAGCCGGCGCGGTCGGCGCGCGCGGCACGGCGGTATGCTGCCGGGGATGTCGTCCGAGCAGAACGACGCTGACGCGCTCACCCACACCCTCCCCATCGGCGACGCCGCGGCCGGCGCGCCGCGCGATGACGGTCCCGGCGAGCTCGGCCCGCGCTACCAGCTCGGCGGCGTGATCGGCTGGGGCGGGATGGGCGAGGTCGTGGTCGCCACCGATCGACAGATCGGCCGCGAGGTGGCGATCAAGCGGATCCGCGACGGCATGCAGACCGACGATCGCCACCGCCGCTTCCTGCGCGAGGCCCAGATCCAGGGCCGGCTCGAGCACCCCGCGATCGTGCCGGTCCACGAGCTCTCGGTCGACGCCGCGGGCCGGCCGTACTTCGTGATGAAGAAGCTCGCGGGCGACACGCTCGCCAGCGTGCTCACCCGCAGCCCGCCGCCGCCACGCCAGCGCCTGCTGCGCGCGTTCACCGACGTCTGCCTCGCGATCGAGCTCGCGCACACCCGTGGTGTCATCCACCGCGACCTCAAGCCGGCCAACATCATGCTGGGCGACTTCGGCGAGGTCTACGTGCTGGACTGGGGCGTGGCGCGCGTCCGCGACGATGGCGTCGACCCCGCCCCCGTGGGATCGATCGACTCGATGACCGGCGCCCCGGACGAGCTGACCGCGACCGGCGCGCTGCTCGGCACGCCCGGCTACATGGCCCCCGAGCAGATCCGCGGCGCCCCCGCGCTCGATCACCGCGCTGATCTGTACGCGCTGGGCTGCATCCTGTTCGAGCTGCTGACCGGCGCACCGCTCCACCCGCCGGGTACGCTGGCGCTGCACACCACGCTCGCGGGACTCGAGACCCGCCCATCGGTGCGCGCGCCGGAGCTCGCGATCGGCCCCGAGCTCGAGGCGATCGTCGTGCGAGCGTGCGCGATGGAGCCCGCCGATCGGTTCGCCACCGCGCGCGAGCTCGCCGATCGGGTGACCGCCTACCTCGACGGAGATCGCGACGTCGCGGCGCGCAAGCAGCTCGCCGCCGCGCACCTGGATCGCGCGCGAGCCGCGCTGCTCCCAGCCCACGCGATCGACGACGACGTGGCGCGCCGGCTCGCGCTGCGCGAGGCCAGCTCGGCGTTCGCGCTCGATCCGAGCGCAGACGAAGCGACCCGGATCGTGACCCGCCTGATGCTGGCGCCGCCGCGCGAGACGCCGGCCGAGGTCGAGGCCGCGCTCACCGCGCTCGACACCAACACCGCGCGCCGGCAAGCCCGGCTCGGCACCGGCGCGATCCTCGGCTACCTGGGCTTCCTGCCGATCCTGTACTTCATCGGCATCCGCGACCCGAGCTACCTCGCCGCGTACGTCGGCCTGGTCGTCGCCGCCGCCGCCACGACCTGGCAGCTATCGCGCGGCGCGCAGATCCGCTGGCCGATCATCACCGCGGTCGTGCTCGGCCAGGCCGCGCTCGTCGCGCTGTACGCGCGGATCTTCTCGCCGTTCCTGATCGCGCCTGGGGTCGCGGGCGCGACGCTGATGGCGTTCGCCCAGCACCCACGGTGGGGCAGGATCGGCGTCTTGTGGGCCACGATGACCGCCGCTGTGCTCGTGCCCTACATGCTCGAGCGCGCCGGCGTCCTGGTGACCACGATGCGGTTTGTCGGCGACACCCTGGTGCTGCGCTCGCCCGCCCTGCTCGTCCACTCCAGCGCGACCGAGCTCGGGCTGTCGATCTACGTGCCGACCATGCTGTTCGTCTGCGTGTTCTTCGCGCGCCAGAACTCGCGCGCGCAGCGCGAGGCGCAGCGGTTGCTCGAGATCCAGAAGTGGCAGCTGCGCCAGCTCATGCCGAGCCCGTGACGTCAGCGCGGCGGCCCGGCGGCGTCGAGCGCGCGCGGGAACAGCTCGTTGCTCTCGAGGTGGATATGCTCGCACAACCGGTCCACCACGAGGTCGAGCGCCCGCGTGACCCCGGTTGTGCCGTGGCCCCCAGCGTCGGCGGACTGCCACCGCCGCCCGGTGGCCTTCAGATCGTGCAGCAGGCCCAGGGTATCGGCGTGCTCGAGCTGCATCGCGCGGATCGGCACCGCGGCGGTACACGGCCGTTCGCGCAGCCACGGGAACAGCACGCGCTCCTCCTTCATCATGTGCTGCACCATGTCGTCGCGTAGCTCGGCGACCAGGTCGCGTAGCGCCCGCCTGGCCGCGTCGGCTCGCTCACCAGCGGGCGCCGGCACCGCCGCGATCGCTGCGTCGAGCGCGTCAACCTCCGGTTCGAACCGGCGGTGGTAGGCGCGGATGACGTGGTCGATCAGCTCGGCCGGCATGCGCGCCTGCCATGGCGCGACGAGCGCGCGCTCGGAGGCCGCGACCTCGGCGATCAGCGGCTCGACCTCGGCACCGAGTTCCTCGCAGCACGCTGCGAGCGTGCGCACCGGATCGCTCGCGTCGATGTGGCGCCGGTACAGGACCGGCAAGGCCAGCGGATGCCGCGCACACCAGTCGGCCACGACCTCCGGATCGATGAGTGTCATTTTCCTGATCAACCGCCACTGCAAGACCAGGGCGCCGCGAAGCCTGGTCCGCTTCGTGCTCACGTTGTCCGCATGACACCAGGCCTCGTCGTCGGTTCGACAACACGTGGTCATTCTGACGACCTGTGGCCCTCGATCCTCGAGATCGGAACGAGCCTGGTCGCGCGCGGCCGGCCCGCCGAGCGCTATGCCCGGATCGTTCGCGGGGTCCGCCGCCTGATCCCGTGTGATTCCGCCGTGTTGATGCGGCTCGACGGCGACAGCCTGGTGGTCGTCGCGTGCGATGGCCTGGTCCCCGAGGCGGCGACCCAGCGGTTTGCGCTCGCGGAGCACCCGCGCCTCGCGCAGTTCATGCGCGCTCGCCGGCCGGTCCGGATCGCGGACCATACGCTCCCCGACCCGTTCGACGGCCTGATCGGCGCAGATTCTCCGCTGAGCCGGGTCCACGCCTGCGTCGGTTGCGCGCTCGCGGTCGACGACACCGTGATCGGCGTGCTCGCGATCGACGCGCTCGATCCGCGCGCGCTCGATGGGGTCGACGACGACGAGCTCGCCGCGCTGGCGGCCTTCGCCGCGGCAGCGCTGCGCAGCAGCGACCTGATCGCCGAGCTCGAGCGCGAGGCCGCGCACGCAGGACGGATCGCGCGCGACCTGATCCGCGACACCACGGATCGCGCTGGCGGACAGCTGCTCGGCCAGAGTGGCTCGATCACCGCGCTGCGCGACGAGATCGCGCTCGCCGGCCACTCCGACCTCGCGGTGCTGATCACCGGCGAGACCGGGGTCGGCAAGGAGATCGTCGCGCGCGCGATCCATGCGGCGAGCCCGCGCGGCGGCCTGCCGCTGATCTACGTCAACTGCGCCGCGCTCCCCGAATCGATCGCCGAGAGCGAGCTGTTCGGCCACCTGAGGGGCGCGTTCACCGGAGCGATCGAGCACCGGTCCGGCAAGTTCGAGGTCGCCGACGGTGGCACGCTGTTCCTCGACGAGATCGGTGAGCTCCCGCTCGCGATCCAGCCCAAGCTGCTGCGCGCGATCCAGTCCGGCGAGATCCAGCGCGTCGGGTCGGACAAGCTGCTCCACGTCGACGTACGGATCATCGCGGCGACCAACCGGGACCTGCCCGACGAGGTCGCGCACGGCCGGTTCCGCGCCGACCTGTTCCACCGGCTCAGCGTGTACCCGATCCACGTGCCTCCGCTGCGCGAGCACCGCGACGACATCAGCCTGCTCGCCGGGTTCTTCCTCGACCAGGCGCGGCTCCGGCTCGGCCTCGGGCGGATCCGGTTGACCGCGCAGGCGCGCGCCGCGCTCGACGCCGCCGACTGGCCGGGGAACGTGCGCGAGCTCGAGCACACCATCCTGCGCGCGGCGCTGCGGGCGAGCGCTGGCCGCCGCCGCGAGCTCGTCCTCGTCGAGGAGACCCACCTCGGCCTCGCGCCGCCCGCGCCGCTCGCTGCTGCCTTGCTGCCCGCCACGCGGCTCGCGTCGGCCGGGACGCCGGTCGCCTCGACCGACGCGCCTACGCTGCAGGAGGCACTCGACGAGCTCAAGCGCCGCCGGATCACCTCGGCGGTCGACGCCGCCGGCGGCAACTGGGCAGAGGCCGCGCGCGCGCTCGGCCTCGACCGCGGCAACCTGCACCGGCTGGCGCGCCGGCTCGGGCTCCTCACGCCACGCAGCTCCTGCGCACCCGCAGGCGCACCATGAACCGGCTGCGCGATCCGCGGTCCCCGAGTCGTGGCACCGCAGCTGCTTGAGCAGCCGGCGTGATGCCTTCACGCATGTTCTCCACGATCTTCGTAGCCGCACTCTCCCTGGCCGCATGCGGCAAGCGCGCGAGCGATGCCCCGCCAGCCCCCGCCCCCGAACCCGCGCCGAGTCAGCCGGCGGCGAGCGCGGATCCCGCGACGCGCGCCAAGGACATCTTCGCGCAGCGCTGCGTGCCGTGCCACGGCTCGACCGGTCAGGGCGACGGCCCCGCGTCGGCGTCGCTCAACCCCAAGCCGCGCAAGTACGCCGACAAGGCGTGGCAGGCGTCGGTCACCGACGAGTACATCGAGAAGATCATCAAGCTCGGCGGCGCCGCGGTCGGCAAGAGCCCCGCGATGCCGAACAACCCCGACCTGAACGACCCCGCGGTCGTCGCCGGGCTCCGCGACATCGTCCGCAGCTTCGGCAAGTAGCGGTCCCGCCGGAGCGCTTTGCCCGGCGTCACGTTCCATTCACCCGTCACCGAGGAGGCAGGTCATGCACCAGCCAACGCAGTTCCTTTGTCCATTGTTGTTCGCCGTGATCGCCTCCGCAGGCTGCAGCAGCAGCTCCAAGCCGTCGGCGCAAGGCGGCGGTGCCTCGTCATCGCTCACGGAGCTCATGAAGGCGCGCAACCTGAGCGAGGCCGACGTCAACGCCGCGCTCAAGACCTACACCCCCAGCGGCCGCAGCGACGACTACCTGACGTTCGCGTCGGGCGGCCACAGCGGCCAGGTGATCGTGATCGGCGTGCCGTCGATGCGCATCCTCAAGTACATCGCCGTGTTCACGCCCGAGCCGTGGCAGGGCTACGGGTTCGATGACCAGACCAAGGGCGTGCTCGCCGGTGGCAAGCGGTTCGGCCACGACCTCACCTGGGCCGACACCCATCACCCGGCGCTGTCGGAGACCGCCGGCGACTACGATGGCAAGTTCCTGTTCATCGGCGACAAGGCCAACGCGCGGCTCGCGGTGATCGACCTCGCCGACTTCACGACCAAGCAGATCGTCACCAGCGAGCTGATCGGCGGCGACCACGGAGCGGCGTTCGTCACGCCGAACACCGACTACATCGTCGAGACCACGCAGTACCCCGTGCCGTTCGGCAGCCTGTACGCCGACCCGGCCAAGGACTTCAAGGAGAAGTACCGCGGCGCGGCGATCTTCTGGAAGTTCGATCGCGCGGCCGGGCGGATCGATCGCGAGGCGTCGTTCGCCGTCGAGTTCCCGCCCTACACGCAGGATCTCGCCGACGCCGGCAAGCTGACGAGCGACGGCTACGCGTTCTTCAACTCGATCAACACCGAGCTGTCGTGGGGTGGTGATCAGGAAGGCAATCCGCCGATGGAGTCCGGCTACTCCAAGAACGACATGGACTACCTCCACGTCGTCAACTGGAGGAAGGCCGAGGAGCTGGTCAAGGCCGGCAAGACCGACACCATCAACGGCATGAAGGTCATCCGGCTCGCGACCGCCGCGGCCGAGCACGTCCTCACCTTCATCCCCGAGCCCAAGAGCCCGCACGGCGTCGACGTCACCCCCGACGGCAACGACATCGTGATCGGCGGCAAGCTCGACACCCACGCCACCGTGTTCAGCTTCGCCAAGATCAAGGCGCAGATCGACGCCGGCAAGTTCGAGTCCAAGGACCCCTACGGCGTGCCGGTGCTGTCGTTCAAGGACTCGATCCGCGGCCAGGTCGAGCTCGGTCTGGGCCCGCTGCACACCCAGTTCGACAACCAAGGCAACGCCTACACTTCGCTGTTCCTCGAGACCGTGGTCGCCAAGTGGTCGGTCAAGGATCTCAAGCTGCTCGACAAGCTGCCCACCCACTACAACATCGGCCACCTGGTCGCGGCCGGCGGCGACACCGTCCACCCCGACGGCAAGTACCTCATCGCGATGAACAAGTGGGCGCTCGATCGGTTCGCCAAGGTCGGGCCGCTGCTGCCGCAGAACTTCCAGCTCGTCGACATCACCCAGCCCAAGATGCAGCTGCTCTACGACATGCCGATCCCGCTCGGCGAGCCGCACTACGCGCAGATGATCAAGGCCGACAAGATCAAGCCGATCGACGTCTACACTCCAGGTGAGGATCCGATCACGGGCAAGAAGTCGCCCGACGCCGTCGAGCCCAACAAGGAGCGCACCGAGCGCAGGCCCGACGGGGTGCACGTCTACATGACGGCGATCCGCAGCCACTTCACGCCCGACATCATCCGGGTCAAGCAGGGCGACACCGTCCACCTCCACATCGACAACCTCGAGCAGGCGTACGACGCGACCCACGGCTTCGCGATCAACTCGTACAACATCAACCTCAGCATCGAGCCCGGCGAGCACGCCGACGTGACGTTCGTCGCCGACCGGCCCGGGGTGTTCCCGCTGTACTGCACCGAGTTCTGCTCCGCGCTCCACCTCGAGATGGCCGGCTACTTCCTGGTCGAGCCGAAGTCCTGACCATGCGCCGCCCACCCGCCAGCTGCATCGCGCTCGGCCTCGTCGCGCTCGCCGCGTGCCGCGACGCACACGGCCTGACCGCGAGCGAGCCGCGCGCCGCCGTGCCGCGGCCCGAGGGCTGCCGCGCGGTCGCGGCGGGTGCGC
>Ga0302299_10000908_pt1 | contig 17228 bp, 18 predicted proteins | sample III_Fen_N3_4_FD_198795 | JGI IMG/M metagenome (GOLD analysis project Ga0302299, IMG submission 198795) | Peat permafrost microbial communities from Stordalen Mire near Abisko, Sweden - III_Fen_N3_4 | ecosystem: Environmental > Terrestrial > Soil > Wetlands > Permafrost | place: Sweden: Abisko... | reverse complement strand
TGTCGTCGGCGCGCTGGCGGAAGCCGCCGAAGAGCGTGTCGACCGACGCGACGAACGTCTGCACATCCACGAGCACCTGACCGCCGATCACCTTCGAGAGCACCGAGGTGAACATGCCGAAGCCGGCTGACAGCACCTTGAGATAGGCCCGCCCCCCGGCCTTGGCCGGCGCCGCGAGGATGCGGATGAACCGCCCGTCGAGGAACGACCCGAGACGACGCGGGGCGTCGAGGAAGTCGAGCGCCGACCTCGACGGAGGTGTGTCCACGACGATGAGGTCCCACGTGCCCTCGGCCTCGGCGCGGGCACGCAGCTGGCCGAGCTTCTCCATCGCCATGTACTCCTGCGTGCCGGAGAAGGAGCTCGACAGCGAGAGGTAGAACGGGTTCTCGAGGATCGCGGCCGCGCGCTCGGGGTCGGCGTTGGACTCGACGAACTCGTCGAACGTCCGCTTCATGTCGAGCATCATCGCGGCGAGCGAGCCGGTGCCGTTGACGCCCGCGACAGGTCGCGGGTCGTTGTCGAGCTCGGTGAGACCGAGCGACTGCGCCAGGCGCCGCGCGGGGTCGATGGTGAGCACCACGACGTCGCGACCGCGGTCCGCGGCTCGCAGTCCGAGCGCGGCAGCGGTGGTCGTCTTGCCCACCCCGCCGGAGCCGCAGCAGACGATCACCTTGATCGCGCGGTCGTCGAGCAGGGCATCGACGTCGAGGTTGGGGCTGCGGGGAGCGATCTCGCTGGGCGGTGTCATGCAAGCCCCTGGCTGCGCAGCTGCTCGGCGATGTCGTAGAGCGCCCCGACGTCGACCCCGTCGGGGAGGTAGGGCAGCTCGTACGTCGGCCGCTCGAGGCCCTCGAGGTTGTCGCGCTCTCGCTGCTCGAGCGCCACGCGCTCCGCGTGGTCGGCACCCTCGGACGCGAGCGCCGCGACGACCTCGGCGGTGAGCACCATGCCGTGCGAGCCGGCCAGGGCGCCCGACGGCGTCACGACGCCGACCGTCTCGAGGTCGGACTCGAGGGCGTGGAGATCGAGCCTGCCCTTGCGGGCCTTCGTCTGCGCACTTGCGGAGAGCAGGGGGCGGCGCACCTGGTTGACGATGATGCCGCCGACGGGCAGGCCGGCGGCCTCGAGGTCGCGCACGCCGTCGGCCGTCTCCTGCACCGGCATCTCCTCGAGCAGCGTCACCAGGTGCACGGCGGTGAGCTTGGAGGCGATGACCTCCATGACGGCGTCGGCCTGCGACCGGATCGGCCCGGTGCGCGCGAGCCCGGCGACCTCGGTGTTGACGTTGAGGAACCGCGCTATGCGACCCGTGGGCGGCGCGTCCATGACGACGGCGTCGTAGACGTACTTGCCGTCGACCTTGCGGCGCACTGCTTCCTTGGCCTTGCCGGTGAGCAGGACGTCGCGCACCCCGGGCGCGACGGTGGTGGCGAAGTCGATCGCACCCATCTTGCGCAGCGCAGTCCCGGCCCGGCGCAGGTTGTAGAACATCTCGAGGTACTCGATGAGCGCCTCCTCGGGGTCGATCGCGAGGGCGAACACCTCGCCGCCGCCAGGAGCGACGGCCACCCGGCGCTCGGCGTAGGGAAGGGGAGGCACGTCGAAGATCTGGGCCAGTCCCTGCCGGTTCTCGACCTCGACGACGAGCACCTTGCGCCCGTCGGTCGCCAGCGCCAGCGCGAGTGCCGCCGCGACGGTGGTCTTGCCGGTGCCGCCCTTTCCGGAGACCACGTGGAGCCGGACCGACGGCCAGTCGGTGGCATGACCCCCGGAGGGGGCGTGGGCGGGCGAAGGCACGGGGTCGAGAGTACGTGGCAGGAGGCCCTAGGGTCGCACCATGCAGCAATGGGAGTACGCGACCGCACCCCTGCTCGTGCACGCCACGCAGCAGATCCTGAACGTCTGGGGCGAGGACGGCTGGGAGCTGGTCCAGGTGGTGCCCGGGCCCAACGCCGAGAACCTCGTGGCCTACTTCAAGCGACCGAAGGGCTGATCCGATGAGTGTCGTGGAGTCCCGTCTCGCCGAGCTCGGCCTGACCGTGCCCGAGGTCGTGCCGCCCGTCGCCGCCTACGTGCCGGCGGTCCGGACCGGCAACTACGTCTACACCTCCGGCCAGCTGCCGATGGTGGCCGGCGTGATGGCCGCCACGGGCAAGGTCGGTGGCGCGGTCACCCCCGAGCAGGGCAAGGAGCTCGCGCAGGCCTGCGCGCTCAACGCCATCGCGGCCGTGAAGTCGATCATCGGCGACCTCGACAAGGTCGTGCGCGTGGTCAAGGTCGTCGGCTTCGTCGCGAGCGTGCCGGAGTTCACCGGGCAGCCGCAGGTGGTCAACGGCGCGAGCGAGCTGCTCGGCAAGGCCTTCGGCGACGCCGGGATCCATGCCCGGTCGGCCGTGGGCGTGGCCGCGCTCCCGCTCGACGCCCCGGTCGAGGTCGAGATCGTGGTCGAGGTGGCCGACTGAGCACCGGAGGGATGGACACGTCCCGCCTGCCGCAGCGGATGCGCGAGCGGGCGGAGTCCGTGGCGCGCGGCGAGACGGCTTGGACCGTGCCGGTCCCGCGCGACGCCGCGACCGTCTGCGTGCTGCGCGACGGCGCGGACGGCCTCGAGGTCTTCCTGATGCGGCGTACGTCGTCGATGGCCTTCGCCGCGGGCATGCACGTCTATCCCGGCGGCGCGGTCGAGGCGAGCGACTCGCACGTGCCGATCGCGGGTCGCGCCGACCTCGGCGTGGTCGCGGCGCGGACCTTCAGCGACGACCCGCGGGCGATGCTCGTCGCTGCGGCGCGCGAGACGTTCGAGGAGTGCGGCGTGCTCCTCGCGGTCGACGCGACCGGCACGACGGCCGCGGTGGATGCCGACCTCGAGGCCGAGCGGGCGGCGCTCGACGCCGGCGGGGTGACGTTCGCGTCGATCCTGGAGCGGCGCGGGCTCGTGGTCGACGACGCCGCGATCGTGCCGTTCGCCCACTGGGTCACGCCCGAGGTCGAGGATCGACGCTACGACACCCGGTTCTTCATGACCGCGCAGCCGGCCGGCCAGCAGGCGGCCTACATCGCGGGCGAGTCCGACCGCTCGGCGTGGTGGCGTCCGGCCGACGCGCTGGCGGCCTCGGCCGACGGCCGGATGGCGATGCTGCCGCCGACCGCGGCGACCCTCGCGCTCCTCACGTCGTACGCCGATGCCGCGTCGGCCCTCGCGTCCGCGGCGGCCGTCGAGATCGCACCGATCCTGCCCGCGCCCTACCTCGAGGCCGACGGCTCCGTGTCGTGGCACCTGCTGCACGACCGCACGCGCGAGGTGCTCCGCCTCGGCGGCGAGCCGACGGCGAGCGAGACCGACGGTGTCGGCACGGAGCCGCGAGGACCGGAGCCGCGAGGACCGGAGTCGTGAGCGGGGCCGTCGTACCTCTCGGTGACGGAGTGCCGTGGGCCGGGGGAGCCGTGGGGGAGCGCGCGGTGTGCGTGCTCGCCGCGAACCCGGGGCCGATGACCCTCGACGGCACCAACACCTGGGTGCTGCGCGAGCCCGGCTCGGCGCGGGCCGTCGTGGTGGATCCGGGGCCGGACGACGCCGCGCACCTCGACGCGATCGTGGCGGCGCTCGACGGCGCCCGGGTGCCGCGGATCCTGCTGACCCACGGGCACCCCGACCACTCCGAGGGTGCGCGCACGCTCGCCGAGCGGCTGCACGCGTCGGTGGCGGCGCTCGACCCGGCCCACCGCCTCGGCGACGAGGGCCTGGCCGACGGCGGCGTGGTCTCGGTCGGCGGCCTCGAGGTGGTGGTCGTCGCCACGCCCGGCCACACCGGCGACTCGCTGTCCTTCCATCTGCCGGCCGACGGCGCGCTGCTCACCGGCGACACCGTGCTCGGCCGCGGCTCGACCGTGGTCGCGCATCCTGACGGGCGGCTCGGCGACTACCTCGACTCGCTGCAGCGCCTGCACCGGCTCGCCGAGTCGACCGGGGCGGTGCACGTCCTGCCCGGGCACGGACCGGCTCTCGCACGGCCGGTCGACGCGGTCTCGGCGTATCTCGCCCACCGGGAGGAGCGGCTCGCGCAGGTGCGCGACTGCCTCGAGCGGCTCGGTGCGACGGCGTCGATGGCGTCCGCGGCCATCGACGCGGGACCCGGGACGGACTGGTGGCACTCCCGCGAGCACGTGTCTCCCGATCTCGCCGACCAGGTCGTGGCCGACGTCTACGCCGACGTCCCGCGCGAGGTCTGGCCGGCGGCACGGCTGAGCGTCCTGGCCCAGCTGGCCTACCTGAGAGACGCCTAGCGAAAACGCTGCGCACAACGTCGCTACCGGACCAGTTTCAGCCCGGGAAACGACAGTGTGCGCAGCGTTTTCGGGAGGGGCGTGGGGTCAGCGGGTGGCGGTCAGGGTGATGTCGGCGCCGCTCGTCGTGGTGACGGCTCGTCCGTCCTGCGCGTAGGTCACGTCGAGGCCGTCGACGTGGAGGGTGCCGGGCACCGAAGGTGTGACTGCGAGCAGGATCTGCGCGGTCATGAAGCCGAGGTCGATCTCCTGCTGGCCGGTGAAAGGCAGGACGCTCGTGCAGGACGCGTCGAGCCCGTCCTCCTGGGCGCCGACTCCGAGCGTCCCGCCGTTGCGGGTGCAGACGAGGAGCGCGACGGTCGCCTTCGCGGAGTTCTCGGTGATGCGCGGGACGACGGAGTCGATGCGCAGCCGGTAGGAGTCCGGTCCGGTGCCGCTGTCGTCGCGTACGGCCACGGCCATGTCGATGTACAGGGTGTGCCCGACCGGGAGGGCGTCGGAGCCGCCGTAGGTCGGAGCGGGCCACAGCGGCGGAGGTGTCCGCAGGCTCCAGGCGAGTCCGGCGACCACCAGCACCGCCACGACTCCTGCGACGGCGGCCACGGCGAGGTGGCGACCACGGCGTCGCTGCGCGTCGGTCCCGGGCGTCGGTGCGAGATCGAGCTCGGCCATGGCATCCCCCTCGGCTCGGCCCGAGAGTAGCGCCGTACGCCGGTGCCCTGGCGCGAAAACGCTGCGCAAAACGTCGTATTCGGGCGGTGTTCGACGGTGTGCGCAGCGAATTCGAGAGGGGTCAGCGGGCTCTGCGCTGGAGGCGTTCCACGTCGAGCAGGACCACGCTGCGGCTCTCCAGCCGGAGCCAGCCTCTCGAGGCGAAGTCGGCGAGGGCCTTGTTGACCGTCTCGCGGCTCGCGCCGACGAGCTGGGCGAGCTCCTCCTGCGTCATGTCGTGCGTGACGTGCAGGCCGTCGGGCTGCGACTGCCCGAAGCGCTCGCCGAGGTCGAGCAGCGCCTTCGCGACGCGGCCGGGGACGTCGGAGAACACGAGGTCGGCCAGGGCGTCGTTGGTACGCCGGAGGCGCTGGGCCAGCGCCTGCAGCAGCGACTCGGCGACCTCCGGGCGCCCGGTCAGCCACGGGCGCAGCGCCTGGTGGCCGAGACCGAGCACGGTGACGTCGGTGAGGGCGGTGGCCGTCGCGGTGCGGGGGCCCGGGTCGAACAGGGAGAGCTCGCCGAACATCTCGCCCTCGCCCATGACCGCGAGGAGTGACTCGCGACCGTCGCCGGAGGCGTGCCCGAGCTTGATCTTCCCCTCGGTCACGACGTAGAGGCGGTCGCCGGGGTCGCCCTCGGCGAAGAGGATGTCCCCCTTGAGCAGCCGGCGCTCGTCCATCGACGCCTTGAGCGCCGCTGCGGCCTCCACATCGAGTGCGGCGAACAAGGGCGCGCTCATGAGCACGTCGTCCACGAAGGTCCTCCCAGCGGGCTGCCGCGTGTCCGCGGCGTGATCTGCAGAGGACAGTGTGGCCTATCCCACGTCGGGTGAGTACCGAAGGTCCCGGCCCGTCGGGTCAGTTTTCGGTCCGGAGTGCGGAGCGGCGCGCCGATCAGGGCGTCGGATGCCGGTGCAGCGGGTCGTCCGGGAGGATCTGCAGCGCGAGCAGCGGCTGCTCGCGGTAGCGGGCGATCAGCTCGTTGGTGACCAGGTCGATCCGGCGGTGCAGCTCGCGGCGGAAGCCCGACAGCTCCTGCTCGGCCGCGCTGAGGTCGCGCTCGAGCCGGGCGACGGCGCGCGGGTTGCTGCGGTCGACCTGGCGCGACCAGATCTCCGCGAGGTCGGGCAGCGGGGGGATGTCGTCCACCGGCTGCACGTCGATGTAGGCGAGGCGGCGGACCGAGCCGCGGGCGTCGGTGAGCACGCGGGTGAGGTCGGCGACCCGCTCGCTGTCCGGGACGTCGCTGCGGACCACGTCGAGGCGGGCCTGGATGATCCGGCGCCAGTAGGAGACTCGCGTCTCCTCGTCGGCGAGCTCGGTCCGCGCCGCGCGCAGGTCGGCGAGCGAGAGGCCGTCGTAGGTCGAGTCCCGCTCCGGCGGCGGCGTGGCGGCCCGGGCCGCCTTGCGGGCGGCGCGGCGTGCCTTCGCGTCGGCGGCGCGCTGCTCGGCGGCCTCGGCGTCGGGCACTGTCGAGCTCATGGGTGCTGTCACGACCCCCGCCTGCGGCACCAGGGCCCTGGAGGGGCCCATCCGCGAACCACGGTAGAGGGTCGAGGCCGATGAAGGTCGGTCGAGCGGGGGGCGTTCTCGTCACAACCGGACTCGCCGCGGCGAGGGCCGTCGGGCGGCCGACGTAGGCTGCTCCGGTGCCTGCCGCCACCGAGACGACGCCCACGGGGGAGTCCCGTACGGCGCTGGTGCGTCGTGCCCGCCGGATGCACCGGCTGCTCGCCGAGACCTATCCGGACGCCCACTGCGAGCTCGACTTCACCACGCCGCTCGAGCTCGTGGTGGCCACGATCCTCTCGGCGCAGTGCACCGACCGCCGGGTCAACCTCGTCACGCCGGCGCTGTTCGCCCGCTACCCCTCTGCCGCCGCCTTCGCCGGCGCCGACCGCGCCGAGCTCGAGGACCTCATCCGCTCGACCGGCTTCTTCCGCAACAAGGCCACCTCGGTGATCGGGCTCGGGCAGGCGCTCCTGGAGCGCTACGACGGCGAGGTCCCGGGCCGGATGCGCGACCTCGTGACCCTGCCGGGCGTCGGGCGCAAGACGGCCAACGTCGTGCTGGGCAACGCCTTCGACGTCCCCGGCATCACGGTCGACACGCACTTCGGGCGGCTGGTCCGGCGCTTCGGCTGGACGGTCGAGACCGACCCGGACAAGGTCGAGGCGGAGATCGGCACGCTCATCGCGCGCACGGACTGGACGATGCTGTCGCACCACGTCGTGTGGCACGGCCGGCGCTGCTGCCACGCCAAGAAGCCCGCCTGCGGCGCCTGCCCGCTCGCCCGGCTCTGCCCGTCGTTCGGCGAGGGTCCGACGGACCCGGTCCAGGCCGCCGCGCTCGTCACCACCCAGGGCCCGCGATGAGCGCTACGCCGACGGCTCGCCGCCTCGCCGCGGGCCTCGCCCTCGCCGCACTCCTGACCGGCTGCGCCACCACGACCGGAGACGCCGGCGTGCGGGTGACGCCGTCCGAGTCCTCCGTCGCACCCTCAGGCTCCTCGCCCGACGCGTCGGCGCCGGCCGACCTCGTGGCCTCGGCCGAGCTCGCGGACTGCCCTGCGTCCTCCCCGAAGGCGGCCGCGCTCGACGACGGTCTGCCCGACGTCGTCCTCCCGTGCCTCGGCGACGGTCCCGGAGTCCGGCTCGCGGGGCTGCGCGGCAAGCCCACGGTCCTCAACGTCTGGGCGTCGTGGTGCGGCCCCTGCCGCGAGGAGCTCGCGTTGTTCGCCGACCTCGCCGGGTCGGTCGGCACCGACGTCCACGTGCTCGGCGTCGACGCCACCGACGACCCGTCGTCGGCGCTGTCGCTGCTCACCGACGCCGGCGTCCACTACGCCTCGGTGCGCGACGACTCCGGCGTCACGAAGGCGGCGATGGGCTGGGGGTCCGGCCTGCCGGTCACCTACTTCGTCGACGCCGACGGCCACGTCGTGTTCACCCGGCACGGCGCCATCGCGAGCACCGACGAGATGAACCGGCTGGTGTCCGAGCACCTCGGCGTGACGGTGCCGGCATGAGCTCCGAGGCAGCGCTCCCGTCGTGGCTGCAGCCGGTCGCCGACGTCGCCGGCAGCATCCGGCCCGAGCAGCTCTCGCGTTTCCTCCCGCCCGACGAGGGCGGTCGCGAGTCCGCGGTGCTGCTGCTCTTCGGCGAGGGTCCTGAGGGCCCCGACCTGCTGCTGATCGAGCGCGCCTCGACCGTCTCGAGCCACGCCGGTCAGCCCGCCTTCCCCGGCGGCGCCGTCGACGACACCGACGCCGACGTCGTCGCGGCCGCCCTGCGCGAGGCGCAGGAGGAGACCGGCCTCGACCCGTCCGGCGTGCAGGTGTTCGCGACCCTGCCGGCGCTCTGGCTGCCCCCGAGCGGCTTCGTCGTCACGCCGGTCCTCGGCTGGTGGCGCGAGCAGTCACCGGTCGGCGTGGTCGACGCGGGCGAGATCGCGGCGGTGCTCCGCGTGCCGCTCGCCGAGCTCCTCGATCCCGCGAACCGGGTGTCGGTGAGCCACCCCTCCGGCTTCGTCGGCCCGGCCTTCGCCGTACGCGGGCTGCTGGTCTGGGGGTTCACCGCGGGGCTGCTGTCGCGGCTCCTCGCCCTCGCCGGGCTCGAGCGGCCGTGGGACGCATCGGTCACCCGACCGCTGCCGGACGTGCTGTGAACGTCGCGGACTACGTCCTCGTCGCGTTCGCGGTGCTGGCCGTGCTCTCCGGCTGGCGCAACGGCCTGCTCAGCGGCGTGCTGTCGTTCGCCGGGTTCCTCGGCGGGGCATTCGTGGGCGCGCTCGTGGCACCGCGCGTGCTCGGGTCGATGTCGGGGCTGCTCGCCTCGGTCCTCGGCGTCGGCATCGTGGTCGTCGCGGCCGGCCTCGGCAACGCGCTGGCCGGGCTCGTCGGCAGCCGGTTGCGCGACGCCCTCCCGTGGCGCCCGGTGCGGCTCGTCGACTCCGCGGGCGGCTCGCTGTTCGGCCTGCTCACCCTCGCGCTCGTGGCGTGGGTCGTCGCGTCGGCGCTGCTGGCCGTGCCGCTCGGCGCGGTGTCCACGCAGGTGCGCGGGTCGGCGGTCCTGGGCACCATCGACACCGTCATGCCGCAGGCGCCGCGGGACTGGCTCAGCGGTCTGCGCTCCACCCTCGACACCACCGGCTTCCCGCAGGCCTTCGGCGGCTTCACCCTCGACCCGGTCATCCCGGTCGAGGCGCCCGACCCCGCGCTGCTGAAGGACCCGGCGGTCCGCGCCGCGTGGAACTCGCTCGTCAAGGTCGAGGGCATCGCGCCCGACTGCGGCACGCAGGTCGACGGATCCGGATTCGTCTTCGCCCAGGACCGCGTCATGACCAACGCCCACGTGGTGGCGGGCGTGGAGAACCCGACCGTGCTCGTGCGCGGCGTGGGGAAGGTGTGGCAGGCGCACGTCGTCTTCATCGACCCGCAGGTCGACGTCGCGGTGCTCGAGGTGCCGGGCCTCGATGCCCCGGTCCTGACGTTCACCGCCTCTGCGGAGCGCGGTGACGCCGCGGTCGTCGCCGGCTTCCCCGGCGGCGGCCCCCTCGCGGCGTCGGCGGCGCGCATCCGTGGCCGGATCACGGCTCGTGGCACCGACATCTACGGCCACGGCCAGGTGAGCCGTGACGTCTACGCCGTGCGCGGCACGATCCGTCCGGGCAACTCCGGCGGTCCGCTGCTCGCGCCCGACGGCCATGTCGACGGCGTGGTCTTCGCGTCGTCGGTCGAGGACCCCGAGACCGGCTACGCCCTCACGGCCGACCAGGTCGCGGCGGCAGCGCGGACCGGCGCCACCGCCACGCGCGCGGTCGCGACCGGCTCCTGCGCGACGCGCTGACGGGCCGTCAGCCGGTCGCTGCGAGCGCGCGGGTCTGCTGAGCGACGAACTGGTCGATGACCTGCTGGTCGCCGCTCGTGATCGCCGTGCCGGAGTTCGTCCAGACGATGCTGAGGTATTGGCCCTTGCGCTGCACGGTCGACGTCGACGTCCCGGAGAACGGCGTGCCGTCGGTGCCCGTCCCGCTCACGGTCATGACCGCGCGATAGCCGGAGACCCCGGCCGGCAGTCCCGTCATGGCCTCGGACGCGGTGACGGTCTGGGTCGTCGCGGTGCCGTCCTCGACGATCGTCACGCCGGTGCAGGCGCGCGTCCGGGCGGTGAACTCGGCGAGCGCCGCCGCGGCCTGCTCGGGCGTGGCGTAGGCGACGGCCTCGACCGACAGGCCGATGGACTGGCCGTCCTGCTCCAGGTCCCACTGGCGGCGCGCGATCCGGTCCTTCTCGGTCGCGTAGCTCGCGGAACACCAGCCGTCGAGGGTCTTCTCGCCCTGGGCGACGTCGCCCTGCGGGATGAGCGCCGCAGCGACGCCGTCCGGCAGGCCCACCGTCGAGGGCTTGAACGTCTCGAGCACCTTCCCGGCCGCGGCGGCGGATGCGGCGGTCCCGGATCCGGAGGAGGGGCTGCCCGAGGACGAGGCCGAGGGCGCCGGAGTGCTGGGTGCCGTGGCCGTCGGCGCGGGCGACGCCGCCGTGCGGCCGCCCGTGCCGGAGCCGAGGCCCTTGACGACCAGGATCGCCGCGACCGCCAGCACCACGACGAGCGCCGCGATGATCCCGATGACGCCCCAGCCGATGCCGGCGCCCCGCGCCGCCGGTGCGGGCGAGGAGTCGGCGTACGCCGGGCCCAGGGGGTAGACGGCCGTGTCGGTGGCCTCGTCCTGACCCGCTGCGGCGAACGGTGCGACGAACGCGGCCGGCTGTGCCTCGACGGGCTGCGCGGCGACCGGCAGCACGACCGTGTCGGCTGCGGGAGCGGCGTAGGCCGGGAGCTGGGGGGCGCCGGTCAGCTCGGCCAGCGGCATCGCGTGCTCGGTCCAGGACGAGCCGTCCCACCAGCGGGCCGAGGTCCCCGGCGCCGCCGGGTCCGGGTACCAGCCGGCGGGCACGTCCATGGATCCCCCTGCGTCGGGTCGGAGGCACCTCGTGCGGCACCGCGTCCTGGGGCGCCGCGTGCTGCTGCGCCCTGCCCCGATCCTGCCACCGGCCCCGGATCAGTCGCGGGGCAGCGTCTCGATCCAGGGCAGGAGGGCGGCGTCGAACGCGGCCGGGTCCTCCTCGTGCGGGAAGTGGCCGACCCCGGGCAGGTCGACCCGCGTGTAGCCGGCGCCGGCGTAGGCCTCCGATCCGTCGACGCTCTCCAGCAGGACCGCGCCGTCGTCGACGCCGTGGACCTGCAGGACGGGCACGGCGACCGGGGTCGCGACGGCGGACTGGAAGCGACGGCCGTCGCGGCGCGGGACCGACCGGATCGCCCAGCGGTGGAACTCGACCGAGCAGTGCGCCGTGTTGGGCACGAGCATCGCCGCGCGGAAGACGGCGGCGGTCTCGGAGTCGGGCCACGCCGATCCCGACCAGCGGTGCAGGTAGGTCTCGACGAGCGCGGCGTCGTCGCGGGTCAGCTGGCGCTCGGGCACGAAGGGCCGCTGGAACCCGATCGCGTAGCGGCCGAGGCGGCGCTGGTGCGGGTCGCCGAGGAACGCGTTGCGCAGCAGCACGGGGTGCGGCATCCCGACCGCCGCGAGGCCGCGGACCACGTCGGGGTGCTGCGCGGCCGCGGTCCACGCGACGAGGCCGCCCCAGCCCTGGCCGACCACGACCGCCGACGGCTCGCCCAGGGTGCGGATCACGCCGGCGACGTCGGAGGCGAGGGTGAGCGGGTCGTAGCCGTGCGGCGTGTGGTCGCTCCCGCCGTAGCCGCGCAGGTCCATCGCGACGGCGCGGTAGCCGGCCGCCGCGAGGCTGACCAGCTGGTGGCGCCACGTCCACCAGAACGTCGGGAAGCCGTGCAGCAGCACGACGAGCGGGCCGTCGCCGGCCTCGACCACGTGGAAGCGGCAGGCGTTCGCGACGACGTCGCGGTGGGTCCACGGACCGTCGGCGCGGACGACCTCGAACGGATCCGGCAGCACGGAGGGCAGCTACCCGAGGTCGTCGACGGCGATGACGTCGAGCGGCGGCTTGCGCGACAGGACCGCCTTGGTCTTCTCGATCGAGGCCTGCGAGCGCTCGGGGCCGGTGACGGTGTCGAGGCGCTTCTTGCCGAGGAGGCCGAGGATCACGGCGACGATGATGAGCAGGAGCGTCACGATGCCGAAGCCGGCCCAGGTGGGCAGGCCGAGCTGCACGAGCACCCAGGCGAGGGTGAGCAGCAGGAAGATGATGCCGAGGAACGCGGTCACGCCCGCGACGGCCAGCAGGACGCCGCCGTTCGCGGCCGTCTTCGCGGTGTCGCGGAGCTCGGTCTTGGCGAGCTCGATCTCGCCGCGCACGAGCGTGGAGATGTCCTCGGTGACGCCCTTGACCATCGCGCCGAGGGACTGCTGCTCGCTCACGTCGCCGGACCTCCCTGCCGTCCCCACCGTGGGGCCGTCCCCAGAGGCTATCGACTGTCCGGCGGATTGGCGTCGGTGCCGTACACGTCGGGCACGCCGTCGCCGTCGGCGTCGCGCTCCTCGATCTCCGCCAGCGCGGCGTAGGCCCTCCGTCGCAGGCCCAGCGCGACGGACGCGAGCAGGGCTGCGAGGACCGAGGCGAGCAGGATCCCGATCTTCGCGGCGGTGGTCCGGACCGGGTCGTCCTCGAACGCCAGCTCGTCGATGAGCAGCGACACGGTGAAGCCGATGCCCGCGAGGATCCCGACGGCGAGGACGTCGGCCCAGCGCAGCGACGACGACAGCGAGGCGCGGGTGAACCGGGCCACCGTCCATGCGCCGCCGAAGACGCCGAGCGGCTTCCCGACGACGAGGCCGACCACGATCGCGACGGCCACCGGCTCGGTGATCGCGGTTCCGCCGAGCCCGACGAAGGTGACCCCGGCGGAGAAGAACGCGAACAGCGGGACGCAGAGCCCGGCCGAGAGCGGGCGGACGGCGTGCTCGTAGCGGTCGGCCGGCGCCTCGCCCTCGCCCGGGTCCGGGCGCACGCGGGTGAGCAGGCCGAGGGTGACGCCGGCGACGGTCGCGTGGACGCCGCTCGCGTGCATGAGGCCCCACACGACGAGCGCGAGCGGGACGTAGACGAGCCAGGAGTCGACGCGGCGCTGCTGGAGGAACCAGTAGAGGGCCAGGCCGAGGATGGCGAGGACGAACGGGACCGGGGCGAAGCCGTGGTTGTAGAACACAGCGATGACGAGGATCGCCCCGAGGTCGTCGACGACCGCGAGGGTGAGGAGGAACGCGCGCAGCGCGACCGGCAGCTTCGCGCCCATCACCGCGAGGACGGCGAGGGCGAACGCGATGTCGGTCGCCATCGGGATGCCCCAGCCGACCGCGGCCTCGGCGTCGCCCATCGCGCGGACCGTCGCGACGTAGAGCAGCGCCGGCACGACCATCCCGCACAGCGCCGCGACGACAGGGACGACGGCCTTCGACGCCTTGCTCAGCGTCCCGAGGACCAGCTCGTGCTTGAGCTCGAGGCCCGCGACGAAGAAGAACACCGCGAGGAGGCCGTCCGCCGCCCACGTCTGCAGCGTCAGGTTCAGGTGCAGCGCCGCGGGGCCCACCACGGTGTTCGCGAGGTCGTGGTAGCCCTCCCGCCACGGCGAGTTCGCCCAGACCAGCGCCAGCACGGCCGCGCCGAGCAGCAGCGCGCCGCCCACGGTCTCCTGCCGCAGCGCGGCGAGGAGCCGCGACCGCTCGGCGATCGGCAGCCGCTCGAACACCACGTTGCCCGAGGGACCCGTCACGCCGACACCACACCCACGCCAAGAACCTACCGACATCCGGCTGAATGTGCCCCAGAGTGCGTAGGGGGCACCTGTGGTGCCCCACTGTGTCCACAGCTGCCCCGGTCGCGTCGGTCCGCTCCGCCGACGGCCGTCCACGATGCGTCTCATGTCACGCAGATCGCCGAAGGACGCGGCCGTACGCCGGACCGCTGACGCGCAGGCCGGCCTCATCACGTCCGCACAGCTCGCCGAGATCGGGCTCCGATCCTCGACGGTGTCTCGTCGAGGCGTGGGAGGGATGTGGACCCGAGTCCTGCCCGGTGTCCACCTCGTCGACGGCGGGCTGCCCAGTCGGTATCAGCGGGAGAAGGCGGCTCTGCTCTACGCGGGCGAAGGCTCGATGATCTCCGGGTTCGCCGGCTGCCGTCATCACGGGGTCCGGGCCGTCCGACTGCAGGAAGCGGCCGATGATCAGCCCGAACGGCCGGAGCCGGTGCAGGTGCTGATCCCCCATGAGCGGCGCAGGCTGTCCACGGGGTTCGTCCGGGTCGAACGCACTCATCGCCTCCCCGACGCGGCCGTCCTCGTCCACGGGCTGTCGATCGCACCGCTGGCACGAGCCGTCGGCGACGCCGCGCGACGCTCGAAGAGCGCCTCCGACGTGACCGCGCTCGTCAGCGAGGTCGTCCAGCGTGGACTTGTGACCGTGGAGGACCTGCAGGTGGAGCTGGCCGCCGGATCCCAGCGCGGTTCGGCACTGTTCCGAGACGCCGTGGCCGCAGTCAGTGCGGGCGCGAGGTCTGCGCCCGAAGCCGAGCTCGCCGAGCTGCTCGAGTCCGCCGGCATCCCGGAGGTCTTGTACAACGCAGTGCTCGTCACCGCGGACGGGACCTACGTGGCGACGGCCGATGCCTGGCTGGACGACGTCGGTCTCGCGATCGAGGTGGACAGCGTCGCGTACCACTCCACCCCGGACGGCTTCGGACGAACCGTACGTCGAAACGCGCGGTACGCGACCGCAGGAGTGCCGGTCGTCAGCGTCCTGCCGACGGACCTGCGCGACCGTCCCCGAGGCACGCTGCGTGACATCGAGGTCGCGCGAGCTGCCGCCGCGGCTCGAGGCAGACCCGAGGTCGTCGTGAGCCGCCACGAGTCTCGAAGCTCGGGACGTCGCGGGTGGCCTTGGGGCGCCTGAGGTGCCTCTTACGCAGCCTGGGGCACCTTCAGCCGGATGGTTGGGGTCGGGGGGTGGTGGCGGGTCAGTCTTCGGCGCCGGGGTTGGTGGCGAGGCCCTGGCCGATGAGGGTCATGACGTTGGCGTCGGCGAGGGTGGTGGTGTCGCCGATGTCGCGGTTCTCGGCGATGTCGCGGAGCAGGCGGCGCATGATCTTGCCCGAGCGGGTCTTGGGGAGCTCCGCGACGAGCAGGATCTGGCGGGGCTTGGCGATCGGGCCGATCTCGTGGGCCACGTGGTTGCGCAGGTCGGCGATGACGTGCTCGCCGGGGTCGACGCCCTCGCGCAGGATGACGAACGCGACGATGCCCTGGCCGGTGGTGTCGTCGGTGGCGCCGACGACGGCGGACTCCGCGACGAGCGGGTGGGACACCAGCGCGGACTCGACCTCGGTCGTGGAGATGCGGTGGCCCGAGACGTTCATGACGTCGTCGACGCGGCCGAGCAGCCAGATCGCGCCGTCGTCGTCGAGCTTGGCGCCGTCGCCAGCGAAGTAGAGGCCGGCCCAGCGCGACCAGTAGGTGTCGACGTAGCGCTGGTTGTCGCCCCAGATGCCGCGCAGCATCGCGGGCCACGGCTCGGTGAGCACGAGGTAGCCGCCGCCGCCGTTGCCGACCGGGTGCGCCTCGTCGTCGACGACCTCGGCGCCGATGCCGGGCAGCGGGCCCATCGCGGAGCCGGGCTTGGTCGCGGTCACGCCGGGCAGCGGGCTGATCATGATGGCGCCGGTCTCGGTCTGCCACCACGTGTCGACGATCGGGCAGCGGTCGCCGCCGATGACCTTGCGGTACCACATCCAGGCCTCGGGGTTGATCGGCTCGCCGACCGACCCGAGCAGGCGCAGGCTCGACATGTCGAACCGGTTCGGGATGTCGTCGCCCCACTTCATGAAGGTGCGGATCGCGGTCGGCGCGGTGTAGAGGATCGAGACGCGGTACTTCTCGACGAGCTCCCACCAACGGCCGTTGTGCGGGGAGTCAGGGGTGCCTTCGTACATCAGCGACGTCGCGCGGTTCGCGAGCGGGCCGTAGACGACGTAGGAGTGCCCGGTGACCCAGCCGATGTCGGCGGTGCACCAGAACACGTCGGTGTCGGGCTTGAGGTCGAACACGTTGCGGTGCGTGTAGGTCACCTGGGTGAGGTAGCCGCCCGTGGTGTGCAGGATGCCCTTCGGCTTACCCGTGGTCCCCGAGGTGTAGAGGATGAACAGCGGGTGCTCGGCGTCGAACGCCTGAGCCTCATGGGTCTCCGGCTGCGCGTCGACGAGGTCGTGCCACCAGACGTCCTTGTCGGTCCACTCGACGTCCTGGCCCGTCCGCTTGACCACGAGCACGTTCTTGACCGACGGCGACGCCGCGACGGCCTCGTCGACCGCGGGCTTGAGCGCCATCGGCTTGCCCTTGCGGTTGCCGCCGTCGCTGGTGATGACGAGCACGGCCTCGGCGTCCTCGATGCGCGAGCGCAGAGCCTCCGCCGAGAACCCGCCGAACACCACCGAGTGCACCGCGCCGATCCGGGCGCACGCCAGCATCGCTACGGCGGCCTCCGGGATCATCGGCAGATAGATGGCCACCCGGTCGCCGGCCGTCACGCCGAGCGACTCGAGGGCGTTCGCCGCGCGGGACACCTCGACGAGGAGCTCGGCGTAGGTGATGTCGCGGGTGTCGCCCGGCTCGCCCTCGAAGTGGTAAGCGACCTGGGCGCCGTGGCCAGCGGCCACGTGGCGGTCCACGCAGTTGACCGCCACGTTCAGCTTCCCGCCGTCGAACCACTTCACGAACGGGGCCCCGGACCAGTCGAGCGCCGTGTGCCACGGCGTCTCCCACTCCAGCTCGCGCGCCTGGGCCTCCCAGAAGCCGACCCGGTCGGCCGCCGCCTCGTCGAAGAGCGCCGCGGTCGCGTTGGCCTGCGCGGCGAACTCCGCCGACGGCGGGAACGAGCGGTCCTCGTGCGACAGGTTCTCGATGGCGTCGTGGCTCACGTCGCTCCTTGGGTCGGAGGGCACCGTCGACGGTCGACGCCGGTGCCGTGGTCGTGGGGTGTTTCTACCGCAGAGCGGGGTTGCGCGGACGTTGCACGCCCGGTTCGGCCCCCGGCCGACGCGTGTCCGCGACCGGGGGCCGGACCCGAGTTCAGCGGTTGCCGGTGGGCAGGATGGGGTGGCCGAACGTCGCTGCCGTGACGCCCGCGGCCGACGCGTACCAGGCCTCGAACGCCGTCAGCAGGCCGAGGTAGCCGCCGATGTGGCTGATCGTGGAG
>Ga0302299_10000906_pt1 | contig 17241 bp, 19 predicted proteins | sample III_Fen_N3_4_FD_198795 | JGI IMG/M metagenome (GOLD analysis project Ga0302299, IMG submission 198795) | Peat permafrost microbial communities from Stordalen Mire near Abisko, Sweden - III_Fen_N3_4 | ecosystem: Environmental > Terrestrial > Soil > Wetlands > Permafrost | place: Sweden: Abisko... | reverse complement strand
AGGAACGCGTCGCGGGCGAGGATCACGCCGTGGCGCACCACCTCGTCGTTGGTGTAGCCGCTCATGTAGAGCACCTTGAGCTGCGGCCGCCGCGACTTGACGACGTCGGCGAGCTCGCGGCCGCCCATGCCGGGCATGACGACGTCGGTGATCAGCAGGTGGATCGGGCCCAGGTGCGCGCGCTCGAGCCGCTCGGCCTCCTCGCCGCTGCGGGCGGGCAGCACGCTGTAGCCGTGGAGCTCGAGGGCGCGCTGCACCAGCCGGCGCACGGCGTCCTCGTCCTCGGCGAGCAGCACGGTCTCGCTGCCGCGCGGCCGATCGCGCGGCAGCGCGAACGGCGTGACCTCGCGCGCTTCGATCACCGGGAGCAGCACGCTGAACGAGCTGCCCTCGCCGAGCGTGCTGTCGACGCGGATCTGGCCGTTGGCCTGCTCGACGATGCCGTAGGCGGTCGCGAGCCCCAGGCCCGAACCCTGGCCGTGCGGCTTGGTCGTGAAGAACGGCTCGAACACGCGGGCGCGGATCTCGTCGGTCATGCCCTCGCCGGTATCCGACACGGTGAGCCGGACGTAGCGGCCGCTCAGCGTCTTGATGTTGCCGGTGGCGATCACCAGCTTGCCGCCGCGCGGCATCGCGTCGCGCGCGTTGACCACGAGGTTCATCACGACCTGCTCGATCTGACCGGCGTCGGCCATCACCGAGCCGAGCTCGGGCTCGAGCTGGGTCGCGAGCGTGATGTGCTCGCCGATGATGCGCTGGCACATCTTGACCAGCCGCTCGACGAGCGCGTTGAGGTTGAGCGCCTTGGGGGCGATGATGCTGCGGCGGCTGAACGCGAGTAGCTGCGCGGTCAGCGCCGCGGCGCGCTCGCCGGCGTCGCGGATCATCGAGAGATCGGCGTGCTCGGGGGCGTCCTCGGGCATCTGGTGGAGCAGGACATCGGTGTAGCCGTTGATCACGGTGAGCAGGTTATTGAAGTCGTGGGCGACGCCGCCCGCGAGCCGGCCGATCGCCTCCATCTTCTGGGCATGGCGCAGCTGCTCCTCGAGCTCGCGGCGCGCCGTGGTATCGCGCACCAGCGCGAGGTGGAACTTCTGGCCGCGCGCCTCGAACGCGCGGAGCCGGACCTCGACCGGGAACGCCGTGCCATCCTTGCGGACGTGGCGCGAGTCGAACGTGACGGTCTCGCCCAGCGCGAGCCGGCGCGAGATCTCGTCGAGCATGTCGCGCGAGGCCTCGGGATCGAACAGGCTCGTCACCGCGCCGATCAGCTCGTCGCGCGTGTAGCCCAGGCTCGCGCACGCCTGCTGGTTGACCTCGACCACCGCGTCGGTCTCGGCGTCGTGGACGAAGAAGCCATCGGTCGCGTGGTCGACGAACATCCGCAGCCGCGCGTCGCTCTCGGACAGCTCGCGCGCGGCGCACTCGGCTTCGAGCGCGATGCAGGCGAGGTATTCGGCATTGGCCAGCACGTCGCGGTGCGCCGGCTCGGGGCTGGTCGGGGCGGCGAAGTACACGGCGAACGTGCCGAGCACCGCGGCGCCCAGCCGGACCGGCCGTTCCGGATCGCCCGTGATCGGCGCTTGCTCGGACCGGCGGCGCGAGAGGATCGGCACCGACCAGCAGGCGGCGAGGCCGTGGCGCTGCGCGACGTCGCGGTGGTTCGCCCACAGCGGATCGGTCGCGATGTCGGTCACGAACACCGGCTCGCGGCGAAACGCCGCGGTGCCGCACGAGCCGACGCACGCGCCGACCTCGAGGCCGTCGATCAGGGCGTTGTAGGCAGCGGGGAGGCTGCGGACCGAGGCGCAGCGCAGGTGGCGGCCACCGGGCTCGAGCAGCAGCAGCGCGCCCATCGCCCCGGAAATCTGATGCTCGACGAACGCGACCAGCTCGTCGAGCGTCTCTTGCAATGGCGCGTTCGTCGCGATCCGCTCGAGGATGGCAGCCTGTCGTTCCGATCCTGATGGGGCCCGCTCGATGATCGCCATGCCTGTTCGCTACGTGTTCGTGGGTTGCGCGGGCCAGCACACGGCTCGTCGCCCGCGTCATGTGACTCAAGCAGAATCGAGCGCGCGTATCAACGCCTGAAACGGTAGCATCGCGCAGATACGTCGCGAGCGAAACCGCCTTACCCCCGCGAACGCGCGCAGCTCGCCCAGCTCGTCCGGAATCGCAGCGTCCGGAGCGCCACGGACCAGATGCTCGAACGCCGCCGCGAGGCTGCGGGCCGCCGCTGCATCGCGACCGCGCACCATCGTCGACATGATCGACGCCGCCGCGCGCGATAGCGCACAGCCACGCCCTTCACAAGCGATGTCATGCACCACACCATCTAGAATGCGAGTTTGCACGGTGACGACATCGCCACACAGCGGATTGTCGACGGTGGCGACGTGGGTCGGCGCGGCCAGCGTGCCGGCGTTGCGGGGCGCGCGATCGTGATCGACGATCGTGGCTTGATACAGCTCGTCGAGATCGGTCATTCATCCTCCCGTGACGCCGAGCACGCGGCGGGCGCGCGCGAGGCTCGCGATCAACGCATCGATATCTGCGTCGTCGTTATAAAGTGTTATCGAAGCCCGCGCGCTGGCATCGACCCCGAGCCTATGATGTAGGGGCTCGGCGCAGTGATGGCCACTACGAATCGCGACGCCGTCGCGATCGACGATCGTTGCCACATCGTGCGGGTGCGCGCCGGCCACGGTGAACGCGACGACGGCAGCCTCTGGCACGCCGAGCACGCGGACGCCCTCGAGGCCGGCAAGCGCATCGTGCAGGCGCCGGTGTAATCGCGCCTCGTGATCCGCGATCGCGGATCTATCGAGTGTGGCGAGGTAGCGGATCGCAGCACCCAGGCCGATCACGCCGGCGATGTTCGGCGTGCCGGCTTCGAAGCGATGCGGCGGCTCGCGCAGCCGGGCGGCATGGAGATCGACCGCGGCCACCATCTCGCCGCCGGTCTGCCAGGCCGGCATCGCCGCGAGCAGCGCCCGCCGCCCCCAGAGTACGCCCGTGCCGGTCGGGGCCAATAACTTGTGTCCCGAGAACGCATAAAAGTCACATCCGAGCTGGGCGACATCGATGGCAAGGTGCGCCACGGCCTGGGCGCCATCGACCAGCACCACGGCGCCGGCCGCGTGGGCGAGCGCGGCGATCTCGGCGATCGGAGCGACGGTGCCGACCACGTTCGAGAGCTGCGAGACCGCGACCAGCTTGACCCGCGCGTCGAGCAGGCCGGCGAGCGCGGCGAGGTCGATCCGGCCGGCGTCGTCGACCGGCGCGATCCGCAGCTGGGCGCCGCGCTCGGCGCACAGCACCTGCCACGGCACCAGGTTCGAGTGATGCTCGAGCGCGCTGGCGATCACCGCGTCCCCGGGGCCGACGTGGGCGCGCCCCCAGCTCTGGGCGACGAGGTTGATCGACTCGGTCGTGCCGCGGGTCAAGACGACCTCGTCGCTGGGCGCGCCGATGAACCGGGCGATGTCGTCGCGCGCCGCGTCGAACGCCTCGGTCGCGGCCTCCGACAGCGCGTGGACGCCACGGTGCACGTTGCCGGCGGCGTGGGTGAAGACCCGCACCACCGCGTCGATCACCGCGCGCGGCTTGAGCGACGTCGAGGCGCTGTCGAGATAGGCGAGCCGGTGGCCGTGCACCGGCGTATCGAGCGCCGGGAAGTCGCGTCGCAGAGCGTCGGTATCGAGCACCACGTCCGGAGCCTAGCGTGGAACTGAGATGACACACTGCGTCCGCGTCATTTAGATGAAACAACTATTGCAGGGGAGCGCTGGATCTCAGAGGGTGTTTATGAGGCACCCATGGCCACCATCACGCTCAAGGTCAATCGACAGCCGCGCACGCTCGCGTGCGCGCCGACCACGCTGCTGGTCGAGGCGCTGCGCGAGCAACTCCGACTCACCGGCACCCACGTCGGGTGCGATACCAGCCAGTGCGGCGCCTGCACCGTCCATGTCGACGGCAGGTCGGTGAAGTCGTGCACGATGCTGGCGGTCGAGGCCGACGGCGCCGAGATCACGACGATCGAGGGCATGGCGCAGGGCGGCGAGCTGCACCCGATGCAGGCGGCGTTCCACGAGCATCACGGGCTGCAATGCGGATTCTGCACGCCCGGCATGATCATGAGTGCGACCGATTTGTGCCGGCGCACGCCCGACCCGAGCGAGCACGACGTCCGGCACTGGCTCGAGGGCAACCTGTGCCGCTGCACCGGCTATCATAACATCGTCAAGGCGGTGCGCGCGGGCGCCGCTGGCATGCGCGGAGGCAAGTGATGGCGCACCAGGGCATCGGCGCCGCGGTCGCGCGCAAGGAAGATCGCCGGTTCTTGCTCGGCAAGGGCAACTACACCGACGACATCACGCTGCCGAACCAGACCTACGCCGCGTTCGTGCGGTCGATGTACGCCCACGCCAAGATCGTCTCGATCGACCGCACGGCGGCCGAGGCCGCGCCCGGCGTGATCGCAATCCTGACCGGCGACGACGTCGCGGCGGATGGTCTCGGCGGCCTGCCGTGCGGGTGGCTGATCAAGAACAAGGACGGCTCGAACATGCTCGAGCCGCCGCACCCGGCGCTCGCGCAGGGCAAGGTGCGCCACGTCGGCGATCCGGTCGTGATGGTGATCGCGACCTCGAAGGCCGCGGCGCGCGCCGCCGCCGGGCTGGTCGAGATCGACTACGAAGCGCTGCCCGCCGTGGGCCTGCTCGCCGACGCGGTCGTACCCGGCGCCCCCGCGGTGTGGGACGAGGCTCCCGGCAACCTGTGCTACGACTGGCACATCGGCGATCCGGCGGCCACCGAGGCTGCGTTCGCCAACGCGGCCCACGTCGTCACGCTGGATCTGACCAACAGCCGCGTGGCGCCCAACGCGATCGAGCCGCGCGCCGCGATCGGCCACTACGAAGAAGCCAGTGACCACTACACGCTGTACACGACGTCGCAGAATCCCCACCTGATCCGGCTGCTCATGGCGGCGTTCACGCTGCACGTCCCGGAGCACAAGATCCGCGTCGTGGCGCCCGATGTCGGTGGCGGGTTCGGCTCGAAGATCTTCCACTACGCCGAGGAGCTGCTCGTCACGTGGGCGTCGCGCAAGGTCGGGATGCCGGTCAAGTGGACGTCGGACCGCAGCGAGGCGTTCCACAGCGACGCGCACGGCCGCGATCACCTCAGCACGGCCCAGCTCGCGCTCGACCCGACCGGCAAGTTCCTCGGCCTCCGGGTCAAGACGCTCGCCAACCTCGGCGCCTACCTCTCGACGTTCGCCTCGGCGGTGCCGACGTACCTCTATGCGACGCTGCTCTCGGGCCCCTACGACATGCCGGCGATCTACGCCGAGGTCAAGGGCGTGTTCACCCACACGGTGCCGATCGACGCCTACCGCGGCGCCGGGCGCCCCGAGGCGTCGTACCTGCTCGAGCGGCTGGTCGACCGCGCCGCGCGCCAGCTCGGCATCGACCGCATCGAGCTGCGCCGCAAGAACCTGATCCGCACCGACCAGTTTCCGTATCAGACCCAGGTGGCGCTGCAGTACGATATCGGCGACTACCAGGCCACGCTCGAGCTCGCGCTCAAAGCCAATGACCACGGCAACTACGCCAAGCGCCAGGCCGAGAGCGCGGCGCGCGGCAAGCTGCGCGGCTTCGGGATCTCGACGTACATCGAGGCGTGCGGGATCGCGCCGTCGGCGGTCGCCGGTGCGCTCGGCGCCCGCGCCGGGCTCTACGAAGCGGGCACGGTGCGCGTCCACCCGACCGGCTCGGTGACGGTGTTCACCGGGACGCACTCGCACGGCCAGGGCCACGAGACCACGTTCGCGCAGCTGGTCTCCGAGAAGCTCGGCGTGCCGATCGACCAGGTCGACGTCGTGCACGGCGATACCGACCGGATCTCGTTCGGCATGGGCACCTATGGCTCGCGATCGGCGGCGGTCGGCGGCTCGGCGATCGTGAAGGCGCTCGACAAGGTGATCGACAAGGGCAAGAAGATCGCGGCCCACCTGCTCGAGGCCAGCGTCGGCGACATCGAGTTCAAGGACGGCACCTACCGGGTCGTCGGCACCGATCGGACCAAGGCGTTCGCCGAGATCGCGTTCACCGCCTACGTCCCGCACAACTATCCGATCGAGAGCGTGGAGCCGGGCCTCGAGGAGTCGGCGTACTACGATCCCAAGAACTTCACGTTCCCGGGCGGCACCCACCTCGTCGAGGTCGAGATCGATCCCCAGACCGGCGTCGCCGAGGTGGTCGACGTCGCGATCGCGGACGACGTCGGCGTGATCATCAACCCGATGATCGTCGATGGCCAGGCCCACGGCGGGCTCGCCCAGGGCATCGGCCAGGCGCTCTACGAGGAGGTCCGCTACGACGCCAGCGGCCAGCTGACCAACGGCTCGTACATGGACTACTGCATGCCGCGCGCGGCCGACCTACCGAACTTCAAGGTCGGCAACCACGTCACGGCGTGCACGCACAACCCGCTCGGCGTCAAAGGCGTGGGCGAGACCGGCGCGATCGGCGTCCCGCCCGCGGTGATCAACGCGGTGCTCGACGCGCTGGCGCCGCTCGGCGTCACCGACATCTCGATGCCCGCGACCCCCGAGAAGATCTGGCGGGCGATCCAGACCGCGCAAGCGCGAACCGGAAAGGGCGCGTGACATGAAGGACTTCGAATTCCATCGCCCGGCGACGATCAAGGATGCCGTCGGCCTCGTCCGCGACCGCGAGGCCGCGAAGTTCCTCGCCGGCGGCCAGAGCCTCCTGCCGGTGCTCAAGCTCGAGCTCGCCGAGCCGAGCGACCTGGTGTCGCTGGCCAGGCTCGACGAGCTGCGCGATATCCGCGTCGATGGCAACAAGCTCTTGATCGGCGCGCTGGTCACCCACGATCAGGTCCACCGCTCGCCCGACGTGCAGCGCGCGATCCCGGCGCTCGCGGCGCTCGCCGGCGGCATCGGCGATCCCCAGGTGCGCAACCGCGGCACGCTCGGCGGCTCGGTCGCCCACGCCGACCCGGCGGCCGATTACCCCGCGGCGCTGCTCGGGCTCGGCGCGACCATCGTGACCGACCGGCGCGCGATCGCCGCCGACGACTTCTTCACCGGACTGTTCGCGACCGCGCTCGAGCACGGCGAGCTCGTGACCTCGGTCGCGTTCCCGATCCCCACGCGGGCCGCCTACGTGAAGTTCGCGCATCGCGCGTCGAAGTACGCGCTGGTCGGCGTGCTGGTCGCCGAGACCGCGGCCGGCATCCGCGTCGCGGTGACCGGCGCCGCCAGCCACGTGTTCCGGCTCACCGCCTACGAGCAGGCGCTCGGACGCGCGCTGGCGCCAGGCTCGCTCGACGGCATCGCCGTCGCCGCGGCCGACTTCAACAGCGACGCCGAAGCCAGCGCCGAGTACCGCGCGCACCTGATCGGCGTGATGGCCAAGCGGGCGGTCCAGGCGCTCGCATGATCGCGGCGCCGGGCGCGCAGAGCAGGCCGAGCTCGCCGAGCTCGCCGAGCTCTGTCGACGAGCTGCTGGGCCTGCTCGCCCGCGAGCGCTATCTCGCGGACGCAAGCCTTGGCACGGTGCTCTATCTGGGCCTCCGGCTCGGCAAGCCGATCTTGCTCGAGGGCGAGGCCGGCGTCGGCAAGACCGAGGTCGCCAAGGTGCTCGCCGCCGCGCTCGGCCGCCGGCTGATCCGGCTGCAGTGCTACGAGGGCCTCGACGTCGCCTCGGCGCTCTACGAGTGGGACTTCGCGCGCCAGATGCTCGAGATCCGGCTCGCCGAAGCGGCCGGCCCCGCCGAGCGCGCGGGCCTGGCGACCTCGCTCTACAGCGAGCGCTTCCTGCTGCGCCGCCCGCTGCTCGACGCGCTCACCGCCGATCCGGCCGGCCCGCCGGTGCTCCTGATCGACGAGCTCGACCGCACCGACGAGCCGTTCGAGGCGTTCCTGCTCGAGCTCCTGTCCGACTTCCAGATCTCGATCCCCGAGCTCGGCACGGTGCGCGCCCCTGCCCCGCCGATCGTGGTCGTGACCTCGAACCGCACCCGCGAGATCCACGACGCGCTCAAGCGGCGCTGCCTCTACCACTGGATCGACTACCCCGACGCCGCCCGCGAGCTGGCGATCCTCGCCGCCCGCGCCCCCGAGGTCCCCGCCCGGCTCGCCGCCCAGATCGTCGCGTTCGTCCACCAGCTGCGCGCCACCGATCTGTTCAAGCTCCCCGGCGTCGCCGAGACCCTCGACTGGGGCCAGGCGCTGGTCGCGCTCGGCTCGGTCGAGCTCGACCCGGCCACCGTCGACGCCACGCTAGGCGTGCTGCTGAAGTACCAGGACGACCTCGCTCGCATCACCGGCCCCACGGCGCGCTCGCTGGTCGACGCCGCGCGCACCGCGGGTTGAGCGGCGCGCGACGGCGCCACGGCGCGCGCGACTCGTGGGCGGGACGGCGGCGAGACCGCGGACCCGCGCGCGGATTCTGGGCAGGGGGCGCGGGGAAGACCGCGGACACGCGCGCGGACCCCGGGGCGGGGGGCGCGGGGAAGACCGCGAGCACGCACGCGGACCCCGGGGCGGGGGCCGGGGAAGACCGCGGACACGCGAGCTCGCCGGGGCTGCTGCGCGGCTGGGCGCCGGGGCGCGCGCCCGCCGAACCACCGCCGCCGCCTGCGCGGGCCCCGGGAGGTATGTGCGGAGCACCACCTGCCAGTCCTGGTCACGGTCGCGGCCCCGGCCCCAGCCGCTCGCGGACGCCCCGCCGAGCTCGCGTTGGCGCTTGGCGATCGCCGCACCTCCCACGAAATCGCCGCCGCGGCCAACGCAGAGGTCGAGCCGGACCACGATAGCCGGCTCATGCATTATCGCTTTGACGACGTGCCGTTCGGCGTCTATCGCATCGCGGTCTGCGCGGCCGGTGAGTGGCACGACCTCATGCACGGCCTGGTCGTGGCGCCGGATGGAGTCTACCTCGGCAGCAAGCAGATCCCCGCCGACCGGTCGAAGCTCGCTGTGGCATCCCCGGAACGGTCCTTCAGCTGCCCGACTTCTCGGCGCTGCCTGCGGCGGGGGGGCGGGGGCCACACTCGTGGCGCACTTCATCGACCGCTGGAAAGCCGATGACACGTTCATGGCGCTGGTTCGGACGGCGGTCACGGACGCCGCCGCGGCGCGGCGGGTGCGTGCGGTGCTCGTGACCCAGGTGATGCCGACGATCGCGGCGCTGTCGCAGGATCCTGCGCACGTGGCGACGCGCGCAGGTCTCGTCGCGAGCCAGATCCTGGGCTTCGCGTTGTGCCGGTACGTGTTGCAGCGCCCCCCCGTGGTGAGCATGAGCCGCGCCCAGACGGTGCGCTGGCTCGGCCCGACACTCGAGATCGATGCCGCCCAGCTTTGCCGAACTCGTCCACATGTTCACGTGGACCACTCGCCTGATCGTTGGTGAGATACCGGGACGGCCGCAACACGTTTCGGAGCCGCCCCGCGCGGCAGTCGCTTTTCGGCGTGGCTGTTCGGCGTTGCCTTGGAGATCCATGGTGAAGAACAAGGTTCCAACGTTGACATCTCGTCCGGCTCGCGAAGCGGTTCCGGACGACGCCCTGCGCATGGTCATGGCAGGCTTCGCCCTGGGGCAACCACCGATTCATCCGCCCTCCCGCCCGGGCGTCGTCGTCCCCAGCACGCCGCCGACCACGCCTGGCGGCTAGCCGGGCCGACGGATTGTACCGGGCCACAGTCGATGACTCGCCTCCAGGATGTCGCTGCCAAGATCGCCGCTGCGAAGCGTGAGCAAGAGATCGTCGAGGTGCTGGCAGACAACTGCCGCTGGCTGTTCGATGCCGACAGCCTGGGCATCATGGTGTTCGACGAAGCGCGGGCTGTCCCCAAGCTCGACACCGTTGCGACGCCAGACCGCTTCGTCGAGAACTACGAGCGCGAGTTGCACGGCATCGACCCCCTGCGGAAGCGCGTGCTGGACCAGCAAGTCGCCGTTCGCGATCTCGACGTCGGCACGCGGGACAGCTGGCTGGCGATGCCGGCCTACCGGGAGCTCGCCGTGCCCTGCGGGCTGATTCGCTGCATGCAAGGTCCCGTCGTCGGGGACGGCCACGTGATCGGCGCGATCAGCGTGGGCAGACGCCAGGATGCGGAGTTCTCCATCGAAGATCTGATGACGCTATCGAGCCTCTGCGCGCACGTCTCGGTCCAACTCGCCCGGCTGCGGTCGATGCCGCTCGCGCTTTGCCGCCTGCGCAGCGTGCTCACCGCGCGCGAAGTCGAGGTGAGCCTGCTGGTCGCCAAGGGGTTGACCAACGTACAGATCGGTCACGTGCTGGGCGTCAGCGTGAATGCGATCAAAGCCACGCTCGGCCGCGCATTCCGCAAGCTCCAGATCGAGTCGCGCGTGGAGCTCGTGGCGCTCTTGTTCGACGGATTGTGACGCGGTCGCGACGGCCGGGGGCTGGTGGCTTGCGGCTGACCAGCGCGCAGGTCGCGTCGCGCGGCCTCGGTCGGCGCCGGGCATACCCGACCGGGTACTTGTTCCTCTGATCTCGGCCGAGCTATACAGTCGCAGATACCATGTTCGACAAGCCTGGATCGAGATCGGAGACTGCCATGCACGGCATGCGCTGGGTGTTTCGAGCGACCGGCGGCTTCGTAGGCCGCATCGAGAGCGCGACGCGGATCGCGTTCTGGCCCGACGAACCCGCCGATCACGGATTCGATCCGTCGCTGCTCATCATGACCGATCTCTCGCGCACCCCGGCGGCCGCCGCCCTCGGCGAGATCAGCTTCGACGCCGTCGAGATCGATGACTGCTACTGTGGCCCGACGGGCGATCTTCGCGGCACCACCCTGGGGCCGCGCTGGCCGGAGATCCAGGTCGCCGGCGCCGTGTATCTCGAGCAGCGGTTCCGCGACCGACTGCCGGACGCCATCCGGCCGGCGCTGCCACCGAAATTCATGTCCGGACGCGCGCACGAGTACACGACGGTGGTGTACTGGCCAAACGCGGACGATCCACGTGCCGGCCGGCGCTATGCCGGGCATCATGCCGAGCTGCTTGAAGAGCGCGGCACGCTGGCCCGGGTCGTCGTGTTCTCGCCCGGCACCTCGAACAGCCCGGGCGCCCAGCCCAGGACCCTGTGGGTGGATCTGGGTTCTCCCGACGACACCGACGCAGGGCCGCACAGCATGACCGAGATCGGTCTGGGGCGCGGCCGGCGTAGCGGCGCGCTCTACCTGATCTCGACCGGGATCCCGGCGACCGTCCTCGAGTCGCAGAACGCGGCGGCGAGGTGACCGGATCATGACGCCGCTCCACATCGTATCGAATCGCGCGCTCGACGTCGTCCCGGCGACGATGCTGCGCGCGCCCACCACCGTCGTCGCCGCGTCGCTGCACGACGTGACACGCGCGCTCACGGCACAGGCCGCCCGTCCGCCGAGCTCTCCGATCGCCATCGACCTCGTGGGCCACTCGACGAGCGCTCATCAACTCCTCCGCCTCGGGTCCACCGTCATCGACGCGCTCGACCTCGCGGTCTTCCGGTTCTTCGAGGCGATCGGCCGCAGCGGAATCCTGCGCGACATCAACGCCGTGTGTCTTCGGCTGCTCGGGTGCGAGACCGCGACATCGGCATGCGGGGTGCGGACGATGCGGCTATTATCGTCAGTGCTGGCAATTCCGGTGTACGGCAGCCGGAAGCGACTGTCGCGGACGCATCACACCGCGCAGGGCTTCAACCCGATCTTTCGACACGTCCTGGTCGACGCCACGGGTGACGTGCCTCCGGCAGAACTGACCTGACCCGACAGAAGACAACCAGTACACGCGTTCAGGAGATACTCACCATGAAGAAGATCCATCGCAAAGATCAGCGCGACGCCCAGCTCCGCTCCCCGGTGCGCGAGATCCGGCTGCGGGCCTTGCTGTTCGGGGGCGCCGCCGCGGCCCCCGCCGGCGCGGTGCTCCACAGCTCGCTCGTTGCATCGGACCGAGCCGTGAAGCTCCCACCGTTCAAGGGCGAGTAGTCCGCCGACCCGGCCGGCAGCGCCGGCCTCACCTAGCCAAAGACCACCAGTGCGCGGCCAAACAAGAGACAATCAGTACACGCCTCCCGAGACAATCACCATGAAGAAGATCCATCGCAAAGATCACCGCGACGCCCAGCTCCGGTCCCCGGTGCGCGAGGTCCGGCTGCAGGCCTTGCTGTTCGGGGGCACCGACACGGCCCCTGATGGCGTGGTGCTCCATAGCTCGCTCGCCGTATCGTACGGAGCGGTGAAGGTCCCGCCGTACCAGGGCGAGTAGTCCGCAGACCCCGCCGGCAGCCCCGGCCTTCCTAGCCAAGCAAAAGACCACCAGTACACGGCCGAGAAGAGACAACCCGTACACGCCTCCCGGAGACAATCAGCATGAAGAAGATCCATCGCAAAGATCAGCGCGACGCCCGGCTCCGTTCCCCGGTGCGCGAGCTCCGGTTGCAGGCCTTGCTGTTCGGGGGCGCCACCGCGGCCCCCGACGGCACGGTGCTCCACAGCTCGCTCGTTGCATCGGACGGAGCCGTGAAGCTCCCACCGTTCAGCGGCGAGTAGTACGTCGTGGCATACGAGCGTCCGGGTGTCCGCGGTGGCGGGCCACAACGTAGCCGAGGAAGTCGGCAATGACAGTAGAGGCATTCATGACGAGAGCGTGCGCCCTGCGCTGGGGCAAGCGACACCTGCTGATCGCCGCGCTGTTCGCTGGTTCGACGGCGGCGTGCGGCATCCAAGACGCCGACTCGGTGGGCGATCCGCTTGGCATTCCCGGATCTGGGCCCGCCGCGATGGCAACGGATCCCGGCCTCGCTTGTAACGCCATCGTGGTCGAGACGGCGGCGGCGACGCGAGGAAGCTGGGCTCTTGACGTGTCGGTGCTGCGCGCAGAACAGACCGATTCGGTGACCGTTGTGATCACGCGTCACGACTTCGTCGAGATCCAGGAGCGGCGGCCGTTCGGCATCGAGCAGAGCTGGCGGTTTGATCGGGCGGCCGGCGAGACCGGTGACCTGCGCATCGCCGTCGATCTCCCCGGCTTGCGCTATCTGGCCCCGGATCCCGCGGGCCTGCACTTCCAGGGGCACGGCTGCGACGTGTTCTACGGCGACGGCACCTGGATCGACGCGACCGGGCGCCGCGTCGCGCTACCGGCGCGGGTCGACGGCGGGCGAGTCACCCTCTTCGTCCCTGCAGACGTGGTCGCGAACTCCATCTACCCAGTGGTGCTCGACCCGCAGATCGACGTAAATCCCATTGGCGGTGTTAGGGCGCACGCACGACTGCAGCACGTCGCGCGCGATCGGCTTCAGCGAAGCCCGGCGAGACGCTCCTCCTGTTCCATCTGCTCTCGGTAGTAGTCCGCGCCGTCGTAGTGATCGCGACGGCTGGGGTGGGTGACGAAGTCGAAGGCTCGGCGGTAGAAGGCGGCGGCGGTCGCGTGGTCGCCCATCTTGGCGTGCACCATCCCGGAGCGCTCGAGGCCATCGACGACCTCGGGAAACTCGTCGAGCAGGCGCTTGCAGGCGGCGATCGCCTCCTGGAGGTGGCCATCTCGGACGAGGTCCAGGACCGAGTTCGATAGCTCGTCGAGGCCGTCGTCCTCGATGACGACGACGGGCCGGTGGGCGGCGGCCACGGCTTGGCGCAGCGCAGCCAGCTTGGCCTCGTCGGCGGGGAGGCAGCACTTCTTGTACTTCTTGCCGCTGCCACAGTGGCAGGTCGCGTTTCGTCCGATGATCGGCGCCATGGAGACATCTTCGCCCGAGGCCTCGTGACGATCGATGGCCGGCTGAAGCAATGGCACGAGGCGGTATCGTACCGAGGGTGGTGTCCGCGGTGCACCAGCTTGCGAGTCTGGCGCAATGGGACTCGGCACCGGACCGCCACCGTGCTCGACGACGATCAGGCGGTCTTCCTCGCCGACGTGCCCGTGCGCAAGCTGCAATGCGGCGACTGCCGTGCGCGCTGGAGCCACCTACCCGACGGGCTGATCGGCCGGGTGCACTACCAGGCCTGCGTCGTCAGCCGCGCCGTCACCAGGACCGTGCTCGATGGTGCGTCCCGCGCGGAGATCGCGCGTGACCATGGCTGCCACCGCCGGACCCTCGGCCGCTGGGTTGCGCGCGTCGCCGCGATCGCGTCGCCGGCGCGGCTCGCTCGCATTCTTCTGGCCGCCGCCGGCGCGCCGGTCCTGCCGGCGCCGCCCGTGTCACGGCCGTCGCGGTCGGCGCGATTGATGGAGCTCGGGACGCGCGCGGTGGCGGTGCTCGCGTTGCTCGAAGCGCTGGCCAGCCTGCACGGACTGGAGCCACCCGCGCTCGCGCACGCGGGCTGGCTCGTGCCCGCCGATGTCTCGTCGACGGACACCGTCGGAGGTGCACGCTCGTTGGGGTGAGCGAGTCCGGATCTCCTCGCGACGACGACGCGGCCCGCGCCGAGGCGCTGTTCCGCTACCGCGTGATCGCGCCGCTGCTCGACGAGCCGGCGCAGGCACCGCTGCGCGCGCGGGTCGCCGAGGTCGCCAGCCATCGACATCCGCACCCGAGCCGCGGCGAGGTCGCGATCTCGATCCGCACGCTGTGGACGTGGCTCAAGCGGTTCCGGAGCAGCGGGATCGACGCGTTGCGGCCCCGACACCGCCGCGATCACGGCACGCTGCGCGCCCTCGACGCGGCCGCCCTCGACCGCGCCGAGGCGCTGCGCCGCGAGCTGCCGGCCCGCTGGACCAGCACCGTGATCGACATCCTCGTGCGCGAGGGCACCGTCGCCAAGGCCAAGGTGGCCCACCGCGCGACGATCGATCGGCACTTGCGTCGGCGCGGTGCCTCGCGACGCCAGCTCGTCGTCCTCGGTGCGAAGCCCACCATCAAGATGCAGTTCGACGACTTTGGCGATCTCTGGGTCGGCGACTACCACCACGGGCCGAAGGTCCTGGCGCCCGCCGGCCACGCGACGACCGCCAAGCTCGGCGCGTTCCTCGATCACTCGACGCGCTACCCGGTCGCCGACCGGTGGTACCTCGCCGAGGACGTCGCGACCCTGCGCGACACGATGTTGCGCGCCTTGCTGACGTGGGGCCCGCCGAAGGTCACCTACGTCGATCGTGGCGCCGTGTACCGCTCCGACCAGCTCGCCTACTCGCTGGTCGCGCTCGGTTCGCGACTGGTCCACTCGCGTCCGTACTACAGCCAGGGGCGCGGCGTCATCGAGCGCTGGTGGCAGCTTGCCGACGCGTTCCAGGCCGAGATCGACGCGCGCGACGAGCTGGTGACGATCCACGAGCTACATCGACTCTGGGACGCCTTCCGGACCCTGCGCTATGTCGAGGCCGAGCACTCCGCGCTCGGCATGTCGCCTGCGCAGGCGATCGCCAAGGTCACGCCGCGACCGATCGACCCCGCGGTCGCGCGAGAGCTGTTCCTTGTCCGCGCCGTTCGCACCGTCAACCGCAAGGACGCGACCGTCTCCGTCGAGGGCCAGCGCTTCCTGTGCGACGCCGCGCTGCGCGGCCGCAAGGTCTCGGTGCGCTACGACCCGTGCGATCTGTCGAGCGTCGTCATCGTCGTCGACGACAAGCGCGTCGGTCGCGCGTTGCCGCAACCGATCGGCCGCGTCGCCGAGGCCACGCCGCCGCCCACGCCGCCCGCCGGCCCCAAGACCGACTACCTCGCGCTGGTCCGCGCCGACTACGACAAGCGGCTCGTCCAGGAGGCACGTCCGGTCGCGTACGCCGACCTTGGCGCGCTCGATCCCGGCTTCGACGAGAGCCGCTTCCTGACCGTCGTCGCCGACCTGACGTGCGCACGCGTCCGCGGCAGCGAGGCTGACGAGGTCCATACGTTCTGGACCGCCTTGGGTCCGTTGCCCGAGACCCTCGTCCGCCTCGCGCTCGACCACGCCGTGCGCCTGCGCGGCACCGGCCGTCACGTCCGCGTCTACCTCGCCATCCTCCGCACCTTCGTGCTCGCGCGCTTGCAGTCCCCCAACCCCGTCGAGGATTCCCCATGACCGACTCGTTGATCCGCCACTTCCGCCTCACCACTCATCCGTTCGGCCGCGACGCGCCCAAGACCGCCCTGCATCGCCACCGCGGCTTCGCCGAGGCGTTCGAGCGGCTGCGCTACACGGTCGAGATCGACGGCATCTCGGCGCTCGTCGCCGAGCCCGGCTGCGGCAAGAGCCTCTTGCTCGGCCAGCTCGCCGACGACCTCCAGAAGCAGGGCCACGTCGTGCACTACTTCGCCCACGCAACCGTCGGTCCGTTTGGCCTCGTCAACGTGCTCGCGCGCAAGGTCGGCCAGGCGCCCCGTCGCTCGCGCGCCGAGACGGCGCTGGCCGTATCCCAGGTCTTGCTCGACGACGAACGCAAGCACTTGTTGGTCCTCGACGAGGCCCACGTCATGCCGGATGACACCCTCGAGGACGTCCGCCTGCTCACGATCGCCGACTTCGATCGCAAGAGCCCCTTCGGCCTCATCCTCGCGGGCCACCCCATGCTCGACGACCGACTGGCCGAGCCCACCCATCACGCCCTCGACCAACGCATCACCACCGTCGCTCGGCTCGCCCCGCTCTCGCTCGACGAGACCCGGGACTACATCCGCCTGCGGCTCGACGCCTCCGGCGCCCGCGGCCAGGCCGTCTTCGACGACGACGCGATCGCCGCGCTGTTCGAGGCCGGCGCCGGCGTCCCGCGCCGGCTCAACCGCGCCGCGTCGTCCGCCATGATCGTCGCGGCCTCGCGCAAGAAGAACACGGTCGCCGCTCAGGACGTCCACGACGCGCGCGTCGACCGGGGTCGCGCGTGACGCGTCCCCGCACCCACCGTGACTTGCTCGACGAGCTGCCACCCTGGCCGCGCCCGTTCGTCAGCGACCTCCGCCACGCCCCGGAGCTCGCCGTCCTCGCTGTCGTCCACACCGCCGTGCGGGCTGCGCTGGTGGCGCTCGCCGCCGAGCACCCGACGCTCGCCGACCTTGGCCCACCGGATGAGCCGCCCACCGTTCGTCACGCCCGTGCGCTGGTCGAGACTTGCCTCGCCTTGGGTGCAGCGCTCGACAGCTATCGCCGCGCCGCGATCGCGGCGTTCCGGATCTGCAGCCCCTGCGATCACGACCTCCCGTTTTGATGCACGTCATCGCCCTGATCGCTGCAGGTCATCGCGCGCAGGCTGGTGCAGCTCAACGTGCGCGCTAACA
>Ga0302299_10000905_pt1 | contig 17243 bp, 13 predicted proteins | sample III_Fen_N3_4_FD_198795 | JGI IMG/M metagenome (GOLD analysis project Ga0302299, IMG submission 198795) | Peat permafrost microbial communities from Stordalen Mire near Abisko, Sweden - III_Fen_N3_4 | ecosystem: Environmental > Terrestrial > Soil > Wetlands > Permafrost | place: Sweden: Abisko... | reverse complement strand
TCAGGCTCTGCCGCGCCACGAGGACGGTCGACGTCACGTCGGGGTCGACGACGTCGCCCACCTCGTGGGCGAGCAGCCACGCCTCGTCGTAGCCCAGCAGACGCGAGAGCGCCGGGTTCACCAGCAGGAAGGCTCCGTGGACGTCGGTGAGAGCCATGCCGACGGCCGCGGAGCGCACCGCCGTCTGGAGCAGCGACTCGGAGGCGGCAAGGGCCGACCGGGCGCGCCGGTAGGCGTCGACGTCGCGCCAGCCGCCCACGACGGCCACGATCTCGCCGTCGTCGTCGAGCACGGGACGGGCTCGCGCCTCCATCCAGCGGTAGCCGCCGGCCTTCGTCCGGATCCGCAGGTCGACCCCGACGGAGGGCGCTCCCTGAGCCATGGCGAGGACGTCGGGGGGCCGTTCCTGGTCGTCGGGGTGCACGAACGAGAGCACCGGGTGGCCGATCATCTCGTCGGGCGAGTAGCCCAGCACGCCGGCGACGGAGTCACCGACCCAGGTGAGGACGCCGTGCCCGTCGCCGCGGTAGACCACCGCGGCCCCGAACTCGACGAGCAGCTCGTAGGCCTGCTCGGCCTCCGCGCGTGCCGCCGCGCTCGTCTCCTGCGCCTGCACGAGGTCCTCGACGTCCCGCAGGCCCACAGCGATCGCGGCGAGGTCGCCGTCATCGTCGCGGATGGCCGTGGCAGAACCGGCGTACCAGCGGTACGCCCCGGACCGGGTGCGCAGCCGCAGCAGGTGTTGCCCGAGGTCGTAGTTGTCCGGGTCCGCTGCGAGGCGATGCCCTTCCTCGACCGAGGCGATGCGCCTGTCGTCGGGGTGCAGCAGTTCGGCCGGGTCGGTCCCGACGAGCTCGTCGGGAGAGTAGCCGAGGGTGCGCTCGACGTTGGGGGCGATCCAGCGCACGCGACCGTCCGAGCCGGCGAGGTACACGATGTCGGAGGCGTTCTCGGCGAGCAGCCGCAGCCGGGTCTGGCTCTCGTCGAGCGCCTTCTCCGCCGCCACGCGCGCGGTGACGTCACGGGCGACGACCACCACGCCCTCGCCGAACGGCGACGCCTCGATGTCGAACGCGCCGACGACGCCGTTGTCGTCGAACGCCGGGACGCGCATGGCGCTCGTGCGCCCCGTGGTCAGCGGCTCGACGTAGCAGGCGAAGATGCCGAGCTCGTCGACCGACGGGAACAGCTCGCGCAACCGGCGTCCGACGGTGTCGGCGGCGCCACGTGCGTACAGCCTCTCGGCCGCGGAGTTGAGGTGGACGTACTCGAGGTCGACCACCTCGCCGTGGTCGTCACGGACCGCGTCGAAGATGAAGAAGGGCTCGGGGAACGCGTCGAGCGCAGAGCGGAACTGCTCGTCGGCGCGCTTGCGCGCCTCGCGCGCCTCGATCTCCGCCTCGATGTCGCGCAGGGCCACGATGTCGGCGACCGGCTCGCCGTCGTCGCGCCGCACCATCTGCCCGCTTATGGCCATCCAGCGCCAACCACCGTCGGCCGTGGCGTAGCGCAGCTCGACCTGGCCCGACGGCTGCCCCTCCTCGGCGGCCACGCGCGGGACCTCGAGCATCCGCTGCACGTCGTCCGCGTGCAGCAGCTCGATCGCGGGGCGTCCGGCGAGCTCGGCGGGAGTCCAGCCGAGCGAGGTCCTCACCGAGGGCGACGCCCACCGGACGTGACCGGTCGGGTCGAGCATGAGCACGACGTCGCTCACGTGCTCGGCGAGCAGCCGGTAACGGTCGTCGGTCTCGAGGTGGCCGGTGATGTCGGCGAAGGTGCACACGATCGTGCCCGTGTCCTTGCCCACGTCGTCGACGACGGGTTCGGCGTTCACCAGCAGCCACGACAGCTCGCCGTCGGGCTTGTGCACGCCCATGACGACGTCGCGGACCGACCGGTGCTCGCGCAGCGACACCACCGCCGGGTGCGTGTCACCGGGGAAGTCCGAGCCGTCGCGGTGGATGCAGCGCCACCGCGGGTCGAACGACGTGCGGCCCATGAGCTGGTCGCGGGTGAGCCCGAGGATCCGCGGGGCGGCCTCGTTGGTCTCGATGATCGAGCTGTCGGACGCCTGCAGCAGCACACCCTCGCCCAACGACTCGAGCGTGGCGCGCACGAGGGCGTCGGTCAGCGGCACCGTGCGCGCGGTGGTGCTGGGCAGGGTCGGCGACACCTCGGGCGGCACCTCGCACCTCCAGCACGGTCGGCGACGCGCTCCACGGTATGCGGGTAGCGGAGCGCGTATCCATTCCGCCGATCGAATCGTCGGCCGCCCCGACTCGGGACCAGGAGGACTCCGACGGCTGACGCCGTCGACGCGGTCAGTGCTTCGCGAGCAGCTGGCGCGCGACGACGAGGCGCTGGATCTGGTTGGTGCCCTCGTAGATCTGGGTGATCTTGGCGTCGCGCATCATGCGCTCGACCGGGTAGTCCTTCACGTAGCCGTAGCCGCCGAGCACCTGCACGGCGTCGGTCGTGACCTCCATGGCGACGTCGGACGCGAAGCACTTCGCCGCCGCGCCGAAGAACGTGAGGTCGGCGTCGCCGCGCTCGCTCTTCGCGGCCGCGACGTAGACCATCTGCCGAGCGGCCTCGAGCTTGATGGCCATGTCGGCGAGCATGAACTGCAGGCCCTGGAACTCCGCGATGGCCTTGCCGAACTGCTTGCGCTCCTTGGCGTATCCCACGGCGTAGTCGAGGGCGCCCTGCGCGATGCCGACGGCCTGGGCGCCGATGGTGACGCGGGTGTGGTCGAGCGTGCGCATCGCGACGCCGAACCCGTCGCCGACGTCGCCGACGCGACGGGTGTCGGGGATGCGGACGTTGTCGAAGTAGAGCTCGCGCGTGGGCGATCCGTGGATGCCGAGCTTGCGCTCGTGCGCCCCGTAGGAGAAGCCGTCGTCGCCGTCCTCGATGACGAAGGCGGTGATCCCGCCGCGCGTGCGCTTCTCGGGATCGGTCACCGCCATCACCGTGTAGAACTTCGAGACGCCCGCGTTGGTGATCCAGCGCTTGCCGCCGTCGATCACCCAGTCGTCGCCGTCACGCACCGCGCGCGTGCGCATGCCGCCCGCGTCGCTGCCTGCCTCGGGCTCCGAGAGCCCGTAGGAGAACATCCCTTCGCCGCGCGCGAGCGGAGGGAGATAGGCCTGCTTGACCTCCTCGGATCCCGAGACCAGCAGCGGCATCGAGCCGAGCTTGTTCACGGCCGGGATGAGCGACGACGCGGCGCAGGCGCGCGCGACCTCCTCGATCACGATGCAGGCCGCGAGGGCGTCGCCGCCCTGGCCGCCGTACTGCTCGGGCACGTGGATCGCGTGCAGGTCGGCGGCGACGAGCGCCTCATACACGTCCTGCGGGAACTCTCCGGTCTCGTCGATCTCCGCGGCTCGCGGCGCGATCTTGTCGTCGACGAGCGCCCGTACGGCCTCCCGCAGGGCCCCGTGCTCATCGAGGAGCCGGAAAGCGTCGAAGTCGGGGTTGCCGAGGCCGGCCATGAGTGGTCCTCCCGCGAGAGTCGTCGCGCCGGTGACGGGCGCGGTGCGCTTCACGCTACTCGTGGGCCGACGCGGTCTCGCGCTGAGGTATGCCTTCCGACCGTCGGGCGTCCGACAATCGAGCGACCGACCGCTTCGCGCCCGCGGGGAGGGCATGACGTGGCTCTCATCCGCGGCGCGCGCGGCCGAGAACCGGCCGCGCTCTCGCCTAGGCTCGCTGCGTGACCGACGCGACCGCCCTTCTGGCACAGGCAGCGCAGCGACCGGCGGCCCCGCGCCGGATCTCCGTCGTGGGCTGCGGCTACCTCGGCACCGTCCACGCCGCAGCCATGGCGGTGATCGGGCACGACGTCGTGGGGCTCGACGTCGACGAGCGCAAGGTGGCGCTGCTCGCAGACGGCCGTGCGCCGTTCTTCGAGCCCGGCCTCGACGAGCTGCTCAGCACCGCGCTCGCGACCGGACGGCTGGCCTTCACGACGTCGCCCGCCGAGGCGGCCGAGCACGGCGACGTGATCTTCCTCTGCGTCGGGACGCCGCAGCAGCACGACTCCAACGCCGCCGACCTCAGCGCGGTCTTCGGGTCGATGGACGCTCTCGCACCGCTGCTGACGCGGCCCTGCCTGGTCGTCGGCAAGTCGACCGTCCCCGTCGGCACCGCCGAGCTGCTGCGCGACCGGCTCGTCGCGCTGTCGCCGGCGGGCGAGGGCGTGCGGCTCGCGTGGAACCCGGAGTTCCTGCGCGAGGGCTTCGCGGTGCAGGACACCCTTGCGCCCGACCGCATCGTGGTCGGTGTCGAGCGGCGGGCCGACGCCGACGAGCTCGCCGAGGTGCTCGCGCCGGTGCTCGTGCAGGGGATGCCGTACGTGGTCGTCGACCTCGCCACCGCGCAGCTGGTGAAGAACGCCGCGAACGCCTTCCTCGCCACGAAGATCTCCTTCATCAACGCGATGGCCGAGCTGTGCGAGGCGACCGGCGCCGACGTCGTGGCGCTCGCCGACGCGATCGGTCACGACGCCCGCATCGGACGTCGCTTCCTGCAGGCCGGCCTCGGGTTCGGCGGCGGTTGCCTGCCCAAGGACCTCCGCGGATTCATGGCGCGCGCCGAGGAGCTCGGCGTCGACCAGGCGCTGGCGTTCCTCCGCGACGTCGACGACATCAACCTCCGACGCCGTCGTCGCGCGGTCGAGGTGACGGCCGAGATGCTCGGAGGCCTCGACGCCCTCGCGAACGCCCGCGTCGCCGTGCTCGGCGCGGCGTTCAAGCCCGACAGCGACGACATCCGCGACTCCCCCGCCCTCGACGTCGCGACGACGCTGCACGAGCTCGGCGCGCAGGTGCGCGTGCACGACCCGAAGGCCCTCGACAACGCGCGCCGCTCGCGTCCGGGCCCGGCGTACGTCGACGACGTGCTCGACACCTGCCGCGACGCCGATGTGCTGCTGCACCTCACCGAGTGGCGCGAGTACCGCGCCCTCGACCCGCGTGAGCTCGGCGCCGTCGTGGCGCACCGACGGCTGCTCGACGGGCGCAACGTGCTCGACTCCGCCGCGTTCGTGGCCGCGGGATGGGACGTGCGAGCGCTCGGTCGCCCGAACGCCGGCAGGGCCCCGCTGTCGTCGTAGCGGCGAACCGGTTCAACGACGACGGGGATGCGCGACCGTGCCGGCCGGTCCCCGACACGACCTCGATCCCGTTGCCCTGCGCTCGCGCGGGCACTGCTGTCAGATCTCGCTGCGAGACCACATCCCACCGAGGCCGTTCCTCCACGACCCCGCCGACGACCCGCCACCGCGCAGACGCAACTCGCCTTCGGCGCCGCAACCCCCACCCGCGCCGCGTACCACCACGCCCGAACCGCGCGACGAGGACGAGATCCCACCCTCCTGAGCCGTGCCTTCCGGCTACTCGCCCGGTCGGCCAGACCCGGCCGGGAGGGCAGGGGCGTACTGTCGCGAGTCACGGAGCCGTTCAGGCTTCCCGGCTCGAGGAGCCACCGATGGCCGACAAGTCGCCCCGCCAGCACATGCAGAAGAAGGCCTCCGGCAAGTCGATCAAGGAGAAGCGCAACGAGAAGCGCGCCAAGACGTCGTCGGGCACCGAGATCGTGCCCAGCACCAAGAAGCACTGACCCGAGCACGAAGGGCCGTGCCGGGGCCACGAGCGGCTCGACGTCCAGCGCGGCCCGAAGCAGCGCGGCCTAGTCTCCTTCCATGAGCCGCGATCCCGACCTGTACGGCACCGACGAGGTCGTCACGCACCTGCTGCGCGACACCGACGTCTGGGCCGTCGTCGGCCTGTCGTCGAACGAGGACCGCGCCTCCTACGGCGTGGCTCGCGTCCTGCAGTCGCGCGGCAAGCGGATCGTCCCGGTGCACCCGCGGGCGCAGGCCGTCCACGGCGAGCCCGGCTACGCGACCGTGCAGGACGCCGTGTTCGCCCTCGGCCCGGTCGACGTCGTCGACTGCTTCGTCAACTCACGCCGGGTGGGCGAGATCGTCGACGCCGCGATCGCCGTCGGCGCGAGAGGCGTCTGGCTGCAGCTCGGCGTCGTCGACGAGGCGGCTGCTCGTCGCGCACGGGACGCGGGGCTCGACGTCGTGATGGACCGCTGCCCCGCCATCGAGTGGCGTCACGGGCTGGGCTGAGGTCACACCGAGCGCGGCCAGACCGCCAGCAGGTAGACCGACCACCACACCGACAGCCCGAGCGCGACGACGCCGAGCAGCACGAGTGCTGCGCGCGGCAGGCGGGCCAGCGCGCGCGACGGAGCGAGCCACAGCGGCAGCACCGGCAGCAGGAACCGCGGCTTGCAGTGGATGTAGTTCGAGCCGCCGACGCCCATGGTGAACGCCAGCACCGCGAAGACCCACTCCTCCACCGGCGGTCGCGACAGCAGCAGCCAGACGAGGAGCGCGAGCGCGACCGCCACGGTCGCACCGGAGGCCACCCACGTCGGGATCACCGGGACCGTGCCGCCCGGCAGCATCGAGCGCATCGCCGAGACGAACGAGATGCCACCGTCGAACCCGCTCTTCCACACGGTGCGCTCGAGCCAGAACCACCCGTCCCACCGGCCGGTGACGACGGCGACGTGCCCGAGCGACACGATCAGTCCGAGCGGCGCGACGACGACCGCGGGGAGCCACGAGCGCATCGGCGGTCGGCGCACCAGCAGCGCGGCGACGAGCGCCACGAGCAGTGCCGCACCCACCGGGCGGGTGAGGCCCGCGAGGGCGCACGCGAACGCGGCCCACACCCAGGCACGTCGCTGCAGCGCGAGCAGGCAGCCGGCCACGGTCGCGGAGAACAGCGCCTCGGAGTAGCCCATCGACAGCACCACCGACGAGGGCCACAGGCTCCACACCGCGACCACCGTGACCGCGCCCACCTCGCCGGTGCGCGGGATCGCCCACAGCGTCATGAGGACCGCCGCGACAGCTCCCGCGACCAGGGCGGCCAGCACCGCCGCGAGGCGCGGGTCGACGGCCCACGAGAACACCTTGATGGTGGCGGGGTACAGCGGGAAGAAGGCGAGGTCGGGCAGCTTCGTGTAGACGCCGTCGGCGCCGATCGGCGGCGGGGGCGCGTAGCCGTATTGCGCGATGCCGATGTACCACTTCGCGTCGGCCTTGGTGAGCAGGTCGAGGGTCGGGCGCCCGTTGCGCTGGGGCGCGAGCACCACTCCTGCGATCTGCGCGACGCGGACGAGGACGAAGACGGCGAGGCTGATGCCGACCGTGCGGCGCGCGGTCACCCGGCACCGTCCACGCGTTCGAGGACGACGGCACCGTCGACGTCGAAGACCGTGCGCCAGCCCGGCGAGGCCAGGATGGCCGCGCGGTCGAGAGCAGGCTTGCGGAACGGGAAGAGACGCGGGCCGAGGTAGACCCAGCGCACGTGCCACTCGTCGGCCACCGCCTTCGTCTGCGCGTCGGTCGCGATGGCGGCCGCGTGCCGCTGCAAGTAGTTGCGGTCGCCCCACTCGGGCTTGCCTCTCGACGGCGACGCGAACAGCGGCGTCACCCCGTCGAGCGTCCACATCCACGCGGAGCCGTCCGTCACGTCGTTGAGCACGCGGTCGCCGGGCCGCACGTGCGCCGCGAGGTAGGCGAACGCCGCCCGCTCGGGATCGTTCGCGAGGCTGGCCCGGGCGAAGGCGTAGTGCACCATCTGCCGCGAGGCGACGGCCTGCGGCAGCAGCGGCACGACGACGAGCGCACCCGCCACCACTCCCGTCGCCACCTCCGACCTCCGCGCGGTGACCCGCCGCGCGAGGGCGACGGCACCCACCGCGCAGAGCGGTGCCACGAAGAGCAGCTCGTTGAGGGCGATCCGGTCCCAGCGGGAGTACCACGGGATGGTGAGCAGGTCGGCGCCCGGCGCGCGCATCGCCGACCACCACGTGAGCGCCACGGTCGCGACGAGCCCGAGCACCCACTCGGGCCGGCCCCGACGCCAGGCGACGACGCAGCCCGCCAGCAGGAGTGCCGCGACAGCGACGCACGACACGGTGAACAACGTCGTGCCCAGCATCGCCAGGCCGGTCGGCGAGCCGAGCACGTTGAGCGCGATGCCCGACCGTCCGAGGAACGGTGTGGCAGCGAGGACGAGCGCCGGCCACGGCTGCTCGGGGTCGAGCAGCGCGACGGTGGCGCGCGCGTGCAGTCCGTCCGCGAGCGCCCCGAGCTGCGGGACGACGTAGACCACGAGCACCGCGGCCGCGACAGCCATGCCCGGCAGCGCACGCCGCACGAAGGCGCGCCCGGTGCGTGCCCACGCCGCCACGAGCAGCAGGGAAGCGAGGAGCAGAACCGTGACCAGCTCGGTGTTGTGCAGGCCGAACATCCCGGCGAGCCCGACGCCCACGACCAGGCCGGCGGCCCACGGCCGCGGCTCGTCGGGCACGGCCACGAGGGCGTCGATCAGCGGTGCCGTGAGCGCGAGGCCCGCGATCATCGTGAACCCGCCCCAGTACGACACGTAGTACGGGAAGGCGGGGAACGCCACCGCGAGGACCGCCGCCGCCGGCGCGGCCCAGCGGTGGGCCGGGAACAGCCGGCGGGTGAGCACCGCCATCCCGGTGGGCAGGGCCACCGCGGCCGCGAGCACGATGGCGACGTCGAGCGCGCGTCCGGGGTCGCCGCCGCCCAGCGTCGAGACCAGCGAAGCGACGGTGTGCAGCGCGAGCGGGTAGTAGGTGCCCGGCGGGGTGCCGGACGCGAGGTCGCCGACGGTCACGCGCAGCGGGTCGACCGTGCCCAGGTCGAGGATGCGGCCCACGTAGAGGCCGTGGTTGCTGCCGTCGTCGTTGGGCGGAACGAGGTCCGCGCCGTGCGTGGCGCGCCACCACACGACCAGGCACACGAGCGACACGAGCCCGACGATCACCGACTCCGCCCGGCCGAGCCCGACGCGACCCCGGAACAGCCCGAGCCCGCGGCGCCACAGCGCGAGCGCGAGCACCACGACGGGCATGCCGATCGCGACCGGGAGCATCGTCGCGGGCTCCACGCGCGCACCCATCAGCGAGAGAGCGACGGCCCAACCGTGCAGCAGACCCAGCGACACTGCGGGGGCAGTGGACACGAGGGCCGCCCAGCCTGCGGTCGGGCGCACGACCGCGAGGAGCACCACCCCCGGGACGACGGCGAGCAGCACCCAGAGGGCTGCGGCGAGCAGGGTCACGTCAGCGACCCAGCGAGTCCCGCAGCGCGTCGCCCTTCGCCTTCGCCGCCGCGTTGAGCGCGCCCTGGAACGCGACCATGCGGTCGCGCAGCGCAGCGGCGTCCGCACCGTCGCCGGCAGCGAGGATGCGCACGGCCAGCAGGCCGGCGTTGCGCGCGTTGCCCACCGCCACGGTCGCGACCGGGACGCCGGCCGGCATCTGCACGATCGAGAGCAGCGAGTCGAGCCCGTCGAGGTGGGCGAGCGGCACCGGGACGCCGACGACCGGCAGCGGCGTGAGCGACGCGAGCATGCCGGGCAGGTGAGCGGCGCCGCCCGCCCCCGCGATCACCACGCGCAGCCCGCGCCCGACGGCGGTGCGGCCGTACTCGACCATCTCCTCCGGCATGCGGTGCGCCGAGACGACGCCGACCTCGTACTCGATCTCGAACTCGTCGAGTGCCTCCGCCGCTGCGCGCATCGTGGGCCAGTCCGAGTCGGACCCCATGACGATGCCGACGACCGGCGTCCCCGGGTCACTCATCGATGACTCCCGTCAGGTAGTCGGCCGCGTGATGCGCCCGGGCGAGCAGGTCGTCGAGGTCGTCCCCGACGGCGGTGACGTGGCCGAGCTTGCGCCCCGGCCGGACTTCCTTGCCGTACATGTGGACCTTGAGCCCGGGGTCGCGCGCGAGCACGTGCAGGTAGGCACGGTAGAGCCCGCCCCTGTCGCCCCCGAGGACGTTGACCATCACCGAGAACGGCGCGGTCGGCGTCGGGTCGCCGAGCGGGAGATCGAGCACGGCCCGCAGGTGGTTCTCGAACTGCGAGGTGACAGCGCCGTCGATCGACCAGTGGCCGGAGTTGTGCGGGCGCATCGCGAGCTCGTTGACCAGCACGCGCCCGTCGCGCGTCTCGAACATCTCGACGGCGAGCATGCCCACGACGTCGAGCGCGCCGGCGACGGTGAGCGCCGCGTGCTGCGCCGCGACCACCTCGTCGTCGGTCAGCCCGGGCGCGGGCGACACGACCTCGGTGCAGATGCCGTCGGTCTGCACGGTGCGCACGACCGGGTAGGCCACCGCCTGGCCGTGCGGGCTGCGCGCCACCTGTGCCGACAGCTCCTGCACGAAGTCGACCCGCTCCTCGGCCAGCCAGCGCGCGCCGCCGGCCAGCGTCGTCGTGGTCATGAGGTCGTGCACGGCCTCGGCGTCGTCGAGCACCCACACGCCTCGTCCGTCGTAACCGCCGCGCGAGGTCTTGAGCACGACCGGCCACCCGGCCGACTCGGCGAAGACCACGACGTCGGACGGGGTCTCCACCTCGGCCCACAGCGGGCACGGGACGCCCGCCGCGGTCAGCGCCTCGCGCATGATCAGCTTGTCCTGGGCGTGCACGAGGGCCCGACCACCGGGCCGCACCGCGACGCCCTCGTCCTCCAGCACCTTGAGCAGCAGCGGCGGCACGTGCTCGTGGTCGAAGGTGACGACGTCGCACCCCGCCGCGAAGGCGCGCAGGGCGTCGAGGTCGTCGTGCCGCCCGATCCGCACGTCGCGCACGGCCTGGGCGGCACTCTCCTCGAACGAGGTCGCGAGCACCCGCAGCCCGACGCCGAGGGCGATGGCCGGCTGCTGCATCATGCGCGCGAGCTGCCCGCCGCCGACGACGCCGACGGTCGGGAACCCCGTCGCCACGTGCGCCGTCGACTCCGCCACGCGCCGAAGCCTAAGGCAGCGGCGCGGCCGCCCCGACCCGCGGCGGACGCCGGGGGCGAGGTCAGAAGCGCTCGGCCACGATCTCGACGACCGCGGCGACCGACGAACCCGGCTGCGCGAGGCGCAGGGGGAACCGGCCCGAGAACGGGTCGGTGGGCGCCGTCATCGGCTCGACGCACACGATGTCGACGTCGCCGGGGGCGAACACCACACCCACCGGGTAGCCCTCGACGTAGTGCACCGAGACGCCCCGCGAGCCTGCCCGGACGGAGACGACCGAACCCGCGGGCACGTCGACGAACACGTCGTCGAGCACGTCGTCGCCGAGCGCGCCGCACGGCAGCGGCTCGTCGCGCACCTCGCCGGTGGGGATGAGCGTGTCACCCAGGACGGCCCTGCGCGCGAACGGCCCGTCGACCACCCACTCCGAGCGCGGCACGTCCGGGAAGGCGAACCAGGGGTGCCAGCCGAACGCGACCGGCACCGCCAGGTCGGACGCCGGCGTGAGCCGGGTCGTGATCCGGAGCCGCCGTCCGGCCAGGTCGACCTCGACGTCGAGGTCGAACGGGAAGGGGAACGAGACGAACCGCTCGTGCCCCTCGTGGAAGGTCCACCGGGCGCGCAGCGTCGCGTGCTCCGCGTCGGCGTCCGTGCCCTCCACGGTCCAACCCGGCGACCCGGGCACGAGACCGTGGATGGCCTGGCCGAACTCGTCGACGTGCACGCCGGGCGCGCCGGGGACGACGTCCCACGCGGTGCCGCCGACCTGCTGGTGCCGCTGGGCCACCCGGTTGGCCCACGGCGCGAGCAGCGGGATGCCGAACGTCGAGCCGCGGCCCAGGTAGCCCTCGAGCCCGTGCCGGTGCGCCAGCAGCTCGACGCCGTCGAGAGCGAGGGAGACGCCGACCATCCCCGCCGCCGGGACGAACGCTGCCTCGACGCCGTCCGGGGAGACGAGCGTCACCCGGTCGAGCGACGGAGCCTCCGGATCGGGCCCGGTGCGGATCTCGTGCGGCATACGGCGACTCCTGGGACGTGGTGTGCATCACGCTACCGGGGCTGACCTGGGCCGACACCTCGCCGTGGCGAGAGCACCCGGCCCCGGCCGGTACGATTCTCTGGTGCCCGACCTGACGCCCTCCCCTGCCGGGGACGACCACCAGCACTCGCTGGTGCGCTCGCTCTACGGCAAGGTCGATCACCTCGTCCACGAGGTGATGAAGTTCGGCGTCGTCGGCATCGTCGCGCTCGTGTTCGACGTGGGCCTGTTCAACCTGCTCATGTTCAGCGTGCACAGCCCGCTCTACAACAAGCCGCTGAGCGCCAAGATCGCCAGCGTCGCGGTAGCCACGACGGTCGCCTACTTCGGCAACCGCTACTGGACCTTCCGCCACCGCGGGCGCACGTCCTTCGGCCGCGAGTACTTCTTGTTCTTCGTGCTCAACGGCGTCGGGCTGCTCATCTCGGTCGGCTGCCTGTGGTTCTCGCACTACGCGCTCGGCTTCACCAGCGCCCTCGCCGACAACATCAGCGCGAACGTCATCGGTCTCGCCCTCGGCACGATCTTCCGGTTCTGGTCCTACCGTCGCTGGGTGTTCCCCGAGGACGACGAGGCCGCGGCCGAGGCCACGCTCGAGTCGACCGTCTGACCCTCAGGGTCGTCACCGCCCGCACCGGGCACCGCGTCGAGCGCGGGCAGGAACATCGCGAACACCGCGGGCCGCGCCGCCAGCATCTCCAGGCGCCCGCCGTCGGCCGCGACCAGCGTCCGCGCGAGCCCCAGGCCCAGACCCGACGACGACGCGCCGCTCACGTGCACGTCGAACACCCGCGACTCGATCTCGGCCGGAACCCCCGGCCCCTCGTCGGTGACCTCGATGACCGCCCAGGTCCCTGACTGCCGTGCGCGCACGGTCGTGACGCCGGCGCCGTGGGTCAGCGAGTTCTCGATCAGCGTCGCGAGCGCCTGCGCCTGGGCACCGCGGACGACGTCGATCACCAGCGCGCTGCCGGTCTCGGCGCGCAGCTCGCGACCGGTCGCGGCGAACGACGGCGCCCACTCGAGGAGCTGGTCGGCCACGAGGTCGTCGACCGGGACGTGGGTGTGCGGCGCGATGCCGCTGCCGCGACGCACCGCGACGACCTCGTCGATGACGCCGCTGAGGCGGTCCACCTGCCCGAGCGCGGCCACCGCCTCGATCCGCGCCTCGTCGAGGTCGTCGGCCGCGAGCACCGCGTCGAGACGCAACGACAGCGCCGTGAGCGGCGTGCGGAGCTGGTGCGACTGCTCGTTGGTGACCCGTCGCTCGGTCTCCAGCACCTCGGTGAAGCCGGTGACGCCACGGTCGAGCACCTCGGCGACGGCGTCGAGCTCGGGGACGCCGTAGCGCCGGCCGAGAGCGCGCGCGTCGCCGGTCGAGATCCGTTCGGCCTGCTGCGCGAAGGCCTCGAGCGGTCGGGTGAGCCGTCGCGCGTAGACGAAGGCCACGACCATCGACACAGCGAGCACCACCAGCGACAGGGCCAGCACGAGCAGCGCCTGGGAGAGCACCCGCGACGTCACGGCCGCCGTCGGCAGGAACACCTGCACGGTGACGTCGCCGTACGTCGCGCTCGCCTGGTACGCCGAGGCCACCGGCACGTCGCCCGTCGACACCGTGGGTCCGTCGTCGATCGTCGCGACGAGCACGGTGCCGTCACGGGAGTACGACTCGAGCTGCGTGGGCGTGAGCGGCTTGCCCGACTCGATGCCGTCCTCGATCCCGCTGGCCGCCCGACGCGCCGTCTCCGACACCCGGTCCTGCGCGGTGGAGACCTGGTCGCGCCACAGGACCACCACGAGGAGGGTGCCGAGCAGCGCGACCGCCAGCATCGTCGTGCCGAGGACGAGGGCGATCAGCCGCCGCCTCATGTCAGAGGTCCTTCTCCATCCGGAACCCGACGCCGCGCACCGTGGTGATCCTCGACCCGGAGTCGCCGAGCTTGCGGCGCAGCGTCGACACGTGCATGTCGAGGGTCTTCGTGGCGCCCATCCACTCGGTCTGCCACACCTCGCGCATGATCTCCTCGCGCAGCACGACGATCCCGACGCGGCGCATGAGGAGCACGAGCAGGTCGTACTCCTTCGGGGTGAGGGCGACCTCCGCCCCGTGCACGGTGACGTGGCGCGGCCCGAGCTCGACCGAGACGTCACCGACCAGGAGCGTCTCGGGCTCCGGCCCCTGCGCGCGCCGCAGCGCCGCACGGATCCGGGCCAGCAGCTCGCCGGTGCGGAAGGGCTTCGCGACGTAGTCGTCGGCGCCGGCGTCGAGGCCCACGACGAAGTCGGGCTCCCCCGAGCGCGCCGTCAGGATCAGCAGCGGCACGGTGCTGCCCGCGCCGCGCAGCGACCGGCACACCTCGAGGCCGTCCATGCCGGGCAGACCGAGGTCGAGCACGACCAGGTCGGCCCGACCGGCGAGAGCGGTCGACAGCGCCGTGGCTCCGTCGGTGACGAGCGTGACGTCGTAGCCCTCCTTGGACAGGGCACGCACGAGAGGTTCGCTGATCCCCGGGTCGTCCTCGGCGACCAGCACACGGCTCATGGCGTCAGGATAGGAGCCTGGCCGCCGCCCGCCCGGCACCGGCTCGACGAGGGGCGTCGCGGCGTGCGCGCTCACCAGCGCAGCGCGAGCGCGACGCCCGCGGCCATCACCGAGATGTAGGGGCGCGCAGGTGCGCTCAGCTCGTCGCAGAGCACCTCGAGCAGCCACCGGTCGCCGGTCGGGTCGGAGCCGCCGCACATGAGCATCTCGGAGAGCCCGGACATGACGAGCAGCTCGACCTCGCGCTGGTCGCTGCGCGTGTCGTCGACGTCGACGACGACGGCGCGGCCGCCGAGCGCCGCGAACGTGGCGGGATAGTCGTCGAGGTCGTACACGTCGTTCTCGAAGTAGCCCTGGCCACCCGAGCGACGCACCTCCTGCGACGTCGTGGAGCGCAGTACCGTGCCGCCCTGTGCGAGGCGCGACACCACCCACCCGGCGCCGTCGAGCACCCCCGCGACGACGGCCCCGACGGCGGCGACCCGCTCCTGCCACGCGCGGTCGGGCAGATCGTCGAGCTCGGTGAGGATCGCGTCGATCGCGGGCGCCGGAGGCAGCTTGCCGCGGCCCCGGAACAGCCGGCGCTCCCCGTCCTCGAGCGGCACCGCGAGCGCGTCGAGCTCGGGCTGCGTTCGCCCGGCCACGACCGGACGCCGATGACCGCTGCGCTTCGCGCGGTACTGGGCCACGTCGGCCGTGCGCAGCAGGTTCGCGGGCGTGATCTCGACGGCGGGCAGCTCGTCGGTCGACGCCACCCCGCAGGCCACGCCCTCCTCGAGCACCATGCCTGCGCGGCGGCAGATGTCGGTGGCCAGCTCGACCACGGCGTCGGTGTCCATGCCCGTGGTGAGCACGCAGAACTCGTCGCCGCCGAGGCGCGCAGCGAGCGTGGACGAGTAGGCCGCGACCGCGGCCGACAGCTCGTCCGCGAAGGCGATGAGCCCAGCGTCGCCGGTGGCGTGGCCCTCGCGGTCGTTGAGCCGCTTGAGTCCGTTGACGTCGGCGACGATGAGCCCGATCGAGACACCGCCCGACCGGTGGGCCTCGATGGCGTCGTCGAGCGCGTCCTCGAACCCGCGGCGGTTGGCCAGGCTGGTGAGGTCGTCGGAGTAGGCGAGCAGCTCGACGCGCGCGAGGTTCTCGGCCTGCGCGACGCCGGCGCCGACCTGCAGCGCCACGATCGTCGCGAAGTCGAGGTCGTCGTGGGAGAACGGCGGCTGCTCGGCCGTCCGCGTCGCGTACAGCTCGCCCCACACCTTGCCCTCGACCGGCACCGGCACCGCGAGGCACGAGTGCTTGCCGAGCTCCTCGAGCACGCGCCGGATGCCGGCGTCGCCGTCGGGGTCGTCGACGGTCATCACGTAGCCCACGTTGTCGGTGAGCATCCGGCGGGTGGCGTCCTCCTGCGAGAGCAGGTAGACCTCCTCGACCGGCTGGTCCTCCTGCAGCGGGTTGCCCTCGCCGTGGTTCACCAGCGTGCGCAGCCGTCCGCGGTCGCGCTCCCAGATCGACAGCGACACCGCCGAGGCGCCCAGCGCCGCCGTGCCCTCGCGGGCCATCACCTGGAGCAGCTCGGAGTAGCCGCGCGCCCGGGCCACGGCCTGCACGAAGTCGAGCAGCGCGTGCAGGCGCGGCGCGAGGGAGTCGGGGCGCGCGTCGACGGGAGCGGTCGCGGCGTCGGCGGGCTGCACGTACCCATGCTCGCCTGTGCGGGGCCGTTCACGCGCGTCCAACGCGCGTCCCGGTGCTCCGGATCGGGTCGGTCGTACGGCCGAACCTGCGGGTCAGGCCCGGTGGAGCTCGACCGGCGACACCGATCCGAGCCCGCGCAGCGTGCGCGGCGCGAGCCGGTCGAGCCGGTAGGCCGCATGCCGGGCCACGAGGTCGGCGGTGACCTCGTCGACGAGCACGGCGCCCGGAGCCGCCTCGGACGTGAGGCGGCTGGCGAGGTTGACCGTGGTGCCGAAGACGTCGCCGCGGCGGGTGACGACCACACCGGTGGCCAGGCCGATGCGCAGGCTGGGCTCGCTGGGGTGCTGGGCCTCGAGCATGCGCAGCCCGATCTCGGCGGCGGCGGCCGGGTCGGCGGCGGCGAAGAGCACCTCGTCGCCCAGCGTCTTGATGAGGCGGCCCCCGCACGAGGCGACGAGGTCGGCGGCGCGCGTCTCGAACCGCTCGACGAGGTGCGCGAGCTCGGCCTCCTCGAGGTGGCGGGCCAGCCGGGTGAAGCCGACCTGGTCGGCGAACCCGACGGTGAGCCGGCCGACGTCCTCCCCCTCGGCCGCTGCCTCGAGGTCGCCGAGCGAGCGCTCGAGCGCCGCAGCGAGCTGGCGGCGCCACGCGTGCACGAGGAGCCGCTCGAGCGCCGGGAGCAGCGTCTCGAGAACCCGGAACAGACGCGCGGCCGACTCCTGCGAGAGCGGGTCGTCGGCATCGACGACGCCGCGGTCGGCGAGCAGCCGGCCGAACGTGTCGACCTGCCAGTCGGCCAGCCGGCTGGTCGTCTGGCCGAGGCTGCGGGCCACCTCGAGCGAGGTCGCACGGTCGACGACGTCGTGCTCGAGCAGCCGCGCGAGCAGGGTGAGCGCGTCGACGTCCTCGTCGGTGAAGGCCACGACGTCGCCCACGTCGGCGAAGCCGAGAGACCGCCAGAGCGATCGGGCGTCGTCGAGCGGGACGCCGGCGCGCAGCGCGACCTCCGAGCGCCGCCACCGGCGCGGGCCCCCGAGGACCACCTCGACGAGGTCGTCGACGACGCGCTCGGCGTCGCCCCGGGGCTCGGA
>Ga0302299_10000904_pt1 | contig 17279 bp, 20 predicted proteins | sample III_Fen_N3_4_FD_198795 | JGI IMG/M metagenome (GOLD analysis project Ga0302299, IMG submission 198795) | Peat permafrost microbial communities from Stordalen Mire near Abisko, Sweden - III_Fen_N3_4 | ecosystem: Environmental > Terrestrial > Soil > Wetlands > Permafrost | place: Sweden: Abisko... | reverse complement strand
CACCCCGACCACGACGAACCACGCGGGGACCGACGCCAGCCTCCACACGAACGCGAGCGTCACGATGATCGGCTCGTGGACGAGGTAGAGGCTGAACGACCGTGACCCGAGCCACCGCATACCGGGCCGGGACAGCCCCCGCGAGAGAACGGGGTTCACGAGCGCCAGCGCGATGAGGAGCGCGACCCCCACGAGTCCGAAGACGCGTGTCACGGGACCGACGCGCGACACGTGTCCCATCCCGTGAAGGGCCACCCATTCGGCCGGCCAGTACGAGATGATCAGCACGAGGCTGACGAGGCACAGCAGCCCGGGGGCGACGCGCAGCTTGCTCGTCGGGCCGCGCAGCGCCGGCTCGAGGATCGCGAGCCCCACCCCGATGACGAAGATCGGTAGGAAGCTCACCGCCCCGATCACCTGCCGGGAGTCGACGTGGAGCGCGCGACAGAGGGGCGGACCGAAGGCCGACAGGGCGACGGCAGCACCCACCAGCAGATAGGCGTGCCGCCTGGAGCGGAGCGCCACCCAGATGAAGAGTGGGAGCAGCAGAGAGAACCAGATCTCCCACTGCAGCGTCCACCACACGGTGTTGAGCGGCCCGAAGCTCCCACGCAGCGCGGCCAGCGACCAGAGCGCGTCGTGGAGCGAGCTCGGTGCTGCGTGGCCGTTCAGCCAGATCGATCCGCCGGAGACGCGCCGGTGCACCACGAGGCGGAGCATCGCGGCGAACACGACGGCGCCCGCCAACGGGACGTAGAGGCGCAGCAGGCGGCGCGGGTAGTACTCCCGTGCGTCGAACGCACGACCGCTCAGATAGGGCCGGACCAGCACGAACCCACTGAGCGCGAAGAAGATCCACACCGCCTCGGGACCCGCCCACAAGAGGTGGAGGGGGGTGTAGGCGAGCACGGCTACGGTGGCCGGCTGGCGGCCGGGTTCCGCCGCGTAGGAGTCGTAGAAGCTCGGGCCGACGAGCAGGCAGTGGTGGACGACCACGACGAGCGCGGCAACCCCCCTGAGGCCGTCGAGGGCATCGACCCGCTCCTTCATCTCCCCTACCTCTCAGACGGCAAGGAGCATGGTATCCGGAGGGGGTGGTCTGCCAGATACCCAGGGCACGCCGTCCCGGCACGCCGTCGTGGTGTCGCAGGGCCGCCACGTAGTCTGTCGGTCCTCCGGAGGAACCTCAGATGGATCGCGCACTACTCAAGCAGCAGACGAAGCAGGTGCTCCGACGCACCATCGGCGAGCCGTTCGTCGGCAAGCGCTCGAAGCTCCGCCGCTTCGAGCGGGTGTTGCCCGCGCTCCGACTCGACCCCGCACGGGTTCTCGACGTCGGCTCCGAGGACGCGACCTTCGTCTACTGGCTCGCCGATCACTGGCCGATGGCTGCCATCACGGCGGTCGACATCGATGCCGCCGCCATCGACGCGTGCCTCCGGGCCCGGCCCAGCTCCTATGCGAGCCGGGTCGACTTCCGCGTCGCGGCGCTGGCCGACCTACCGGCAGAGTCCTACGACGTCGTGACCGCGTTCGACGTGCTCGAGCACATCACCGACGACACGGAGGCGGTCCGCGACGTGTTCCGCGTGCTCCGCCCCGGAGGCCGGTTCCTGGTCCACGTCCCACGCGATGTGTGGATCGACGCCCACGGCCGCGAGGAGCGAGTGCCCGACGACGAGGCCTGGAAGATCAACGCCGGCCACGTGCGCATGGGCTACAGCCCGGAGGGGCTGGCCCAACTCCTGGCCGGCGCCGGTTTCGAGACCGCGACGCCACTCGTCTGGTTGCAGCGCTGGTCGGTTCGCGCCTTCTGGCTCTACTTCAAGATCGAACCGGTCGTCCCGCTGCGCCTGCTGACCATTCCGTTCACCGACGTCGCCGCCCGCCTCGACGAACGGAGGCCACAGGCCGAAGGCAACACCGTCTTCATCGTGGGCACCAAGCCCGCAGCCTGAGCTCCCCGCGGACGCTCAACCCCCAGCGGCGTGACTGGTCACCCGGTCGCTGAAGTCACCCGCCGACTCGGGCCTCGCCATCAGGAAGCCCTGCGCCCGACGGCAGCCCAGCTCGAGCAGCGCCTCGCGCTGCCCCTCGGTCTCGACCCCCTCGGCGGTGACGGTGATGTCGAGGGCCGCAGCCAACGCCAGGGTGGCCCGGACGATGGCGCGGTCGCTGGGGTCGTCGGGGAGGCCCTCGACGAAGGCCCGGTCGATCTTGAGGGCCGTGAGCGGCAGCTGCTTGAGCTGAAGGATCGACGAGTAGCCGGTGCCGAAGTCGTCGATGGCCAGGCCCACGCCCAAGCGGCGCAGCCGGGCGAACAGCACGGCCGAGCCTGCCGGGTCGGCCAGCAGGGTGCTCTCGGTCAGCTCGAGGCACAGGGCCGCGGCCGGAAGTCCGGCATCGACGAGCGCGTCGGCCACCTGGTCGACGAGCGCCGGCCGGCGCAGCTGCTGCGCGGCGATGTTCACGCGGAGCACGAAGTTGCCGGGCCCGAACGTCTCCGCCCACGGCGCGGCGGCCCGACAGGCCTCGCGCAGCACCCGGGCACCGAGCTCGTCGATGAGGCCGGTGGCCTCGGCGAGGGGGATGAACTCACCTGCCACGAGCAGCCCCTCGGTGGGGTGGTCCCAGCGGGCCAGCGCCTCGGCGCCGAGGAGCTGACCGCTCTCGAGGTCCCACTCGCCCTGGTAATGGACCAGCAGCTCCTCGTCGTGCACCGCCTGGCGGAGCTCGGCGACCCGCCGCATGCGCGACGACTGGCCCGCCCGGTGGGCCGGGTCGTCCATCTCGATGGTGTCGCCACCGAAGGCCTTGGCCCGGTACATGGCCAGGTCGACCCAGCGCAGCAGGTCGCCGGGCGACGAGCGGCCGTCGGCCTGGTGGAGCACCCCCACGCTGGCGGTGACCACCATGGTCTCGCCGCCCACGTCGAACGGCACCGCGAGGGGCGCCACCATCCCCTCGACCGCCTGCAGCGTGGCGGCGGGGCTCGGGGACTCGTCGAGGAGGACCAGCAGCTCGTCGCCGCCGAGGCGTGCCAGCACCGTCGACGGTCCCGCCGCACCGGAGAGGCGCGCCGCCACGTCGGCGAGGAGCCGATCACCGACCGCGTGCCCGAGCGAGTCGTTCACCAGCTTGAAGCGGTCGAGGTCGATGATCGCCATGCCGAAGCCGGGCGACGTCCCCGACGCCACCGCGTTCAGCGCGCGGTCGAGCGCCTCGTCGAACGCCCAGCGGTTGCCCAGCCCGGTGACGCGGTCGGTGCGCGCCTGCTCGGCCAAGCGGCGCTCGGCGTCGTGGCGGGCGAAGGCCTCGGCCAGGATCGCGGCAGCCGACCGCAGCGTGATGGCGTGGCCGACCCCGAAGTGGCCACTCGGGAGCGTCGACTCGAGCATGACCATGCCGGCGAACCCATCACCCGACCACAGCGGCGCGGCGAGCAGCGACCGGGTGCCGGCCCGCTCGAACAGCACCCGCTCGGCCTCGAACTCCGGGCCGTGGTGCCAGGGCACGGTGAGGTGCACCTCCTCACCGCGCGTGACCAGCCGCATCAGCTCGAAGTCGCGCACCCGGATGCGCGGCGAGAGGGGCACGGCGGGCACGTTCACCGGAGCCGCCCACGAGCCGCGCAGCACCACCCGGTCGCCGTCGGCCTGCCACACCGAGGCCCGCGTGACCCACTCGAGCGTGGCCAGCTCCTGCAGCGCGTCGGCGAGGCCCTTGTCGAAGTCCTCGTACGGGACGTGCAGGAACGCCGACGCGAGCCGCACGATGCGGTCCTCGTTGATCAGCCGGAAGCGGAAGTCGAGCGAGTCCGGGTCGACCGATTCCTCGGGGCGGAGCGTGGCGATCAGCGAGCCCAGCGGCCCGAGCCCCTCGCCGTGCACCGAGTCGTAGTGGAGCGGCCGCCACGACCCGTCGCTGGCCCGCACCCGGATCACCTCACCCCGCGGCGCGCCGCGGCGACCGGCCCACCGGACCATCCCGTCGGCGAGCGACACGAGGTCGTCGGGGTGCACGAACTCGGTGACGTTGTGGCCGACGACGGAGATCTGGTCGAAGCCGAGGACGATGCGCAGCGCCTCGCTGGCGAAGTTGATCGTGCCCCCGTCGTCGCAGCAGAGGACCAGCTCCTCGACGTGCTCGAACAGCGCGGCGATGGCGGCGGCCGTCACCTCGAAGGTGTCGGGATCTGTCCTGCGCTCGGCGTCGGTCACTCAGGCCCCCCTACCCCCGGTCACCTGCTGGCCCACGCTACGCCCATCGGGTGCGCCCCTGCTCGGGGGACGAGCCGCAGGCGGTCTGCGGCGCAGCCGCCGGATACCTGTGGCTCGACCGACCCGGAAAGCACAGGCCCTTCTCCCCGAAGAACGTCTAGCGGGCGTCCCACACATCGAGCAGCGCCGGCAGCACCTCGCGGCTGACGCCCAGGCCACCGAGGTGGCTCTCGCCCGGCAGCGCCACCAGGCGGGCGTCGGGGAGGCGCGCCACCACGTGCTCGCCGTGGCCGAACGGGATGATGTGGTCGGCGTCGCCGTGCCACCACCGCACGGGCACCTTCACGTCGGCCACGTCGAAGCCCCAGTGCCGCGTGAACAGCAGCAGGTCGGCCATCGGCGCGGTGAGCTGCTTGCGGCTGCCGTTGAGGAGGTCGTCGAGGAACATCGCCTTGAACTCCGGGCGCTGGAGCAGGCGGCGGTCGCCCTCCGGGGACAGCCGGGCGTAGAGGTCGAGGATCGGCGAGGCCAGCGGTCGCACGGTCCGCACCGCCAGGGTGAGGCCCATGCCGAGGGGGATGCGGGCGAGCGAGAGCAGCGGGCGGAAGTGCGCCCCGAGCGCCACGAGGCCGCCGTCGATGGCGTCGTGGCCGATGGTCGGCGCCACCCCGCCGAGGATGCCGAGCGCGACGGCCCGGTCGGGGAACGCCACACCGGCGGCGAGGGCGTACGGGCCGCCCCCCGACAGGCCGATGGCGGCGAACTCGTCGATGCCCAGGCAGTCGAGGACGAGTGCCAGGTCGTCGGTGAAGCCGAAGATCGAGTCGTAGAGGTGCGGCGTCGAGGACCCGATTCCGGGCCGGTCGATGCCCACGATCCGGAGGTCGTGCTCCAGCGCGAAGCTCCGCGCCTCCTCGGGAACCTGGCGCCGCGCGCCCGGGGTGCCGTGCATCCACACGATCGCCCGTCCCATCGGCGCGCCGAACTCGGCGAACCCCAGCCGCCGGCCGTCGGCGACGGTGACCGTCCCCTCGATGCGGGGCCGCGTAGCGTCGGTCATCGCCGCCAGCCTGCCAGTTGCCGGTGGGAGCCCACCAACCCACCGGCGGGTGTCAGCTGGTGACGAGCTGCTGGATGCGGTCGAGGGTGGCGGCCATGTTCCTGCGGGTCTTGTCGGCGGCGGGCCGCGTGAAGGGCCGGGTGAACCACGTCTCGCCGGTGATGTCCCAGCTCTCGCGCACCAACGTGCCGCCCTCGACGGGCTCGAGCTCGTAGCGCCACACGCGGCCGCCGACGTACTTGCCGAGCGCCGTCGGGCCCGTGGTGCGCCAGGCGATGCGCCGGTCGGGCTCGTACTCGATGACCGTGCTGACCATGGAGTAGGGCACGCCCATCTTCATCGACATGCCGAACCTGCTGCCGAGCTCGAGGAGCTGCGGCTCGCCCTTGGCGCCCTGCACCGTGCCCGACCCGTCGATCTCACGGTGCTTCGCAGGGTCGACGAGGTAGGCGAAGATCTGCTCGGGTGGTGCGGAGACGACCCGCTCGACGCTGACGACGTCCTTCGATTCGGTCACCTCGGCAGCGTACCCGTGCCCCTCCTCACGCCGTCCTGTTGCGGGTACCGTCGCGGCTCGTGACGACCGAGCTCATCGTGACCGACGTGGCGGCGTGGCGCGACTGGCTCGGTTCCCACCACGCCGACTCCCCCGGCGTGTGGCTGGCGCTGGCCAAGAAGGGCACGACCGAGCCCACGAGCCTCACCTACGACCAGGCCCTCGACGAGGCGCTCTGCCACGGCTGGATCGACGGCCAGAAGGGCCGGCGCGACGACACCACGTTCAAGCAGCGCTTCACACCCCGGAGGTCGCGCAGCCCCTGGTCGAAGCGGAACGTGGGTCTCGCCGAGCGGCTCGTCGAGGAGGGCCGCATGACGCCGGCCGGGCTGGCCGAGGTCGAGCGGGCGCGCACCGACGGGCGCTGGGCGGCGGCGTACTCCGGGCAGGCCACCATCGCCGTCCCGGCCGATCTCGCCGAGGCCCTGTCCGCCTCGCCCCGGGCGACCGCCATGTTCGAGATCCTCACCAGCCAGAACCGCTACGCGGTGCTGTACCGCATCGACACGGCCAAGCGGGCCGACACCCGGGCCCGGCGGATCGAGCAGTTCGTGGCGATGCTCGCCCGGGGCGAGACCCCCCACCCCCAGAAGGCCACCCTCCCCGACTGACCCCGTCGGACCGCGAATGTTCTGTGAAAGTGGTCGTTCTACGACCACTTTCACAGAACATTCGCGGAAAGGGTCGGTCGCGGGGTCGGGGCGTGGGCGGGGGTACCCTGCCGGGATGACGCCCGAGGCCCGCGACCCACGGGTCGACCCGGTGGCCGACTGGCCTCCCGCGGCGCTGCGGCCCGAGCGCCTCTACGCCTGGTACTTCCTGGCGCAGGCGGCGGTCGGCATGGGGCTGTGGGTGGCGTTCGCCGGGTCGAGCACCGCCCGGGGCTGGTTCGACCTGGTGCCCTCGCACCGTGCCGTCACCCAGGCCTTCTTCCTCGCCGACCTGCTGGTGGGCGTGCTCGGCTCGATCCTCAGCGCCTGGGCCCTCGAGACCCGCGCCTCGTGGACGCTGCCCATCGTGGCCTTCACCGCCGGGGGCATGGTGTACCCCACGCTCTACCTGGTGGCGTGGGTGGCGCTCACCGGCACGGCCGCGGGCCGAACCTGCCTCACGATCATGATCCCGCCCTCGACCATCACCTGCTGGATCACCTACCAGACCTTCCGCGCCCGCCGCGCGGTCAGCGGGTGACGAGGCCGGCCACCACGGCGACGCCGACGACCGCGCCGAGGATGCGGCGCCACGGGTTGACGCCTCGAACCACCTCGTCGACCGCCCACACCAGCAGCGCGCCGGTGCCGACCACCTCGAGGACCCGTCCCGCCGTGCCCGTCGGGTGGAGGAGCAGCCGCAGCCCGGTCGCCACCAGCCACACCCCGAGCGGCCAGTTGGGGAACTGGGCCACCGTGTAGCCACCTGTCCGCCGGTCGCGGAACAACCAGTCGACGAGGGCCATGCCCCAGTGTGGCCGCCCGGACGGTCGGGCATGCTGGTCGGGTGCCCGACACGACCCACGTCGACCGCGACTGCCCGGTCGAGCGGCTCGACCTCGGCGACGGCGCCTGGGTCGACGTGGCACGCGGCTGGCTCGCCGACGCCGACGCGCTCTACGACCACCTGCTGCACGAGGTCGCGTGGCAGAGCAGCCGTCTGTTCCGCTACGACCACTACGTCGAGGAACGGCGCGTCACCTCGTGGTGGACCCCCGGCTCGCCCCTGCCCCACCCCGCCCTCGCCGAGGCCACCCGCACCCTGCAGCACCGCTACGGGGCGCGCTTCGACGGGTTCGGGATGATGCAGTACCGCGACGGCGGCGACGGCCAGGCGTTCCACCGCGACACCGACATGCGCTGGCTCGACGACACCATCATCGCCATCCTCACCCTGGGCGCACGCCGACCCTGGTTGCTGCGCCCCCGGTCCAGCCGCCACGACCACAACCCCGGCAAGGGCGCCACCCACGACCTGGCACCGGCGTCGGGCGACCTGCTCGTGATGGGTGGGACGACGCAGGCGGGCTGGGAGCACTCCGTCCCTTACCTGGGGAACCAGCGCGTCGAGCCGCGCATCTCGATCCAGTGGCGCTTCGCGCAGCGCACCGGCCGGCCCTTCGTGGGCGCCTCCTACCGGGCACCGCGCACGTACGGGCGCGGCTGATCGTGGGCCGCACGCCCCCGATCGACGCCGATTCTGCGCAGACCTGGGATTCGGGGGCCTCCACCCCCTAGCGTTGGGGTGTGTCCCGTGCCATGAGCGTGAACCCGACCGCGCCGGCGATCGCGTCGCCCACCCTGCCCACCCTGCGCACCGAGCGTCCCCAGCGGTCGCGCGCCGACCGCTTCATGCGCACGCTGCTCCGGGTGCCAGACGGTCCCCGCCAGGCCAACGCCGAGTCGGCCCACCGCATGTTCGGCCAGTCGATCCTGATCTCGGCCGCGCGCTGCCTGCTCACCTACATCTTCCTGCCGATCATCGCCCCCATCATCGGGGTCGCCACGGGAATCGGGCCCATCGTCGGCATCCCCCTCGGCCTGCTGGCGATGTCGTTCGACGTGTTCGCGGTGCGCCGCTTCTGGCTCGCCGACCACAAGTACCGCTGGCTCTGCACCTGGATCTACCTGGTCATCCTCTCGTTCCTGACGTTCCTGCTGGTCAGAGACGTCATGACCCTCGTCCACCTGTAGGACGCCGGCGCCCGCCGCGGCGCTCTGAGGAAGCTGTGAGCTGAGCCGGACGGCCCTGCGAGCCGGGCCGTCGATCATGCCTGGCATGAGCGCATCACTCCCGTGGTACTTCGCCCGGTCGGCCGGCATCCTCGCCTGGGCCCTCCTGTCGGCCTCGGTCGTCTGGGGGCTGCTCCTCTCGACGAAGGCCAAGGTCGGCGCCCGCAAGCCCCGACCTGCGTGGATGCTCGACATGCACCGCTACCTCGGCGGCCTCGCCGTCGTGTTCACCGTGGTCCACGTGCTCGCCGTCATGGCGGACAAGTACGTGCACTTCGACCCGATCTCCGCGCTGGTCCCCTTCGCCGCCAACTGGCACCCGTTCGCCGTCGCCTGGGGCATCGCCAGCCTCTACCTCCTCCTCGCCGTCGAGCTCACCTCCCTGGTGCGCACCAAGCTGCCGAAGGGCTGGTGGCGCAAGGTGCACTTCGCCACCTTCGTGCTGTTCGGCACGGCCACCGTCCACGGCCTCAGCGCCGGGACCGACGCCCGGAGCTGGCTCTTCCAGGGCGTGGCCACGGGCGTGGTCCTGCTCGTCGCCGGCCTCACCGGCAAGCGGGTGCTCGAGGCCACCCGCCCGAAGCCCGCCCGGCCGCCACGCCGTCCCGCGGCGGTGCTGCGGGACCCCGCCCCGACCCTGCCGACCGCGGCCGCCACGCCGACGGCGGCTCCCGCCGCCCGTCGCGAGGCCCGTGTCCACGCCTCGGTCTGACCCCGTCCGCACCATCCTCCAGGAAGGCATCCCCATGAACGACGACCCGTTCTCCACCGACCAGCCCACCCCGACCCCGCCATTCGCGGTGCAGCCGGTGGGCACCGGCACCCCGACCGGGGCCCGTCCCCCACGTTCGTCCGCCCACCGGCCCAAGCGCCGCCACGCCGCCGGGCGGGCCCGCACGGTGACCGGCGCGGCGAGCGCGCTGGCGTTCGGCGGCCTCGCCGGCATCATCGGCATCAGCGCCCACCAGGCGACCACCACCAGCAAGACGGTCGCCACCACCGCCGCCACGGCGGCGACGGAGAGCTCCGACGACGGCGCCTCCGCGTCGAACACGGCCTCGACGACCGCCTCCACGGCCTCGGCCGGGTCCAGCGCCGCGACCACGGCCACCACCGCGCCGTCGACCACGCCCGCCACGCAAGCAGCGACGTCGAGCCATGGCAGCTGAGCTCCGCTTCCGTGCCATGGGCAGCGACGCCCACGTGATCGTCGTCGACGGGCCGCCCGACGCCCTCGAGACCGCCCGCGCCCGCATCGAGCAGCTCGAGCGGCTCTGGAGCCGCTTCCTGCCCGACAGCGAGGTGAGCGACCTGAACCGCCACCCCGGCGAGGCGCGTGAGGTGTCCGACGAGACCCGCCTCCTCATCGCCAAGGCCGTCGAGGCGTGGGCGGCCAGCGGCGGCGCCTTCGACCCCACCGTGCTCGGGTCCCTCGTCGCCGCCGGCTATGACCGCTCGTTCGAGCTGCTCGACGACGACACCGCGTCGCCCGCGGTCGAGCTGCCCACCTCGCTCGCCCTCGTCGGCTGCACCGACATCGAGCTCGACGGCACCACCGTGAAGCTCCCCGCGGGCACCGGCTTCGACCCCGGGGGCATCGGCAAGGGCCTCGCCGCCGACCTGGTCGTGGAGGAGCTGCGCGCGCTCGGCGCCGCCGGCGCCTGCGTGAACCTGGGCGGCGACCTCCGCGTCAGCGGCCAGGGCCCCGACGGTGGCCCGTGGATCATCGACATCGAGGCGCCCGGGCACGAGGTGCGCCTGGCCCGCGTGTCGCTGACCGAGGGCGCGGTCGCGACCTCGACCACCCTGCGGCGCCGTTGGGGCCCCGACGGTGCGCGCCACCACCTGATCGACGCAGCCACCGGCGAGCCCTCGGCCACCGACCTCGAGCTCGCCACCGTCGTGGCCGGCGCGGCCTGGCTCGCCGAGGTGCACGCCAAGACGGTGCTGCTGCGCGGTGCGCCCCACCAGTTCGACCTGGTCGACGGCACCGGCCCCGAGGCCCTCAGCGTCGACCGGCACGGCTCCGTCTGCCGGACCCCGGGCATGGCCGGCTTCCTCGTCGACGAGCCCCTCGACGGACGGGCCGCCTGACCCCTCCCACGATCCGTCGCCAGGGCACCCGATCACGACGATTTCACTTGCCGGAAACACGTCTGGCCAATTGATCCCTTGTCAAGCGACCCTTTTCCTGCCAGGGTGCACGCAGCACGTGCACCGAGCGAACGGGGTCGGGATGTCGAGCGAAACGGCGCAGGCAGCGGCCGGCGGGTCGGTCGAGAGCAAGGGCCTCAAGTCCGATGCCCTGGGCCTCGCCTCCGCCACGGTCATCGGGGTGGCCTCGACGGCACCGGGCTACAGCCTGGCCGCCACCCTGGGCGTGGTCACCGCGGCGGGCGTGGGCTTCAAGGCCCCGGCGATCATGTGGATCGCCTTCCTGCCCATGGCGTGCATCGCCTCGGCCTTCTACTACCTGAACCGGGCCGATCCCGACTGCGGCACCAACTTCAGCTGGGTCACCCGCTCGATCGGCCCGCGCTGGGGCTGGATGGGCGGCTGGAGCAGCATGGTCGCCGACCTCATCATCATGCCGAGCCTGGCCGCCATCGCCGCCTCGTACACGCTCTCCTTGTTCGGCCTGCACTCCCAGGCCGACAACCTCTGGTGGCAACTGGCCCTCGGCATCCTCTTCATCATGGCGATGACGTGGATCTGCGTGGTGGGCATCGAGCTGAGTGCCCGCTCCCAGCTGATCCTGCTCGGCACCGAGCTGGGCGTGCTCGTGCTGTTCAGCGTCGTCGCCCTCTACAAGGTGTGGGCCGGCAAGATCCACGGGTCGGTCCAGCCCTCGATCAGCTGGTTGACGCCCACCAACATGGGCGGGGCCAAAGCGCTCACCGAGGGCATGCTCGCCGCGGTGTTCATCTACTGGGGCTGGGACACGGCCACCAGCGTCAACGAGGAGTGCGAGGACTCGAGCCAGACGCCCGGCAAGGCCGGCGTGCTCTCCACGTTCATCCTCGTGGCCATCTTCGTGGTCGTCACCTTCGCGGCCCAGGCGGTGCAGGGGCCCGGCTACCTGAGCGACAACTCGTCCGACGTGCTGTCAGCCACCGGGAGCATCGTCTTCGGGACGACCGGCATCGGCTGGTTCTGCCTCAAGCTCCTGGTGCTCGCGGTGCTGACCTCGTCGGCGGCGAGCTGCCAGACCACCATCCTCCCCGCCGCCCGCACCGCCCTCTCCATGGCCATGCACCGGGCGGCCCCGGCCAAGCTCGGCGAGGTCGACCCCAAGCGACTCACGCCGGCGTTCTCGTCGTGGCTGTACGGCGTCATCTCGTGCGTGTGGTTCACCGCGCTGACGCTCCTCACCCGCTACCAGGGCGGCGACGTGCTGACCTGGTCGGCCCTCGGCGTCGGCCTGATGATCTCCTACTACTACGGGCAGTGCGGCTTCGCCTGCGTCATCTACTACCGCCGCTACCTCTTCAAGAGCGTGAAGAACTTCTTCTTCGTGGGCCTGCTCCCGCTCATCGGTGGCATCACCCTGGCGTTCCTGTTCGTCTACTCGCTCAAGGACATGACCAAGTCCGACTACACCGACCCGGCTGCCAACTGGTTCGGCGTGAACCCGGTGATGGTCATGGGCCTCGGCGCCCTGCTGCTGGGCCTGCCGCTGATGTTCTGGTGGAACACCCACGACCACGCCTTCTTCCGGGTGCGGCCCGATCCCATCGACACCCGCCCACCGCCCGAGGGTGGCGATCCGCTCCCCGCCCTCGTCGAGCCGGGAGCGCCACGCTGATGGCCGGCGAGGTGGTCCTCGGCTACGACGGGCAGCACGGCTCCGAGGTGGCGCTCCGCACCGCGACCCAGATCGCCGCGGCGTTCAAGCGGCCGCTCGTCATCGTGTTCGGCTACTCACCCACACTCATGGGCGGCGACGTCGGAGATCTGCGGCGGGCCGTGCGCGAGCTCGGCGAGCAGTTCACCGAGAAGGCCGTGGCCGACGTGAAGGCACTCGACCCGTCGGTCGAGGTCGAGGTGCAGCTCGTCGACCTCCGACCCGCCGAGGCCGTGCTCGAGGTGGCCCGCGTACGCGACGCGCTCGCCATCGTCATCGGCGCCACCGGCGAAGGGCCCATGAAGGGGGCGCTGCTCGGCAACGTCACCTACCAGGTCGTGCACCGCTCGACGCGGCCGGTCGTGGTGGTCCCGGAGCCCGACGAGGACTGACACCCGCCCGTCAGGCGAGGGCCGCCCGGAGGGCTTCGAGGCGCCCGGGCACGATGCGCCACCACACCCAGCGGCCGCGCTTCTCGCCCACGATGAGCCCGGCCTCGGCGAGCGCCTTGGTGTGGTGGCTGATGGTGGGTTGGGCCCGTCCGATGGGCTCCTGCAGATCGCAGCTGCAGATCTCGCCGGCTGCGGCCACGAGGCTCAGGACCCGCAGCCGCACCGGGTCGGCCAGCGCGGCGAACGCCTCGGCCAGCTCGACGGCGTCTGGCTCGCTGAGCGGCGCGGCCGTGACCGACGGGCAGCACCCCACGACCGCGTCGGCGGGAGCTGCCGGGCTGACCAGGCTCTCGACCATGGGAACGCCTCTCCTATTGACAGTCGTCGATGTATCAACCAGAGTACACGCATCGACTTCCACGAATCTATCGGAGCATGACCATGTCCCGCGTGCAGCTCGCCCTCAACGTCGACGACCTCGACGAGGCCATCGGCTTCTACACCAAGCTCTTCGCCACCGAGCCCGCCAAGGTCCGCCCCGGCTACGCCAACTTCGCCGTCGCCGAGCCCCCGCTCAAGCTCGTCCTCATCGAGGCCCCCGGCGCCGGCGGCACGTTGAACCACCTCGGTGTCGAGGTCGGGTCAACCGCCGAGGTCGGTGCCGCCCAGGCCCGGCTCAGCAGCGAGGGACTGCCCACCGCCACCGAGGAAGCCGTCGAGTGCTGCTTCGCCCTGCAGGACAAGGTCTGGGTCGACGGGCCCTCCGGTGAGCCGTGGGAGATCTACACCGTGCTCGCCGACGCCGAGCACCCCGCGGGGCAGCTGCGCACCACCGACCCCGCCGACGGTGCGGGCTGCTGCGCGCCCACGTCCGACGACCAGGCGTCGTCGTGCTGCGGCCCCGCGGCCGTGGCGGCACCCCGCGCCGCCGGTGCCTGACGGCCTGGCCCGGAAGCTCACGGCCGAGGCGCTCGGCAGCTGCTTCCTGCTGGTCGCGGTGGTGGGCTCGGGGGTTGCCGCGCAGCGCCTGTCACCCAACGACGTCGGGCTCCAGCTGCTCGAGAACGCGGTGGCCACGGGCGTGGCGCTGGTCGGGCTCATCCTGGTGTTCGGACCCGTGTCGGGGGGCCAGTTCAACCCCGTGGTCACCGCGGTGGCCCGCATCGACGGCACGCTCACCAACCGCGAGACCGGTGGCTACGTGGTCGCGCAGGTCCTCGGCGCCTGCGCCGGCACGCTCCTCGCCAACGCCATGTTCGCCCTGCCCCTCGCGCAGTGGTCCACCACCGCCCGGTCGTCGGGACCGCTGTGGCTTTCCGAGGTGGTCGCCACGGTCGGCCTCCTGCTGGTGATCTTCGCCCTCGTGCGCAGCCACCGCCAGGCGTTCATCCCGTTCGCGGTCGGGGCCTGGATCACCGGCGCCTACTGGTTCACGTCGTCGACCTCGTTCGCCAACCCCGCGGCGACGGTGGCGCGCACGCTCACCAACAGCTTCGCCGGCATCCGGCCCTCGTCCGCACCGATGTTCATCGTGATGCAGCTCATCGGCTGTGCCGTGGCCATCGGGTTGCTGCAGGTCCTCTACCCCAGCCACGCCACCAGTCCCCAGGAGCCCATCGATGTCTGACGAACCGCGGCCGGTGCCCGAGGTCCTGTTCGTGTGCGTCCACAACGCCGGACGGTCGCAGATGGCCGCGGCGCTCCTCGAGCACCACGCGCATGGCCGCGTCCGGGTTCGCTCGGGTGGCACCGCCCCGGCGTCGGAGATCAACCCCGCCGTGGTGGCAGCCATGGCCGAGCTCGGCATCGACGTGCTCGCCTCGGGCGCCACCCCGAAGCGGCTCACCGACGAGGCCGTCCGCGCCTCCGACGTGGTGGTGACGATGGGCTGCGGCGACGAGTGCCCCTTCTACCCCGGCCGCCGCTACGAGGACTGGGCCCTCGACGACCCGGCGGGTCGCCCTCTCGACGAGGTGCGGCCGATCCGCGACGAGATCGACCGCCGGGTGCGGCAGCTCCTCGGTGAGCTGCTCACCGAACCAGGTCTCACCCCAAACGGGGGATGACCTGACCCCGGTCGCGTGGTGCCATGGCGCTCATGCAGCCCGACTCGGAGTCCCCGGAGCCCGTCCTCGTGGTGACCGGGGCGTCCCGTGGGTGAGGGCGGCCTCGAGCCCACCGAGGTGGGCAAGGAGCTGGCCGAGCACGCCAAGCACGCCCAGAGCCACGAGCCCACCTCCCGCCACGACCGCACCGTCTCGATCATCGAGGCCATGCTGCTGGCCGTGGTCGCCGTGCTCGCCGCCTGGTCGGGGTTCGCGTCGGCGAAGTGGGGCACCGAGTCCCGGCTGAAGCTCGCCCGGGCGTCCACCGCGCGCACCCAGGCCAGCTCCGCCACGCTCGCCGCCATGGACACGCGCAACTTCGACGCGTCCACCTTCAACGCCTGGTTCACCGCCTACACGGCAGGGAACACGTCGGCCATGGCCATCGCCGAGCGTCGCTTCCGCCCGGAGTTCAAGGTGGCGTTCGACGCCTGGCAGGCGACCCACCCGGCCACGAACCCCAAGGCCCCTCCCGGGCCCACCTACATGCCCCAGTACCGGCAGCCCGACGCCATCCGGGCGGCGCAGCGCAACGCCGACGCCGACCGCCTGTACCTGGAAGGCGCCGCGGCGGGAGGCCATGCCGACGACTACGTGCGCATCACCGTGTACCTGGCCACCGTGCTGTTCCTCGTGGGCATCAGCGGGCACTTCCGCATCGCGTCGGCCCGCATCGGGCTCGTCGTCGTGGGCTCGGGCATCCTCATCTGGGCGGCCACGCTGCTGATCCTCGCCCCGAAGCCCCCCGCCTCCTGACACCTCCCGGGCCACGGACCCGTCGTCCGGTGGCGGAGGCCGTGCCACCGCGTGGTGAAATCATGAGGTGATGGTCCTGGCCGTGAACCCGGTGGCGTGGGCCCGGTCCCAGATGGCCTTCACCTTGGCCTTCCACATCATCCTCGTGCCGCTCGGGGTGTCGTGGGCCTTCCTCACCCTGATCGCCAACTACAGGGCGGTGCGCCACGACGACGCCGACGCCCTGCTGCTGGCGCAGCGCTGGTCGAAGTACATGGCCGTGACGTTCGCCGTCGGCGCGGTGACGGGCACCGTGCTCAGCTTCGAGTTCGGGTTGCTGTGGCCGCGCTTCATGGGCCGCTTCGGTGGTGCGTTCGGCGTGCCGTTCGCGTTCGAGGGCCTGTTCTTCTTCACCGAGGCGATCTTCGTCGCCATCTACATCTACGGCTGGCGCCGCCTCTCGCCCTGGGCGCACTTCTGGACGGGCGTGCCCGTGGTCGTGTCGGGCGTCTTCGGCACCATCTCCGTGGTGGCGGCGAACTCGTGGATGAACTCCCCCTCGGGCTTCACGCTCGACTCGTCGGGCAAGGTCACCAAGGTCGACGCCATGAGCGTGATCTTCAACAAGGGCATGCCGCTCGAGGCCGCCCACATGGTGGTGGCGGCCTACATCGTGGGCGGCTTCCTCGTGGCCTCGGTCTACGCGGTGGGCATGCTCCGGGGCCGCACCGACCACTACCACCGGCTCGGCTTCACCATCGCCTTCACGGTCGCCGCCATCGCCACGCCCATCCAGATGGGGGTGGGCGACTCGCTGACGCGGTGGGTCTACAGCAACCAGCCCGTGAAGTTCGCGGCGATCGAGCTGGTCCCCCAGACGAGCAACGACGTGCCCGAGACGCTGCTGGGCCACCTCAACAGCGACGGCACCGTGACGGGTGGCCTGAGGATCCCCGGCATGGCGTCGTGGCTCTCGGATCCCTCCACCGGAACGGCCACGGTGGTGCAGGGCCTCAACACCGTCCCGGTCACCGACGAGCCCACCATCGCCCAGGACAACACGGTGCACCTGGCGTGGGACACCATGATCGGGCTCGGCACCCTGCTGTTCCTGCTGTCGGCCTGGTACGGCCTCGCCTGGCTGCTCCGCCGGAAGGTACCCACCAACCGCTGGTTCCTGCGCGTCGCCGCCTGCTGCGGGGTGCTGTCGGTGATCACGATGGAGGCCGGCTGGGTGGTCACCGAGGTGGGTCGCCAACCGTGGATCGTCTACGACTACATGAAGGTCGAGGACGCCGCCACGGGGAACACCGGCGTGTGGATCACCTTCCTCGCGGTCGTCGCGCTCTACGCCGGCCTGGGCGTCACCACCATCCTCGTGCTCCGGGGCATGAGCCGGCGCTTCCGTGGTGAGACCGGGTTCGACGAGACCGATGTGCCGTACGGGCCGAGCGGCCCGCTGCCCGATGCCACCGAGCCCCCGGGCGTGGCCGGGGCCGGGGCCGACGAGCCCCACGAGGTGCCCGCCCGGTGAGCACCACCGTCGCGGTCGTGCTGTTCGTCGGCGTCACGGCGTACGCGCTGTTCGGTGGCGCCGACTTCGGAGCCGGGTTCTGGGACCTGCTGGCCGGTGGCGCGGGGCGG
>Ga0302299_10000903_pt1 | contig 17291 bp, 26 predicted proteins | sample III_Fen_N3_4_FD_198795 | JGI IMG/M metagenome (GOLD analysis project Ga0302299, IMG submission 198795) | Peat permafrost microbial communities from Stordalen Mire near Abisko, Sweden - III_Fen_N3_4 | ecosystem: Environmental > Terrestrial > Soil > Wetlands > Permafrost | place: Sweden: Abisko... | reverse complement strand
TTTTTTCAAGGCCGGATACCGTCTGCCCCGCGCCAAGCCTTTCTTTTCACAAAACTAGTAGAACTCAGAAAATCCGACCTATTCGTACCAAGGAGTACCGAACAATGCCACGAAAGCCAACGATGATGAGCGAGACCCGGAAGTGGATACGGGAGAACGCCGATTGGCTCGGCCGTGACCACGCGCCGATGCTCCAGCAGCTCAAGATGCTCGCCGAAACCCAAGACCTGGAGCTCAAGACGTCCGGCAAGGTCCAGTCCTCGACCGCCTCGGCCTACCGGCACGCGTTCGGCGCCGTGATGAGCATGCGACCCGACCCCGATGACCTCCCGATGCCCGTCCAGAAGCCGACGCCGGCCCAGCTCGCCGATGATGACGCCGAGGCCGATGACGACGAGCTGTTTGGGCCGGCCGCGCGATGAGTGTCGCTGTCGTCGAGCCGTCGACCGTTGAGGGCGAGGTCCTCGTCTTCAACGGTCAGGAGTGGGCGCCGGTCCGGTTCACCCAACCGCTCCGGCCCGACTTCGTCACGGACGGCGACAGGCTCATCAGGCTCGTCGAGCGGCACTACCACCTCCCGGACGGACGGCTCCTCGTCCTGGACGATTGGCAGAAGACGCTCATCCGCCACCTCCTAGAGCGCTACCCGGCCGACTGGCCCGACGTGACGCTCCGTGGCCGGCTCCGCTACCGGCAAGTCGTCGTCAGCATGGGCCGGCAGAACGGCAAGAGCATCCTCGGCGCCGTGTTCGCCGTGTGGGGACTCCTCCAGCACGTGTTGGCGCCCATGGTCGTCGGCACGGCCCGCAGCGTCGAGCAGGCCAACACCATCTACGCCCGCGTCGAGTTCGCCGTCCGCCATGACCCCAAGCTCATGGCCCGGCTCAAGCCGTCCGGCACTCGGGGCATCCGCCGGCGCGACGGCTCCGGCCTGTACCTGCTCAAGCCCAGCCTCGACGAGGGCCTCCAGTCCGTCCCGATCACGCTCGTCCTGGCCGACGAGCTCCACCTCACCAAGCCGGCCATGTGGGACTCCGTCGTCACCGGCCAGCGAGCCCAGCCCGACGCGCTCGTCATCGGCATCACCACCGCCGGCGACTCCGCCAGCGTCCTGCTCAAGCGCCTCTACGAGCAAGGCGAGGAGGCCATCGCCGGCGGCCGTGAACGGTTCGGCATCTTCGTGTGGGAAGCACCCGAGGGCTCCACCCTGGACACCCCCGGCGCCATCGAGGCCGCCAACCCGGCCGTCGCATGCGGCCGCATCCCGCTCGCCCAGGTCCTCAACGACGAGCGCGGCAAACCCGAGCCGGATATCCAGCGCTACACGCTCAACCGGTTCGTCGCCGCGTCGACGACCTGGCTACCGATGCCCACATGGCGGCAGCGCGCCGGCCAGATCCCCACCGCCGACGACCAGGTCTACGCGATCGCACGCACCGGCGGATGGGAGAACGCCACCATCACCGCCACCGCCAAGCTCGACGGCCGGCTCTACACCCAGACCGTGGCCAGCATCGTCCGGCCCGACCGCGACCAGCTCCTCGCCGTCTGCGCATACCTCGCCAGCCTCGGCCCGGCAACGTTCGCCATGGATTCGGCTGGCATGTCCAGCGTCGGCAAGGCCCTCCGCGACGCCGGCTATGACGTGTGGATCCTGACCCAGAACGAAATGTGTCAAGCCTCGGCCACGGCCTGGCGCGTCATCACCCAGAACGCCATGACGCACGCCGGCGACCAGCTCCTCGCCCAGCAGATGCCTCACGCTCGACGGATCAACACCGGCGAATCGTGGCGTGTCACCGGCCGAGGAACCCACGACGCCGACGCCGTTCTCAGCACCGTCATCGGCCTCCACGTGGCCGACGTGAAGCCTGCCAAGACCCTCCAGCTATTCGCCTAGATGGTGTCAAGCGACGCTTGACACCGTTTCGGGGTCTGGAGCGGTCGCCAATGGCGAGCAAGTTGAGCGCAGCGACAAGGCCGGATACGACTGGCGTGCTACATCGCCCCCGACGATGGTGCCTGTTCGACAGACAGCACCACTCAGGAGGGCAAGCATGCGTTTCGGCCTCAAGGTCCGCACCGCCCCGGCCCCCGAGATCCTCCCGCCGGCCCGCAAGGCCACCACCGGCACCGTCTCCACTGATGAAGCGATTGGGATGCCGGGCACCTTCCGCGCCATGCAGATCCTGGCCACCGCCGCCTCTCAGTGCACCATCGACGTCGAGCGTGGCGGCGCCCGGATCGACACGCCAAGCATCATCCGCAAGCCCTGCCTCGGCATGACCCGCGCCGATTGGGTCGAGCAGTTCATCCTCAGCCTCGCCTCGGACGGCAACGCGTTCATGCGCAAGGTGACCGTCAACGGCGAGGTCGTCGACCTGCCGCTCCTGCCGCCGCGCGAGGTGCACGTCGGCCGCGACGAGAACGACCGGATCTACTACGACTACCGGGGCAAGCGCTACTACTCCGACGAGGTCACCCACGTCGGCCTCCTCAAGCTCCCCGGCCAGCTCCGCGCCCTCGGCCCGATCCAAGCCGCCCGCTCCGGCCTGACGTTCTCCCGCGACCTCCGCGAGCACATCTCGCGTTGGTTCGACGACACCGGCGAGGACGCCGGCTACCTCAAGAGTGACCAGTCGCTCACCGGCGAGGACGCCAAGCGCTACCGCCGTGCGTGGAACGGCCTGGACCCCGACACCGGCGCCCGCATCGACAACACCGACAACCCGCGCCGCGTCAAGGTCATGGGCAAGGGCCTGGAGTACAAGTCCACCCTGCTCAGCCCCGAGGACGCGCTGTGGCTGGAGGCCCAGAACTGGAACCTCCGCGAGACGGCCGTCGTGATGGGCATGCCGACGACGCTCATGCTCGTCGGCTACGACGGCGCGAGCAAGACCTACCAGAACTCCGATGCCGAGTGGCTCGCGTTCGTCCGGTTCACCCTCATGTGGTACCTCGGCAAGATCGAGGACGCCCTCAGCGACGTCCTCGTCCGTGGCCAGGACGCGCGGTTCCGGATCGAGTCGCTCCTTCGCTCCGACACCAAGAGCCGCTACGAGTCCTACAAGCTCGCCATTGACGCCGGCTTCATGACCCCGCCCGAGGTCCGCCGGTTCGAGAAGCTCCCCGAGCACGACGCCATCCCCGACGTCCCGAGGCCGGCCGCCAGCCTCGCCCCCACCCCGACACCCGCAAAGGACACCACGAATGTCTGAGATGCACGTCCGCGAGCTCCACGTCCGCGCGACCGACGACGCCACCCGCGAAATCACCGCCATCGGAGTCCCCTACGGCCAGGTCATCACCCCCGACCCCGAGGGCATCCACGTCGGCGAGACGTTCGACCGCGACAGCGTCACGCTCCGCGACGAGGGCACGCTCGTCATGTGGCGCCACGGCGAGCCGATCGGCCTCGTCTCCAGCCTCCGCCAGACGCCGGCCGGCCCCGAGCTCAAGCTCAAGCTGTCCGACACCACCCTCGGCCGCGACGCCTACCAGCTCGCCAAGGACGGCGTTGTCCGTCAGATGAGCATCGGTTGGGACGACGGCGACTACGTCGTCGACGACGCCGGCGTCCGGCACTGGACCGGCGTACCGGCCCGCGAGTTCAGCCTTGTCCCGTTCGGCGCCTACGGCGAAGGCGCCACCGTCACCAAAGTCCGCAGCAAAGCAAAGGAAACCGACATGCCCGAATCCGAAACCCTGACCCGCGCTGACCTCACCCCGGTCAACGCAGCCCTCGACGAGCTCAAGCGTGGCCTCGCCCTCGTCGGCACCCCGGCCACCCCGGCGGCGCCCAAGTTCCGCTCCATGGCGCACTTCCTCAAGGCCATCGCCGCCGGCGACGAGGCCGCCGCCGAGTTCCACCGCGCCTACACCGGCGCCACCACCGACGACACCGTCATGAAGGATTCCTTCATCGGCGAGTTCATCAAGCTCGTCACCCAGCGCCGGCGCATCGTGGAGAAGTTCTCCCGCGACACCCTGCCCAAGGACGGCCTGTCCGTCGACTTCTACCAGCTCGACGAGGACACCACGCAGGTGGCCAAGCAGGCCGCCCAGGGCGATGACCTGCTGTTCGGCAAGGTCAAGCTCAAGTCCGCCAACAGCCCCATCAGCACCTACGGCGGTTGGACCGAACTGTCGCGGCAGGCCATCGAGCGCGCCACCCTGCCGGCGCTCAACATCACCCTCCGCGCCCTGGCCCTCAAGTACGGCCAGACCACCGAGGCCGCCGCCCGTGCGGTCTACCTGGCCCAGATCGCCACCAACCGGGCCGCCGCCGGCAAGTTCGTCGACATGGGCGCCACCGCCGCCGCAGCGACCGCCGACCAGTGGCTCGACGCCATCGTCGAGGCCGCCGAGAAGTACGAAACCAACGGCTTCGGTATGGCCGGCCTGGACGTCTCCAAGGACGTCTTCAAGACCCTCATCCACCTCAAGGACGGCGACCACCGCCTCATGAAGGTCTACGGCGACGGCGTCAACCAGGTCGGCGTGCTCGACCTGTCCAAGCTGTCCGGCAACCTCGCCGGCGTCAAGGTCGAAATGATCCCGCTGGCCACCGCCGGCACCGCCTCGTTCTACGACCCGGTCGCCATGACCACCCTGGAGAGCTCCGGCGCGCCGGCGCAGCTCCAGGACGAGAACATCATCAACCTGTCCAAGCAGTTCAGCCTCTACGGCTACGCCGCCAACGTCGTCCCCTTCCCGACCGCGATCGTTCCCGTCAAGTTCGCGGCGGCCTGACGATGACCGAGGAGACCCCGGTCACCCTGACCCTCAGCGAGTACGTCAAGGCACCCGTAGCCGATACGTGGGCCGACCAGTGCCGGCGTGAAGCCACCGCAATCGTCGACCGCCGCATCGGCACCCGCGCCGAGTCCGTGCCGCTGGAGGTCAGGAGCCGGGCAATCCTCGAGGTCGGCGCCGAGCTGTACTACCGGCGCGACACCCTCGCCGGCAACGCCCAGATGAACGACGACGGCACCGCCCAGCCTCGCCGCGTCCGCAACCCCGAACGGATCGCCGCCGACATTCTCGACGCGTTCCTCAACCCCGGAATCTACTGACCATGGACACCTACACCGCCGCCCAGGAGCTCAAGACCGAGCTCGGCACTGTCCTGGACGAAACCGCCACAGTCGTCGACCTGGACCCGGCGCTCATCAACAGTGCACTCACCGCCGGTCGGCAAGCCATCGTGGTCCGACCGCCGGTGGTGAACTACCCCACCCGGTTCGCCGCAGAAGCCGACTGGACGCTCATCCTCGTCCCCGGCATCACCGACCTCGCCCGAGCGTGGGGAGCCCTGGACGCCATGCTCGCCGACGTCATGCAAGCCGTCGACGTCGACACCGTCACCCCCAGCCAATACCAGACGGCCGGCGGCACGCTCTACCCGGCGTTCTCCGTCACCTTCACTCAGCCCTACAACCTGTAAAGGACACCCGCTATGACCATCAAGGCCAGCAAGCTCGGCCCCGGCCATCTCACGTTCGGTTCCGCCGGCACCACCTCCGAGTTCGGCAGCCAGTGCACCAAGGTCGAGCTCAACCCCAAGTTCGACGACGGCGACATCGTCACCGTCCTGTCCGGCGAGGAGCTGGCCGAGGACGACGGCGAGAGCTACGAGCTCACCGGCGAGTTCTACCAGGACTACTCGATGGCCGGCCTCCTGACGTGGTGCAAGACCAACTCCGGGACCGTCATGCCGTTCGTGTTCGTCCCCGACGACGAGAGCGCCCTCAGCGTGACCGGCTCCTGCAAGATCCGGGCCGTCAAGATCGGTGGCGACGTCAAGAAGCGCAACACCACCGAGTTCACGTTCCCCGGCGTCGGAGACTACGAGCTCGTCGACCACATCGCCCCGTAGTGGCCAGCTCCACCGTCGTCCGCGTGGAGGGTGCGAAGAATCTCCGCCGCACCCTCCGCAAGGCCGGCAAGGACCTCTCCGAACTCAAGGCCGCCCACAAGGAGGCCGCGAACATCGCCGCCGCCGCCGGACGCGGCAAGGCCCCGAACGTATCCGGAGCCCTGGCCGCCACCGTCCGAGGCTCAGGCACCAACACCGCCGCTATCGTCCGCGCCGGCCGCGCCTCCGTCCCCTACGCCCAGGTCATCCATTGGGGATGGCCCGGCCACAACATCGCAGCAAACCCGTTCCTCACCGAGGCCGCCCAGGAAACCGAACCCACATGGTTCGCCGTCTACACCGAGGCCTTCGACAACGCACTCAACCAGATCAAAGGAATCTAGCCATGAGCCTCAAGGCCAACTACGCCAACGTCGAATACACCGGCACTGACGGTGAAGCCGTCACCGTCCAGGACGTTCGGATCATCTTCGCCGACCGGCTCCGGTTCGAGAAGACCGCCAAGGCCCGAGGGTGGGACCCCGAGAAGCAGCCGATGACGTCGGCCGGCTTCATCTCGTGGGCCGCACTCAACCGCTCCGGCCAGTTCCCCGGCAGCTATGAGGACTTCCTCAACGTCGTCATCGACGTCGAAATCGACGACGTCAAGAGCCAGGGGGCCGACGACACCGACGACCCTACCCAGCCGGCTCTCTAGGCCGAGCCCTCACAGCGCTAGCCATCCGCTCCGGCATCCCGCCGAGCGTGTGGCTGGCCGAGGGCGATGACTTCATCGCCACAGCCCTAGACCTGATCCAAGAGGAAGCCGAGGAGGAATGATGAACAAGACCGCAATCCTTGCCGTCAAGATCATCAGCGACGCGGCTGGCGTCACTAACGGCTTCAAAAAGACCGACACCGCAGCCGGCGGCCTGAGTAAACGAGCCCTTGCCGTCAAGGCCGGCTTGCTAGCCGTCGCGGCCGCCGGCGTGAAGATCGGCAAGGATGCCGTCAAGTCGTTCCAGACGGCCGGCGGAGAGGTCAACGCCTTCAAGCGCGTCCTCGGCCTGTCCGCCGAGGACGCCTCCCGGCTCCGCTTCCAGCTCAAAATGACCGGTGTTGACGGTGCCACCGGCGCCAAGAGCATGACCATCTTCACCAAGAACATCGTCAAGATGTCCGAGGCCGACAAGGCCGGCAAGATCAAGGCTCAGCAGAAGGCCGACGCGATCCGGGGCCAGATCAAGGCCCTCGACGCCGCCGGCCCGAAGACCAAGGGCTATGCCGACAAGATGGCCTACCTCAAGGGCAAGCTCGCCGACGCCACCACGGCCTCGAAAATGAACGTCTCCGCCCTCGGATCGCTCGGCATCAAGTACACCGACGCCCACGGCAAGATGATCCCGATGACGACCCTGCTCCCGCAGGTCGCCGACAAGTTCGCCAAGATGAAGGACGGCCCCGAGAAGTCCGCTCTGGCGATGAAGCTGTTCGGCAAGTCCGGAACGGCCATGATCCCGTTCCTTAACAAGGGTGCCGCCGGCCTGGCCGAGCTGTCCGCCAAGAGCGACAAATACGGCCAGACCCTCACCGGCGGCAACCTGGACGCCATCAAGGCCAACAAGGCCGCGCAGCGTGACTGGAGCGCCGCACTGGAGGGCGTACAGATCCAGCTCGGCGCCCAGCTCCTGCCGATGCTGACCGTGATGGCCACAACGCTCACCTCCCAACTCATCCCCGGCATCGTCGGCACCAGCAAGTACCTCTCCGAACATGCCGACACGGTCGGCATCGTCCTCGGCGTCGTCGGCGGACTGTTCGGACTCATCAAGACCATCTCCACCGTCACCCGTCTGTGGACCGCAGCCCAAGCCATCCTCAACGTGGTCATGGCCGCCAACCCGATCATGCTCATCGTCCTGGCCGTCGCCGCCCTCACCGCCGGCTTCATCTACCTGTGGAACACCAACGTAGGTTTCCGCAACTTCTTCATTGGCGCATGGGCCGCCATTCAGGCCGCCGCCGGTGCGGTCGCCGCATGGTTCACCGGCAGCTTCCTGCCGGCCCTCACCAGCGTGTGGAACGGCCTGATCGGCGGCGTCACCTGGCTGTGGACCACCTATATCGGCATCTGGGTCACCATCATCCGATTCATGATCGGCATCCCCGGCCGCATCCTCGGCGCTGTGAGCCGGTTCGTCACCCTCCTCGTCACCGCCGGCCGCAACCTGCTCACCGGCATGCTCGCCGGCATCACCGCCGGCTGGCGCACCGTTGCCGGCTGGCTCGGCGGCCTGGCCGCCAAGATCACCGGCGCCGTGGGCGATGGACTGTCCTGGCTCAAGAGCGCCGGCGAGAACGTCGTCCGAGGACTGTGGAACGGGATCTCCGGCTCCTACGAATGGATCAAGGGCAAGATTGAGAGTTGGGTCGGTAACGTCGTTGATTTCTTCAAGCGCGTCTTCGGGATCAAGTCCCCGTCGACCGTCATGGAGAAGCTCATCGGCCGCCAGCTCCCCGCCGGCATCGGCCGAGGTGTGGACCGCAACATGAACGCCGCCCTCAACCCGATCCGCAAGCTCTCCAAGGCTGTCCAGGCCGCGTTCGCACCGGAGCTCGACCTTGGCAGCGTCGGCGGCGTCTCCGACCTGTCCCGCCTCACCGCCGGCAGCCGTACGTCGCGCGTCGCCCAGGTCGTGCAGCAGGTCACCATCGAGCTCAACGGCACCATCGTCGACCGTCGCGCCACCGCCAAGGACATCCGTGACCTCCTCAACGAGGAAGCCCGCTTCACCGGCCGCGTCGCCATCGCCGGATCGGTGATCTAGATGGCCGCCATCACCGCCGTCACCATCACCGTCACCCCGCCCGGCGGCGCACCGTTCCCCATCAACGTCACCGCCACCGACGCCACCGCCAAACGCGGCGCCATCCCGTCCGCCATCGAGGAGGTTGCCGTCGAATGGGGCCAGACCGCCCCGCTCGCATCACAGAGCGCCGGCGAGTTTTCCCTCGTCCTGTGGTCGGCCACCCCGAACGTGATCCCCTACGAGTCCCTCGTCCAGGTCACCGCCTCCATCGACGGCCGGCCCGCCACCCTCATCGCCCGAGGATGGGCCACCGTCCCCAAGTGGCTGCCCCGCCGTATCGACGTCGACGGCGTCAAGACCGTCGTCTACGTCACCCGCGTCACCTGCCTCGGCGCCGTCACCAGGGCCGGCGCCACCACCCTCACAGACGCCACCTGGCCGCCCGAGGCCATGGCCGCACGGCTCAACCGATTCGACGCGGCCGCCACCCTCGCCATCGTCGACCGGGCATCGATCGGTGCCGACCGCATGTACCTCGACGCCCGCAAGGTCGCCACCAGCGACAACATCGCCGGCGTCCTGGCCGCCGGCCTGGCCGGCCACAAACGCGTCATGGTCGAAACGGCCGGCGGCGTCGGCGCGGCAGACCTGCCCGGAGCCTTCCTCGACTGGCCCCACACCGAGGTCATGGAGCCCGGCCCAGAGGCAGGCGCCTACGTCAGCACCATCGGCGACCTGACCACACCCGCCGTCCAGCCGCTCAACATCCCCGCGGCAGCTGTCGAGGAGACATGGCGTGGACCTGACCGCACCGCCACCATCACCCGCATCATCCACGTCGCGCGCGACACATTCACAGGCGAGCCCGCCGAGAACGTCATCACCCCCACCGTAGAGCCGGCGGTCCGTTCCTCCTCCGAGCTCCGCATCGATGCCGACGTTCCCTACAGCCTGGACGAATGGGCGTGGGCACTCCTGAACGACATGGCTGCCGCGCAGCCGGCCGTCATGCTGGAGCAGACCCGGATCCGGCTGGCGGACCTGCCGGCGGCCACCGTCGAGGCCCTCATCGGCATCCCCGGCCGCGCCGCCCGTGACCTCCAGATCGACGACTGCCCCGACGACCTCGACCCGTTCCAGCTCGTCACCACCGGCCGGCTCACCATCGCCTCCGGCCTGACGGCCACACTCGACGTCACCCTCCAGCCGGCCAGCCTCGCCGGCTGCCGCCCGATCCGATGGTCAGAGACCCGCACAGAAACCCGGTTCAGGCAATGCAACATCCCCGACCGCCCGGCGACGCTCTGGCTCACCGCCAACCGCGTCCGCCAGATCATGACGCCCACAGAACTTCAGTACTAGGAGCAACCGATGCCCGACGCCATCATCAACTACACCGCCGCCCGTGGCGTGCCCTACCTGGACGACGACAACTACCTTCATGTCTACCCGCAATACACCCAGGAAATCGCCGAACGGTTCGACCTCCTGGAGCGCACCCCCGGCCCGGCAGGAGCCCCCGGAGGCTCCGACGCCGCGTTCGCTGCATGGGTAGCAGATCACGCCAGCGCCACCCGTGAGGCCATATCGGCCGCCTACGTTGCACGCCGCACGCTCCTCGCGCTTGGCAACTCCATCACCAACTATTGGGCGACCGGCACCCGGTTCGCAGACAAGCTCGCTGTGTTCGTCGGCTCGCTCGGCGGGGACGTCGCCGTCATCAATGCTGGAGTGGGCGGAGATCGCACCTCCGACATGCTCGCCCGCCTGCCTGCACTACTGGCCGACAACTCGCCCACGTGGGTCACGGTCATGCCATCCATCAACGACCGCAAGATCGACGGCTCCGGCATTACCCCCGTAGCCACCATGGCGAACCTTCGCAGCATGATCGGCATCATCCGATGGGCCGGCGCCGAGCCGATCCTGATGACCGAGCCGCCAATTAACCCGGCCACCATCGGCGCCACCTTCAACGCCGCGAGCGAATACGACCGGCGCAACGTGAACGACTGGACCCGCTCACTGGCCGCCGAGCTGCGCTGCGCCCTGGCCGACGTCGACGCCGCCTACGCCACCAACGACGTCTCGGCCGCATCGGCCGACGGCCTGCACCCCATCGGCGTAATGGCGAGCGGCTACAACGGCCTCGACGTCATCTGCGTCACCCTGGCCGAGGCACTACTGAAGACGTCGCCGACCGTCTATGGCTGGCCGCACATACTGCCGACACAGGTCGGCAACGACGACTTCACCCGAGCAGACTCCACCGTCACGCTAGGGGCGCCCTGGACAGCGCAGCGCGGCACGTGGGGCATCAGCGCAAACCGTGCCTACCCGGTCACCAACACCGTGTGGGACTGTGCCACCACCGACACCATCACCGCCGACCATGCAGTCGTTGCCGACGTCGTCGGCGCACCCGGCGCCGCCTACGAGGGCGGTGTCGTGGCGCGCTACGTGCCAGGAGCCGGCTTCTACTTCGCCGACCTCGCCGTCACCGCCGGCCGCGCAGGAGTCGCCAAGCTTTACAAGGTGACCGCCGCATTGGCGCCCACCCTCATCGGCGCGTTCGTGGCCGTGCCGGGGATGATGGCGGATCAGGCCACCATCGAGCTCGGCATCGTCGGAACCAAGCTCACCGTTCGCGTCAACGGCATCACGCTCATCCAAGCCACGGACGCGACGTACGCCGGATCGAAATGCGGCATCGCGCAACTGGCCGGCGCCAAGTTCGACAACTTCGCGTGGTACGGCGCATGACCATCCATCCCCGCACCGATTGGGCTCGCCGCCAGTTCACCCGCCGAGTCCCGCTCGACTTCGCCCAGGTCAAGCACGTCGTCATCCACTGGCCCGGCTCCAAGGGTCACCTGTCCGACGCCAACGTGATCGGCTGCCTGAGAGGCTGGCAAGACTGGCACATGGACGGCCGGGGCTGGACCGACATCGCCTACAACGAGGCCGTCGACCAGAACGGCGACGTGTGGATACTGCGGGGCGACTACAAGGACGGCGCCACCAAGAACTACGGCGGCCGCACCTACTCCATCCTCGCCATCCTCGGCACCGACGACACACCCACCGACGCCCAGCTCGCCACCCTCCGGCAGCGCGCCGAGCTCCACCGGGGACGCGCCGCCGCCGGCTGTGACGTCCTCGGCCACCGCGACCTGATCCACGGCACCGAATGCCCCGGCGAGCTCGTCTACCGATGGATTCATGGAGGCATGCCGGTAACGCCTTCGCCGCCGCCGGCAGACGTCCCGACGTTCCCGCTGAGGGCCGGCTACTACTTCGGCCCCAAGGCCGGCCCGGCCTGCTCCGTGTCCGGCTGCTACCAGACCCGCAGCAACGGCAAGCGTGGCCACGACGGCCTCTACGCCGCCCAAGAGCGAGGTCGGCAGCTCGGCCTCTACACCGGGACGCCGGACGGTCTGTACGGCCCGCAGACGGCCACGATGACCCGATCGATCCAGAAGGCCGCAAAGCTCCACGTCGACGGCCTCCTCGGCGCCGACACGTGGCGCGCACTGTTCGCCCGGATCGCTTAAAACGGCTCTCACAGAACTTTTCAACGAAAGGAACCGCAATGCTCGACAAGATCGAGAAGCTCGCCACCCCGAAGCGCCGCAAGTGGGCCTACGGCGTGACCACCGCAGCTCTCACCGTGGCAGCCACCTACGGATGGCTCACCGGTGAGCAGGTCGCAGCCTGGCTGTACCTGGCCGCGATGGTGACCGGCATGGCCACCGCCAAGACGGACACCGCCACGGCGTCCGGCATGCCCTCGCAAGAGCTCTGACCCGATGGAAGCGCTGCCCCTGTTGCCGGCGGTGATAGCCGGCGGCGCGGTCATCATGGCCGCCGCGCTCACCCTCGCCGGCGTCATCCTCGGCCATCTGTTCAAGCGAATGTCCGACCTCGAGGTCGCCCACGCGCAACTGTGGGCGGCACGAGAGGCCGACGCGCTCATCAAACGCGCCGCCGGCGACCACATCGACGTCCTGGAGCACCACATCTGGGAAGGCCTGCCACCGCCGCCACCCTGCCGGCCGGTAGGGGTCTAGGCCGCAGACTCCACGGCGCGCCGTAGCGAGTCCTCGGGGAGCTGCACGTAGTGCCGTGTGGTCTCCGGGCTGGCGTGGCCGAGGAGCTCCTGGACGGCGAGCAGGTCGCGCGTGTTCCGGTAGACCTTCGTGGCGAACGCGTGCCGCAGCGTGTGCGCTGTCAGGTCGCCCGGTAGCGCCCTGGCCATCAGGACGCCGACGTGGCCGGCGGACAGGTGGCCGCACGTCTCGCCCGGAAACGCCCACCCCTTAGGCAGTGACAGCAGCCGTGCCGCGACGTCGTCGGCGAGGGGCACGTCGCGGTCTTTGCGGCCTTTGCCGTGCACCCGCAGCGTCCACCCGGTGAGGTCTTCCATCAGGTCGTCGGAGTGCACGAGGGCTATCTCGCCGCGCCGGAGGCCTTGCCGGACGCCGAGGGTGAGCATGAGCCGCGTCCGCTTGTCTGCCGCGATCATGGCCACCTTCACGGCCCTATCAGGCGCCGGCCTGGCCATGTGCTGCGACTGCCGGATCCGTGGCAGCAGCCGTGACGGATCGGCCTTGATCCGCCCGGTGGGGAGGCACGGACCGGAGGGTATGGCCCGTGCTCACTGCCCGGCGACGGCCAGCAGGTCGCCGTCGTAGTCCTGAATGCCCTTGTCGCCGTGAGATGATGTGCGGATTCCGTAGTGCATCTGCGCGGCCTGCCGTGTGATGCCGAGGCCCCGGCCGATGGCTGCCCAGGAGAAGCCGTTGGCGCGCTGTCCGGCCACGGCCGCAGCGATTGCCTCCTCCAGCGTCTCAGCCATGGCCACCAGCTCGGCCAGGTCCTCGGGGTCAGCGTCCCCAACACGCCGACCATGCGCCCGGATGATCCGCCGCACCATGCCGGCGTACTCCGGGGTCTCCCGCTCACGCTTCGCCCGCGTCAAGCGTCCCTTGACGCTCATCACGCCACCCGCTCGCCACTGAACAGGTCGATGACTACGGCGTCCGGTGAATCCGTAGGTTCCTGGTTCGAGTCCAGGCGGGGGAGCCCATCAGCAAAGAACCGCTGAACAGGGACGTTTAGCGACACTGACAGTCGCTCCAAGTCCTCGATCTGCCACTGCATCCGCCCGCGCCAACGGTTGCTCACCGCCGTTCGGCTCGTGCCCAAGAGGCGCGCTACATCTGCCTGGGTCCGGTCGGCGCGCGCGCACTCAACGCGGACGTTCTCGGCGACAAGCCTGACGAGCGGTGACGGCTCGCTGAGGGTAATGACGTTGCTCATGTGACGAAACGTAGCATCGGCGCACGAGATTCGGAACAAAAACGTACAAAACGTGAGCGTGTCGCGGGCACAGTTTCAGTTTTCGTGACAGCCTCACGCCATGAGTACATCTGCCCCCAAGCCGGGGCCTCATCTGTCCACCCGCCCCGCAGCCGTGACTCACACGCGGCCGCTCTCGCCGATCGCTGTTCGGCTCGCACCCTTCGCCATCGTCGGCCTCCCGGTCGGCCCGGCGCGGCAGATCGGCGCCAAGTTCGCCGAGCTGGCCGTCGACCTCGACGAGATGGTCGACCTCGGCGGACTCGCCGCCGACTATGCCGTCACAGCCCTGGAGCACCTAGGTCGCGCATTCTGGTCTGCAACCGAGGGCGCCCTCAACATCGAGGCCGGCCGATGACCACGACGCTGGAGCTCCTGCACACGAACGTGTGTGCCGACCGCTACGACTACAAGCACGATTGGGCCAGCAAGCGCCGGACGCACTGGCTCGACGAGGCGCTCAGGATCGGCCCGGACCTCATCACGCTCACCGAGTGCCAGCAGCCGGCGGCCGATGACCTGGCCTACAGGCTCACCGAGGCCGGCATGAAGATGCGCGCGCTCAGCTACCTCGGATCATCGATCCTCTACGACCCCGACACTCTCGTATTCACCCGCGAGCTCCTCGGGTATGCCCTGCTCGGCGGGTCACAGACACACTCGCTCTTCGGCGCCGAGTTCGGCATTCGAGTACCTGGCTACAAGCGGTTCAACCTCCTCGCCGCGCACCTCCCGCCCTTCGCTACGAGGGCCGCTCTCCGCCGGCGGCAGATGAGCACCATCACAGCCAAAACGTGCAAGTGGCAGGACCCAACCGTCCTCGCCATGGATGCCAACTGGAGCAAGACGCTGGAGAGCTTCGTCAAGGGCCAAGGCTGGCAATCGGCTCGACTCACGGCCACCGACGCTGCTCACAGGGACTACCGCACGTCCGGCGGCAAGTTCGGCGCTGGCAATCCCATCGACTACGTGATCGCCCGCAACCGCGTGAAGTTCTCCGGCTATGAGGTCATCGACGGCCGGCGCTGGAGTGACCACAACGGCCTCCTCGTGACGGTGAAGCTGTGACCGCCCGAGTGCCTCGCCGTGGCAGCGCCGAGGACTGGACGCCCGGACCTCCGCCGGCTATCAAGACCGGCGGCTGTGCCCGGCTGTTCATCCTCGCGCTGTCCGTCGCAATCCTTGTCGCCCTCGTCATGGTGGCACTCCGGTGAACGTCGCCCCGTACCGGCAGGAGTTCAAGGAGCTCAAGACGTCGCTCAACGCCACGTGCAAGGAGCTCGCCGGCGAGCTCCGCAGCCGAGGCCGCGAGATTGACGCCATGCGAGTCGAGGAGGCCGCCTCCTTCATCGGGGCGAGCTTCCAGAGCCTCAACCGCACCCTCACCATCGTCGAGCCAGGAGTACCCCAGCATGCCCGCCCCTGACCCTGATATCGGCACGTGCCGCGTCTGCCATGAGCCCATCCGATTCGTCTACCTGACCAACGGCCGCCGGCTGCCCGTCGAGCTCGACCCCGACCCGGCAGGCCGGCTCGCCACCGACGTCCAGCGACAAGGCGCCGCCTACGTCAACGGCGAGTTCCTCATGCCCAGGGACGCCGCCTACGGCCGCGAACGCTGGCGCCCACACTCTGACGTCTGCCGGCAGCGCAAAGGCCGCCACGCGCCGCCTGCTGACGTCCTCGCGCAGATCCGGGCCGACATTAGGGCCGCCCGCGAACGGCAAGAGCAGGAGGCCGCCAAATGGGCCGCGCGTGGATGACCAAAGCGCCCTGCCTCGATCCTGACGTCCAGGTCGAATGGCTAGAGCGTCCCGTAGCCGCTCAAAAGGCCATCTGCAGAACGTGCCCGGTCTGGTTTGAGTGCCTCGACTACGCCATCGAAACAAAAGCCACCCGCGTCGTCATGGGCGGCATCGAGATACGTGAGAAGCCGATTAGGAAGCTCTCCGAGGAGGTGCCAGAGAATGCCTCCACCGCCTAGCGCCTGCACGTGGTGCGGGCACGCGAAACACGCTGGAGAATGCCCTCGAAAGGTACGGGCCGGCATTCTCACCGGCGAGCTCACGCCCAGGCGATTCGGCGGCATCGGTGGCGCTCTCACTGAGGTCATCTTGTGCCCCTGCGCACGTCGAGGCGCGTGATGGGTTTCCGGCTCGTCGGCGCCGCGTTCATGCCTGAGTGGTCGGCACTGCTCACCCCTCGTGAGCATCTGATCCTGCTCGCCATGTGCCATCTCGCCCTGGACGAGGAACGCGACGGTTGCGAGGCAGGGCTCTACTTCGCCGGCCATGAGTTCCTCATGCTCCGCGTCGATGGCACCGACCACAGTGACGACCCCAAGGCCTACGCGTCAGCCCGTCAGAGCATCCGCCGTGCCCTGCGCAGGCTGGAGGAGGTCGGCGCCATCGAGCTCGTCAGGGAGGCCAAGAATGCCCGCAAAGCCGAGTATCGCCTCCTCGTCTGGCAGCCCGTCCTACCTGTGGATAACTCCCGATCGGGACGGGCACAGAGAGCAGGTCAGGGCTACACCCATGTAGCTCTCAGGGCTACACCCATGTAGCTCTCAGGGCTACACCCATGTAGCTCTCAGGGCTACACCCATGTAGCCCAATAAGAGAAACAACAGGAGGAACAACGAATGACTAGAGGAAGAACCAACAATGGTGAGTAGGCACCTAACGCGCTCGCGTGATCGGTGGATAACTGTCTCGGCAACTCTGCTCACGTGGATCGTTGCGGGCATCCTCCAGACTGCGTTGATCGTTGGCCTCGTCCTGGCGTTGGTCTGGTGACGAACAAGATGGCAGCGATAGGGCGAGCTCGGATCCGGTTGGGTCTGGTGCCGCTGTCGACTCTCAGGGTCGACAGTCTCAGGATCGATGCGAAGATCCTGGCCGCACGCGGACTCACCCATGACCAGATCGCGCAACGCCTCGACGTCCACCGCACGACCGTGAGCAGGTGGCTGGCATGAGCCGCTTCACAGTCGAGGGATCAAGATGGAAGGCAGTGGCAGCAGAGGTCAAGGAACGCGACGGCTACCAGTGCGTTGTGTGTGGATCAACCGATGACCTCACCGTCGACCACAACAAGCCGGTCAGCCTGTTCGATGAAGACGACTGGCACAACGAACTCCAATACAACATGGAGCAGCTCGCAACGTTCTGCCGTCCGTGCAACAGCCGCAAAGGAAATCGCACCGGACCTATCCGAACGACCTGGCTCAACCCGCGTTTTTTCAAGGCCGGATACCGTCTGCA
>Ga0302299_10000902_pt1 | contig 17292 bp, 9 predicted proteins | sample III_Fen_N3_4_FD_198795 | JGI IMG/M metagenome (GOLD analysis project Ga0302299, IMG submission 198795) | Peat permafrost microbial communities from Stordalen Mire near Abisko, Sweden - III_Fen_N3_4 | ecosystem: Environmental > Terrestrial > Soil > Wetlands > Permafrost | place: Sweden: Abisko... | reverse complement strand
AGGCGGTAGACGTGCGCCTCCTCGTCGTACTCGTACTTGTTGCGGGACCCGCGTGGGATCTCCACGACGATCTCGACGATGCCCGGAAAGTCGGCTGCGTGTCGGGTGCTCATGGGCGAACTCTACCGCGCTCCGCGCGCGAATCGCTCGCCCATCCACGACGCTGGGCGACGCCGCGAACGTGCGACGCGCGGATGACCCTCCCCTGGTGCCCGGGCGCACCGACCGGTACCTCTATCGTCGTCGGCGTGCCGGGTTTCCCGCTGGGCGGATCGTGGCCGGGCTGACACCGTGGGGGGAGCAGCCGGACGCCGGTCCGGCGCCAGGGGACCCGAACCACGTGATGACTTCCACCTCGGACCGGACCGTCGTGCGCCCGCCCGGGCCGCGATCCGCCAAGCCGGCGCGCCTCACCCGGGCGCTGCGGCGCGACCCGCGTCCCCTCGTTCGGGCGCTCGTCGGTGCGCTCGCCGTGGTCCTTTCCGCGCCTGCCGGTGCGGCGGCGATGATCGACGCCGCCTCGCCGTCCGCCGCCCCAGCAGCGGCCGGTGCCCCCGCGCCCGTCGAGCTCCGGGGCGTCCTGCACGCCGTGGCCGCGGACGACTTCCGTTCCCGCTCGGAGACCTTCTACTCGCTCGAGACCGCCGATGGCATGATCGCGCTCAGCGTGCCGGCCGGCACGATCGTGCCGCGGGATGGCACGTCGGTTCGCGTGCGCGGTGTCCGACGGCCTGGTGCGGCCGGCGGAGCTCCCGGTGCCGGCGTGGCCGGAGGGCCAGGCCGGCCGGCCGGCTCAATCGCGGTGACCTCCATTCGGACCCAGGCCGAACAGAGTCCGGCCGCCTCGTCGTTCCCGGCCGTCGCAGAGACGGCGTCCATCCGTTCGGTCCTGGTCATCATCGCCCGCTTCACCGATGACGCCTCCGATCCGGTGACGCCCGCACAGGCGGCCGCCACGTTCACCGGGACGGGCGCCACCGTGCAGGCGTTCTACGCCGCCACGTCGCGCGGCAGGGTGACCACCGCGACCACGGTCGTCGCATCCTCGTCGCTCGGGATCGCGTCGACCTGCGACGCGAATGCCGTCTGGGCGGCCGGCGACACGGTCGCCAAGGCCCATGGCTTCGATCCAGGGTCCTACGACCACGTCGTGGTGTGGACGGACCAGCCCCCCTGCGCCTGGTGGGTCGGCGTCGGGACGATCGGCTGGAACAAGGTGTGGATCTCGGAGTCATTCCCGGGCGGGTCGAGTGGCGGCGCGACGATGACGGTCGTGGCAAGCCACGAGATGGGCCACAACCTCGGCCTGCTGCACGCATCCTCCTACCCCTGCTTCGACGGGTCCGGCGACCAGGTCACGACCGGCGGAACGTGCGAGCCCGTCGAGTACGGCGACGTGTTCTCCGCGATGGGCCAGGGCTACTCCTACGAGTCGCTCTTCGACTCGGGCGAGCTCGGGATCCTCGGCTGGCTCGGCACGGGCGAGGCGGCAAGCGTCGGGGCAGTCGGGACCTACACGCTCGTGCCGGTCTACTCAGCCACGCCCGGCGTCCGGCTCCTGCGCGTTCCCCGGACCGCGCTCTTCACCGATTCTGGTGCCGGGTCCTGGTGGCTGGAGATCCGCGGCGCGCTGGCAGGGTCGTTCGACAGGTTCGGGTCTGTGCCGGCGGGGGTGACCGTCCGGTTCAGCGCCGCGCCCGCCTCGGGCAACTCCTACCTCGTCGATGCGACCCCGACGGGGTCGGGCGGTGCCGGCGCCATCTTCAACGACGCACCCTTCGCTGCCGGCCAGACCTTCGCCGATCCGGCCGGTGGCTTGACCATCCACGTCGACGCCGCGGGTCCCTCGGGAGCGACCGTCACCATCGGCGACAGCCAGCCGCCCACGGCCCCGGGGTCCCTGGGTGCGACCACGGACGTCGGCGGGCTGCGCCTCGACTGGACGGCGGCAACCGACAACCTCGGCGTGGCCGGGTACGTGGTCCGCCGCGACGGCCAGGCGATCGCCACGCCACCCGCCTCGGCTCGCTCCTACGTCGACGGCGCGGCCTCCCCCGACTCGTCGCACTCGTACGACGTCTCCGCCGTCGACACCGCGGGGCTCGAGGGTCCTGCGGCATCGGTGACGGCGGCGCCGCCCGCCGCCCCCGGCGCGCCGACGGGTGTGACTGCGATCGCCGGCGACCAGGCCGCCACCATCTCGTGGTCAGCTCCTGGCGACAACGGCGGCAGCCCGATCACCGCGTACGTGGTCACCGCCGACCCCGACGGCCAGACCTGCGGGACCACCGGCGCACGAACCTGCACCGTGACCGGCCTCGCGAATGGCACCGCCTATGCGTTCACCGTGGTCGCGATCAACGGGGTCGGGCCCGGGCCGGCGTCGGCCGCCTCCGACCCGGTCACGCCCAGGGCCCCGCCGCTCGCCTCGATGACGCGACTCCCGACGTGGACCGTCTCGACGACGATCCCGCTCGGCTGGGCCGGCGTGCCCGGATCCGCAGCCTTGGCCACGTTCGACGTTCGATACCGGCGCGCCGCCTGGAACGGTGGCTTCGGCCCGTACGTGACATGGCGGTCGGCAACTGCGACGACCTCCGCCAGGTTCGGAGCCTCGACCGGCTCGACGTATTGCTTCTCGGCCAGGGCACGGGACGTGACGGCCGTCGTGTCCGCCTGGACCCCGGAGACCTGTACGGCGACGCCCTTGGACGATCGCTCGCTGACCCGCTCCGTGAAGTGGACCGCCAGGACGGGGAGCGCCTACTACCGCTCGACGAACGTGCGATCGAGCACGTTCGGCGCCCGCCTCGTGCGGACCGGCGTCCGTGCCCGCTCCATCGCCATCGTCGCGACGACGTGCCCGACCTGCGGCAAGATCCGCGTCTCCTGGGGATCGAAGGTGCTCCGCACGATCAACCTCGCGTCGCGGACGACCGTCAACCGCAGGCTCTTCAGCGTCACGACGTTCCCGTCCGCGCGAGCCGGGACCCTGACCATCCGGGTCTGGTCGAGCGGCCGGAAGGTCATCATCGATGGCGTCGCGGTGCGCAGGCTGTAGGCCGGTTCAGGCGCAGACGCGAAGGCGCGAGCGATGACCGCGGCCCCGGGCGCCGCAGCGTGCCGGGTCACGCCGGAGCCCCGGGCGCCGCAGGGCGCGCGCGATGCAAGGCGGAGGCGAGGACCGCAGCGAGCGCACCCGGACGTGCGCGAGCGAGGACCGCAGCCGACAACGCCGCAGCGCGCCGCTCCTGCGGGGCCCGCTAGTCGTTGTAGAGGCGTTCTTCGATCAGCTTTTCCTGCACCGTCCGGCCGTTGGGGTCGAAGCAGGAGAACTCGAAGTGCTTCTCGAACTCCAGGTCCACAGCGTCCTGGCCGCCGCGGTTCTTCTCGACCGACACGATCACCCAGTCCCGGAAGCGCTGCGCCTGGTAGGGGTTGAACTCGATGTTGACCTTCGCGACGATCTGGTACTTCTCGTTGAGGATCAGGATGATGTCGGCCTCGTAGTTGATCGCCGACGACCCGCGCAGATGGTAGTTGCGCAGCCGGGACGCCTTGAGGCCCTCCTTGTCCGCCGCCACGATCGCGATCATCGGGACCTCCTCGGACAGGGCGATGTCCTTGAGGCCGTTGATGACGTAGGTGACCTTCTCCGCCTCGTTCGGGGGCTCGGGGATCACCGGGACCTTCTGGAGATAGTCCACCACCACGAGGAGCCGGCGGTCGCCGGACAGCTCGCGGTGCTGCTTGATCAGCTCGCGCATGCCGTCGATCGTGCTGGCGGTCTGGGAGCCGCGCAGCAGGAACAGGTTCTGCCCGTAGCGGGCGATCCGGTCCAGCGACGGCCGCAGGCGCGGGTTCGCGGCCAGCTGGGCCACGCCACCGCCCTCGGCCATCCACGTGCCCATGATCTCCTTGCGGACATCCTGGATCTTGATGGCGCCGGTCTTGTGGGGGAGGTGCGCGAGCGCCGACTCCGCCGCGATGAGCCGGTTGAGCAGGTAGAGCTCGTCGTGCTCGAAGCAGATGTAGAGCACGTTCGCCTGGCCGCCGGACGCGACGTTGCGCGCCATCTGGAGGGCCATCGTCGTCTTGCCTGTGCCCTGCGCGCCGCCGATGAGCAGGAGCTCGCCGGCCCGCAGGCCGGTGCCGATCGTCTTGTCGAGCGGCGTGAACCCGAGGGGCACCGGCTGGTACTCCCCGACCCGCCCGCTGGCCACCTTGTCGTTGAGGTCGACCAGGACCTCGATCGCAGACCGGGGCGCCATGCTCCCGTTCGGGCCGTCGACGCGCCAGGACGCCCTCGGTGTCGACCCTGTCCCCTGCTCCGTCGTCACAGTGCGCTCGTCCTCCCCGGATGGGTTCGCTGTAGCCGCATCCTAGCACCGGGCCCCGTGCGCGCCGTCACCCCCGCGACCCACCGCGGCCCGCCGAAAGTCCGGGTCAGCGCGGCAGCTCCGCGAGCTCGTCCCAGAGGCGGACGATGACCCGGGTGCCGAGCTCGAAGTTCTCGAGCAGGAACCACTCGTTGGGGGCATGGGCGTTGCAGGACGGCTGGGCGAAGCCCAGCAGCACGACCGGCAGCCCCAGCGAGTGGTCGAACGCGGCCGTCACCGGGATCGAGCCGCCCTCACGGATGTAGATGGGCGCCACCCCGTGGACGGCCTCGAGGGCGCGTGCCGCGGCCTGCGTCGCCGGGTGGTCCGTGGGGGTGAGCGATGGCTCGCCGCCGTGGATGAAGGTCGTGGTGACCTTCACGCCGGGCGGTGCGATCTCCGCCACGACGTCGCGCAGCGCGGCGAAGACCTTCGTCGGGTCCTGGTTCGCGACCAGGCGCGTCGAGACCTTCGCGTGGGCATGCGCCGGGATGATCGTCTTGGCGCCCTCGCCCTGGAAGCCGCTCCACATCCCGTTGACGTCGAAGGTGGGCCGTGCGCCCTTGCGCTCGAGCGTCGTCCAGCCGACCTCGCCCACGAGCGCCGGCACCGGGATCTCGGCCCGGTATGCCTCGTCGTCGAACGGGAGCGCCGCCATGGCCTCGCGCTCGGCGGCCGTGAGCGCCACCACGTCGTCGTAGAAGCCCGGGATCCGCACGCGGCCGTCGGCGCCCTTGAGCGCGGTGATGATCCGCGCGAGGGCGTTGGCGGGGTTGTCGACCGTGCCGCCGTACATCCCGGAGTGCAGGTCGACCGGCGAGAGCTCCACGTCGATCTGCGCGTACATGATCCCGCGCAGGGCCACGGTGATCGCCGGGACGTTGCCCTCGAAGTAGCCGGTGTCGCTGATGATCGCCACGTCCGCGCCGAGGCGGTCGCGGTTGGCCTCGATCCACGCGTACAGGCTGTCCGACCCGTACTCCTCCTCGCCCTCGAAGACGAAGGTCAGGTTGACCGCGGGCGCCTTGCCGGCCGCCCGCAGCGCCTCGAGCGCCGCGAGGTGCATCACGAGCTGGCCCTTGTCGTCCGCCACCCCGCGACCGACGAACCGGCCGTCCCGCAGGAAGGGGTCCCAGGGCGCCGTCTCCCAGAGCTCGATGGGATCCACCGGCTGGACGTCGTAGTGGCAGTAGACCAGCGCCGTGGGGGCGCCGGGCGCCTCGTGGATGCGGCCGTACACGATCGGGTGCAGCGCCGTGCGCTCGACGGCGACGTCCGTGGCGCCCACCCGGCGCAGCCGCTCCGCCACCCACTCCGCCGCCCTGACCATGTCCTCCGCGTGCTCCGGCAGGGCCGACACGCTGGGGATGCGGCAGAACTCCAGGAGCGCCTCGGCCCGGGCGTCCATGGAGGCCACCAGGGCGGCCTCGACGGCGGGATCGATGGGTGAGGCGCCGGGTGCGTCGGTGAGGTCCGTCATGGGGTCTCCAGGGGGGCGGGGCGACCCGTCGATCGTAGCGCGGGCCGCGATGGCCGGGGCCGCCTCTCGCGACGGCCGGAGGAATCGCAAAGGGCGGACCGGTTGGGGTCCGCCCTTCGTGGTTCGGGGTGCCGGGGGTCCGCCGTCAGGCGGGCTGCGGCGAGGGGTTGGGCGCCGGGGCCGAGGGCCCGGTGTTCGTCCCACCGTCCGTGCCCGGGGCGACGATGCGGGGGATGCCCGCCTGGCGCTCCGGCTTGGGCGGGATGCCGTCGAACAGCTTCTCGAACTCGGGCTGGTCCACGGTCTCCTCGGCGATCAGCTTCTCGGCCAGGGCGTCGAGCCGGTCGCGGTGCGTCGTCAGGACCTCCGTTGCCCGGTCGTAGGCCCGGTCGATGAGGGCCCGGACCTCCTCGTCGATCATCATCGCGACGTTGTCGCTGTAGTCCCGCTGCTCGCCCATCGACCGGCCGAGGAAGATCATCTCGTCCCGCTTCCCGAAGGACAGCGGCCCGAGGCGATCGCTCATGCCGAACTCGGTCACCATGCGGCGCGCGAGGTCGGTCGCCTTCTCGATGTCATTGCTGGCGCCCGTGGTCGTGTCGCCGAACACGAGACGCTCCGCGACGTTGCCGCCGAGCAGGCCCGCGAGCTTGTCCTCGAACTCGGTCTTGCTCTGCAGGTAGCGGTCCTCGGTGGGCAGGGCCATGGTGTAGCCCAGGGCCATGCCGCGGCTGATCACCGTGACCTTCGCCACCGGGTCGCACTTGGGCAGGATCCGTTGCACGACGGCATGCCCGCCCTCGTGGAAGGCGATGATCCGCTTCTCCTCGTCGCTGATGACCCGGCTCTTGCGCTCGGGGCCGGCGACGATCCGCTCCAGGGCCTCGGAGAACTCGTTCTGGCCGACGACCTTCTTGTTGCGCCGCGCCGCCAGGATGGCCGCCTCGTTGACGAGGTTCGCCAGGTCCGCGCCGGAGAAGCCGGGCGACTGGCGCGCGACCTCCTCCACGACGACGGTCTTGTCGAGGGGCTTGCCCTTGGTGTGGACCTTGAGGATGGCGACGCGGCCCTTCATGTCCGGCCGGTCCAGGATGACCTGGCGGTCGAAGCGGCCCGGGCGCAGGAGCGCGGGGTCCAGGACGTCGGGGCGGTTGGTCGCGGCGACCACGATCACGTTGGTGTTCGTGTCGAAGCCGTCCATCTCGACCAGGATCTGGTTGAGGGTCTGCTCGCGCTCGTCGTGCGAGCCGCCCAGGCCGGCGCCGCGCTGGCGGCCCACCGCGTCGATCTCGTCCACGAACACGATGCAGGGACTGTTGCGCTTCGCCTGGTCGAACAGGTCGCGCACGCGGCTGGCGCCGACGCCCACGAACATCTCGACGAACTCGGAGCCGGAGATGGAGAAGAACGGCACGCCGGCCTCACCCGCCACGGCGCGCGCCATGAGCGTCTTGCCGGTTCCCGGAGGACCCACCAGCAGCACGCCGCGAGGAATGCGCGCGCCGAGCGAGTTGAACTTCTCGGGGAACTTGAGGAACTCCACGACCTCCTGGAGCTCGGTCTTCGCCTCGTCCACGCCCGCGACGTCCGCGAACGTGACGACGGTCTTGTTGCCGAGGAACATCCGGGCCCGGCTCTTGCCGAAGGACATGGCCTGGTTGTTGGTGCCCTGGGCCTGGCGCATCATGAAGAAGATGAAGCCGCCGATCACGAGCAGCGGCAGGAGGCCCGTCAGCAGCAGGCCGATCCACGACGTGTCCGCCGTCTGCGTCCGCGTGTACTTCGGGGTTGTCTGGCCACCCTCGGTGGCCGCCCTCTGGATCTCCTGGAAGGCGTCGCCCGTGATGTTGTTGGGCACGACCACCGTGTAGGGCGTCGGGCTGCCCTTCATCGTCACCGTCAGGGTCTCGCCGTCCTGCTTGACCTCGGTGACCTGGCCGGCCTTGACAGCGTCCCAGAACTCCGAATAGGGCTTCTGGGCCTGGGGCGTGGACGACTGGACCCACGTGTAGAGCAACGCGACCGTGCCCGCCACGAGGACGAGCATCACGATCCCGTTGCGAAGGAACTTAGCGTTCAAACGGAGCGCCTCCGAGTCCGACAGGCCGGCGGGGACGCCGGGGTGGTCGGGCGAGTATACCGTCGGGGGTCCCCAAGGCCGTCGCGGCGCCCGGTGTCCCGATCTCAATCCAGATACGCACCAGCATCGCGCACGGATGGGCGCCGCCCGGCTAAGGCCCGGTTCAGGTTTCGCCACCCTCGCGTGACGGGTCGGTGGCGGCCGGCTGCAGGGGCCCGCACACCGACGAGGGCCGACGGCTCAGGGGCAGGTGCCGGGCCTCGGGTCAACCCGGTAGACCGCCAGGTTGTACGCCGCGACAGGCCCCAGCGCCCCGATGCGGACGGTCGTCACCGGGGTCACGTCGTACAGCTTGAGCGTCGGGTCCAGGATCGAAGGGTTGAGCGGCAGGATGAACACCGGCCGGGTGCAGATCAGCGAGGCGATCCGCTTCTCGCGCGTGCCCCAGCCCTCGTAGACGATGTTGGTGTCGTCCACGACCAGGACGTCTGGCCGCTCCCCGAGGACCTGCTGCGCATGCCACAACGGCGGCGACGGCCCCCAGAACGAGATGATGACCGCGTTCTCCGGCAGCGCGGCGAAGAGCGAGTCCACGAAGGTCCGCGCCGACCGGTCGCCACTCTTGTCCGCGGCCGGCATGTTGGTCGCGATCAGCGTCACCGCGAACACCGCCGCCAGGACGGCCATCGCGGGGCCCGCAACAGCATCGGCCGGTCGCGGCAGGTAGGCCCCCGCCACGCGCGCGGCGCCTTCCAGCGCCACCGCCGTCCCGATCCCCAGCAGCAGCCAGGGGACCAGCAGGTAGTGCTCGAGCTGGAGGTAGTTCGCCCACACCACGACCCCGACCAGCAGGGAGGCGGCGCAGGCGAGCCCGAACGCCGTCCGCCGCACCAGCAGGATCGCGATGCCGGCCAGGCCCAGCAGGGGTACGAGACCCGTCGCCCTGGAGAGCGCCGTCGACCACAGCGCCGGCAGGGCATCGGCGAACCTGCCCAGGCTCGCCGCCGTGAACAGCCCGTCGTACTGGCCGCGGAACTGCTCGCCCGTGACGAGGAAGCGGAACGCCTCGAAGGTCGTCGGGTGGTTGTACGGGAGCGGGGGCGAGAAGCTCGCCGCGATCGGGATGTAGAGGTAGACCGCGAGGCCGGCGAGACCCGCCAGGACCGGCACCAGGATCAGCCGCTTCCGCTCCCACAGGGTCCGCCGGCCCGCCCACAGGGCGAACAGCACGAATGGCGGCGCCACGAACGCGGTCAGCAGGTGGTTGCCGAGCGACAGTCCGACCAGGAGCGCGCCGAGCCCGAGGTCGCGCGTGCGCCGCTCGTCAGCCCATGCCAGCGAGCGATCCACGATCAGCGCGATCAGCGCGAGGTGGAGCGCGTTGACCTCCGCGACGACCGCCGACGCCCAGATCGTGCCGATCGCGCCGGTCGCGACCGCGACCGCGGCGGCGATCGCGGGACGCACGCCGAGCCGTATCGTCGTGGACGTCATCGCCGCCAGCGCGACGGCGACGCAGACCGCGGCGAACAGGTTGGCCCGGAACGCGATCGACCCGAACGGCAGCAGCTCGAACAGCCAGGCCGTGAGGATGTAGGTCGGGTAGCCGGTGGGGTGCGCGATGCCGAGCACGTGCGGCACGGTCTGCATCTCGCCCCAGTCGTCGAAGGCCATGCCGGGCAGGAGCGTCCGCAGGTAGAGCACGAGCGAGATGGCGAACACGACGACAGGCGCCACGCGTTCCGCGGGCGTGGGCGGGAGCGCCCGCTCCGACACCGGGTCCCGGCGCGGCGACGTGCCGAGCGGCGGCCGCGGTTGGCGTCGGAGCATCGGCGGCGATCCCTCGTGGCAGGCTGGCGCCGGTCGGCGTGCGGCGATCCTAGCCTGATCGGGGCGGGATCGGCCTGGACGGCCTGACCGCCGGGGTGATCGGGACGTGCCCGGTCCCGGGCCCTGGCGTCACGGGCCTATCCGGTTGCACGGGACCCAGCCCGGGCGGGGTCGGGCGCGACCGCTCGAACGCTGCGACCAGGGCCCGTCGGCACGGGGCACGTCCCCGGCCGGCATCCGGTCCGAGGTCAGCAGGAAGCCCCCGGGTCCCGGGGGCTTCTGATCGTCGGAGCGTGGTAGCAGGGGCTGGATTCGAACCAGCGACCTAGCGATTATGAGCCGCTTGCTCTGCCACTGAGCTACCCTGCCACGGCCCGGGATTGTAGACCAGATTCGGTCGCGAGGTCGGCCGGATCGAGCCGCCGCGCCGTCCACGGGGCATTCCGGGGCTGCCACGTCGATGAGGGGGTGACGGCAGGCCGCTCGACCCCCGAGAATGGCGACGCCACGCACGATCGCCAGGGAGGGTTCGATGAGCAACGACGTACCGGGGCCGGGGACGCCCGGTTCCGGGCAGCCTCCGGAGAGCGAGACGTCCGCCGGCGGCTGGCCGGCGGAGCTGGTCCCGCCCCCCGCCGCGGCCCCCGACCCGGAGCCGCCCGCGCCCGCCGCGCCGCCCGCGCCTGCGCCCGACCTGCCACCCGTCCCCGCCGCACCGGCCGCGCCCGCCTCGCCCGGGACGTGGGGCAGCACCCCGAGCCCGGGGACATGGGGTACGCCCGCCGCTGCGCCCTCCCCTGCACCGGTCCCGCAGGAACCCGCACCGGCGCCGGCCTGGGGTGCGCCCGTGGCGCCCCAATCGCCCTCCCCGGCGCCGGCCGCGCCCGACCAGGCCCCCTCCCCGGCCTGGGGTGCGACTGCCGCCCCTGCGCCCGCCCCGGCCTGGGGCGCGACTGCCGCCCCTGCGCCCGCCCCGCAGGCACCCGCCCCGGCCCCGCAGGCACCGGCCCCCACGGGCTGGGGCACGACGCCGGCTCCCGCTCCTGCGCCGTTCCCCGTCGCGCCGGCTCCCGCTCCCGCCGCGCAACCCCAGACCTGGGGCGCCGCGACCCCGCCCCCGGCGGATGGCTGGGGCGCACCGCCTCCCGGCGGCCAGCCGCCGGCCCAGCCCGGTGGCGCGCCGGGCCAGTGGGGCGCACCGCCCGCGCAGGCCGGCTGGTCCGGTGGTCCGGGCGGCCCCGGCGCTCCCGGCGGCGCGCCCGGTACCTGGGCACCCCAGCCCGCCAAGTCGGGTAACGGCTGCCTCAAGGCCTGCCTGGTCGTCGCCGTCATCCTGGTGGTCCTCGGGATCCTTGCCGCGATCGCGATCTCGATCTTCAGCGCCAAGCTCATCGAGGGCATCGGGGTCAACCCGGACGGCTCCATCAAGACCTGCGACCTCATCACCGCCCAGGAGCTCCAGGCCCAGCTCGGCGCCGATGCCCAGGCCCTGCCGATGGGCGGGATCGTCGACGCCACGATCGGCCAGCTCCTGGACCAGCGGATCCTCAAGGACAAGCCCGACTGCTGGATCGTCGGCAGCGGCGACACGACCACGGCCAAGCAGACCGGGACCACCGGGCGCCTCGCCCTCCAGGACGGCGGCGACACGTCCGGGGACTACAACCGGTACAGGCAGGCCGCCCAGGACGGCGGATACTTCGCCGGTGACGTCTCCGGCTACGGTGACCAGGCATTCTGCACGGCGGCCAGCGAGGCCGGCTCGTTCGGGATCCTCGTCCGCTCCGGGGGCAAGCTCGCGTACGTCAGCCTGATCGACCCGACCGCGCTTGCGGGCTCCGTGCAGACCGGGGCCAACGGCGTGCTCACGTCGCCCGAGACCTGCGCCCACGCGGGCGAGATCGCGAAGGCGATGCTCAACTGACAGGCGCTGGATGCGATCGAAGGGCGGCCGCGAGGCCGCCCTTCACGATTCGCGGGGAGTGGGACGGCGCTACCGCGTGCTGTCGGAGCGTCCTTCCTTCGTGTACGCGTCGAGCAGCGTCCCGATCGTCACGTCCCCGTAGCGCGCGGACAGCTCGTCCCGCGCGGCACCCCAGAGGACCCGCAGCGAGCGCGGGCCGCTCCGGTCAAGGTCGCGCAGCCGGGTGCCCCCGAACCGCTCGATACCGGGGATCCGGATCAGCTCCTGCGCAAGGCGTTGGGCGGACTCGCTCATCGTGGAGGACTCGTCGAGGCCCACCGCCCCGACGGCCGCGTCGGCCACCCGGCGCCTGTCCCCGGGACGGAGGTCGCTTACCGGCGGCAGGGGCGGCATCGCCGAGGTGAAGCCGCCCAGGGCATCCGCGGCCGGGGCCGTGGCGCGCGCCTGTGTCCGCTCCATCGCCTTGGCGGCCGCCTCGAAGCGCTCGGCCGGCGTCGGCTCATGGACGGGGACCGGGGCGGTCGAGGGACCCGCGCCAGCGGTCGCGGACGCGGTCGCGCCGGACGGCGCGACGGGTCCTGAGGCCGATGCGGGCGGCGTCGACGAGGACCCGCTCGAGGGCGCGCCGCCGCCGGACGGGGCCGGTCCGGAGCCGCCCGCGGGCGGCGTGCCACCATCAGGCCCGCCCCGGTCACCCGGGCCGCCGGAGCCGCCCGAGCCACGGTCGTCGGACGGCTTGCGCCGCGGCCGCTCGGGCGCCGCGGGCTTGCTCTCGCCGCCGAGCGCGTTGGTGAGCAGCTCGGGGATGTCGATGCCGGTGAGGCCCTTGACCGACGCCGATGCCTCGGCGAGGGTGCGGGTCGTGGTCTTGACGATGTCCGCCGCGCCGTCCGTGGACAGCACCGTGAGGCTGCCGATCTGCCCGATGGGCTCGGCGGCCGCGCGGACGATCTCCGGCAGCATCGAGAGCACGGTCGAGATGATGGCCGCCTCGTTGAACTGGCGGTACGCGTCGGCGCGGAGGGCAAGGGCCTTCGCCTCGGCCTCGCCCTTGGTGAAGACGATGCCGGCCTCGGCGTTGCCCTCCAGGGTCGTCTGCCTGGCGATCGCCTCGGCATTGACCTCCGTGACGCGGGCCTGGGCTTCACCCTTGACGACCTGGACCGCGGCCTCGGCCTGTCCGGCGAGCTTGACCCGCTCGGCGTCGGCCTGGGCGGCGGCGATCCGGGCGCCCTTGTCGCCCTCGGCTCGGCGGATCTGCGCCTCCGCCTCGGCCTCGGCCGGGCGGATCGTGCTGGTGATGAGCTCCTTCTGCGTGCGGTCCGCCTCGAGCTGGGCGAGCTCGGTCTGGCGCCGGACAACCTCCTGCTGGGCTTCGGCCTGGGCGAGGGGTCCGGCCTGTGCAGCCTTGGCCTCGGCCGCCTGCGTCAGCGCGATGACCTCGGCCTGGCGGAGCGACACGTCGCGCTGGGCATTGAGCTTGATCTGCTGGGACTCGGCCTCGCGGACCGCGGCCTCCTGGTCGGCCGTCGCCTTGGCCATGCGGGCGTCCCGCTCGCGGCGGGCCGTCTCCTGCTGGCCGATGAGGTCCATGTAGCCGACCTCATCGCGGATCGCCTGGATCGTGAAGTTGTCGATCGTCAGGCCCGAGGTGGCCAGATCGGCCTTGGCGGCGCTCTGGACCTCCTGCTGGAACTTCTGGCGGTCGTAGTTGAGCTCCTCGACCGTCAGCGTGCCCACGATGGACCGCAGCGAGCCCTCCAGGACGTTCTTGACGATCGAGTCGAGGAGGTCCTCCTTGTCGAGGAAGCGCTCGGCGGCGTTGCGGATGGATTCCTCGTCGCCCCCGATCTTGACCGTCGCCACGCCCTGGACCATGCACTTGATGCCCTGCTTGGTCACGGCATCCGAGAGGTTGATGTTGATCTGGCGTGCCGAGAGGTGCAGGCGCCCCAGGCGGTGGACCAGCGGCAGCACGATGACGCGGCCCGCGCGGACGACCTTGAGCTGCGCCGGCGCCGACAGGACGCCGCCCGTCCGGACGAGGGCCTCGTTGGCGCCCGCCACCTTCACCCGGCTGGTCGCGTAGGCGAACAGCAGGACGATGATGATGATCGGGATGAGCACCGCGATGACGCTGCCGTTGAAGTTGAACAACCAGTCGAACACCTAGCCCTCCCCAGTGGTTGCCGCCGGCGCGACAGCGGCCGCTTCGTCGCGAACGATCACGCCGGTGCCGGCCGTCCCGGTGATGGTGACGGTCCGGCCCGCCTGGATCTCGTGGTCGGCCGTGGCCGTGAACTCGTGGGTCTGGCCCTCGGCCTTGACGAGGACGCTGCCGAAGCGGTTGGCGGGGATCCCGACCGACACGTAGGCGCTGCCGCCCACGAGATCCGCCAGGTTGAACGGCTCCTCGCTCTCGCTCCGCTTGAGCACGCTGAACAGCGTGCCCGCGAGGAGAGCGCCCCCGGCGCCCGCGACCACGCCGATGATCGCCGCGCCGGCCCCGTGCACGTCCAGGACCTGCGTGGCGAAGAGCCCGCCGGCGCCGAACATGCCGACGAAGCCGAGCAGGATCGGCGTGATGCTGGTGCCGCCGATGTCGAAGCCCAGGCCGTCGAGCAGCCCGCCCAGGATGTCGTCGAACACCACGGTGACCAGGAGCAGCACGCCCCCGATGAGCGCGGCGACCGCGAAGATCCAGTCCTCAACCGGGATCGTGATCATCCCAGGCCGGCCCACCCTCCCGATCGGTGCCGTGGCGGCACCCTCGCGCGCCCTCCGGAACAGCCGCAGGCGCTGGCTGCCAGCATAGGGCGCGGGGTCCCACGGGGAAAGGACGATCGGGCAGCGGGCGGCTCGCCGGCGGACGACGCGCGAGGCGGGGCGGGCTCAGCCGCCGGTGGAGGGCGCCCGGGGGTCGCCGAACAGGAGCCGAGCCCAGGAGTCCAGCGGAGAGGGCTGCACCGTCTTCGTGCCCAGGCGCACGAGCGCCGACCCGGGCGCGTCCGGCGGGAGCGACGGCGCGTCGTCGGCGAGCACGAAGGGCACCTCCCTGGACTTGCCGAGGCGGTACTGACGCGCGGCCTGCTCGATGTACGCCTGCTTCTGGATCAGCGCGAGCTCGGACTCCAGGCCCGACACCTCGTGCTCGAGCGCGACGTTGGCGCTGCGCATCGCGTCCGCGCGCGCCATCGCCTCGCTGGCTTCGCCCACCTGGCGGGCGAAGAGGACGATGACCCAGGCGGCGACGAGGGCGCCGATGAGGAGGGCGAACCGGCGGCGTGTGAGGCCGGCGACGGGCAGGTCCGCCAGGCTGCCCAGCGCACCCGTCGCGGCGGGGCTGGGGGCGACGACGCCCGGCTCCGGGGCGGCGGGCTCGGACGCGTCGGGCTCGGGGGTCGCGGTGCTTGGTCGCCTGAGGTGTCGAGGCATCGGGCCGAGGGTAGCTTCGCTCGATTCCCCTGTCAACAGCGTTTGCGCACGGGGATTCACCCTGCGCTACGTCCGATTCGTGCTGGGCCTGTGACAGCCAAGGTGGCACACGTTCCCCGCAGGCTGGCGTAGACTTCCGTCCAATTCGATCATGCGTTCGATATCGCTCGGAGACGGCATGCGCACCTACGCCCCCGCCAGCACCCGGGCCGTGCTGGAACAGCTGCTCGAGGAGCCATCGCTCGCGCGCGGCGTCGTCCACCACGAGGTCCGCGAGGCCCGCGGCGCGGACCACGGGGACTGGCCGTCCTGGCTTGACCCGCGGATCCGCGGCGGGCTCGCCAAGCGCGGCATCGAGCGGCCGTACACGCACCAGGCGGACGCGATCGAGGCGGTCCACGCCGGTCAGGACATCGTCGTGGTCACCCCCACGGCGTCCGGCAAGTCCCTCTGCTACACGGTGCCGGTGCTCCAGGCCCTCGCGGAGGATCCGTCCGCGAGGGCCCTGTTCCTGTTCCCCACCAAGGCGCTGGGTCAGGACCAGGTGGCGGAGTTCGGGGAGCTCGTACAGGACGCAGGGCTCGAGGTCTCGTCCGCCTGCTACGACGGGGACACGCCGGCGCCCATCCGCTCGGCGATCCGCAAGGCCGGCCAGGTCGTCGTCACGAACCCGGACATGCTCCACTCCGCGATCCTCCCCCATCACACCAAGTGGTTCCAGCTGTTCGAGCAGCTCCGCGTCATCGTCGTCGACGAGCTGCACACGTACCGCGGCGTCTTCGGCTCGCACGTCGCCAACGTCCTGAGACGGCTTCTGCGGTTGTGCGCCCACTACGGCTCCAGCCCCGTCATCGTCTGCTGCTCGGCGACCATCGGGAACCCGGCGGAGCTGGCACAGACGCTCACCGGGCGGCCGGTGCGGCTGATCGACCGCAACGGGGCGCCCTCGGGCGAGAAGCACCTGCTGCTCGTGGATCCGCCGGTCATGGACGCGGCCACCGGGGCGCGCGGATCCGCCCTGACCCTCGCCCAGCGGTGGGCGCTGCCGTTCCTCAAGGCCGGGCGCCAGACCGTCGTCTTCGGCAAGAGCCGGGTCGCGGTCGAGATCATGCTCAGCAACCTGCGCGAGACGCTGCGCATGGACCTCGGGCCGCGGAGCCGGATTCGCGGGTACCGCGGCGGCTACCTGCCCACGGAGCGCCGGTCCATCGAGCGGGGGCTGCGGGACGGCGAGGTGCTGGGCGTCGTCAGCACGAACGCCCTGGAGCTCGGCGTGGACATCGGGCGGCTGGACGTGGCCGTGCTGGCTGGCTACCCGGGGTCGATCGCCGCCACCTGGCAGCAGATGGGCCGCGCAGGGCGGCGGGGCGATGTCAGCGTCGCGGTCCTCGTCGCCTCACCGGCTCCCGTGGACCAGTACGTGATCCACCACCCTGAGTTCGTCCTCGGCGGGCGGCCCGAGGAGGCGCGGCTTGACCCGGACAACCTCCACGTGCTCCTCGCGCACATCCGGGCGGCGACCTTCGAGCTGCCGTTCGAGCCCGGCGAGGCGTTCGGGCCCGGGCCGGCGGACGACCTGCTCGCGTTCCTCGGCGAGGGTGGCCAGATCCGCCAGGCGGACGACGGGCGCTGGTACTGGAGCTCGGAGAACTTCCCCGCCTCCGAGATCTCCCTGCGCTCGGCGGCCCCGGAGAACGTCGTGATCATCGACACCACGCCGGACCGCCCACGGGTCCTGGGCGAGGTGGACCTGTTCTCGGCCCAGGTCCTCGTCCACCAGCACGCCATCTACATGCACGAATCCACGCAGTACCACGTGGACCGGCTCGAGTGGGGCGAGCGCAAGGCGTACGTCCACCGGATCGACGCGGACCACTACACGTACGCGAACCGTGCGGTGACCCTCAAACCGCTCGATGTCTTCGCGCACGCTCCCGCCACGGGTGGCACGCGGGTCCACGGCGAGGTGATGGTCGCGAGCCTCGTCACGCTCTACAAGAAGCTCAAGTTCGTCACGGACGAGAACGTCGGCTGGGGACCCATCGACCTGCCGGAGATCGAGCTCCAGACGACCGCCTACTGGTTGACCGCCGAGGGCGCGGCCGTCGGGTGGCGGCGGGACGAGCTGGACGTTGCGCTCATCGGCGCCGGGCGGGCCATCCAG
>Ga0302299_10000900_pt1 | contig 17307 bp, 20 predicted proteins | sample III_Fen_N3_4_FD_198795 | JGI IMG/M metagenome (GOLD analysis project Ga0302299, IMG submission 198795) | Peat permafrost microbial communities from Stordalen Mire near Abisko, Sweden - III_Fen_N3_4 | ecosystem: Environmental > Terrestrial > Soil > Wetlands > Permafrost | place: Sweden: Abisko... | reverse complement strand
GCTGGGTGCCGCCGACCTCCATGACGTCGCCGAGCTCGTCGGACGACCCGCCCTTGAGCCCGATCAGCTCGAGCTTGTACGGCTCGTGGGCCAGCTCGACGCGGGCGTCGTCCTCGCTCACCACGCGGCGCGAGAAGCGCTGCCCGGACTTCACGATCTCCTGCATGCGCTTCTCGAGCGCGGCGAGGTCGTCGGGGTGGAAGGGTCGCTCGACGTCGAAGTCGTAGTAGAAGCCGTCGCGGATCGGCGGGCCGATCCCGAGCTTCGCCTCGGGGAACAGCTGCTGCACGGCCTGCGCGAGGACGTGGGCGGTCGAGTGCCGCAGCACCGAGCGACCGTCGTCGGTGTCGACGGGGACCGGCTCGAGGACGTCGCCGTCGGCGACGACGTAGCTGAGGTCCTTGAGCTCGTCGCCGACCCGGGCGACGACGACGGACCTGTCGGGGAACACCTCGGCCGCGGTGGTGCCGTCGGGCACCGTCCGCACGTCGTGGCTGCCGTCGAGGGCGTGGACGGTGATCTGGGGCACGTCGGTCTCCTGGCGCTCGGCGCGCGACCGTGACGAGGGGTCGCGCGCGTCGGACCCGGCGGGTACGAGGCGCCGGGCTTCGGGCACCACGAGGGTATCGGTGCGCTGTGCGAGAACGCGCACGCGTATGACTGCGGTCCGGCGACCGCGAGGTGAACTCCCGGATCAGGCGGAGCGGAAGCCCACCCGGTAGAGCGACCCGGCCAGCGACACGGCGTACATCTCACCGCTCTGGTCCACCCCGAAGCCTGCCACCGCCTTGAGCCGGGAGCTCGCTCCGATCCCGCCCGCGTAGGGCCAGATCCGGCCCGAGACGTAGTCGCCGAACACGTAGGTGCCGCGGAACGCCGGGTAGCGCGAGCCGGCATAGACGTACCCGCCGATGATCGCGTCGTTCGACCTCGCCGACGGGCAGCTCGACAGCTCCGGGTGGCACAGCTCGAACGCGGGGGCGGTGTAGGTCACCTTCGAGTTGCAGCGCGACGAGCTGTAGACGTGCTTGCCCTCGAGGCACGGCCAGCCCAGGTTGCGACCGGCCAGGCGCCGCGGGCTCACCACGTCGACCTCCTCGTAGCGGTCCTGGCCCACCTCGCCGATCCAGAGACTGCCGCCGGCGTCGAACGAGAACCGCCAGGGGTTGCGCAGGCCGCGCATGAGGATCTCGTGCCGGTAGGCCTTCGAGGTGGCGTAAGGGTTCGTGGCGGGGATGCAGTAGAGGTGCCGGCTGCACCGGACGTTGAGGCGCAGCACCTTGCCCAGGAGCACCTTGAGGCTCTGCGCGTTGTTGTGCGGGTCGCCGCAGCAGCCGCCGTCGCCCGTGCCCCAGTAGAGGTAGCCGTCCGGGCCGAAGGCGATGTCACCCCCGTTGTGCGTGGTCGCGGGGTGCGCGATCCGCAGCAGCACCGTGCGCGTGGAGGCCTGCACCGAGCCGGCCTTCGTGGAGCGCACCGCCCATCGGGCGAGCGTGAGGTTCCCCGACCTGTCGACGTACGACGCGAACACGAGGTGCGAGGTCGCGAAGTCCTTCGGGAAGGCGAGCCCCAGCAGGCCGCGCTCCCCCGCGCTGCTCACCAGCGACCGGATGTCGAGGAACGTCCCCACGACCTTGCCGCCGACCACCGTGCGCACCCGGCCGGTCTTCTCGACCACGAACAGCCGGGTCGTCCCGTCGGGGGCGGACCGCACGAGCAGCGGCTGGGTCAGGCCGCTCGCCACGAGCGTGGTGGTGAGCCGGATGCCCGCGAGGGGCACCGTGGCCAGCGGAGCTGCGCGCGTCACGGCAGCCTCGGTCGCCACTGTCGCGCTCGCCGTGGGCACGGGCCCGACGACGGCGGCGGCAGCGAGCGCGAGCACGGCGGCGGCAGCACCGAGCCGAGCGGTGGACGAGCGGGTCATGAAGGCCTCCTGCGCGGAACCTAGCCGGGTTCGCCCGGGCCGGGCCGCACAAACACGGCGAGGGCCCCCGGAGGGACCCTCGTGCGTCGGTGGGCGTTACTGGGTTCGAACCAGTGACCTCTTCGGTGTGAACGAAGCGCGCTACCACTGCGCCAAACGCCCGACGGCCGCGAACATTACCAAAGCGCGGCGGCTGGCTCCGAACCGAACCCGTGGGCGCACGTCGACGCCGTGCTCCTGGGCGTGGTTCCGGCGATGCTTGTGCGCATCGTCACAGGGAACCTGGGCATGGCCCTGGGACGTCATGGGAAGGACACCGGCACCCCACGAACGTCCGGAGGAGCTTCCCCATGCTGTCCGTCTCGGCCGACCTCGACCTCGCCCTGGTCCTCGGCGGTGACCGTGTCGTCCTCGTGCCCACGACGCTGCACTACTCCTCCGAGAACCCCTACGCGGTGACCGCCCGGTTCCGCACCGGTGACGGCGACGTCCACTGGGTCTTCGGCCGCGACCTGCTGGCCGAGGGCCTCACCGGCCCCGCCGGCGAGGGCGACGTCACCGTCTGGCCCTCGCGCGGATCCGACGGCGACGTCGTCTGCATCGCGCTCGAGAGCCCCTCGGGCGGTGCGCTGCTGGAGGCCGACCCGGTCCACGTGCGCGGCTTCGTCGACGACACCTACCGGCTCGTGCCGCTCGGGAGCGAGTCCGGGATGCTCGACCTCGACGCCGAGATCGCCGCGCTGCTCGGCGACGACGCGGCCCCCCTGCGCTGACCGGCGTCCCGTCCCGGCCCTGCCAGGATGGGTTCATGAGCACCTTGCGCCTCGCCGAGGTCGACGCACCTGATCCCCGTCGCGACGCCGACGGCGCGCTGCTGCTCGACTGGTGGTGCGACCTGCAGTGCCCCGACTGCCGCGACGGCCTCGAGATCCTCGACGCCCTGCAGGGGGCCTTCGGCGACCGCCTCGCCTTGCGCCTGCGCCACTTCCCGCTGACCAACCACGTCTGGGCCGTCGCCGCGGCTGTGAGCCAGCTGGCCGCGGCGGAGCAGGGGCGCGGCGAGGACTACGCGGCCCACGCCCTCGGCGCCATCGACGAGATCGACGGACCGGCCGACTACGTCGATCTCGCCGAGCATCTCGGCCTCGATGCCGACGCCGTCGCCGAGGCCCTCTTCGACGGTCGTCTCGGCGGCGCCGTGCGCGACGACTACGAGCAGGGACGCGCGATCGGCGTCACCAGCACGCCCACGTTCGTGGTCGACGGCCTGCTCGTCGACGCGAGCACGACACTCGACGGGGCGCAGGACGCGCTCGTGGCGCGCATCACCGCGGCGCTGGAGCGCTAGACCCCGGCGGGCACCTCGTCGACCGGGTGGCGGCCCGCGTACCACGAGGCCAGCGGGCCGGCCGAGAGCCCGTGGGCCAGGACCGACAGCCCGACCGTGGTACCCACGACCGTGAGGACCAGAGACCCGGCGCTGCCGCCGAGGGCGTCGTCGGCCAGCATCGCGAAGATGATCGAGGCCAGGCCGCGCGGCCCGAGCCACCCGGCCAGGGCGACGGTGTCCCACGGCAGGTGCATCCCGATCAGCGACAGCGCCACGGGCACCATCCGCAGCACCGTCAGCGAGAGCACGGCGTAGACGACGGCCTGCCCGAGGTGGTCGGTGGTGAGCGCGCCCAGCACCGACTCTCCGAACACGAACCACACCGCGAACCCGAGCAGCGAGGCGGTGAGGTGGGCGTAGTCGAGCATGCCGGCCTCGTGACCGGCCCCGGCCTCGGTGGCTGCTGAGCACTGCGCGGGTACGGGCCACCGGCTCGCTGCCGAGCGCGTCGCGCTGCCGAAGCCGACGCCGCACACGAACGCCGCGACGAAGCCGTTGCCGTGCACCTGCACGACGAGGACGTAGGTGACGGCCGCGACCACCAGCGGCGCCACCGCGACGATCGACGGCTGCGCGAAGCCGCGCCGCTTGGCCCAGACGAGCAGGATCCCGGTGGCGGCTCCGATCACGAGGCCGAGCACGACGCCGAGCAGGATCTCGAGCACGGCGTCGGCGACCGGGCGGTGCGAGACGCCGACGACCGTGGCGGCGGCCGCGATGCAGAACGACACGATCGGCGTCGCGAGGCCGTCGTTGAGGCCGCTCTCGACGTTGATCACCTGACGGAACCACAGCGGGATGCGGTCGTTCTCGATGATCGAGACGCCGAGAGCCGCGTCGGTCGGCGCGAGCGCGGCCGCGATGATCGCGAGGATCCAGAAGTCCTGCCCCGGCAGCACGACGGCGGCGACGACCACGCCGGCCACGATGGTGAGCGGCAGCCCGATCCCCAGCAGCCGCAGGGGGAACTGCCACGAGCGACGGAACCAGCCGAGCGCGATGGACGACGCGTCGCAGAACAGGACCACGGCCAGCGTGAGCTCGATGAGCCGCCGCGTGCTCTCGCTGTCGATGTTCGCGCCGGCACCGAGCGCGTGCGCCGCGACGAAGCCGGCGAAGGTCAGCACGATCGGCGCGGTGACGCTCCAGGACGCCAGCTTGCGCGAGAACACGACCCAGACGAGCGTCGCGACGACGAACCCGAGCACCGAGCTCACGGGTCGACGTCCTCCTTCGCGCACGCGGTGAAGCGGTCGGCGAGAACGCGGGTGACGGGACCGACGTGCAGGTCGCGCTCGTCGACGCGCACGACCGGGTGGACGTCGCGCGTCGACGAGGTGATGAACACCTCGTCGGCCGTGAACAGGACGTCGTAGGGCAGGTGCGCCTCGTGCACGGCCACCACGGCAGGCCCCCACTCGAGGACCAGCTCGCGCGTGACTCCCTGCAGGCACCCGCAGTCGAGCGCGGGGGTGAACGCCTCGCCGTCGATCACGACGAAGACGTTGCTGCCGGTGCACTCGCAGAGCCGGCCCTGCGTGTCGGCGAGCACCGCCTCGGAGGCGCCGCGCCGCTTCGCCGCGGCCAGGGCGATCGCGTTCTCGGCATAGGACGTGGTCTTGAGGCCCGCGATGGCGGAGCGCTCGTTGCGCACCCACGGCACCGTCGCGAGCGCCGTGGAGGGCCCCCAGACGTGGGCCTCGGCGAGGGTCACGATGAGCGTGGGCGGCGAGTCGCCGCGCTCGCTGCCGAACGGGCCGGGACCCGACGTGACCGTGACGCGCAGCCGCGAGAAGTCGGTCGCGACGCCCGACCCGGACACGACCGCCTCGACCGCCCCGCGCACGACGTCGTCGGCCGGGCCCTCGATGCCCAGACCGAGCAGCGACCGGCCCAGCCGCGCCAGGTGCCGGGTGAGGGCGAACGGGACGCCGTCACGGACGAGGATCGTCTCGAAGACCCCGTCGCCGACGGTGAGTCCGTGGTCGAGCACCGAGACGGTCGCTCGCTCGAGGTCGACGAGCCCGTCGTTCACCCAGAACCTGGTCACGCGCCCAGCCAACCACGTCACGTGGCGGCGGTGCTCCCTGATGCGACACGCAGCAGCGTGGCCGCCTTGAGCTCGGTCTCGTCCCACTCCGCGGCGGCGTCGCTGCCCCACGTGATCCCGGCCCCGGTTCCGAAGCGCACGACACCGTCGGACACCCAGAAGGTGCGGATGGCCACGGCGAGCTCGGCCGTGCGTCGGTCGGCGTCGACCCAGCCGACGGCGCCGCAGTAGGGACCGCGGGGGGCGAGCTCGACCTCGTCGATGATCCTCAGCGCGCTCGACTTCGGCGCTCCCGTGACGGAACCCGGCGGGAAGGTCGCGGCGAGGACGTCGGCCCAGCCGGCGTCCTCGCGCAGCTCGCCACGCACGTACGACACGAGGTGGACGAGGCCCGGGTGCTCCTCGACGGCGAGCAGGCTCGGCACCGAGACCGACCCGGTGCGGCACACGGCACCGAGGTCGTTGCGCACGAGGTCGACGATCATGACGTTCTCGGCGCGGTCCTTGGGCGACAGGTCGGCCTCCGTGCGCCCGGTGCCCTTGATCGGCCCCGACTCGACGACGTCGCCGTCGCGCCGCAGGAACAGCTCGGGGGACGCCGTCGCGACGGCCAGGCCGCCCGCCGGCACCGACGGGTGGCAGCCGGCGGGGAGCCGGACGTATCCGCCGAACGGTGCCGGGTTCCCCACGGCGAGCAGGGCAGCGAGCCCCGCCACGTCGCCCGCGCCGTCGTCGGGCAGGTCGGCCTCCAGCACCCGGCAGACGTTGGCCTGGTAGACGTCGCCCGCGGCGATGCGGGCCCGCACGTGCTCCACGGCCGCGACGTACTGCTCGCGCGTCATCGACGACCGCCAGGCGTCGGGCGCGGGGCCGCACCAGGCTCCGCCGCCGGCGCCGGCCGTGGTGACGTCGGCGAAGCGGGCGAACACCGGGGCTGAGTCGTAGGGCGCCACGACCGCCCACCACCCGGTCCCGTCGAGGGCCCGCGGGTCCGACGTCACGTCGAGGAGGCCGGTCGCGAGGACGCCTCCGAAGCGTGCGCGGGCGGGGGTCACCCGCAGATGATGCCCGTGCCGCGCCGGGCGTGGCCCGCTTTGGAGTGTCCTGCGCCGATGGGTTATGGTTTCGTCCCGCAGCGAAGGGCCCGTCCCAGCGCTGCAGTGCGGACGTAGCGCAGTTGGTAGCGCATCACCTTGCCAAGGTGAGGGTCGCGGGTTCGAGTCCCGTCGTCCGCTCGGAAGACCTCGTAGGAGGTCTGCTCGGTGGAGTGGCCGAGAGGCGAGGCAACGGCCTGCAAAGCCGTGTACACGGGTTCAAATCCCGTCTCCACCTCGGCGCTCCTTCCAGGGGCACCGCGGGCGATTGGCGCAGGGGCTAGCGCGCTTCCTTGACACGGAAGAGGTCACTGGTTCGATTCCAGTATCGCCCACCACGTCGCACGGCCCCCCGCATCCGCGGGGGGCCGTCGTGCGTCGCGACACCCGACCGGGCGGGCCCGTCCGGGTCATGTCGGCGGCCCGCCGCGCGGTGTAGGACCGGTGCACGTGCGGGTGGCCTGCCCGCCCCGAGCGCCGGGAGCACCGATGTACGGAACCGTGATGATCGGGCGGCTGGCCGTCCCCTTCGAGCAGGTCGAGTCGACCGTCGCGACCTGGGCCGCCGACAAGGGCGCGCGCACCCCGGGCTACCTGGGGCAGACGGCGATGCTCGCCGACGACGGCGTCACCAGCGTCGCGTGCATCCGCTTCGCCGACCGGGACAGCTACCAGGCGCTGTCCGAGGATCCCGAGCAGCACGCGTGGTGGAGCACCGCCATGGCGCCGCTGTTCGACGGCGAGGTGCAGTGGATCGACGGCCACTGGCACGACTGAACGGGGTCCACCGTCGGCGTCGGCGACCTCACACCGCGATGCCCTCGCGCTCCGCTCGATGGAGTGGTGAACCTACGCTAACGTAGGCGTCGGTCCCGTCCGACGAACGCCCAGGAGTCACCATGACCGACACTCGTCGGCCCCAGATCATCCAGGGCGGGATGGGTGTCGCCGTCTCCTCGTGGAAGCTGGCCAACAAGGTCGCCCGCGCCGGACAGCTCGGCGTCGTGTCGGGCACCGGGCTCGACATCGTGGTGGCGCGACGGCTGCAGGACGGCGACCCCGACGGCGACCTGCGTCGCGCGCTCGCGGCCTTCCCGGTGCCGGCGGTGGCCCAGGAGGTCCTCGACCACTACTTCGTCGAGGGCGGACGGCCGGCCGACCAGCCCTACGTCGCCATCCCCCGCCCGTCGCTCACCGAGTCGCTGCGCGCCCAGCGGCTGCAGGTGGTCGCCAACTTCGCCGAGGTGTGGCTCGCGAAGGAGGGCCACGACGGCCTCGTGGGCGTGAACTTCCTGGAGAAGATCCAGACTCCGACGCCGTGGACTGCGTACGGCGCGATGCTCGCCGGCGTCGACTACGTGCTGATGGGCGCCGGCATCCCGGCGCACATCCCGCAGCTGCTCAACGCGCTGGCGGTGCACGACGTCGCCTCGCTGCCCGTCGACGTCGTCGGCGCCCTCCCCGACGAGCCGTACTCGGTCACGATCGACCCGGTCGAGGTCATGGGCACGACGCTGCCGCCGCTGAAGCGCCCCACGTTCGTGGCGATCGTGGCCAACCACGTGCTCGCGCAGTACCTCGCGCGCGACGTCGTCACGCGCCCCGACGGCTTCGTCGTCGAGGCCCCGACCGCGGGCGGCCACAACGCGCCGCCCCGCGGCAAGCTGGTGCTCGACGACGACGGCCAGCCGGTCTACGGTCCGCGCGACGAGGCCGACCCGTCGAAGTTCGTCGACCTCGGGCTCCCGTTCTGGCTGGCCGGCGGCTGGGGCTCCCCCGACCGCGTGCGGGAGGCACTCGCGCTCGGCGCGGCCGGCGTCCAGGTGGGCACGCTGTTCGCGATGAGCGACGACTCGGGGTTCCGGCCCGACATCCGCGAGCGCCTGCGCACGTCGCTGATCGCCGGCACCCTCACGACCCGCACCGACCCGCTGGCCTCCCCCACCGGGTTCCCGTTCAAGGTGGCCCAGCTGCCGGGCACGCTGTCGGACCTCGGCCTGCGCGACCTGCGCCCGAAGGTGTGCGACCTCGGCCACCTGCGCACGCCGTTCCGGCGTGAGAACGGCAAGCTCGACTACCGCTGCGCGTCCGAGCCCGACCACATGTTCACGCGCAAGGGGGGCGAGACCGGCGAGATCGCCGGACGCGCCTGCCTGTGCAACGCGCTGGTCGCCAGCGCCGGCCTTCCCCAGGTGCGCAAGGACGGCACCGAGGAGCCGCCCATCGTGACCCTCGGCGACGACCTCGACGGCGCCCGCGTCCTGCTCGCGCAGCACCCCGAGGGCTACGACGCCACCACCGCCGTCGCCTGGCTCCTCGGCTCCCCCGCCTGACCCGCCCGCGTCCCGTGGCACGCGGACGAGCGCTGCGACGCGGTCGCTAGGGTCGGACGCATGACTGCAGTCCTCGACCTCGACGACCCCGAGGTCGTCCGCGACCCCTACCCCTCCTTCGCGCGGCTGCGCGGCGAGGGCCGGCCAGTGTGGGACGAGAGCGTGGGCATGTGGCTCGCCTTCCGCTACGACGACGCCAACGCGGTGCTGCGCCACCGCGGGCTCGGGCGCATCTTCACGGCACGCGAGCCCGACGACGTGTGGGAGACGTTCAACTGGCTGCACGAGGACGCACTGCTCGAGAACGAGCCGCCGAAGCACACCCGGCTGCGTCGTCTCGTGGCCGCCGCGTTCGCCCGCGGGCACATCGAGACCCGTCGCCCGCGCATCCAGGAGCTGTGCGCCGGTCTGCTCGACACGTGCGCGGAGAAGGTGCGCGACACCGGGCGCTTCGACCTCATCGCCGACTACGCCGAACCGCTGCCGGTGCTGGTCATCGCCGACCTCCTCGGCTTCCCTGGGTCCGACATCCATCTGCTGCGCCCGTGGTCGCAGGCGATCGTGAAGATGTACGAGTACGACCGCACCGAGGCGGACGACCGCGCCGCCGAGGCCGCCTGCCGCGAGTTCGCGGCGTACGTCGACGAGCTGGCGGCGCACCGGCGGCAGAACCCGGGCGACGACCTCATCACCTACCTCGCGCAGGTCGAGGCGGAGGGCGACACGCTCACGGAACGCGAGCTCGCTGCCACGGTCGTGCTGCTGCTCAACGCGGGACACGAGGCCACGGTGAACGGGTTCGGCAACGGGTTCGTGGCGCTCATGGACCACCGCGACCAGTGGCAGCGCATCGTCGACGACCCGTGGGGCCTCGCCGTCACGGGCGTCGACGAGATGCTGCGCTACGACTCGCCGTCGCAGCTGTTCGAGCGCACGGCCACCAAGGACGTCGACGTCAACGGCATCACCGTGCGCGAGGGCCAGAAGGTCTCGGCCCTGCTGGGATCGGCCAACCGAGACCCCGACGCGTTCGCCGACGCCGACGCCTTCGACGCGTCGCGCGACCCGAACGCGCACATCGCGTTCGGCGCCGGGATCCACTTCTGCCTCGGCGGACCGCTCGCGCGCCTGGAGATGCAGCAGTCGCTGCCGATGCTCGCCGAGCGCTTCCCACGCATCGAGATCGCCGACGGCGCGGTGCAGCGGCCCACGTTCGTGCTGCGCGGCTGGGACGCGATCCCCGTCGCCGTCTGACGACCCGCGATCCGCAGCGGACGGTGACCTTCCGTCACCTCCGATCTCTTCCGTGCTCGCCCTACCGGCCCTCTGCGCTCCGCCGGTTGGGTGAAATGCGTCATGACTCTTCGTGACTCCCTGCTGTCGTCACGCCTGTGCGCGTAGCCAGCCGGAGCCATCCGGGCACGGCCTCGAGGCAGCGGCAGACGACGCGCGAGGCCACCTCTCGGGGCAGGTGAGCAGAACGAGAGGTTGGTGCGCCAGCGGTAGGTCTCGGCCCGCGAACCTGTCCGTTCCCTCACGTGGCTGGCTGCACGCTCACGCGTTTGGTGAATGCCCCGGGGCATCAGCACCCTTCGAGATGTCCGCACCGGACACCCACGCTCCCTGGAAGGGTCTTCATGAGTACCACGATCTCCCGCCGTCTCGCCCTCGGCGTCGGCGCTGCCAGCGTCGCGATCGTCGGCGTCGCCGGCCTCGCGTCGTCCGCGCTGTTCACCTCGCAGGACACCTCGACCGGCAACTCGTTCACCACCGGCACCGTCGCCATCAACACCGGCGCCGGCGCGGCCGTGTTCACCGTCGCGAACATGGCTCCTGGCGACGTGAACTACGGAAAGGTGCCCGTCGCCAACGACGGTTCGCTCGAGCTGCGCTACGCGATGACCTCCAGCTCGTCGAACACCGACAGCAAGGGTCTCGCCTCGACGCTGACCGCCAAGGTCGTCGCCGTGCCGTCGGCCGCCACGTGCGACGCCGCCGCCATCACGGGCGGAACCGCGATCTACTCCGGTGCACTGTCGAGCGCTGCGTTCGGGTCCACCGCGGCCGGCAACCAGAGCGGCGACCGCACGCTCGCCGCGAACTCGGGAGAGGCGCTCTGCGTCGAGGTCACGTTCCCGAAGGCCGCCTCCAACGGCGTCCAGGGCGCGGCCACCTCGACCACCCTCACGTTCGACGCCGAGCAGACGCTCCACAACGCCTGACCGCACCCGGCTCGACCGGTGCTGCGGGGAGCCATCCTCCCCGCAGCACCGGACCCCCTCCCCCCTCTGTCCTGGAGATGACATGAACTCCCGCACCCTGCGCTACGGCATCGCGTCGGCCGCGCTGCTCGGCCTCTCGGCCGTCACCCTCACCGGCCTCGCCTCCTCCGCGCTGTTCACCGACACGAAGTCGACGAGCGCCTCGGCCATCACGACGGGCAACGTCGCCCTCACCCTCGGCGGGACCGCATCCACCGCCCTCGCCGTCACCGGCATGGCACCGGGAGACATCAAGTACGGCGTCGTCACCGTGCAGAACGCGGGCAGCCTGGCCCTGCGGTACGCCGGCACGGCCAACTGGTCGGCCGCCGGGACGCTCCCGAGCACGGCCACCCTGTCCATGCGCACCATCGCGAGCGGCGCCGCCACCTGCGACGCCACGCTCGGCTGGGGCACGGGCGATGTCGTCACGAACGCGAAGGCGGCCACATCGTTGGTCACCGCCGTCACCCTGTTCGGCTCCAACCTCGCCGGCCAGCAGACCGGCGACCGCGCCCTCGCGGCGAGCTCCTCCGACTACTTCTGCGTGCGTCTCCAGCTTCCCGGCTCGGCGGACAACACCGTCGCGAGCCAGTCGTCGAACCTGACCTTCTCGTTCGACGCCGAGCAGACGGCCAACAACTGATCCGGTGCGCCGGCCGACCGCGAGGTCGGCCGGCGCCACCCCGCGCCACCGTCCGGCCTGTCAGTCCTGAGGCAGCGAGGAACCCCATGCCAGTCCGCTCGACACCGCGCACCGCCGCTCGACTGACCCTCATGCTCGCCGCCTGCGCACTCCTGGTCGGCGGTGTGCTCCGCGACGGCACTCTCGCCTCGACAGCGCTCCTCACCGACAACGGCTCGACGTCAGCCGCGGCGGTCACGACCGGCAGCGTCTCCCTCTCGCTGTCCAACGGGGCCTCGTCGGGGTCCTGGACGGGTGCAGTGTCGATGAAGCCGGGCGACACGGTCTACCGCCGCCTCACGGTCACCAACGCCGGGTCGACGAGGCTCCGGTACGCGGTCGCTGCGGCGACGAGCAGCGCGCTCTCCGCGAGGGTCGTCATGAACGTGGCCGTGATCGCGGCGAGCACCTCGTGCACGTCGGTCTCCTACGCCGCGGGGACGCTCGTCAGCGGCTCCGACCTCACGTTCGGCGCCTCGCCCGACCTCAACGTCATCGGCGATCCCGGAACCGGCGCCCAGGCAGGCGATCGCGTGCTCGACGCCGCCGCGGCCGACAACCTGTGCATGAGGCTCACGTTCCCCACGGGGACCCACCTGGGCTACGCGGGCCGCGGGACCACCGCCGCAGCGACGTTCACGGTGTCGGGAGAGAACGCGTGAGCGCCCTGACCGCCCCCGGCGCGCACCTGAAGGTCGCGGACACACGCGACCACGGTCGCGGGCGCGGGTCGGCCGCCTGGACCTGGGCCTACCGCGCGATCCTCCTCGCGGTCGCCGTCATGGCCGTGTACGCGACGGTGGTCCCGTGGATGATCCAGCGCTCGGACGAGCGCCTGGTCACCATCACCAGCGGATCGATGGTGCCGATCTTCCCCGTCGGCGGCACCATCACGATCCACGACCAGGTCGACCGGGAGAACCTGCGACCAGGCCAGATCATCACGTTCAAGGCCCTGGGCAACGGCACGGTCATCTCGCACCGGATCGTCGCGCGCCTCGACACAGCCACGCTCGGCGGGGTCTTCTACCAGACCAAGGGAGATGCCAACCGCACGGCGGACCCCGACCTGGCGCCGGCCGGCAACATCATCGGTGTCGTCGACGGGGTGCTTCCCGCCTGGAAGAGCGCGGCCGTATCCATGCAGACCCCACGGGGCCGGCTCGCCGTCTACGGCAGCCTCTTCGTCGTCATCGCACTGGGCGAGGTGGTCGACCTCGTGGTCGCGGCCCGGCGCCGTCGTCGTGCGACCGGAGGGCTCTCGTCGTGAGCCGGCCCCGCGGAGTGTCGATCGTCGCGCTCGTGCTGCTCGTCCTCGCCGTCGCAGCCCCGCGCCTGATCGTCTCGACCTCGACGGCGATGTTCTCCGACACTCAGACGGCGGCGTCGAACGTCGTCACTGCGTCGACCTGCACGAGCACGACCTACACCAGCTGGTTCACCAACACAGCCAACATCCCGTCCTCGTCCCGCGACGTGTACAACCGTCTGTCGGGCAGCACGCTCTCGAACGACGTGTGGATGTCCAGCAATACCTGGGCCACGTCCGGCGTGACGCTCAATCAGCCCGGAGCCCTCTACTGCGACTCGAGCGCGGCGCTCGCGCTCAGCAGCGCGGCCGGCCACGCCGACACCGCCGCAGCGACCCAGGCGACGCTGGGCATCGCGTCAGCCGCCAGCACCACGGTGCTCTTCTGGGTGAGCACGACCTCCACGAGCGGCGGCATCATGACCGCGCTGGGGAACACAGGTGCCGGAAGCAGCAACGACCGCGTGGTCTGGCTCGACACGTCGGGCTACGTCCACTTCTCGGCACGCAGCGGTGGGTCGTCGACGTCGTGGAGCATCACCGGTGGCCCCCGGATCAACGACGGCGGCTGGCACCTCGTGGCCGTGGCGATGGGCGGGTACACCGGTGGGGGCGCGACCCTGTTCGTCGACGGTGCCAGCGTCGCCGCGCAGACGGTGTCCGGCACCACCTACGCCTATCGGAACTTCTCCACGACCAGCATCCGCTGGACCATCGGCGATCAGAACGGGGTCACCACCCCGAGTGCGGCGCCCCTCGTGGGCCTGGTCGGCACATACGACGAGTTCGTGGTGATCGACACCACGAACCTCACCGGTGCGCAGGTCGCGACCATCTACGCGGACGCCGACCTCTAGACCCGGGATGCCCGACCGCCAGGACCGGTCGCGCGTCCCGTGACCCGCGTGGGCGGGGTGCCGTCAGGACCGGCACCCCGCCCACGCGTTCGCCAGTCCGTGGTCGCCACCGAATCTTGAGGCGGTCGTGCGCTCGGGCGGCTCAAGGCCTCGCGCACGTGACGACGATGACACTCCCGTGCAGCACGCCAGCACCAGGCGGCGTACGCATCCCGGGAGGCGGCCATGGCGCTCGCTCTGCAACCGGCACCGTCGCTCCCGCGCCCGTCGTCCGAGGTCCTGCGGCGCTGGGCGGGCCCGTCGCTCTCGCTCGTCGTCTGCGTCGCTGGGCTCACCCAGCTCGTGCCGCCCGCCCTGCGCGACAACGGGACGCCGACCGGGGGCCGCGTGTCCGTCCAGGTGCTGGGCACGCTCTCGACCGAGGGACTTCCCGACTCCGCACGTGTCTCGATGCTCACCGTGCGGAACGACGGCCCTGCCGCGGTGTCGTGGTCGGCCCGGCCTTCGGTGGCGGGGCCGGGAGCCGCGGCCGTGGTCGTCGACACGTGGCTGCCGGGGACCGCAGGCTGCGCGGTGGCGACCCGGCTGCTCACCTCGACCGACTGGTCGACCGCCCCGTTGCCGCCCGGGGGCACTACCGCGCTGTGCGCCCGCGTACGTGCGACCGGCTCGGCGGCCGGCGCCGCGACACCGTCGGTGACCGTGGACGCCAGACCAGCCTGACAGCCTGAAATGCCCTGGCACGTGGGCGACCGTCTGCGGGAGGCTGCCCCCATGACGATGGAGACCTCACCGGGTCACGGCGCGCACCACCGCACCGCCGAGGTCCTGCTCGCCGGCCTCGACGTCGTCCGGCTCTCGCCGCGCGACTCGGGGGTGCTCGAGATGGTCGTGGTCCGACCCGCGCCCGGCGAGCGAGAGGTCCTGGACGTCGCCACCGTGGTGCCCGACAAGGGGATCCACGGAGACACGTGGGACCAGCGCGGCTCGAGCCGCACGCCCGACGGCGGACCCAACCCGGAGGCCATGGTCACGGTGATGAACAGCCGCGCCGTCGACCTCGTGGCCGGCTCACGCGACCGGTGGCCGTTGGCCGGCGACCAGCTCTACGTCGACCTCGACCTCAGCACCGAGAACCTCCCCACCGGCACGCGCCTGACGATCGGCGACGCCGAGCTCGAGGTGACCGCCGCGCCGCACACCGGGTGCGCGCAGTTCACGGAGAGGTTCGGCGTCGAGGCCCTGCGCCTGACCGCAACTCCCGACGGCCGATTCCTCCGGCTCCGCGGTGTCAACACGCGCGTGGTGCGCGGCGGCGACATCCGCGTCGGCGACACCGTCGTCGTGAGCCGGCCCGGCGCCTGACCTCAGTCGAGGGCGGCCACGAGCCTGCGCTGCTCCTCGACGTCGAAGTCGGCCGGCGGGTACGTCGGGCTCATGTCGCGCAGCGCCCCGACGAGCAGGTTCGCGATCACCCAGTCGCGGTACCACTTGCGGTCGCCGGGCACGACGTACCAGGGCGCCGCGTCGGTGCTGCAGCGCGTGAGCGCGTCCTGGTACGCCTCGGCGTAGTGGTCCCAGAACGCGCGCTCGCCGAGGTCGCCGGAGTTGTACTTCCAGTACTTGGTCGGGTCTTCGAGCCGTTCGGCGAGGCGCTGCTTCTGCTCGTCCTTGGAGATGTGCAGCATCACCTTCACGAGATGCGTGCCGGCGTCGACCACGCGGTGCTCGAACTCGTTGATGCGGTCGTAACGCGTCGACCACTCCGACTCCGGCACCAGGTCGTGCACCCGCACGACGAGGACGTCCTCGTACTGCGACCGGTTGAAGACCGCGACGTCGCCGCCCGTCGGGAGCGCGTTGTCGATGCGCCACAGGAAGTCGTGGCTGAGCTCTTCGTCCGTGGGCTTCTTGAACGAGGTGATCCGTACGCCGGCAGGGTTCATCGCGCCGACGACCTTGCGCACCGTGCCGTCCTTGCCCGAGGTGTCCATGCCCTGGAGGAGGAGCAGCAGCGAGCGGTGCCCGCCGCCCACTCCCTCGGCGTAGAGGCGCTCCTGGAGACCTGCCAGCTCGGCCAGCAGCTCGGCGGTCGCCGCCTCGGTGGCCGCGCGGTCGCCGGGGGCGGTGCTGGTGTCACGGGTGTCGCGGTCGGCCAGCACGTCGCCCGCACCGAACTGCACAGCGGCAGCCACCGCGCGCGGCTCCACGACCGAACCTTTTCCCATGTCGTCCTCCGATGCGACAGGATGCCGCCATGGAGATCAGCGGCTTCTTCTCGGCGATCCTCGTAGGACTCATCATCGGGGCCCTGGCACGCATCCTGGTGCCGAACAGCCAACCCATCGGGTGTTTCCTCACGATGCTCGTCGGAATCGTGGCAGCGGCGGTCGGTGCCGCGATCGGCTACTCGCAGCACTGGAGCTTCTGGCTGGTGTTCGGCCTGCAGATCCTCATCGCCGCGGTGATCGTGGCGATCTTCGCCGCCGCGCTGCGTCCCAAGCGCTGAGCGCCGCACCGGTGCGCCTGCTCCTCCCATACCTGCGGGACGACCTCACCGACGACGACCTCGACGAGGTCTACGCCTGGCCGGGATGGCCCGAGCCCCTCCCATGGCTGCGCGCCAACATGGTCGCGACGGCCGACGGGTCGGCGCGATCGCCGGGCGGGCTGTCCGAGGGCATCAGCAGCCGCGGCGACAAGCGCGTCTTCGGCCGGCTGCGGGCGTTCGCCGACGTCGTCCTCGCGGGGGCCGGGACGGCGCGAGCCGAGGGATACCGCCCCGCGAAGGTGAAGCCGGGTGCCGCGGAGCGTCGGGCGGCAGCGGGGCAGGCACCCGTACCGGCCATCGCGCTGGTGACGCGGTCCCTGCACCTCGACCTGGCGTCGCCGTTGTTCACCGAGCCGCTCGTGCCGACGATCGTCATCACGTCGGCGTCGTCCGACCCCGACCGTCGCGCGCAGGTCGCACGCGTCGCCGACGTGGTCGTCGCCGGCGACCAGGAGATCGACCTGCGCGTGGCGCTCGCCGTGCTCCACGAGCGCGGGCTGGTGCGCGTGCACGGTGAGGGCGGCCCGCACCTGCTCGGCGACCTCGCCGCGGCCGGCGTCCTCGACGAGCTGCTGCTCACGGTGTCGCCGCTGCTGGCCGGCGGGTCGTACGCCGACGGCACCGACATCTACCGCGTGCTCGCGGGCGGCCCCGTCCCCGACGCGCCCCAGAAGCTGGCACTGCACCACGTGCTCGAGGACGACGGCAGCCTGTTCCTCTCCTACCGCCGCCCCTGAGAGGGCAACCCCCCGCTCTGGCCGTTCGTGGTTGTCACGGACCGCCATGGCAACCACAACCACGGCGTCGGCGGCCAGGGCAGGATGGGGCGATGGACCTGCCCGTGATGCCGCCC
>Ga0302299_10000899_pt1 | contig 17323 bp, 16 predicted proteins | sample III_Fen_N3_4_FD_198795 | JGI IMG/M metagenome (GOLD analysis project Ga0302299, IMG submission 198795) | Peat permafrost microbial communities from Stordalen Mire near Abisko, Sweden - III_Fen_N3_4 | ecosystem: Environmental > Terrestrial > Soil > Wetlands > Permafrost | place: Sweden: Abisko... | reverse complement strand
AAGCCCCAAGCCCAAAGCCCAAAGCCCAAAGCCCCAAGCCCAAGCCCAAGCCGTAGGTGGCATCCGGGCTGAAGCCGGCGAACGGGCTTGGGGCCGGGGCTGAAAGTCCCTTGGCGCGCGAACGGCCGGCGCCTGCCAGCAAGAGAGCCGGCTCAGGCGTCGCGCACGCCCATCCCGGTGACCGGTGGCCGGTCGCTCCACGGGAAGGTGATCCACCGGTCGGTGTCGCGCCACACGTAGTCGGGACGCACGACCGAGCGTGGCTTGGCGTAGATGGTCGCGGTACGCACCAGACCGACCTTGCCCGCGCAGAAGTCGTGCACCGACGCAAGGGTGAGCCCGGTGTCGGCGACGTCGTCGACAACGAGCACCAGCGCGTCGTGCAGGTCGACGAAGTCTGGAGCCGGCGGCAGGATCCGCGGCACCTCGAGACGCTCGTCGACGCCCGTGTAGAACTCGACGTTCATCGTGTAGGTGTTCTTCACTCCCAGCGCGTACCCCAGCGCCCCGCCCACCAGCAGCCCTCCGCGGGCGATCGACAGGATCATGTCGGGCACGCCGTCGGCGGCCACCCGCTTCGCGAGGTCCCAGATCGAGGTGTCGAAATCGGCCCAGGTGAGGACCTCGCGCTCCTGCTCCATGACCGCATCGTCGCATCGGGATGACGCCGCCAACCGTCCCGCTCACCGCCAGGTCACGACCCGGCCCCACGGGATCGACGCAGTAGTGCTGGTAGGGGCGACAGCACAGGTCAGGCGACAGTGCTGGTCAGGCGACAGTGCTGGTCAGGCGACAGTGCTGGTCAGGCGACAGTGCTGGTCAGGCGACCGGGACGCCGTTCCCCGGCCCCACATGGCGACCATCCGCCGGGACGACCCGGCTGCCAGGCCCTCGTCCGAACGGCGCGCATACTGAAGCCGGAGGTGGTGACCATGGGCGACACCGAGCGCGTTGAACCGGCCGCAGGCGAGGGCACGGAACCGGCCTCGGACGAAGGCGCCGAGCACACCGGCCCCTGGCCGCAAGCCCCGCGACTGCACAGCGACCTCGAGAAGCGGGTCCACGTCGACCTGCCCCGCGTGCTGCCGGAGGACATGGTGACCACTCAGGACGTCGACCCCGGGCCGGACCCGCGCGGCGGTCGGGACACCGACACCGAGTTCATGCTCCGCAACGCCGGTTGGTGATACCCGGCTGGCGGAAACCCGGCTGACGAAGAGCCGGCTGACCAAGAACCGGCTGACCAAGGCCCGGCTGACCGAGGCCCGGCTGGCGAAACCCGGGCTGGTGACCTCCGGGCTGGCCGGACCGCCGGAGAGCACCCTGCCCACCCGGGCCGCGAGTCCGCATCCGCCCGACCGCGAGGTTCAGCCCCCCTTCGTGCCTGTGAAAGGATCGGGCGACCGCTGCGCACCACCGCCGAGGAGGCCCCGTGACCACGCACGCCCTGACCGAGGCGTCACCGACCGCCGAGGCCCATCCCCGACCCCGGCGCGTGCTCCTCAAGCTCTCCGGTGAGGTCTTCGGTGGCGGCAAGGTGGGAGTCGACCCCGACGTCGTGCGCGACATCGCCCGGCAGATCGCCGCGGCGGTGCGCGAGGGCATCGAGGTGGCGGTCGTCTTGGGCGGTGGCAACTTCTTCCGCGGCGCCGAGCTGCAGCAGAAGGGTATGGAGCGCTCGCGAGCCGACTACATGGGCATGCTCGGCACGGTCATGAACTGCCTCGCCCTGCAGGACTTCCTCGAGAAGGAGGGCATCGACACCCGCGTGCAGAGCGCCATCACGATGGGCCAGGTGGCCGAGCCCTACATCCCGCGCCGCGCCATCCGGCACCTCGAGAAGGGCCGGGTCGTCATCTTCGGCGCCGGCGCCGGGATGCCGTACTTCTCCACCGACACGGTCAGCGCCCAGCGGGCGCTGGAGTGCAAGTGCGACGTGGTGCTGATGAGCAAGAACGGTGTCGACGGGGTCTACGACTCCGACCCGCGCAGCAACCCCGACGCGCGCAAGCTCGAGCGGGTCACCTTCGAGGACGCCCTGCGCAGCGGCCTGCGGGTCGTCGACGCGGCAGCCTTCAGCCTGTGCATGGACAACCACCTGCCGATGGTGGTCTTCGGCATGGAGGGCGACGGCAACATCACCCGGGCCCTGCTCGGGGAGCGGATCGGCACGCTGGTCACGGCCGGCTGACCCCTCCTCCCGCACCCGGCACGCCGGACCGCGCCGTTTGACACACTGGACCCGACCGCCCCGCCCGCCGCGTGGCAGATGTGAAGGAGAGCCGCCCCGATGATCGACGAGACCTTGTTCGACGCCGAGGAGAAGATGGAGAAGGCCGTCGAGGTCGCCAAGGAGGGCTTCGCCGGCATCCGCACGGGTCGTGCCCACCCCGGCATGTTCCAGAAGCTGCTCGTCGACTACTACGGCGCGCCGACCCCGCTGCAGCAGCTCGCGTCGTTCCAGAACCCCGAGGCGCGCACCATCATCATCAGCCCGTTCGACAAGTCCTCGATGCACGCCATCGAGAAGGCGATCCAGCAGGCCGACCTCGGCATCAACCCGAGCAACGACGGCACCATCATCCGCTGCGTGATGCCGGTGCTCACCGAGGAACGGCGCCGCGAGTACGTCAAGATGGCGCACAACCAGGCCGAGGACGCCAAGGTCTCGGTGCGCAACATCCGCCGCCACGCGAAGACCACGCTCGAGAAGCTCGTCAAGGACGGCGAGGTCGGTGAGGACGAGGGCGCACGCGCCGAGAAGGAGCTCGAGACGGTCACCAAGAAGCACGTCGACCTCATCGACGACCTGCTCAAGCACAAGGAGGCCGAGCTCCTCGACGTCTGAGCGCTCGCCGACCATGACCGACGCCCCAGAAGCCGCAGAAGCCGCAGAAGCCGCAGAAGCCGCAGCCGACCTCGTCGAGGAGGACGCGCCCGCTGCGGCGCCGACCCCCAAGGCCGGCCGCGACCTGCGCGCCGCAGTGGGAGTGGGCCTGCTGCTCGCCGGTCTGGTCATCGGCACCCTGATCATCGGCGCCCGGGCGTTCCTGGTGGTCGTCGTCGTCGCGGTGTCGTACGGCGCCTGGGAGCTGCGCCGGGCGATCGCCACCCGTGGCATGGTCGTGCCGCTCGTGCCGCTGCTGCTCGGCGCCGTGGGGATGCTGGTGTCGGCCTACCTGCGCGGCGCCGAGGCGCTGGTCGTGACCTTCGGCCTGACCATCGTCGGCCTGCTCGTCTGGCGGGTGGCCGACGGGCTGGTCGGGGCCGCGCGCGACCTGAGTGCCTCCGCGCTGGTCGCGTTCTACCCGATCTTCCTGGGCGGCTTCGCCTCGATGATGCTGGCGGCCCCCGACGACGGCCGTCAGCGGATCGTGGTCTTCATCCTCGTCACGGTGTTCTCGGACATCGGTGGGTATGCCGTCGGCGTCGTGTTCGGCAAGCACCCGATGGCGCCGTCGCTCAGCCCCAAGAAGTCGTGGGAGGGCTTCGCCGGATCGGTGGCAGCCTGCGCCGCCGCCGGTGCCATCTCGATGCCCCTGGTACTCGGCGGCCAGTGGTGGGAGGGTGCCCTGCTCGGTGTCGCCGCGGCGTCCGGGGCCACCCTGGGCGACCTCATCGAGTCCAGCATCAAGCGTGACCTGGGCATCAAGGACATGGGCTCGCTGCTACCCGGGCACGGCGGCCTGATGGACCGCCTCGACTCCCTCGTGGTCGTCGCCCCGCTCGCGTGGGCGCTGCTCCTGGTGTTCGTGCCGATCAGCTGAGCTGGCCACCCGCCGGATCGCGAAGGCGCGGACACGCGGAAACGCGGGCGGCTCAGCCGACCCGGCGCCGCAGGCCGAGGATCTGCTCGAGCGCCTCGCTCGGCTGCACGTCGATCGTGCCGTCGTCGGCCTCGGTGGTCAGGCAGGTGATCCGCCGGCCCAGCCAGTGGTAGGTGTGCACCGACACCGGGCTGACGCCCTCGGCGTGCATCCGCTGCGCGTAGTCGGGCAGCAGTTCGAGGGCGTCGCGGACCGCGGCAGCGCTCGAGCACGGCTGCAGCAGGACCGCATGGCGGTAGGGCACGGCGAAGACGAAGCCGTTGCTGTCGTCGGCGTCGGGCAACCACCGGTTGGCCGCGTCGTTGAGGAACCGCGCGAAGCTCGCGGTGTAGGGCGAGTCGCCCATCACGGCGTACACGCTGTGGTTGCCCTCGCCGACCCGCTCGACGTCGACCTCGACGGTCTCGAGCAGGTCGAGCAGGTTGTTGCGGCCCTTGTTGACCAGGCTCGGGACCCGGCGCCCGGTGGCGGCGATGCGGGAGTCGGGCAGCGTGACGACCGCCGTGGGCAGGTCGAGGGTGAGCACCTCGTGGATGTGGTCGGCGAACCGGGAGGCGTAGGAGAAGCCGAGCCCGGTCGACTGGATCCGCTCCGCGTCGACGAGCCGAGAGGTGAGCGCCGCGTCGAACTCGGCGGTGGTCAGCGAGGCGATGTCGGCGTCCGCGGCGCTGCTCAGCTTCTCGAGGTGGGCGCGCACCGACTCCTCGTACTCGGCACTCTGGTCGTCGAGGTCGGGGATGGCGTGTGCCCCCGACCGGCCACTGCTGAAGACGGCGTCGGGCGGTCGGATCGGGATGGGCTGGGTCCGTGAGGTCTTGAAGCGATCGAACAGGCCCATGGCCGTCCTCATCTCGTGCACTCCCGTTCCCCTGCGAAACGAGACAGTGTCCACGCTACGGGCGTGGTGTCGCCCGCGTGGCGAAAACCCGTAATCGGCCCCGGATCCGGGTGTCTGATCGGGCACACCGGCGCCACGCGCAGCGGGCCCGGCCCCCGCAGACCCCACCGCCTCGTTGGCGACGGGCCCCCGTCGACCTGAGAGAATCGGGGGACCATGTCTGAGACCCCCTCCTCGCGATCGACCCCCGCCCCGCGACCCGCGCCCGGCCAGCTCACCTTCGCGGCCCCGCGCCGCGGCAAGCCACCTCGCCACCTCGCCGACCTGACCCTCGCGCAGCGCCGGGAGGCCGCCGTGGCCCTGGGGCACCCGGCCTACCGCGCCGGTCAGCTCTCGACCCACTACTTCGAACGGCTCGTCGACCGGCCCGAGGAGATGACCGACCTGCCCAAGGCCGTGCGCGACGACCTCGTCGGCGACCTGCTGCCGACCCTGCTCACCCCGGTGCGCAGCCTCACCGCCGACCGCGGGGCCACCGTCAAGCAGGTCTGGCGACTCTTCGACGGCGCCCTGGTCGAGTCGGTGCTGATGCGCTACCCGAACCGGGTCACCGTCTGCATCTCCAGCCAGGCGGGATGCGGCATGAACTGCCCCTTCTGCGCCACCGGCCAGGAGGGGCTGACCCGCAACATGTCGACCGCGGAGATCGTCGAGCAGGTGGTCTACGCCGCTCGCCTGCTGCGCCGCGGAGAGCTTCCCGCCATGGGTGGCGACGGCTCCGAGGCCGGGCTCGGCGACGAGGCCGACGGCTCCGGTGACTCAGAGAGCTTCCCGGATGCCGGGTCGGGCCCCAGCCGGGTCAGCAACGTGGTCTTCATGGGGATGGGGGAGGCACTCGCGAACTACAATGCCGCGATCGGCGCGATCCGCCGGCTCACCGAGCCGGCGCCCTCCGGGCTCGGCATCTCGGCGCGCGGCATCACCATGTCGACGGTCGGCCTGGTGCCCGGCATCGACAAGCTCACGCAGGAGGGCATCCCGGTCACCCTGGCGCTGTCACTTCACGCGCCCGATGACGAGCTGCGCGACGAGCTGGTGCCGATCAACACCCGGTGGAAGGTCGACGAGGCGATCGACGCCGCCCACCGCTACTACGAGGCCACCGGACGCCGGGTGAGCATCGAGTACGCCCTGATCCGCGACATCAACGACCAGGCCTGGCGTGCCGACCTGCTCGGCGAGAAGCTGGTCGCCCGCGGTCGTGGGTGGGTGCACGTCAACCCGATTCCGCTCAACCCGACCCCCGGTTCGAAGTGGACCGCGTCCCGGCGAGGGGTCGAGCAGCAGTTCGTCGAGCGGCTGCGGGCACACGGCATCCCGACGACCGTGCGCGACACCCGCGGATCCGACATCGACGGCGCCTGCGGGCAGCTGGCTGCGGCCACGGCCTGACCGGCTTACCCTGAGCGGGTGCGACGACGCCTCCTGCTCGGGACGGCCGCCGCGGCGGCCCTGGTCCTGGCGGGGTGCGGCGGCGGCGGCCTGCCGGCGAACCTGCGCGGCGCCGACTCGCACTCGAGCGGCCACGGCGCGGCAGCGGCATCCGTCGCACCGTCGACTCCCGGGGTGGCGAAGGCCACCGTGGCGCCGGTCGCCGACGTGCCGCTGCGGGCGGGGGAGCGGTTCCTGAGCGTTCGGCTGCCGTCCGCCTACACCCCGAAGGCTCCGGTCGCGAACAGCACCGACGACTACCGCTGCTTCCTGGTCGACCCGAAGTTCGGCACCGACCAGCTCGTGAGCGGCGTGCTGATCACGCCCGACAACGCGACGATGGTCCACCACGTCATCGTCTCGAAGGTGCCGTCCGAGGGCGTGGCGGCCGCCAAGGCGCTGGACGCCGGCACCCCCGGCCCCGGCTGGACCTGCTTCGGTGGCGCGGGGCTGCCCGGCACCCGCGGCGGCGACCTCGACAACGCCGACTGGCTCGGCGCCTGGGCGCCCGGCAGCGGCGAACGGCCGATGGCGAGCGACATCGGCATCCCGCTGGCCAAGGGCACCCAGCTGGTCGTCCAGGTGCACTACAACCTGCTCGCCGGCAGCGGCACCGACCGCAGCACCGTGCGGCTGCGGCTGTCCGAGGCCAACGGCTCGCACAAGAAGCCACTGCAGACCATGCTGCTGCCCGCGCCCGTCGAGCTGCCGTGCCGCGACGGGAGCACCACCGGCCTGTGCGAGCGCGGTGCGGCGATCGCCGACATCTCGCGCCGGTTCGGTGAGCAGCCGGCGACGGCGGACCTGCTGCACCTGCTCTGCGGGCCGGTGACGCCGGGCCCGGTGCAGAGCTGCATCCGCCCGGTGCGCACCGCGGCGACCATCCGGGCGGTGGCCGGGCACATGCACCTGCTCGGGCGGGCGATCACCGTCGACGTCAACAAGGGCACGCCGGGGGCGAAGCGGGTGCTCGACATCCCGGTGTGGAACTTCGACGACCAGGGCAGCATCCCGCTGAAGAAGCCACTGGACGTCGGGCCCGGCGACACCATCACGGTGACCTGCACCCACGACCAGGCCCTGCGCGACCTGCTGCCCGCCTTCAAGGGCACCAAGGACCGCTACGTCGCGTGGGGCGAGGGCACCACCGACGAGATGTGCCTGGGCATCGTCCTGATGACGCCGCGCTGAGGGTTCACCGCCGCAGGGCCTGGAGCTGTTCACGCAACCGGTCGGCCGCCTGCGCGGCCGTGGTCTCGTCCCGCGCTGCCGCCTCCCGCAGCCGGATGGCGGCCTCCGCCGCCTCGGTGGCCTCGGTGACCTGACGGTCGAGGTCGTGCAGGTGGCGGCGGGCCTCCTCCCGCCGCGACTCGAGCTCTGCACGCCGGCGTTGCGCCTCGGCGGCATCGGCCTCGGCCCGCTCCACGACCTGGCGCGCGGTTTGCGCAGCGGCGTCGGCATCGGTCGCCGCCGACTCCGCCTCGGCCAGCGCACGCTGCCGGGCCGCCTCCGCCTGCTCGTCGGTGTCCGGGTCGGCGTCGGCCTCGGGTGCGGCAGGAGCGAGGGCCGACGCCGGCGCCAGCGCGACCACCCGCCACAGGTCGACCGGGTCGAGCCCGGTCGAGCTGAAGGTGTCGGTGAGCAGGCCGGTGGCCAGCGCTGCCCCCGCGACCTCGTCGACCATCGCCGACCGAAGCGTCTCCTCGACCTGCGCGGTGGTCGCGTCGGTGACCCGCCGCCCCGCCTCGCGGCCCACGGCCGACGCCTGAGCCGCCATCGCCCGGGTCAGCTGCCGACGCTGCTGGTCCAGGGCTCGCAGCTCCTCGGCTCCCAGCGTGCCCTGCGCCGCCCGCAGCCGGGCGCCCAGCTCGAGCAGCTGCTGCACCTCGTCCGCGTGCCCGCGCACCCACTGGTTCACCAGCCAGGCACCCGCCGTCGGCTTGCGCAGCGACTGCACCCGGGCGGCCAGGTCGGGGTCTCCGGCGCCCTTCGCCTCCTTGGCGGCGGCGTTGCGCGCAGCCGTGAAGTCCTCCGGCGCGAGGCCGTACAGCTCGCGGGCGACGTCCTCGATGCTCATGCCGGCATGGTGTCAGGGATGTGGTTCGAGAGGAATCCCGCGGCCGCGCAGGCCAATTGACCGCCGTGATCCCCGATGACCGTCGCCCGTCCCAGGAGCCGCCGGAGGAAGGGTAAAGAACGGGTAAAGGCAACCTGAGAAGGTGTTGTGGAGCCGGGTTGGACCCCACCCGCCGGCGGGGTTACGTTGAGGGTGCTCGATCAAGAACTCCCGTACCCCCCTGCAACGGAAGAGCTTGCTACAGCACACGAGGGTCCACGTGAAACCGGTTCACCGGTCACGTGGACTTCGTGTTTGTGGGGGTCACGACGCGTCGAGCACGACCTGCGTGGCCTCGTCGACCGAGTCGACGAGGTGCAGGTGCTCGGCCATCGGGCGGCCGGCGGCCAGCGCGGTGAGGGCCGGCCACACCGGCACCCCGCGCGTCCAGTGCTCTCGGCCCACGAGCACGACGACCGGTAGCGCGGCTCCCTCGCGCGAGTAGTAGAGGGGCGTCGCTGCCTGGAAGATCTCCTGGACGGTGCCGGCCGCGCCCTCGAGCACGACCAGCCCTGCGGTCGAGCGCGCCAGCAGGCCGTCCTCGCGCAGCGCGTTGGAGAAGTACTTCGCGATCCCGTCGCAGAACACGTTGGGCGGCTCGTGGCCGTAGAACCACGTCGGGATGCCGATGCTCCGCACCCGCGCGGCGCCGCGTCCTGCCGCGACGAGCTCGTCGCGCACCTCCAGCGCGACCCGTGCCCAAGCACTCAGGTCGGGCTCGAACGAGGGCACCTGCGCCAGCCGTCGCACGGCCGCCCCGAGAGACGGCTCGTCGGGGGCCAGCGCGCCCAGGTTCGCGGCCTCCATCGCACCGGGCCCGCCACCCGTGACCACGGTCAGCCCGGCGGACGCGAGCCGGTGCCCCAGCAGGGCCGCACCGGCATACCGCCCGGTGCCACGGGCCAGCGCATGACCGCCCATCACCGCGACGGTCGGCACGCCGACGACGAGCTCGTCGAGGGCGTCGCTGATGGAGTCGTCGTGGATGGCCCGCAGCAGGGTGACGAACGCGTCGTGCCGGTCGTCGGCTCGGCGCGACCACCGGTAGGCACGCGCGTCGGGAGTGGCGCCGTAGCCGTGCTCGGCCAGCCCGGCGTACAGCTCGTGCGGCGAGTAGAGGGTCGAGCGGTACGGGTCGACGGGTGCCTGCGGGTCGGTGGGGAAGACCAGGGCCCCGTGGGCGCGCAGGTGGGCCTCGAGGGCCTGCGAGTGGTGGCCGCCGAGCACGACCAGCCCGTCGAGGTCGGTGCGCCGCATCAGCGCCTCCTGCGCGCCGGTGAGGTCGAGGTCCTGCAGCCGCAGCCCGGACAGGGGGCCGGCGCCGCGCAGCAGCGTGTGCAGCGCCGACAGGCTCTCGATCTCGCGCACGGCCCGAACCTACCCGCGCTGAGTGCGGACGTGGTTGCCCCCGCGACCGTTTCCGCACTCGCCGGGGGCAGAGGGCCAGTCAGTGTGCGGTGAGCCGGTCGAGCACGGCCCCGAGGCGGGCCGGGCGACCGGTCGTCTCCTCCTCACGGTCGGCGAGCTGGGCGAGCTGCAGGCCGGCGTTGACGCCCAGCCACCGCAGCGGCTCCGGCTCCCAGCGCGGCGAGCGGTGCCCCACCCACGGCAGCCGGGTGAGCGCCGTGTCGCGGCCGAGGACCAGCTCGGCCAGGGTACGCCCCGCGAGGTTGCTCGCCGCGACGCCGTCGCCGACGTAGCCGCCGGCCCGGCCGGTGCGGGTGGCGGGGTCCCAGGTGACCGACGGCTGCCAGTCGCGGGCGATGCCGAGCGGGCCACCCCAGGCGTGCGTGAACGCGATGCCGTCGAGCTGGGGGAGCAGCGCCCGCAACGTCGAGCGCAGGGCGTCGAACACCGTCGGCTCCTCGTCGAACTCGGGGCTGATCTGCGACCCCCAGTGGTACGGCGCCCCGCGCCCCCCGAACGCGATCCGCCCGTCGTCGGTGCGCTGCCCGTAGACCACGACGTGCCCGTGGTCGGCGAACACCTCCCGGTCGGCCAGCCCGATCCGGGCCCAGCGCTCGTCGTCGATCGGCTCGGTGGCGACCATCAGCGAGTACACCGGCACGATGCGCCGGGCCATCCCGGGCAGCGTGCCGGTCCAGCCCTCGGTGGCGAGGACGACGTTCGCGGCCGACAGCCGGCGGCCGTCAGTGAGCACGACGACCCGGTCGGAGGTGCGTGCGACGCGCACGCCCTCGATGACCTGGCCCCCGAGCCGCCGGACGGCCGCGGCGAGGCCGTCGACGAGCCGTCGCGGGTGCACGCGGGCGCAGTGCGGGGTGAAGGTGGCGCCCCGGGCGCCGGCGACGTCGAGCCGCGCACGGGTGGCGGCGGCATCCAGCCACACCGTGCCGTCGGCCCAGCCTGCCGAGTGCGCGGCGGAGACCCGCGCCCGGGCCTCCTGGGCGGGTGTGCGGGCCACCATCAGCGCTCCGCCCTTGACGAAGCCGGCGCCGAAACCCTCCTCGGCGTCGACCCGGCCGACCTCGTCGACCGTGGCGCGCAGCGCGGCGAGCTGCGCGAGCGTTGCCGTGCGGCCGTGCCGGCGGTCGAGGGTGTCGGCCCCGACCGGCCACAGCGCCGACACCCAGCCGCCGTTGCGCCCGCTCGCGCCGAAGCCGACGTGCTCGGCCTCGAGCACGATGACCTCGCGCCCGGGCTGCGCCCGCAGCAGGTAGTAGGCGGTCCACAGCCCGGTGAAGCCGCCACCGACGACCACCACGTCGGCGCCCTGCGGCAGGTCGGATGCCGTGGGCTCGCGGACCACCGCGTCGTCCCACCACAGCGGCCCCGTGGGCGCGGACGCTTCGCCCGTGGTCGGCCCGCTCACGTCAGAGGTGGTTCTCGGCCTCGACGAGCACCGAGCGCAGCCGGCGCTCGATCTCGTCGAACTGCTCAGGGCCCATGGTCAGCGGCGGGGCGAGCTGCACGACCGGGTCGCCGCGGTCGTCGGCGCGGCAGTAGAGCCCGGCGTCGAACAGCGCCTTGGAGAGGAACCCGCGCAGCAGCCGCTCGGACTCGGCGTCGTCGAACGTCTCACGGGTCTGCTTGTCCTTGACCAGCTCGATGCCGTAGAAGTAGCCGGCCCCGCGCACGTCACCGACGAGCGGCAGGTCGAGCAGCTTGTCGAGGGTCGCCTTGAAGATCGGGGCGTTCTCCTTCACCCGGTCGTTGAGGCCCTCGCGCTCGAAGATGTCGAGGTTGGCCATCGCCGCGGCGCACGACACGGGGTGACCGCCCCAGGTGTAGCCGTGCGGGAAGTAGGTGGTGCCGTGGCGGAACGGCTCGAACAACCGGTCGCTGGCGATCATCAGGCCGAGCGGGGCGTAGCCGCTGGTGATGCCCTTGGCCGTGGTGATGATGTCTGGCTGGTAGCCGAAGTCCTGGCAGGCGAACATCGACCCGATCCGGCCGAAGGCGCAGATCGTCTCGTCGGACACCAGCAGCACGTCGTACTGGTCGCAGATCTCGCGGACCCGGTCGAAGTAGCCGGCCGGGGGAGGGAAGCAGCCGCCGGAGTTCTGCACCGGCTCGAGGAAGACGGCCGCGACCGAGTCGGGGCCCTCGAACTCGATGGCCTCGGCGATGCGGTCGGCGGCCCAGCGCCCGAACGCCTTCTCGTCGTCGCGCAGGTGCTCGGGTGCCCGGTACATGTTGGTGTTGGGCACCTTGTGGCCGCCCGGCACGAGCGGCTCGAACGGCACCTTGGCGTCGGGGATGCCGGTGATCGACAGCGCGCCCTGCGGGGTGCCGTGGTAGGCGACCGAGCGGGAGATGACCTTGTGCTTGGTGGGCTTGCCGGTGAGCTTGAAGTACTGCTTGGCCAGCTTCCAGGCCGTCTCGACCGCCTCGCCGCCGCCGGTGGTGAAGAAGACCCGGTTCAGGTCGCCGGGGGCGTTGTGGGCCAGCCGCTCGGCGAGCTCGATGGCGCGGGGGTGCGCGTAGGACCACAGCGGGAAGAAGGCCAGCTCGGAGGCCTGCTTGGCCATCGCCTCGGCAATCTCGGTGCGGCCGTGGCCGACGTTGTTGACGAACAGGCCGGCGAGGCCGTCGATGTACTCGTTGCCGCGGTCGTCCCAGATCGTCCAGCCCTTGCCCCGGGTGATGATCGGCACGTTGTGGCCGAGCCCGGACTCCTCGAAGGTCGAGTGCCGGGTGAAGTGCATCCACAGGTGGTCGCGGGCCGCGTCGGAGTACAGCGCGCCGGTGGCGGTGTGCCGGTCGGAGCTCGGCTCCCAGACGTCGGACGGGTAGGTGCTCATCGGGTACCCCAGTTGTAGTGCTGCTTGTTGAGCTTCAGGTAGACGAAGGTCTCGGTGGACCGGACGCCGGGCAGCACCCGGATCTGGTTGGTGAGCAGGTCGAGGAGGTGGTCGTCGTCCTCGCACACCACCTCGGCGAGGATGTCGAAGCTGCCGGCGGTCGTGACGACGTAGTCGACCTCCACCATGTCCGAGAGCGCCTCACCGAGTGCGGCGAGATCGCCCTCGGCCCGGATGCCGATCATGGCCTGCCGCGAGAAGCCGACCTGGATGGGGTCGGTCACGGCGACGATCTGCATGACCTCGGCGTCGAGGAGTCGCTGCACGCGCTGCCGGACGGCCGCCTCGGAGAGGCCGACGGCCTTGGCGATGGCCGCGTAGGACTGCCGGCCGTCCTCCTGGAGCAGCTCGATGATGCGCTTGGCGACGTCGTCGAGCCGCGTCTCGGAGGCCGAACGGGAGTTCCGGGCCGGTGGTGTGCTGCGGGTCACCGCGCCATCGTGACGCTGATTCGGTTGTTGCGCAAGTCCCCGGATGACGGAATCCGTTGGTTCGGACGTCTCAGCGTGTGGCTTTTCATCAATTTTTCAGGTCATTCCTAGTGATTTCGCGGAGAGACGGTTTAGAGTCCCCCTGCAATGCCGTCCCCTCCACCCCCGGGAGCCACGCACATGAGCGATGCCCGAACCCTGCGCAACTTCATCGCCGGCGAGTACGTCGACGGGCGCACGGAATCCACCACCGACATCGTCAACCCGGCCACCGGCTCCGTCGTCGCCACCGCCCCGGTGAGCGGCGCGGCCGACGTCGACGCGGCCTACGCCGCCGCCGAGACCGCCTTCGCGCAGTGGGGACGTACGACGCCCAGCGAGCGCCAGAAGGCGCTGCTCAAGATCGCCGACGCCATCGAGGCCAACGCGGAGGAGCTCATCGCGCTGGAGTCCGAGAACACCGGCAAGATCAAGGCGCTCACGGCGAGCGAGGAGATCCCACCGATGGTCGACCAGCTGCGCTTCTTCGCCGGCGCGGCCCGGGTGCTCGAGGGCAAGGCCGCGGGGGAGTACCTGAAGGGTCACACCTCGTGGATCCGGCGCGAGCCGATCGGCGTGGTCGGGCAGGTCACCCCGTGGAACTACCCGCTGCTCATGGCGGTGTGGAAGATCGCCCCCGCGCTCGCCGCCGGAAACACCGTCGTGCTCAAGCCGAGCGACACGACCCCCGAGACCACTCTGCGGCTGGCCGAGATCGCGTCCGAGTTCCTTCCCGCCGGGGCCCTCAACGTCATCACGGGTGACCGCGAGACGGGCCGGATGCTGGTCGGGCACCGCACCCCCGGCCTGGTCGCCATCACCGGCTCGGTGCGGGCGGGCGCCGAGGTCGCGGCCAGCGCCGCCCCGAACGTCAAGCGGGTGCACCTCGAGCTCGGCGGCAAGGCCCCGGTCGTGGTGTTCGACGACGCCGACATCGAGGCCGCCGTCGAGGGCATCGCCATCGCCGGCTACTTCAACGCCGGCCAGGACTGCACCGCGGCCACCCGCGTGCTGGCGGCGCCGCACATCCACGACGACTTTGTCGCGGCGCTCGCGGAGTACGCCAAGGACTCCGCCCCGGTCGGGCTCCCCGACGACGAGGACGCGCTGTTCGGCCCGGTCAACAACGCCCGCCAGCTCGCGCACGTGTCGGGCTTCATCGACCGGCTCCCGTCGCACGCCACGGTCTCGGCCGGGGGCAACCGCCGCACCGACCTCGGTGACGGCTACTACCTCGAGCCGACCGTCCTCTCCGGCCTGAACCAGGACGACGAGGCCATCCAGAACGAGATCTTCGGACCGGTCATCACCGTGCAGCGCTTCACCGACGAGGCCGAGGCGATCGCCTGGGCCAACGGCGTCGACTACGGGCTGGCCTCCTCGGTGTGGACCAAGGACTTCGGTCGCGCGATGCGGATGTCGGCGGCGCTCGACTTCGGCTGCGTCTGGATCAACACCCACATCCCGCTCGTGGCCGAGATGCCGCACGGCGGCTACAAGAAGTCGGGCTACGGCAAGGACCTGTCGATGTACGGCTTCGAGGACTACACGCGCATCAAGCACGTGATGGCGAACATCGAGAGCTGAGGAACGACCCCAATGGCACTGAGAAGGCGGCCTCCGGCCGATCCCATGATCCGCGGGCTGATCCGCGCAGCGAGGTCCACCGACCTCAGCCGACGCTCGCTGCTCGGCACGGCGGCCCTCGGTGGCGCGGCCGCGACCCTCGCGGCCTGCGCGCCGCCCGCGCCGCCGGCCGGCGGGGTCGCCGCCCTCGAGCTGCCCAAGGACGTGTCCGCCACGGAGAAGATCGTCCGCTGGGCGAACTGGACGGCCTACCTCGACTACGACGAGAACACCAAGAAGTACCCGACCCTCGAGCAGTTCATCAAGGACACCGGGATCGATGCCACCTACAGCGAGGACATCGAGGACAACGACTCCTACTTCAACAAGGTGGCCCCGCAGCTGCGCGCCGGCCAGGACATCGGCCGCGACATCTTCGTCTTCACCGACTGGATGGCGAACCGGGTCATCCGCGAGCGGCTGTGCCAGCCCCTCGACCTGATCCGGATGCCGAACGCGAGCAACCTGCTCGACAGCCTCAAGGACGTCAGCTTCGACCCGGGGCGGCAGAACTCGCTGACCTGGCAGTCCGGCTTCGCCGGCCTCGGCTACGACAAGACGAAGGTCTCCAAGGAGCTCAAGTCCATCAACGACCTGTGGACCGACGAGCTCAAGGGCCGCATCGTCGTGCTCAGCGAGTTCCGCGACACCGTGGGCGTCATCATGCAGAGCCAGGGCGTCGACATCTCCAGTCCCAAGTGGGGAGACGCCGAGTTCGAGAAGGCCGTCGCCGAGATCGAGCGCCGGATGTCCGAGGGCTACATCCGCCGGATCAAGGGAAACTCCTACCTCGAGGACCTCAAGTCCGGCAACGCGGTCGCCGGCATCGTGTGGAGCGGTGACCTGTTCGTGCTGCGGTCCGAGACCGGGAACGACAACTGGCAGTTCAACATCCCGGACTCCGGCGGCACGCTCTGGAGCGACAACATGATGATCCCCATCACCTCGCCGCACCGGACCAACGCCCAGACGCTGATGAACTTCTACTACCAGCCCGAGATCGCAGCCCAGGTGGCGGCGTTCGTCAACTACGTCTGTCCCGTCGTCGGTGCGCAGGAGATCCTCGCCAAGACCGACCCCAAGCTGGCCGCGAGCCCGTTCATCTTCCCCAGCGTCCAGTACATCAAGGACAACAACGTCCAGGGCTTCCGGGCGCTCACGCCCGAAGAGGACGCCAAGTACAGCGCCAGGTGGCAGAAGGTGCAGGGCAACTGATGGCTGGTTCCACTGAAGGCGGTTTCCGCGAGGCACGAGGCGACCTGCGCCTGGAGGACGTCACCAAGGCGTTCGGCGAGTTCAAGGCGGTCGACGACCTCAGCCTGGTCGTCCCCCGCGGGTCGTTCTTCGCCCTGCTCGGCCCGTCGGGGTGCGGCAAGACGACGACCCTGCGGATGGTCGCCGGTCTCGAACAGCCCACGAGCGGAAGGGTGCTCATCGGCGACACCGACCTCACCGGCAGCCGCCCCTACGAGCGGCCGGTCAACACGGTGTTCCAGAGCTACGCGCTCTTCCCGCACCTCACCATCCGTGACAACGTGGCCTTCGGGCCCAAGCGGCGCGGGCAGTCCGACTCGGCGAAGCTCGCCGACGAGGCGCTGACTCTCGTGCAGATGGACCACCTCGCCACCCGGAAGCCGACTCAGCTCTCCGGTGGACAGCAGCAGCGCGTGGCCCTGGCGCGCGCCATCGTCAACCGCCCCGAGGTGCTGCTGCTCGACGAGCCGCTCGGTGCCCTCGACCTCAAGCTGCGCCGTCAGATGCAGGTCGAGCTCAAGCGCATCCAGACCGAGGTGGGCCTCACCTTCATCCACGTCACGCACGACCAGGAGGAGGCCATGACCATGGCCGACACCGTGGCCGTCATGAACCACGGCCGGATCGAGCAGATGGGCGCACCGGCCACGCTCTACGACCTGCCGCGCACCTCGTTCGTCGCCAACTTCGTCGGGCAGTCCAACCTCGGCACCGGCCGCATCCTCGACCGCGACGGCGAGCACGTCGTCGCCGAGGTGCAGGGCTCGAAGGTCAAGATCCCTCTCGCGCGCACCGCGGTGCACGACGGCGAGGTCACCTTCGGGGTCCGCCCGGAGAAGGTGCGCGTCATGCGCACCCGGGGCGAGGGCGTGGGTGACGACGTCAAGGGCGTCGTGCTCGACGTCTCGTTCACCGGTGTCGCCACCCAGTACCTCATCGAGCTGCCGAGCGGCGCGGTCTGGAGCTGCTACGAGCAGAACCTCGACGTCGAGCCGATCGACCTGCGCCCCGGCGACGACGTGTGGATCGCCTGGGACCCCTACCACGCGTTCGGCGTGCCGGTCGACGAGGCCGAGGCCCGCGCGGCCGTGGAGGCGGTCTGAGGTGAGCGCCCTCACGCACGTCTCCGCGGGAGCCGGCGAGGCAACCGCGCCCCCGGCGCCGCAGGCCGACCACAAGGGCCGCAAGTGGGTTCCCTACCTGCTGCTGCTGCCCGGTGGCCTGTGGCTCCTCGTCTTCTTCGTCGTGCCGCTGGTCCAGCTGTTCACCGTCAGCCTGCAGTCGCAGTTCCCCGGCTATCCCGGCTTCTACTACCGCGACGTCAACCTCGGCAACTACGCGTCGGCGCTCACCGACTTCGCGCCGCAGTTCTTCCG